>Ga0172379_10001459_pt1 | contig 46852 bp, 48 predicted proteins | sample GrowelOW334metaG_FD_119756 | JGI IMG/M metagenome (GOLD analysis project Ga0172379, IMG submission 119756) | Groundwater microbial communities from an aquifer near a municipal landfill in Southern Ontario, Canada - Groundwater well OW334 metaG | ecosystem: Environmental > Aquatic > Deep...
TGTTGGGTTTCCCAATCATTTACGGATACTTATCTCTCACAATTTTCAGAAAGGACCATCGTGTTTTTGTGGTACCGCAAAAACCGAACGACGCTTCTGAAAGTTGTGATTGTTGAATGGTGGCCAGACCCGGGTTCGAACCGGGGACGCAAGGATTTTCAGTCCTTCGCTCTACCAACTGAGCTATCTGGCCTTTGGTGCCGCCGGAGAGACTCGAACTCTCACGAGGTTGCCCACACTAGAACCTGAATCTAGCCTGTCTACCAATTCCAGCACGGCGGCACACTCATGAGCATTCAACCATTTTCAGATAAGAATGTCAAAAATGGCCTCAGTTATTTTGCGCTGACACGTGTCTTGAGGAACCAGGAACGCGCACCGGAAAATCGTTCAGCGGAAGAGACAATCTGATCGGCCAGCTGAATGCCTTTAACGTACTCTTGGGTGTACCAGAATTCTTTGACTTGCTCGATCTGACGCCAAGCCCCGAGGGTCGAGGCACGCTCGTTTATCTGCCCGGCCAGCTGTTTTCGTTGGGCGGCATCAGCACTGGCGTGAGCCTGTTCCAGCCATTCATCAATCTGTTTATCGTCGAGTTGGGCGAGGTTCAATCCATCTTCCTTCTGAGTTGAGTGCCACATCGGGTAGAGGTCGTAATCAGCTCGTAGATCGACCTCAACTAAGACCAGGTCATAGTCGTGTGTGTCGATGCGCTCGAATAAAGTGACAGGCTCCAAAGAGACGACGTTAACCGTCTGTCCGGCCTGAGCCCACTTGGCGACGAGCTCCTGTAAAGGTTGGTAATCAGCCAGTGTTGTGGGAACGATCAAAGTAAGGGCCTGATCGCTGGCCTTTCCGCCTTCAATAACCTGACGCCGAGCAGCCTCATCGCGCAGGACTTCGCGACTGGTGTTGGCAAAAATGGCACGTGTTCTCTGAACGGTAAAAGATCGTTCTTGGCCGGGTAGAGCAGTCTGATTGTTAAGTAGGATGCCGGTGGCGTCACCAGAGCGATAAGCCTTGATCGCTTCATCCTCCGTCTCGTAAAAACGCCACAGCAGCGTGGCAATGTAGGGCTCACCATCAGGCCAGAGAGGATTACTAATCAGCTCAATTGAAGAGACACGACTCTTGTCGCTGGTTGATCTCTTAAAACTGAACGGTCCACTGCCGATCAGCTTCTGCTGGAGTTCTGCGGCACCGATGTGCAGGGGAATTATCGGCAGGTTGGTCGAAACAAGAAAAGTGGCGTTGGGTTGCGGTAGATGAAAAATCAGCGTGCGATCATCAATAACTTCTACGGTAACGTTATCCCACTCACCTTTATAAGGGGATTTCTGTTGCGGATCGACCACTCGCTGAACGGTCTCAGCCACATCGCTGGTGGTGATCGCTTCACCGTCGTGCCAAACCAGGCCGTCTTTCAGAGTAAAGCGCCAGCTTTGGCCGCCGCTTTGCATCTCCCAGCTCTCGGCTAGAACGGGTTCCGTTTCGCCTGTGGCAGAAGTTTTAGTCAGACCCGGAAATATTAGTGAAAGAATGGCTCGGTCGTTGGCATCAAGAGTTACAAGAGGATTTAGCAGCTGCGGCTGGCCAATCAAGGCCTCGACATAAGTGCCGCCATGAGCCGGCTGGGATTGTCGCTCGCGCCAGCCAATAAACTGCCAGACGCCAATTACAACCAGGGCAATGGCCAATATTAGAGCGATGGTCCGTTCACGTCGGTTGAGCCGGCTGGGCAGTTGGGTAAGACGTCGCCAGGCAGACATGATGCGATCTCTACTGGTTGGTGGCGGTCGGAGTAGCCGTGTCGACAGGAGTGACTGTGGTCTGGGGGCGGCTGATATAGGACGACCAGAGAATCAGGCTGCACAGAATCACGCCGAGCAGAATGGTCAGGCGGTACAAGGATTTTTCAGCACCACGACGGGTTACAAACACTGCTGAATCGCCACCAAAGGCTCCACCGAGACCGACGCTGCGTTGCTGTAATAGAACGACCGCGATCAGCAAGATCGAGACAATGACTAGGGTAATCTCGAGGCCGGTCATAAGCTTCGTTGACTGTTTGAATGGAGGCGTGGGTGGGATTCGAACCCACGAATAACGGTTTTGCAAACCGGCCCCTTAAACCACTTGGGTACCACGCCTTTGGCCTTTACCATAGCAATCCAAAGGTGTTGTGGCAAGGTTATAGTGGTCGCCATAGCCGTCTTTTGTCGGGTATCCGTCGACGATCGAGGCAGTCTTGAATCCAACCATTAAGTCTCGCTCGACGCTCTTGGCGGCCTGACCCGTACCAACACCAACGAGCGGCTTGTCGCCAAGGTGTATTCAGGCCAAAGCAGCGCCCCATCAGAAAAGCATCAGGTTGAGGTAGATCAGTGGTTAACCGTGGAATAGTACCCCCAAAAAGCGGACTGTGTTTTATGGGGATGCCGAGACGGGCCAGTCGGAACGACGCGTCTAAGAGCAGGGTGGGCCAGTTTTGATCAAGCCGTGGCTCGAACAGCGGCTGCGGAATTTTTCGCAAGTTCAGGGCAAATAAATATGGATTGAGCAAAGGGAGATGCCGCGGCTTCTCAAGATCGCCATGCTCAACAACGGCTAGAGTAGGATCATAGCGCAGTGTTTCTATTCTGGCATTTCGCCAGGCCATCTCCCCAGACAGCACGGCTGTCACTCTTATCTGGCCGTACGTTACTGGAATTAACCACGGAGTGGGCCAGCAGTTGGCGGTAGTGACAATCATCATCTCGGCATCTTCATTGAGCAGCTGGTTCATAATTCGGGCTCGATTCTCAGTCCAGGCTGGTAGCCAGCTGCCGCCGGGCAGGCTGGCAGCGCGAAGTCTCCGGTGCCCTTCTTGGTCGCGGGCGAATAAGACTAGACGAGTCTCCCGTTCGTAACTTCGAGTCTGTTCAATTATCGCCTCGAGTTCAGTTGCTGATTGAAGATCAGACACCACAATAATTGTTCGCGGGGCGTACTCATCAGCTGACTCGTTTGAAACGGCAGTTAGCTGTCGATACCGTACCTGGGGGCTGCTTAAGAGGTGAACTGATCGCAGCTGCTGAGTATTTACAGCTCGAGGTTGGCGAAGCCAATCGACGGGGCAATCCTCTTGACCAATAATAATGATCTGTTTGGTCGTGGTGTGTTCGAGATGAAGCTCTAAAGCTCGAACGAGGCGGTGATCGGCAGTTCGTCCCTCGTCGACATCCAAGGTAACTAAAGCGCCGGAGAAGCGCAGCCGATGTTTGTGTAGCCAGGGCATGATCACCTCACTGTAAAGTTGATCGGTTGGATTACTAAAGACAATGTGGAGATTAGCGATCTTATGCAATTCAAGGAGCGCCAGGGCTCTCTTGAGGCGGTCAATTATCTCCTGACGATTAGACTCTAAAAAGAGGGCGATTGTTATCGGCGCTGTGCCGGTTACTGCGAGTCGGTGACGCCGCCGGACTGCCGTGTGAGAGGTTAGGTAGTGGCGATCGCGGTCGATATACTTGTCGCTACTGGCGGGCGTGAGCCAGTATCGCCACAGGTGTTTATCAATTAAGTGATAGCGGGCGCCCTGTTCGAGTAACGACAGATGAAAGTCCCAGTCTTGGCCTCGATTCAAATCTGGCCACCAAGGATTAGGCCGCAGTATCGAGCGACGAATCAGGCAGGGCGTGTCGATCTGGGCACCCATTTTCAGATCTTCATGTCTTACCCAAAAATGATTGAAATAATCAAACCGATAGTAGCCGCCTTCACCAATGAGCGTTCGATGTGAGTAGACGACGTCAGCTTCACCGTTCAAAATTGGCTGAGCCAGCTCATTAATGAAGTCGACGTTCATGTAGTTGTCAGCATCGAAGAAGCAGATGATCTCGCCTCGAGCTTGGGTCAGGCCGAAATTACGGGCGTCGTTAGCGTTGTGCCAATCACCGCGAAAATATCGAGCCCCATATTGATCACAGATTGGTTTGAGGGATTTCGGGGCGGCATCCTCAATTACTAAACACTCGATGGCTAGTGAGGTTTTTTGGGCGAACACAGAAGCTAGCGCGATCGGCAGCCGATCAGCGTCGTTATGGCAGGGAATGATCACGGAGACAAGGCGAGGCTCTGTGTTGGGCATCGGCGCTCTAGTAGCTACTTTCATCCAATATATCAGTATCTACCAAAATCTTGCCAAAGAGGTGCGTCTGCGTTATTATTGGGATGCCCCAAAGGGGTAATGCGGGAATAGCTCAGTTGATAGAGCGTCTGCTTGCCATGCAGAAGGTCGCGGGTTTGAATCCCGTTTCCCGCTCCATTTTTTATGTCACAGATAAAGCCACCGACAGACAGCCGGTGGTTTTATCTTGTTAAAATTAGATCTGATAGATCTGAGCGGCACGTCGTCTCTTGAGAATCACAAACCACACTAGGGCACAGATAAAGACAACTAACAGGCCGATAATGCCCGGGACCCAGGAACTGGTCTGATCGGTGGTCTCACTAGTGGTTTTCGCTTGATAATCGAATACACCAACCTGTGAGTAGCTGGCTGGATCGTCACTGTTATTATAAGCGACCGAGACGGTATGTTCGCCGGCTGATAGATCACTCAGAGGGATGTCGAGGGACCAAGCACCATTATCATCTGATGTAGTTTGGAACTTAATCGGCTCTGAATGGATGAGTACGTAAATAGTTGAGTTTGGTCCTGCGGTGCCAGTTAATGACACTCGATCTTCGTTTACCGTCAACCGTTGACCGTCGGCTAATTTCTGATCACCGATAGCGGTTAGGCTGATTGCGCTAGCGGGGACGCTCTCAGCGGTGGGCTCTGGAGTTGTTGGACTGACGGCCGGGGTGTTAACAGCTGTCTTCTTGGTTGTTTTGGTCGTTGCTGTGGATGTGGATGTGGAGGTGGTTGTTGCTGTTGGTGCTGTAGTGCTGACCGTGGTAGGCACACTTGGTGCGGCACTGGTGGTGACCGAAATTTGGTTGGTGTTATGGTAGAGGCAATTGTCTGACGGCAGGCAACCGTTGACCATGTATCCATAGGTTGTCCCGGCGGCGGCTGTGCTGTCGGTGTAGTCGACACTGGTTGAATATCCAATTGGCTGCCACGATGGATAGCCACTAGTCAAACTGTCTGTTGTACGAAGTATTTGATATTTAACGGTTGGTGATCCGTCATAATATGAATATGGACCCCATGTTAGAGATACGCTATTTGCACTTATGTTAGTTGCGCGAAGCAAATCAGCCATCAAGATTGTTCCAGCAGCTGATGGATAGCCCTCAATATAGTAAGAGGTGGTTTTTGAGAATGAGTAGTACTCGCTAACTTGTTCTGGCTCAAGTGTTAGGCTTCGACCGTCGTCAAACTTGATTGTTACGGGAATCGTATCGGAATTTTTCCACGATTCAGTTGTCGGATAAATGTAGTGACTAGACGATGTCCCAGAGGGGTTGATGCTGTTTCTAGTGACGGTCGCTTGGCCACCGGCCTTTAAGGTTGGGGGTGTTGCTGTCAGTAGTATGATGAATAGCGCGATGTGGCAAAGAACTGATCTCATAATCCAATCTAATTAATTCCGCATAGTATAATAATAGCAATATACTGTGTGGTTTATTATTGATGATTCAAAAGGATAGAAGTATTTTTGGCTTGAAAAAAGGCGGGCCGATTCTAGTGGCTCTCTTGGTTGCTGTTATCTATGCGGCTTACTCTTGTCTTCGCCATTGGCACTTTGGTAGTAGCGGTTTTGATTTGGGTATCTTCGATCAGGCTATTTGGCATTATTCGCGTTTTGAGGCACCGCAGGGCACAATTCGAATTATCCCAAATCTGCTGGGAGATCATTTTCATCCGATTCTGACACTGTTGGCGCCACTTTATTGGATCTGGTCGAGCCCTTACGCGTTGTTAATATTCCAGGCGTTTTGTTTTGCCTCAGCGGTCCTACCAATCTGGCTTTTTTCGAAAAAACGACTTGGCTCCGTTCCGGCTTATCTTATAGCGATATCCTACGCGTTGTTTTGGGGCGTACAGAACGCGATAGCCTTTGACTTTCACGAGATTGCTTTGGCAGTGCCGTTGATCGCTTGGTCGATATATTTTATCGACCAAAAAAAATGGCGCTGGTTTTTTGGGGCAATACTCCTTCTGTTACTTGTGAAGGAAGACCAGGCATTGTTGGTTGTGTTTTTCGGGATCTATCTTCTCACGCAAAAACAGTATTGGCGGGGCCTCGTCACGGCCCTTTCGGGTACTATTTGGTTTTTACTTGCCACTAAGGTTTTCATACCTTATTTTGCTGGTAATGCGGGCTACACCTACTGGACATACACTCAGTTTGGACCTGATCTGGCCTCATCTCTTCGTTCGGTAATTACAAATCCTGTCCATGTTTTTGAGGTGCTGTTTTCGTCTACAACAAAACTTGCGACTGGTTGGAGGCTGTTTTATCCTTTTGCCCTGTTTAGCTTCTTCTCGCCTTTGCTTATTCTGACCATTCCTCTCATTCTTGAGCGTTTTCTATCGAATGTGCCTCATTTCTGGCTACAGGTCTTTCACTATTCGGCCACGATCTCACCAGTTTTAGCGATGTCGGCGGCTGATGGTTTGAGTCGGTTGTCACGGTTTGTTAAGATCGATAGATTTCGCCGACAGCTAACATTGGTTCTCAGTTTGCTCATTTTGGGCTTAAATGTTCGGTTGTTACCCAAGCTGCCTTTATGGAGATTAACTGATCCTGGTTTTTATCGACCATCGATTTCTGATATTGCTGGTCGAGAGGCGTTAAGATTTATTCCAAAGGAGAGCTCAGTCTTAGCGCAAGACGGTATCATACCGCACCTGTCCCAACGGGCAAATATTTATACGCTTCAAGAAGGTGCACCGCTTGCCGATTATATAATTACCAGTTCTAGTGTCAGTCCCTGGCCGTATAAAGATGAGGCAGAGATTAATCTTGCCCTAACAAGGGCGCTATCGAGTGATTACGAACAGATCTTCTCTAAGGACGGTTGGACGGTTCTGAAGAAGAATTAGGTGTTGAGGCATCTTGTTTTCAGGTTGCGTATTCGTTAGTGTGGGCTCATGCCAGCCTCTCATAAAACGGTCAAGCGACGAGACACCAACCTGGAAAAGCTGTACGCGCAATACTCGGCGGTCACTGAGCCGGCTAAAGGGGCGGCGGAAAAATCAACCAGTCCGGCTGTGGTTGGGGTTCCTGTTCTCTCACCAGCTGAGGCGAAATTCGTTCGTCGTGATCTGGCGCGGGTCGCTATTTCGGCCTTGCTCACCCTGCTTATAATCCTGGCGGTTTACGCCACATCTGGTTCCGCTTACTGGACAAATTTTATTACCTGGTTGGCCGAACTGACTCACTTCTAATCCTCTCAATATGTTGCGACCCACTATTGTCACGCACCGCCGTCCGCACCTTGATGAGGTCTGTGCCCTCTGGCTCATCCAGAAGTACTGGCCCAATTTCGAGGAGGCCGACATTGTCTTCGTAAATACGGGTCCTGATGGTGGGGATACTTGGAATGAGATTCCGGCCGATACACACCCTCTCGTGATCTATGTGGGTGTTGGGCGGGGCCGTTTCGATGAACACAAGGGCGATCAGCACGAATCAGCCGCCTCATTGGTTTGGACGGAAACAAAGCGGCTGTATCAACCGCGCAAGGGGGATAGTGCGGCAATCGATCGGCTAGTCGATTATGTCCGTCGCGAAGATCTAGCCGAATATATTTTAGAAGATCACCGCGAGTACTCTCTGCCATCCATTTTGAACGGTCTGTTTGGCACGCAAAATCGAGACAGTGGGGTGGTTTATCAGATTGGCCGCAAGCTGCTCGATGGTATCCTGTTCGAGCTATACAAACAGATCTCAGTTGAGCGTGATTGGGAGGGCCGTCTTGATTTCCAAACCCCGTGGGGTCCAGCCGCCGCCTGCATTACAGATGTGCCCGGGCTAGACCGCTACGCGTTCCGCAAGGGTTATGTTCTGGTTGTGACCCACAACAAAATGAAGACCTACTGTGGCTATCGGGCGAATCCTCAAGCTCCAGTTGATCTGACGGAAGCATTCATGAAGATAAAACAGCTAGAACCGACCAAGCCGTGGTTTTTGCACCAAAGCAAGCGTCTCTTGCTGTGTGGCGGTGATGTTGCCGATCAGGGAGCGTACTCTGAATTGAACCTTGATCAGCTGATGAATCTGATTCGTCAGTAGACAGGCCGTTCTTTCTGCGCCAAAATAGGGGAAAGAAGTAACTCATCTTTAAGAGGGGTTTATGGCAGATGAGGCAGCAGAAGAGCTAGGTTACGGTGGTGAGTCGGCTGAGGGCGACTCGGAGTTTGCGGGTGTGAGCGAAGAGCTGGCCAATGAGCGGCTAGAGACGAAGCACAAGACATTCTTTATTGACCTGAAGCGAAACGAGCGCGGTTTGTTCGTTAAGATCTCTGAGCGATCGGGTGGGCGCCGCTCGACGGTGATGATTCCGTACGAGCATATCGATGACTTTAGTGCCAAACTGGCGGCGATTCGGGCTCAAGGGCCAGACCCCAAGACCGTTGAAACTGACCAGACCGATCAGGCCGCCTGAGGCGGTGGAGTGGTTATTGGCGCGTTGGCTGGCCCATCAGAAAGATCGGGCTGGCCTTTTATGGGTAATCCATTTAGGTCTATCTGTTGCTCGTCGGCGACAGCATAAGGATCTTCATCGGCCGCTACCTCTGGTTCCGTGCTGAATCTTTCTAGATCAGTAATCTGAGGTGGTGGCGGAGTCGGCGGAGTCGGCGGAGTGATTGGCTCGGGTGTGGGCGTGCCAACAGGTTCGGTCGGGGTTAGCTCAGTTGGAGCTGGCTCGATCGGCCGTTGCGGTGGTGATAATGATGCTACTGGCGCACTTGGTGCCTTAGGCTGATCGTACCGGCTATACTCTGTTGTCGGAAGTTGCTTCTGGCCGGTTAGCTCCATTAGGTAATCCACATTAACAATGGCGGCTTGGGGTTTACCCTGTTTGGTGACAATATAAACCTTCTCCTCCTCTTCAACTTCATAAAGAATCGTAGCCAGATGTGCCTGGAGCCCTTTAGCGGTCACAATTTTGTCTAAATCAACAGATATCACGAGGTTATTATCGCCCAAGTTGCGGGCGCGCGCCAGCGGCCGATGCGCTATAATGCCCACTATGCACACCGAAGTTTCAACTCTCTCGACTGGGAGCACCTTATTGCTGACCCCCATGACTGACGCGGCCTCAGTTACAATCTTGTGTGCGGTGCCGGTTGGTTCACGTCACGAGAAGCCCAGTGAGTCAGGCTTGGCGCATTTCTACGAGCACATGGTCTTTAAGGGCGGTGAGAAGTTTCAGAGCGCGACAGCTGTGTCGCAGACCCTTGATCGCTATGGGGCTCAGTTCAATGCCTTTACCGATACCGAAGTGACCGCCTACTACGTCAAGATTGCGACGCCTCACACTGATGTAGCGATCGATGTGTTATCTGACATCGTGGTCAAAGCCCGTTTCCCGCAGGAAGAGACAGATCGAGAGAAGGGTGTTGTTCTGGAGGAGCACAAGATGTATTGGGATATGCCCGATGCCCGAGCCGACATGCAGATCGGCCCGCTGGTCTTTGGCCAGGCGGCAGTCGGCCGGCCAGTAATTGGCGAACCTGACATAATCAAAACTTTCACGCCAGACGATCTTCGTCGGTGGCGCCAACACTACGGGGCAGAGCGATTCATTATCAGCGCGGCAGGAAATCTACCGACAGATCTAACCGCAAAATTGACCCAGGCCTTTTCCGGGTTACCTCAAACAACGGGACTACCAACAGAAGTGATTAAGAATTGGACTGATGGCCCGCGTTGGCTTACCGATGAGCGTCCAGGCGAACAGACTCAGTTGGTGATGGGCTGGCCCAGTCTGTCGGAAAAGGATGAACGTCGGTGGACACTGAAGCTGTTGCGCACAATCTTAGGGGGTTATGCCAGCTCGCGGCTATTCACGGAAATAAGGGAGAAGCGGGGGCTGTGCTACACCATTCGAGCGGTGGAGCAGTCTTATGTTGATACCGGGCTCTTTGGCATCACGGCTGGTTTAGATGCCAACCGTTTGACTGAGGCGCTGTCAGCGATCTGGGGTGAGGTAAATAAGCTGGCGACTAAACTGGTTGATGATACTGAGCTGGAGCGGGCGCGGGAATATCTAAAAGGATCCACCGCGATCAGCCTAGAAGGCACATACAGTCAGGCCTGGTGGCGGGCGGGCCAGTGGCTGTCCGAGGGTGAGTTATTGAGTCTTGATGAGATCAATCAGCGACTCGATCTTGTCACGGCGGCCGATATTAAATCTTTAGCCCAAGAGATAATGCGACCCAACGGTCTGGGTGTTGTGTTGGTCGGACCGGCGGTGAAGCTCGAGGGCCTGCGCCAGATTTTGGTCTGACGCGAGCGTCGATTTTTGCTAGAGTGAGCCCAAAGCAGTAACCGCGCTTTCTTTATATGCCTGGACTTCACAACACACTAGCCTACGAGCGAACCTTTGCCCTGGTCAAGCCAGACGGTGTTATGCGCGGCTTGATCGGTGAGATCATCAAGCGGTTTGAGCAGCGTGGTCTGAAGATTATCGCTCTAAAGATGATTCAGCCGACCCGAGAGATGGTCAACGATCACTATCCTAAAGAAGAGGCCTGGATCAACCGCCTGGGCGAGAAGACACTGTCGACGTTTAGTGACCACAATCTCGACCCCTTGGAGCACCTGGGCAGTAACGACACCCGCGAGATCGGTCAGCAGGTTCGTGATTCGTTACTGGACTATCTGACCATGGGTCCGGTTGTTTGCATGGTGGTTGAGGGCATTCACGCCTGTGACATGGTGCGCAAGCTGGTGGGTGATACTCGACCGATTCAGGCAGCGCCCGGCACGATCAGGGGTGATTTTTCGGTGGATGCCGCGACGGCTGCTAATCCAAATAAACGCTCTCTTTTCAACCTGATTCATGCCTCTGAGGATGCGTCTGAGGCGGCGCATGAGATCGAGTACTGGTTCGCGCCAGAAGAGATTCACGCCTATTACCGGACAGATGATAGCATCGCCTACGGTGACCGACGCCACGAAGACTTTACGCAAACCAAACTATAAATCGTGTTCCTTTTGACCGAGCTAAGTCGTTTCCTTCTCCCGACCTTGCTGGCCGGTTTGATATCGTGGTTGGTCTGCTCGGTTGTCCGTCGTCTGGCGCTAGCGCGCGGTTTGGTGCCGACGCCCCGAAAACGCGATTCACATCAGAAGCCAGTGCCACGTTTGGGCGGTGTGGGCATGATATTCGCGTTTATTATCGTTCTGCTGCTGACGCAGCTGTTACTGCCTCATGTGCTCTGGTTCACCACTGAGCTGCGGCTGTCACTTGATCGTCAGGTTCTCGGCATTATGCTGGGTGCTTTAGTGCTGCTTGGTTTTGGCATCATTGACGACATTAAGGGACTGTCTCCGTCCTGGCAGTTGACGGGCCACGTTCTGGCCGCGCTATGTGTGGTGGTGGCGGGCATCGGCATCGAGTTTATTACCAATCCGTTTGGTGGGCCGGGGGCGGTGATGTATTTGACCGACCCAACCTGGAATATCGGTCAGCTGTTCGGCTATATGGTGACAATTACGCCCTGGTCGGACATCCTGACAATCTGTTGGCTGGTGCTGATGATGAATGTCATGAACTGGTTTGACGGTCTCGACGGATTGGCCGGTGGGGTGTCATTGATTGCGGCGGTGATGCTGTCGATTCTTTCGTTGCTGGTGGGTAGTCCCACTGGGACAGTGGCGATGCTGCTGGTGCTGGCGGGGGCGATCGGTGGATTTTTGGTCTGGAATTGGCACCCGGCCAAACTTTTCATGGGTACTTCAGGGAGCACGTTGTTGGGCTTTGTGTTGGGGGTGGCGGCGGTTATTTCGGGCGGCAAGCTGGCGACAACCTTTATTGTTTTGGGCGTACCGATCATTGACGCGATATGGGTTATTATCAGCCGGGTACGGGCGGGACGTTCAGCGTGGGTGGCCGATCGTAGCCATCTTCATCACCGACTGCTGGGTGTTGGTCTGAGTGTGCCTCAGACTGTTTGGGTGATGTATCTGCTGGCGATTGTGTTCGGCTCGTTAGCGCTCTGGCGTAATAGTACGGTGACAAAGATTATTCTAACCTTAGTGTTAGTTGGGCTGTTCGGCATCCTTAACCGATATCTAATAAGAAAAACCGATCATGCTTAAATCAAAAGGCTGCGCCCGATGGCTCTTCTTTGTGGTTATGGTGGCAATTATTCTATCGATGACGATGATGTCCGTTGCTCAGGGTCTGTGGTGATATACTAAACTCATATGACGGACGAACCGAAATCAGTTCTGTTGGTTGAAGATGAGGCTGGTCTGCGCGAGCTCTATGAAGAGGAGCTCCGAAAGGCTGGTTGGCTGGTGTTTGCTGTCGGTAACGGTGAAGAGGGATTGGCTTTAGCTCAAAACCGGACGCCCACCGTGGCGATTCTCGATGTGATGCTGCCCGGCATGAGTGGTCTCGATATGTTGGCTGCCATGCGTCAGAACCCGAAGCTCGCGGCGACGCCGGTGATTATTCTCTCCGCGCTGGAAGATATTGATGATCGGGCGCGCGGCTTGGCGCTAGGGGCTAAGAAATACTTCGGCAAGAACGAGGCCTCGCCTCAGCTGCTAATCGAGGCACTTAATGAGCTCACCAGCGCTTCAGCGAACAGCTGACAATAAGATAGGCTTCACGGGTCAGGGCGCCGGGGAGCGGGTTTTGCATGTCGTACGGCGCCATCCGCTTGTACTGAGTTCGCGAATTCTGGCGGTGGTATTGCTCGCCTGGCTGCCCTGGTTCATCTTTGTCTTTGGCTCAGGTTTCGGTGTCTTCTTCGCCGTGGTTTTCGCTCTGACGACTATCGGCGGCCTCGGTTATCTCTATGTTGTCTGGAGCGATTGGTTTAATACCCGATATCTGGTGACTAACCAGCGCGTGATCGTTATGCGCCAGCACAATCTCTGGCAGCGTCAGGTCAGAGAGGTACCGTTGGCAAAGATTCAGGAGGTTCGGCACGACCAGAGAGGGCTGTTAAAGGTCGCTCTTCATGTGGGGGATGTCATCGTTCGCATTGCCGCGGCTGAGCTAGTTTTGCACGACGTGACGAATCCTTATGATATTGAACAGAAAATTGGCGCCCTGATTCATCGGGCCCACAAACCGCAACAGTCGGCGCCGGTCGAGTACTAGTGAATTGTGCCGCGACCGAGGACTGCTGCCAGTTTATCGCGCAGGTCGGCTGATATTTTGACGCGGCTCTTCGCCGTGATCTGACGGATGCTCTCGCCATCGGGCACCTGAATAATAACAGCGGCCTCGCCAGGGTGAGCAGCTAAAATATCACGTACGTATCCTAAAATTTCTTTGGGCAGGTGGCTAGGCAGGGTGATAGTCAGCTGGTTTTGGTTGGCACTGTTGGCCGGTTGATCGCCTCGCCAGGGCCGGGCGGTCTCGCCAGGCCTACGTTCACGCCTTTTCTGGGGCTCAAACCGTGGTAGATCGGGTATCTGATCGGTAAACAGCCAGATGTTTTCGGCCAGAATCTTCATCTCAACCGAGCCTTCCGAACTATCTTGGCGGCGACCGTCTTTACTGGAGACAAATCCATCAACGATCAACACGTTGCCTTCGACGAGTAGATCTTTGTATGTCTGATGGGTGCGCGGAAAGACGATGAGTTCGAGGTTATGGGTGGCGTCTTCGAGGCCGACGAAATCCATCGGTTCGTTGTTTTTGGTGAGGATGGTGCGAATGGTCGAAACCAGCCCAGCCACGCGCACTTTCTGATTGTGCAGGCGAGAGTTGATGCTGGCTAGAGGTTGAACAGCCGCCCCAAGAGCTTTAGCCACTTCTTTCATCGGGTGGTTCGATAGATAGATGCCCAGCAGCTCTTTCTCCCATTCGAGCTTCTGGCGTTCATCGATTGGTGGAACATCAGCTAGGCGTAGCTCGTAGTGGGTGCTTACTTCGTCTGCCCCAAATAATCCATCTTGACCGGCGTTGGCTTGACGGTGGACGGCACCGATAAAGGAGACGATCTCATCAAGACCCTCCAGAATTTTGTTTAGTTCGCACAGCGAGTCGAAGGCGCCGGCCTTGGCTAGGTTTTCGACCACCTTTCGGTTGATGTGATGACCACCTAGGCGGACTAGGAAGTCGGTCAGATCGCGGAACGGTCCGTTGGCTGTCCGCTCCTGCACGATAGCTTTGGAGGCTTCAACACCGACGTTTTTAATCGCCCCGAGGCCAAAGCGAATCGTTTTACCTGTTCGGTCAGGCCCTGGCTCAGGCTGATCATAAACCACGGCAAAGTCGACGTACGACTCATTAATGTCTGGCGGTAAAACCGAGAGCCCCAGCTGCTCACACTCGCCCAGCTCAATGCCGAGACGGTCGAGGTTTTGCAGATCGGAGGTCATAAGGCCGGCCATGAACTCCGCCGGGTAGTTGGCCTTCAGATAGGCCGTTTGATAGGCAATCATGGCGTAACAGGCGGCGTGAGCGCGGTTGAAGCCGTAGCGGGCGAAGGGCTCGATGAAATCCCACACCTTCTGGGCGAGCGGGCGACTAATACCCTGGGTTTTAATTGCCCCCGAAATAAACTTCTCCATCTGCTCATCAAGCAGCTCTTTGATCTTTTTGCCCACTGCCTTGCGCAAGATGTCCGCCTCACCATAGGTGAAGCCGGCAAAATCACGAGCGATTTGTAGCACCTGGTCCTGGGTAACGATAATACCGTAGGTAGATTTAAGGATGGGCTCTAAGGCCGGATGGAGATAGACGACCTCTTTGCGACCGTGCTTAGCGTCGATGAAGTCCGGAATGGCGTCCATCGGGCCGGGGCGATAAAGGGCGACCATGGAGATAATATCCTCAAACTCGGTTGGTTTGAGCTCTTTGAGGTAGCGTTTCATGCCCGCTGACTCCAACTGGAAGACACCCGTTGATTCGGCTCGCGAGAGAAGGGCGTAAGTCTTGGCGTCATCCGTCTCCATATTGCGGATGTTGATCTCGATGAGCCGGTGTTCACGGAGCAGCTTCAACGCCAAGTCGATGATATTCAGGTTGGAGAGGCCGAGGAAGTCGATTTTTAGCAGGCCGAGATCTTCAACGGCGTGCATTTCGTACTGGGTGATAACGGCGTTGTCACTTTTGGCGGCGTACTGAACGGGAACATATTTCCACAACGAATCAGGTGTAACAACAACTCCAGCGGCGTGAACCGAGGTGTGACGGGCTGAGCCTTCGACGGATTTGGCCAGATCAATCAGTTTTTTAACCTGAGGATTCGCGTCGTACTGCTCGCGCAGCTCAGCGCTCTGCTCCAGCGCCTCCTTCAGGTGCAGACCAAACGGAATGAGCTTAGCGATGAAATCACACTCCTGGTAAGAGAGGCCCATAGCTCGACCAACATCACGCACCGAGTTGCGCGCCTGCAGGGTTCCGAAGGCGACAATCTGGGCGACGCGATCTTTGCCGTAGCGTTGGCGAACATACTCAATCACCTCGTCGCGGCGCGAGTCTTGAATGTCGTTATCGATATCAGGCATCGAGTACCTTTCCGGATTTAGAAAGCGCTCGAAGATCAGCTTGTACTTAATCGGATCAATATCGGTGATGCCGGTAACGAAACCAACCATGGCGCCGGCGGCAGAGCCACGCCCCGGTCCAATCAAAATGCCTTGGTCACGCGCCCAGTTAATAAAATCTTGGGTGATGAGGAAGTATCCTTCAAAACCCATGTGTTCGATGACGGACAGTTCGTAATCGACGCGCTCGCGTACGCGCTGCTCGAGCGGTAGGCTCTCGTCTTGGCTGTTGGGTGAGGGAAGGATGCCATCAACGGGCATCTCGGCTACCTGATAATCAAAACCGTAGTGCTCTTTGACCCCTTCTTCGCACAGGCGGCGAAGCCAGCTGCGGTTAGTCTCACCTTCAGGCACGGGGTAGGTGGGCAGAATATTCTTGCCCATCGGAATCTCGACCGCGCAGCGTTCGGCGATTTTGAGGGTGTTCTCCAGCGCCTCGGGTACATCCTTAAACCACTCGGTCATCATCTCGGTTGAGGTGATCGACAGATCAGAATCGGTGTACTTCAGCCGGTTGACGTCGGAGACAAGCTTGCCTGAGGCGATGCAGGTCAGAACGTCTTGAGCCTCGGCATCTTCAGGATGAACATAGTGGGCGTCATTGGTGGCAATCAACCCAACGTTGCACTCTTTGGCCAGCTTAATTAGCATCTCATTGACGCCGGCCTGTTCCTCAATCGCGGGGTGGTGTTGGAGCTCCAAAAAGAAGTGGTCGCGATCGAAAATTGTCAGATATTCTTCGAGTGCCGCCTTGCCCTCGTCGTACGAGCGCATACAGGCTCGAGGGATTGCCCCCGCTAGACAGGCAGACGAGGCGATCAGGCCCGCGGAGTGCTGTTTTAGAAGTTCAAGATCAATGCGTGGCTTGTAATAAAAGCCTTCCAGATGAGCGACACTCGTCAGGTGCATGATATTCTGATAACCTTCGTATGTCTCGGCCAGCAGAATCAGATGATTGGCTTTGCTGTCGAGCTTGGGCGTCTTGTCATGCAGGGAACGGGGAGCGATGTAGGCTTCTACCCCTAAAATCGGCTTGATGCCAGCCGCTTGAGCCTTCTTAAAAAATTCTACCTGTCCGTACATCGTGCCGTGATCGGTCAAGGCGACCGCCGGCATGCCCAAATCTTTTACTCGATTGACTAGAGCGTCGATTTTACTCGCGCCGTCGAGTAGCGAATAATGGGAGTGGACGTGTAGATGAACAAATCCCATACTTTTATAAACACATGTTACTGCTCGCGCAGCTAGGTCAAACCCCTTCTTTGGCAGCACACGAAATCAAGAGCGTAGCCGCTCGCGATGTTGCCCCGTCCTTGGCTGTACTCATCGTACAGCAGGGTGAGGTTCTGCTCCATACTGATAAACAGCCGTCATCCTGGGGACAAGTGCCCGCGGAGAGGGTGGCTAGCATAGCCGCTCTAGGATTGTCAAACTTTATCAACCGCCTCGGTGGCACCATGCGCCTGGTGGATCTTCTGGCAGATGGCCAGCAGCCACGACTACTGCCCAATCAGCCGCTTAAGCTAGCCGAAGTGATCTGGAATGAGGCTGGTTTAGCCGCCGGTTCGGGCAAGCTGCCGATCGGTCTGAGTGCTCTGAATCTGCCGCCCAGCCTGCTGTCCAAGATCTTGGGTGAGCTGAAAAACCGCGCCAAGGCGGCGGGTCGTTCGTTGCGGGTCGTAGTGCCGGCTCGAGGTCACAGTGAGCTGTCGGCCGCTTCAGTCCGTCAGAACAAGCTGCTCAGCAAGGGTTTCGAATTTGTTTTAATTGCTCGGCCAGGTGGTGTGTTGCTGGGACAGACGGTCGCGATTCATGATCCGAACCGCGATGCACAACTCGACCGGGGCATTCCGGCGGCCAACGCCCGCTCGGGCATGCTGCCGCCCAAGCTGGCCCGCATGATGGTCAACTGCGCGCTGGGTGATCTTAAGGATGTCACGGTTTACGATCCGTTCTGTGGTAATGGCCGCATCTTATTAGAGGCGGCTCTGCAGGGCTATCCGGTCATAGGCCGGGATGTTGACGCTACGAAGGTCGAGGCATCCAGCAATAACCTCGAGTGGTTGGGGCAGACCTACGCGCTGCATCCTGATTATAAGGTTAGTCAGCAGGATGCGACGCGAGCGGTAGCCGACCTACCCGCGCACGTTATCGCGGCGGAAACCTGGCTGGGTCCACCTCTTCACCTGTTGCCTTACGCTGATAAGGCCCGTGGTTACGCTGCCGATGTCGCGGCGATGCTCATACCAGCCATCAGATCACTGCTGGCCGCTAAACCGCGGCGAGTGGTCCTGGCGGTGCCCGCCTGGCGCCTCTCGGGGGGTGGTCGGCAAGAAGTGCCTGGTGTGCTTGACGTCTTCAGGGACAACGGGTATGGTGGGGAGTGTATCGCGAGGTACGCTCGCTCTGATTCGTTTGTCGAGAGAGTTATTCTCGAAGCGAATCCTAAGTAATTGTGAAGCATGGCTCATAAAAAAGCTGCCGGCTCAACTCGTCTCGGTCGTGATTCTCAGTCTAAACGTCTGGGCGTCAAGCTTTTCGGTGGTCAGAAGGTGGCGTCTGGCATGATCTTAATTCGACAGCGGGGCACGAAGTGGCATCCTGGTCAGAATGTGGGTCGGGGCAAAGATGATACTCTCTTCGCGCTGATTAGTGGCGTCGTTCGTTTCGAGAAAAAGGCCAAGCGTCAGTTCACTGGCACCACTCGAACAGTCACCTATGTAAACGTCGACGAAGCGTCGAAATAAGACAATGTCTTTAGCTACTCACATCTATCAAGCTCTAACCAAGACTCACGGCCGCGAGGCGATGCCTGAGTTGAAGGCGGGCGAAACAGTCCGGGTTCACCAGAGAGTCAAAGAAGGTAAGAAAGAGCGCGTTCAGATCTTTGAGGGTGTTGTAATCGCTGTTAAGCACGGCACCGGTCTAAATGGCACCTTCACCGTTCGCCGTCTGGCGTCTGGTGGTGTGGCCGTGGAGAAGGTTTATCCGGTTCATCTGCCGTCGATTGTGCGTATTGACCGGGTGAAGAAGGCTAAGGTCCGTCGCGCCAAGCTGTACTACCTGCGGGCGCGTCAGGGCAAAGCGACACGCTTCACCAATGAGTGGATGACCAACGACAGTTGGCAGGAAGCTCAGGAAGCCGAGCTGGGTGCTCCCGAGACCAAGGCCGACGAGGCCGCTCGAGAAGCCGAAACTGAAGCCAAGGCCGAAGCCGAGGTTAAAGAGGAGCCAGCCGTCGAGGTTGAGACCGCTGAGCCTGCTGAGACCGAGACGAAGTCCGAGTAAATCATGACCACGCAGCGGGCCTCCCTCGGCGCTTCAGGCGAACGAGCGGGGGCCCGCTTTCTTTTATCAAAAGGATGGCAGATCATCGACCAGAACGTTCATATCTTGGGCGGCGAGATTGATCTGTTGGCTCGAGATGGCGACTGTGTTGTGCTGGTCGAAGTCAAAACTCGAACCACGGTTGGTGAGACAGATCCGACCGCTAACCTGAATCCTGCAAAATTACGTCAGCTAGCCCGACTGGCGCAAGCCGTCGCTGACAGGTATCCTGAAGCCAGTGTCCGGGTCGATGCGCTCGTAATTATCAACCAGCCATACTCAATCAGCCACTATGAAGACATCCTCAACTAAAATTCGGGTCCGGTTTGCCCCTAGTCCGACGGGCGACATCCATCTTGGCGCGGTGCGAACGATGCTGTTTAACTATCTGTTTGCTCGTCACCATAATGGCACCTATATTGTCCGTTTGGAGGACACCGATCAGGAGCGTCTTGTGCCTGAGGCGGCGGAGCGTTTGGTAGAGGGGATGCGCTGGTTGGGGCTGCTGCCCGACGAGGGTTACGGCTCTAACCCTGGCGGGGTTGATAAGGGGGATTTCGGGCCGTACACCCAGAGTGATCGGCGAGCGATCTACCAAGAGTGGGCCGAGAAGCTGGTCGCGGATGGCAAGGCGTACTACTGCTTTGCCACGAAAGAGGAGCTGGCGGAGATGCGGGCTAAGTGTGAAGCCGAGAAGCGTCCGCCACGTTACAATGGGCAATACCGTGATTTTGACCCAGCTGAAGCGGCGAAACGAGTGGCCGCGGGAGAGCCGCATGTTATTCGACTCAAGATGCCCCAAACGGGTGAGGTGGTGGGACAAGATCTGGTTTATGGCGACGTGAAGTTCAATTACGCCGAGTACGACGACCACGTGATTATGAAGTCAGATGGTTTGCCAACCTATCATTTGGCGTCGGTGGTTGATGACCACCTCATGGAGATCTCGCACGTTTTTCGAGGGGAAGAGTGGATGCCGAGCTGGCCGCGTCACCTGGCTTGTTACGAGGCCTTCGGCTGGACGCCACCCGAGTTCCTGCATCTGCCGGTGATTCTGGGCCGTGACAAGCAGAAGCTCTCGAAGCGGCACGGCGCGAAATTTGTACTGCAGTACCGCGAAGAAGGTTATCTACCAGAGGCAATTCTTAACTTTATTGCTTTCTTGGGTTGGAATCCTAAAACCACGCAAGAGTTTTTCTTGCTCGATGAGCTCGCTGGTGCCTTCGACGCGCCAGGAATCAACAAATCCAATCCGGTTTTCGATGGGGATCGGCTTGATTTCATGAACGGCCGCTACCTGCGTGAGCTAACGCCGACTCAAATTGTGGCTCGACTGTCGGCTGAGCTGACGGCGGCGGGCGCGCCGGTGGCTGATAACTTGCCTCAGGTTGAGGCGGCGGTGGCGACGGTGCGTGATCGAGCGAAGCGATTGGCCGATATCCCGTCATTTATCTCGTTCTACTTCGTGCGGCCGACGGTTGATGCTCAGCTTTTACCATGGAAAGAGCAAGATCCGGCCGAGTGTCGCCGTCTGCTTGAGTTTGCCCTGGGTGGTTTTCAGGAGCTGGCAGCAGATGACTGGCAGACAGAGAGCATTCAGCAGATGTTGAATTCACGAGTTGAACACGCTGACTGTCGTCCCGGTGAGATGCTTTGGCCGGTGCGGGTGGCGCTGTCTGGCCTGGCCGCTTCACCTAGCCCGTTTGAGATCGCGGCGGTGCTGGGACCAGAAGAATCGTTGGCTCGGTTGACAGCGGCAATTGCCACTTTATCCTCTTGACAGTTACGGTTTGGTGCTACAATTAACACAGGTAAGTAAGGTTAATAAGGAGGGCAACATGTCACGCACATGGCTAATGGTGATCGGTGTGATCGCGCTGGTTATGGGTATCGCCGCCTTAACAGGATGGTGGCCGGCATCTTGGGGCTCGGTAATTGAGCCGACCTGGCACATGTGGCTAAAGGTTGTGATCGGTGTGATCGCAGTCTGGGTCGCTTACGCGGACCAGAAGCCAACAGTCCAATAAAGTTCTTGTAACCCGGCGGTAGCGAGGCCGGGTTTTAATTTTCAGACAATCGGCTTTCTGAGCCGTTTTTTGTTGTTTTAACCTGAAGAGCTACTTGTCAAACGGGTTAAATCTTGGTACAATCGCTTAATTTATGAATGACGTACGAACTAACTCGCTGCTCCGACGGTTTGCCCAAGTGGGCATACTGACCCTTCTGCTTGGTCTGTGTCCGGCGCCGAGTCAGGCGGACTTTTCGAGCATCTACCTGCGTTTTGACCGAATGAAAGCGAGTACGGCCAGCAATGTCTTGGTTGTCTTTACGCCAAACGCGGCGGGTACTGAGGCGTCTGTTCAGGTGGCCTTTGGTGCGGGCACGACTGTTTCGGGAACACCAGCGGTGTCAGTGAGCGGCATCCCAACTGGCGTGACGGCTCTGCCGGGCACCCTGTCGGCTAGCTCGGCTAGTCAGACAGTTACAGTCTCAGGCGTGACTGACCTTACGCCGGGGACTAGCTACGGTTTTTATCTGAACAGCACCGTGACCAACGGTACGGCGGGCAGCTATACCCACACCGTGACTACCAAAACGTCTGGCGCGGTGACGATTGATTCAACGACTGTGGCGGGTGTGGTGGTGGGGGATGAGCAGATTGTCATTACCGCCGCAGTGCCTCCGACCTTTGACTTTGATCTGGATGGCAACACAGACAGTTTTACCGCCAACCTTGACCTAAACTCAGTTGTTTCAACTAGTGGGCGACTGGCGACGGTGCAGACCAACGCGCCTGGCGGTTGGGTAATCTGGGCGAAGAGCTCTAACCAGGGTCTATCTTCGGCAGCGGCTAGCTATACAATCCCTACGACGGGCACGGTCAATGGCGCTCCATCCACACTATCAACAGGCACCAATGGTTATGTGTTGGATGCTAATATCACGACTGATTCAGCTACTGTCGGTTCTGGTACGGTGAGTGTGGCTGGTGAGTACAACGGATCGGGTACGAATCAGGGTGGCACGCTGTCAAGCACCTACGAGACAGTGGCGCAATCTGATGGTCCGACTGATGGGGATAGCGTAACGGTCGTTTTTCGCTCCACGGTTGGTGGTCTGACGCCAGCGGCCAGTGATTACACCGATACGATTACCCTCGTTGGTGCCGGTTTGTTCTAAGCCCGAAGCGCCACGTCACATCCGCTATAATAGATGTGACAAGTAAGAGATACCATGGCGACAAAGCGTCTTTATCGTTCGTCAGACGAACGCATGGTTGCTGGCGTGTGTGGCGGTTTAGCCGAGTACTTTGATGTTGATCCGACAGTTGTGCGAGTGGCCTTTGTTTTGTTGACTATCTTTGATGGGGCAGGCTTGGCGCTCTACATTTTGATGTGGATTATCGTGCCGGAGCGTCACGAAGGGACTAAGGTGATGGCCAAAGAATCAGTTAAAGCTGAGTCAGTAGCTGAGGTGGCGCCGACGCCCAAAGCTGGGGAGGGCCAGAGTCGGGCTTTTTGGGGAATTATTCTGGTGGTCCTCGGTGGCGTGCTGTTGTTAGAGCAGATCATTCCCTGGTCAATAAATGGGGCGATTATGGTGCCAACAGTGCTAGTGGCTGTCGGCTTAGTTATGGTGGCTCGCTCATTTGACTCGTAATTTTTTTGACATGAAATCTAGCAGATTAAGCTTCGGACTATTTATCCTCACTATTGGGCTGGCCTGGCTGGCTAAGTCGCTTGGTTGGCAGCCGGTTGGGTGGTCATCCATCTTACCGTACTGGCCGATCGTGCTGATTGTTTGGGGGGTAGCGATTATGGTGCGGCAGCCGGTGGCGCGCGGTGCGGCCTTGGCGGTGGCCGCGATCTTTGCCGCGATCTGGTTCGTGAGCTGGTTTGACCCGGTCACGCCTGAAGGTATCGAGGCCAATCAGTCGCTGGCCGTTGAGGCTAATGTTCAGGTGATCACGGGTGATCTTCGTTTTGACAGTGGCGCGGGTGAGTTTACAATCGAGGCCAACACGGCTAGCGATGATCTGTTGGCGGTAGCGACTGTCTCGCCGTGGGGGAGTTATCGTTTAGATCAATCCATTACCAATTCTGAACTGGTTGCTCGTGTCTGGTACGACCAGCCGTGGCGACGGCCGATGATGGGCATGATGGGGGGCTGGCGTAACGAGGCGATAGTATCACTTGATTCCAACGTGATTTGGAACCTGGAGGCGAACGTCGGCGCGGCCGATTTTACCCTAAACGCTGATCAGTTGAAGCTAGAGCAGGCGACCATCTCCGCCGGAGCGGCTAGTCTGGCGGTTCGACTTGGTGATCGGTTGACTCAGTCCGAGCTGACAATTAAGGCGGGAGCGTCCGATATTTCGGTTTTGGTACCGCAGGGTGTCGGTGTTCGAGCGGAGCTTTCGACTGGGCTGACTAACCATGATCTGGCTGACTTAACTGAGAAATCAGAGCGAATCTGGGAGACAGCCGATTACGAAACAGCGACCAAAAAGATCGAGCTGCATTTCGAGACAGGTGTATCAGATATTCAACTTGATCGATATTAACAATAATCTCGACAATCTAGCCCGACAGATTAGCCGGTGGGTGCTTGAGAGCACGACGACGGCTGGTTCTGGTCATCCTACTTCTTGCCTCTCGGCGGTTGAAGCAGTGACAGCGCTGTTTTTCGGTGGTACTTTTCGATCACATTTAGCTGATCCTCATTATCCAACAAATGATCTGTTCATTCTGTCGAAGGGTCACGCCGCGCCGCTGTTGTACGCTACATATGCGGCGGCAGGGGTGATTGACCCGGCTGAGCTGTCGACTTTACGACGACGGGGTAGTCAGTTAGAGGGACATCCAACCACCCGTTGGCCTTACGCGACGGTGGCGACCGGCTCCCTCGGTCAGGGTTTGGCGATGGGCCTGGGTCTGGCTATCGATGCCAAGTGGCGACAGCTACCCCGACGCATTTTTGTCCTCTTGGGTGACGGCGAGATGATGGAGGGTAGCAATATCGAGGCCATGACTCTGGCGGCTCACGAAGGCTTAGGCAATCTCATCGCGGCAGTTGATCTGAACGGGTTGGGTCAACGGGGCTCAACTATCTGGGCAAAAGATGCCAATCGCTGGCGACACTTAGGTGAAGCAGTTGGTTGGCGTGTCTTAGTTGCCCGTGATGGCCATAACGTTAAGGAGCTGGCCGAACTGTGGTCTGAAGCGGCTGAATCAGATGGACGACCGACTTTACTAATACTGCCCACACAGAAGGGCCACGGGGTATCATTTTTAGTCGATCAGCCAGATCGTCACGGTAAATCCTTAACTACTGAAGAGTTAAGCCGAGCTTTACTGGAGCTGCCTTTAACCGGATCAGCTGAGGTGGGACAGGTCGCGACCCCGCCTGACTATCAGAAACTGACCGAGGTTGAGACGAGGCCAGCTGCCTGGCCTATCTTCGAGCAGGGGGAGATGGTGGCTACGCGAGAGGCGATCGGCCGATCGCTGGCTGAGTTGGCGCAGACCGACAATCGGGTGGCCGTGCTTGACGCCGAGGTGGCCAACTCGACATATTTTCAGGAGGCCATGGAGGCTGCCGGCGATCGATCGCTGGAGTGCTATATCGCGGAGCAGACAATGGTGGGGGCAGCAATTGGTCTGTCGCGAGCCGGACGTCAACCGTGGCTCTCAACCTTCGCTGCCTTCCTGACCAGGGCTGCAGATCAATTCCGTCTAGCCCCTTACTCACAGGCCAATCTCAAAATTGTCGGCACGCACGCGGGCGTTTCAATTGGTGAGGATGGACCGTCGCAGATGGGCCTAGAGGATATCGCTCTATTTCGATCTGTCGGAGCGACGGTGCTTTATCCAGCAGATGCGGTAGCGGCCGTAGCGGCCGTTAAGTTAGCGGCTGAAGAGCCTGGCTCAGTGTATCTGCGGGCCACTCGAGGGGCGACGCCGGTAATATATGCGGCTGATACTGACTGGCGGGTTGGTGGGTCGCACGTGCTGCGTCAATCACCCGTCGATGTGGCTGTCGTGGTGGCGGCTGGAGTGACCATCCATCAAGCCTTGCAAGCCTATGACCGAGCAAAAAATTCGGGTTTGGCCTTGCGTATCATCGATGCTTACTCAGTCGAGCCGCTCGATGCGGCGACAATCTGTGCGGCTGCCCGTGAGACGGGCCTACTAATCGTGGCCGAAGATCATCGACCAGCTGGTGGATTAGGGGAGGCAGTCTCGATGGCTCTGGCTAGAGATGGTGTTGGAGTGAAGATAATTCATCTGGCAGTGCGGAATAATCCCGCTAGTGCGACACCGGCTGAGCAGTTGCACGAAGCGGAGATCGACGCAGATGCGATAATAAAAGCGGTAACTCAATATCTAAGTAACAAGGGAGTATGAATTTGATCGTACGGTGGATTTTAAACACGGTCGCGTTGGTTTTTGTGGCGAGTTTTGTGGAGGGGTTCGTTATCTCTGGTTGGTGGGCGGCAATTGCGGCGGCGGCCGTCTTGGGACTGGTTAATCTTTTGGTTCGACCGATAATTCTGCTCCTAACCCTGCCGATCAACATTGTAACGCTCGGTCTGTTCACGTTTGTCGTGAATGCGGGCATGCTGCTGCTGGTGCAGTCGATCGTTAAGGGCGTGACAATCACTGGCTGGGGTCCGGCGTTGATTGGCGCAATTCTTCTCTGGTTAATTAACTGGGTGGCTAATTCGATCGGCCGACCGCAGCCGACGCCTAAGAAGATTTGACGGGACGATCGCACCAACTAATTGGTTTAGTTGCGGCCACCTCCGTAATAGCGTGGGGTGTTAATCCTCATTATGCCCCCGCTTCGTTGGCAGCCATGCTGCTGGCGGCTCATTTTGGGGCGCTTGTTCCAGATATTGATTCGGGAACGGCTGATATCTGGGAGCATGTGCCGTTCGGTGGGGTAGCCGGTAGGGCAGCCAATACTTTTTTGGCTCACCGCAACTTCACCCACTCATTGCTCGCGGCAGGACTTATCGGCTGGCTAGTTTATGAATTGCTAACACTCCTACCCGTCTACTGGGGAATCGATGCTTACCTCTGTTGGTTAGGCTTTATGATCGGCTTTGGGGCTCACCTGTTGGCCGATATGCTTACTATTCAAGGATTGCCGTTGCTCTGGCCGTGGCAGCGATCGTTTGGCCTGCCGCCTAAACCATTAGAGGGTGTGCGAATTGTCTCAGGTGGCTGGTTTGAGCAGCTGGTCTTGTTTCCAATTCTAAACCTGTCCCTAATTTTGATCGTTTGGGCCAAGTGGTCCGTCTTGTCGATCTGGCTCTTCAGAGGCCCGTAACTTCAGCGTCAATATTATCAAGTTCGGCGGTTATGTCGCTGGTGGGCGTCTCAGCGATCTCTGCTTTTAGGGTGCTCGTGTCGGTACTATTGGAGATGGATCGAAGCTGAGTTGTAACCACATCGTTGCTGTTGCCGATGGCCTGATTGCTGGCTAGATTATTGTTCGCTGTTGACGTGTTGGCGTTCTGATACCACAGCCAACCGTAGTAACCGGCTGTGCCGGCTAATAGTAGAATAACGATCGTGAGCAATACTGACCCCAGGCGCTTCTTTTTTGGTGGTTGAACGGGCATTACCACCTGTCCCTGATCTGGTGTGGTTGTCGCTGGTGTTGGTGTGTTCATTAGGGCAGTTGGTTAGCGATTGTGGCGTACGAATTCAGCAGTGAGCGCAAAGCTGTGATCGCTGCCTCGACCTCGGTTCGAGCGGCTGTCGCTGCAGCTGTTGGATCTTGACTAGAGGCAATAGCGGCTAAAGCCGTCTTGGCCGTGGAAACTTTTGTGTTTAGCTCTTGTTCAGAGACTGAGAGCTGGGCCAGTTGGCTGCTTAGAGTATCCTTCAAATCTGACTCTCCCATCTGTTCCAGGCGAGTCTGTAGCTTGGTGGCGATTGTTAAAGCCCGAGCCATGCCCGCGTCTAGCCGGCTGCTGAGGGCGATCGCGTACTCTGAAACGCGCTCCAGACGTGATTCTCTAATCTCGCTTGTTATCTCTTCCCTGGCCTGATCTTTCAACTCGGCTCGACGTTTCGCCAGTTCGGCCAGCTGCTCTGTTCGAAGCTGATTCAATTCGGCAATTTGCTCTTGCCGTAGAGCTGTCAGACTCTCAATTTCAGCCCGATAATCGGTTCGTAGCTCAACTCGTGACTGTTGTAGTTCAGCCAATTGGGCTTGAAATTCTGCCCTTAGGGTAACCTTTGTGGCGGCATCAGCGGTTTTGAGTTGACTGATAATACCGCTGAGCTCAGTTTTGGCTGTTTCGAGCTGGTTTTTATACTCTTCGCGGGCTGTTTCCTGGTTCTGCTTGGCGGTCTCACGGGCCTCCTCAAACTGCTGCTTAGCCTCTTCGCGAGCTGCTTCAAGAGCGGTGGCTGAACTTTCAGCAATGTTACTGCTGCTCTCAGCCGTATTACCGTTGTCTTCGGCTCGTAAGACTGGCGTGGTCGGAACAACAACCAGCAGCGCCAAGAGGGTAAGAATAAATAGGTGGCGAAACTTCATAGGCTTAGCTTATGGATTTAGCTAATTGTACCATGCTAAACCTGAGCAAGCTGGTATACTTGAGCCATAATGTCACAAGATACCACGCCGGGGAGAGATGGGGGCCAGCTAATCGCTCTCTTGTCGATCTTGGGCGCAATTCTCATGATCGTCCTGGGAGCTATCTGGGGAGCGTTGGGCAACATGCCCTTCTAGTTGATGGGGATGCTTCCGGCTCGCGGGTGGTTTGACCATCCCTTCCAGTTTTCTAGTGCGCTGTCGAACTGATAATTTTTATGTCCAGACTGCAGCCACAGTTGGCTAATCTTGGCTCGTGTTAGCGCCGGAGTGAAAAATGGCGCCTGAGCTTGCGAACGAGCGATCTCGTCAGCCACTATCTCAGCTTCCAACCAGCTACTGGTCTTAAGGGCAGAGTTGGTTCGAGCCTCGGCGGCAATCAGCAGAAGCTGAGGATGTTGTGGCCAAGTAGCTAGAGCCCTCTCTGCCACCGTGGCGGCGGCCGAGAACTCTAGCTGGGCGCTGTGACCAGCCGCGCGATCAGCCGCGACTGTTGTCTGAACAAGAATCACTGAAACGTACAGCAGAATGATTGCGACGAAGGTGCGGCCCAAAAATAAAGGCGATCGTATTGACGAAGTCGTTTTTCTTTTGGTGCCATTCAAGCAGAGCAGACCAAGTGCGGCTACAGGCACGATGACCGGATTAAAGAGAGAAGCTATCAGCCACAGCCAAGCGGGCAGCCAGCGTTGGTCGGCTCTAAGCAGGGGGGCGATCGAGTAACCGGCATAAACTGCCAGCAGTAATCCGATTAGACCAGTTTCAACCAGAATTTCCAGGGGTAGGTTGTGAGCTCTCTCTTCAGAGAGAGCTCGTGATTCGAGCTGGGACAACGGATAATGTCGGTCGTAGGCTAGGGCAAAATGGTTAGGCCCCCAACCCCAAAGTGGCTTCTCGCTCCAGGCGGACCAGCCCGCCTGCCAGATAGCGCCACGATCGGCAAGTGATGGCCACTGTTTGACGCTCTCCGGTTTAATAGTGATCAGCAGGGCGCTGACCAGTACAAAAGCTGTTGTCGTGCCAACGACCAACCGACCCGGTGCGATAGCTGCTAATCCACCAATAAGAATCAAGCCAATACCGGTTGCTGATCCACTTATCAATGTCGCGATGACGAGGGCTAAACAGGTCCAGTTCGTTAAAGAGGCCCACCGTCGCTCTCTGTGGTAGATCAGCAAGCCAGCTAACAGGGCAGTGACAACACCGAGTTGAGCTGGAGAGCCGATCGAACCGAAGAGCTCACGACCACGGGCTGGGTCATCAAAGGTTATCCAGTCGATGCCAAAACCGGTGGCATGCTGAATATACACCTGAATAAGCACAAGCCAACTAACGAGAATAAGAGCCCGCTGCCGCCAGATTGGCTCACGAACGTCGGGTTGGCGGTTGATAAGGATTAAGGCCAGACTGCCGATGATAATCCATCCTACTACCCCAAGTGGATTAACAAGTGTGCCCAACCAGGCGGTGGACTGTCCGGCTGAAGTAGCGGCTCTAATCGTTAAATAGATAAGATAGAGCACTATCGCCCCGCTGGCTTTCTGTTGAAGTGAGACGCTGCCCACGGTTAACAGAAGGATGATTGCCAACCACAGAAGTTTAATCGTCTCAAAACCACCTGGTCCGGCGAGCCAGAACAGAAGAGTAGCGGCCAGACCAAAAGTAAGAGCTAGAGAGGCAAATCTGCGCATGCCCCTATTGTATTAGTGAATGAGGAGCCAGTCGAATTTAACACTCTCGGTCGTAGTGGCATTGAGGTGAACCCAGAACCCTTGTCCGGGAATAATTTGGCCGCGACTGATGTTTGTAGTGATGGGTATGCCAGCCTCATTAACGGGCGTGATAAGAACGCGGTCGGTCGCTGTGACAGAGGTTGTTGTCACAAAGTAGGCGGTCTCGCTGGCGGGAATGACACCGGTTGCTGACTCCTTGTTAGGCAAGGCGACTCCACCTAAATTGGCGGTACCGGACACATGAAGATTGCCCTTGACTGTGAGGTCAGCCGTTACGGTTAGTCGTGCAACTTCAAGCGAAGCGACTGATAGGGTGCCATCGCTGAGAAGGTTGATTGCTCCGAGGACACCAGATTGCTGGGGTGATAAGGCATTGGCTGTTGTGGTGGAGCCGAAGTTGGGTAGGTAGTAGCCTGGTTGGAGTTGAACAACTACGGTGCTGCCGCTCTGATTGGTTAACGCGGTGCCTACAGAGGCGGCGGCAGTATCGCCGGCCTTAGTGCCTCGACCAGCTTGATCAGAGATAACGATCAGATCACCTCGTTTGATGCCGGCGTCTGCCTTAACTTTTACGGGTATTCTGCCCGCTAGAGTCAACGGTCGGCCAGTCGTGCCACCTGAGATCAAAACGCCTGGTTGAGTGGAGATAACACCCAAAACTCGTTGATCTGACGCGGTTGCTTTGCGGGCAGTCGAGTTACGCTGCTCGTCGGCTGCCACAATATCACCAGCCCCAATTGAGCCGTCTGACACGGCGATATTTTCAGCGATGTCGGCTGGGATTCCACTCTGTGTTAGGGTACCAGCGATAGTCAGGTCGCCGGTCGCCGAAAGGCTGAGCTTGGGCGAGGTATTGTTTCTAATTGAGAAGAGAGAGCCGGTGGTGTAGGTACTGCTTGTATCGAAGATGAAGGCTCCGCCGCCATCAGATTTGTACGTTTTGAAATCTGTTGTTGTATTTGTTTTTGTGGAGCTAAATGACAGCAGGTCATCAGTCCGTAGCTCATTAGCTGCTCCGTGGTAAAGATTTGCGTCACCGCCCAGCGTAATGCCATTGCCAATGCCAGTTCCGGCTAGATAGATCGCATAATTGCTGTTCGCGCTGGTTAGACTTTCAATATATAAACCATATTGATTGGCTAATGATGCCCCAGCCCCAAGGGTGGTGTCATAAAAACGGCTATGCATGTAAGATCCGGCAACAGTTACGCCGGCCGCAATAGAGGGCTTCGATGAAAAAGAGATCGTTAACCCAGCGGCATCTCTGTTGGATGAGATAGCTGGTTGTAAATTGATGCCGATAATTCCGTTCAGGTCAGTTGTTGAGATGGCCCCTGTCCACTGATAAGGATCAGGATTGGAGCTGGTCTGTCTAATGCCAGCAACTGCTGTGAAAGCATCATCGGTTATAAGTGTATTAGCCGCTGAGCGGTAGAGATTCGTGTCGCGGCTCGCGCCAAAAGCGATGCCGTTGGCGGCATCAGTGTTGTCGGCGCCTGAACTGATCCATAAAGCCTGTGTGTCTGCTCCGGCAATGACTAGTCCAAAGTCAGTAGATGTTCCGATTGTTTGATCGGCAACGAATAGACCGTAATTATTCGTGATGGCCGAGCCGGTTGAATTGTCAGCGTAAACGCCATAAGAGTTTGTAACGGGCACCGAGCCCATGACATTTTTGCTGAAAAAGCTTTTTGCATTTGTGATTGAGCTGCCGTCATTAGATGAGCCAATTACCTGACCTTGAACACCGACGCCATCACCGCCGGCATCGACATTCACGATGTAGCTGGAGCCTAAGACGCCAATGCTGTTGCCGGTGCCGCTATTTATCACCTGAGAAACCAAGCCGTAATAGTTGGCTGAGCTGTTGACGTATTCGTAAAAGAAGGCCAGTCGGTCGGTCTCGATGGTGATTGAGTCGCCAGCCATCAATCCGGACACAGCGTGGAAACGGTCGTCGGTTTTTAGCACGTTGGCGACTGAGCGATATAGGTTCGTGTCACCGCCTAAAACCAGGTCACTGCCCGAGCCTGTGCCTGATAGGGCTAATGACCGGAACTGGAGATTAGAGCTGGTGCCAATATCTTGAGGCAGATAAAGGGTGACGGCTCCATTGGCGCCACCGTCTGTTAGATAGATTTGGTTGGCGGTTCCTTGGAGGGACCGTTCGTTACTTAGCCCTGAACTTGCGCCGAGTGTTAGATAAGAGGCATCAGTTATACCGCCGCTCAGATTTTGCCAGCTCGTGTTGGATCCGTCAGTGACCAACACTTTGCCCGAATTATCAGACTGGCTGGGCAACAGATTGTTTAGAGCACTACTGACTGTAGTCGCACCGGTACCTCCCTTATTGATTGGGAGTGTAGAAGAGATAGTCTGAGCGGATAGGGCGTACGGGGCGGCAGTTAGGGGTACTCGTCCGGAAAATGCCTGGTCGAATGTGCCGTTCTGGTCGCTATCAAACTCAATGCCTAGCCAGTAGCTACTATTGCCCCAATCGAGACTACTGAGAGAGCTATAAGTGCCCAGCTCAACGTTGAAAAGCCCATAGCGCACACTTAGTCCATCACCCAACCAGCTCTCTTGCCAGGCGGCAGCCCCGCCGACTTGGGCGCTGTAAAGCGAAAAACGGAAAGGGTAGCTGCCTGTCGGTGCCTGAGTACGGTCTTTTGTTAGTACGCGCCCCTGAAAACTTATTGTACTGGGCGAATTTGCTTGAACAGCCGCTGGTTTTTGGGCCGCACCGAAGATGGCCACAACCAACAGCAGCCCAGGGGAGAAAAATTTAAATATTCCCCCTTTGCTCATTGAGTTCATTGTCCTTCATCTGCCTCGAACGGGCAAGAGGATGGCTATATCTGCTCGCCGACTAATTCGAAGGTGATATTGACGTAGCTGTCAGCTATATCATCGGGCGCATCTTCAGGAATATGGGCGGAGATGGTGTATTGTTTGGTGCTACTTGGCATTAATTCCGGTCCCATTTCGCGGGCTGTCAGTTCAGCGAATGTGCCGTCAAATATAACCTGGTTGTTCTCGTCTCTAATCGAACAGCGGAGAGTGTTGAAAACTGTAGTGTAGCCAGCCGACTTTTTGGCCGATAAATATACCTTTAGAGGTGTAGTGCCGGTATTGGTAATGGCTATCTGTCTATCAATCTGCTGATTTGGAACAAGGCCATCAAAAGCCAGCCACGCTTCGGTTGGATTGACCGCTAATGCCACCTGGCCAGTTCGGATATTATTTTCCTTTATTGTGATCGTTGTCGACCAGCGGGCTTCAGTCTGCCAGGCGAATGTTAGCACGGCGGCGGCAACAGCCAAGAGCGCAACTTTGGGGATGGTTTGTCTGTTCATGGGCTAAGCATAAACAACACTACCTGAACTCCACATTGCCTGATGTAAAAATTGATTCATCTAATTGTCATTCAGGTGGGCTGTGCTAGTGTAAAAACGTATGAAAAGACTATGGGCGAAGAAATTTTGGCGCTGGACGATAATTATTCTGGTGCTGGTGGCGATAATGCTGGTTCGCCGCGGCGCAGGCGGCCTGGCGGTTGAGGCGGCTACTATCGAGACGGCCGATATTACCAAGACCACCCTCTCTTCTGGCTCAATAGTGCTACCAGAATCACGCTCTGTCCGTTCCCCGTTAACGGGTCAAGTTGATCGGGTACTCGTTAGTGAGGGGGATGTCGTGACAAAAGGACAAGCCATATTTAGCTATCGCGAAGACTATCTACTGACGGCTTTGCGCCAGGCTGAATCTGTCTACGCACAAGCCAAACTCGCTAAAGATCAACTCACCCGTAGTGCGCCAACCGTTTTGCAGCTGAATGCGGCCCAGGTTTCGCTCTCCGCGAGCGAGGCGGCTCGAGATCGAGCTAGATCGGCCTATGATTCTGCTCCTTCAGATACCACCCTGGCGGCTTATCAGCAAGCCGACACTTTATATCAGCAATCTCGAGCGACACTTGAAGCTCTGCAGCGCCAAAATCCCACCACTTTATCGCTTGAGTCGGCTGACGCCGCTGTCAACGCTGCCGCCGCTGGCCTTCGTCAGGCGCAGGCTGATTGGTCAAATCGAGTGATCACATCACCGGCTGACGGGCAGGTCGCCTTTACGGTTGGTCAATTGGGCACGAAGATTGCCTCAAGCGTGGCTGTAACAACTGGCCAGACAGTTATGACTGTGGCGGGGCCAAATGATCTACGTTTTCTGGCTGATATGGATGAATCTGATGTCGTTCGTCTCAAATCGGGGCAAGCCGTGGCGATAACACTAGACGCATTTTCGGGTGAATCCTTCAGTGGCGAGATTGTGGAACTGCCGGTTCAGCCGATCACGAATGTAACAGGCGGCACGGTCTATCAGGTTGGTATTAAGTTGAATACACCGCCGCCGGCTTTGCGGGTCGGTCTGCGGGGTCAGGTAACAGTTGAACTTGAGAGCATCAAAGCAGTGCTAGCGGTACCAACAGCGGCCTTGGTCACGAAAGAGGGGCAGACCTTTGTTTGGCTAGTTAAAGACGGTCAGGCACAACGCCGTGATGTGGAATTGGGGCTGGAATCCTCAACTAATGCTCAGATCATCTCTGGTCTTGAGCTGGGCGATCAGGTGATTGTCTCAACCAATATTCGAGATATTAAAGAAGGGCTGGCAGTCACGATCGCGCAGTGAGCCTCATTAGTGTTCGTCAACTCACCAAACAGTACGAGCTCGACGGAGTAATCGTTCCTGTTTTGAGAGGGATTGATCTGGATATCGAGCCGGGCGAGTTTGTGGCGATTGTCGGTCAATCAGGTTCGGGTAAATCCACTTTAATGCACATTTTGGGCTTGCTCGACACACCGACCAGCGGGGAGTATCTGTTGGATGGCCAGCCGGTGGCTGATCTAACTGAAGACGAGCGGGCGGTTAGACGGACAAATAAGATTGGCTTCATCTTTCAGGCCTTCAATCTGTTAGCCCGGACGACCTCGCTAGAGAACGTCACTCTACCGACGCTATACAGTCGCCTGAGTCCGCGAACTGCCAAGGAGCGGGCACGAGAGCTGCTAACCCGAGTTGGATTAGCTGATCGTCTGGAACATATGCCGAATCAGCTCTCAGGCGGCCAGCAGCAACGGGTGGCGATCGCTCGATCACTGGTTAACGATCCGTCGATTGTATTTGCCGACGAGCCGACGGGTAATCTCGACACTCGTTCTGGTCATGAGGTTATGGCCCTGCTCGATGGACTGGCCAAAGAGGGTAAGACGGTTATTTTAGTCACGCACTCGCAAGAGGTGGCCGAGCATGCTCACCGGCTGATCACTATTCGGGATGGCGAAATTGTGGGGGATAAAAAGCGATGAACTTACTCAATAGCTTCGCTGTCGCTTGGCGAGCGTTAACAGCCAATAAGATGCGCGCTTTTCTGACGATGCTGGGTATTATCATCGGCGTCTCATCTGTCATCACGCTGGTCTCTATCGGTTCCGGACTGAAGGATACTATCTCTAGCGCTCTCAACGCCTATGGCAGTGATCTTATTTACCTGATGCCAGGTGAGATGTCCGCCTCTGCTGGCCCAACAGGTAGTTTCGGCTTGACCAAGCTGTCCTACGATGATGTGGATTATCTGAAACAGCGCTTATCAAACTTCTCCGGTGTGGTCCCAATGAGTGAGAACTACGGCACAATCGAGCGGGCCGACAAGAAATTGAAGAATGCCTCTGTTATCTCCACGAGCTTTGATTACGAGCTCATAGTTGGTGAGAAGATGACGGGCGGGCAATTCTTTAATCGAGCGCAGCAGCAGACGGGGGCTCGGGTGGCGATTGTGGGGGCAACAGTTCGAACAGATCTTTTTTCTGGGGCTGATCCGATTGGGCAAGAGATTATGATCAATGATGACAAGTTCATAATCATTGGTGAGACGGCTAAACGGGGCTCAACTTTGGGTCAAGATATGGATAAAATTGTCTACCTGCCCTATACCGCGATGAAGGGTAAGGGAGTTTCTACCCCCAGCACTATTCTGATCAAGGCAAAGCAGACTGATCAGGCTTTTCAGCTGGCTGAGCAGACGAAACGATTGATCGCGCAGAAGTATCCTTCCCAAGATTTCACCGTGATGACGCAGGACGAGACATTAGAGATGGCGAGCACAATTCTGGGGGCTATCTCGTCGGCGTTGGTTGGCATCGCCGCGATCTCTCTGTTGGTGGGTGGTATTGGCATCAGTAATATCATGTTGGTCTCAGTGACTGAGCGCACCCGCGAGATTGGTCTGCGCAAGGCTTTAGGCGCGCGCCCAAAGGATATTTTGTGGCAGTTCCTAATAGAGGCTATCATGCTGACGTTGGTGGGCGGATTGATCGGTGTGGCGGGTGGTTACACGGGCGGATTACTAGTGCATCTGGCCTTGCCATCTTTAGAGCCGGCCATCTCGGCTGGGACGATTGTATTGGCCGCGGGCTTTTCGGCGGTGGTCGGCATCGTTTTCGGGGTGGTTCCCGCCCTGCGCGCCTCCAAATTAGACCCAATTGAAGCCTTAAGATACGAGTGATGATGTCAACAGCGCACGTTGTTGTTGGGGCAGCGGTGGGGGCAGCGGTCGGTAATCCGGTCGGCGGTCTGTTGTTGGGGATACTGTCGCATCATCTGTTAGATCTTATTCCGCACTGGGATGTTGGGTCGTTTTACGCCCCAACTTTTGATCCTCCAAAACTGACGCGGCGCGATGTGCTGATAGCGGCGGTTGATGGATTAGTCGCAGTGGGACTTCTATGGTTTATGGCGGTAACGTTCGGTGGCAGTCAGGTTTGGGCTTTGGTGGCGGGTGGTGTCGGCGGGCTGTTGCCGGACATTTGGCACCATATTCCCTGGTGGAAGAGCCGGTCGCGCCAAATCACCAAGCGGTGGTTTAGTCTGCATGAACGTTGGCACTGGACGGTGGCGCAGTCACAGATGGGTTGGGGATTGCTCACTCAGGTCGTGGCGATCGGTTTGGCCTGGTGGTGGTTGGCTAGTGTGCGCTAGAATTAAACTATGTTCACGAAGATTTTGATCTTGTTGATCGGCATACCGGCCGGCTTCTGGATGGTCCGCTACCGAGCACGCATTGTCGACACGGTTGGCAAGATGAGTTGGGCGGAGCGTTATTTGGGGGATGGCGGAACCTACAACGTCTGGATTTTGATCGGTACGGCCGTTGTCGCGGGCAGCATCCTCTACTTTTTTGATCTATTGCCGGGTGTGTAATTGACCCCAGGCCAGGGGGGTGCTAGTTTGACAGTGGAGTAGCCGCTGAGCAGAGCGGCTCGGAGATGTCCTATGGTTCGCGATGCGGTGGCAACGGCCACCGACGGGGCTCGGTCCCTGCTGGTGGCAGCGCTGGTGGTCTTCGACAAGGAAGCGGTCCGGCGCGGGACGTAGACGCACAAGTTGTTGCGTTGAAGTCCCTGAATCCTCGGTGGCGCGCCAAGCGCGCCGCCGAGTGATTGTTTAGGGCCCGTAGCTCAGTTGGCTAGAGCGCCTGCTTTGCAAGCAGGAAGTCACCGGTTCGAATCCGGTCGGGTCCACCATTATTCAAACAAACAAGAATCAGCCATCTTCCTGCTTAGCTCAACGTGAGCGACGCAGGATGGATGGCTATTCTGTTTGTTTGGGTATTAGGAGTTCAGAAATAGATGGGAGACCCACTATTTCTAAACATATTGGGAGTTTAGCGGCAGCTACTTGAACAAATAGAGAGTGATTATTAAATGTGGGGGTGTAGGATTGATTTATGCCATCAATTAGCCTCAATATTTTAGTTAAAGAGCACGCTGCGACCCTGACCGATATCCTTAATCATGATCAACTACTAGCGGTCGCCAACAACGGTACTCTAAGCCATATTCAGCCAACCGCTTTTATAGAGCAGTGCGCAGAATGGATGCGGCGGAAGCACGGTCAAACATACGCCATTTTGCATGATGGCCGGCCAATTGGCACAATATCCTTATCATCTGGTGGCCTGCCAAAGCGCCACGGTCGAGTCGGATATTGGCTGGCGAGCGACTACTGGAACAGAGGTTATGGAACGGCTGCTTTCCATGAGCTAATGAAAGTTGCTCAGTCAGAGGGTTTTAAGCAGATTGAAACAATTTTTGCCGCTGAGGCGTCACCAGCGTCAATAGCGATCTGGAAGAAGAAGGGGGCAACTTTTCTCGAACATCCTGATGGGCAACGGGCAGTGATCAATCTGTGACTTTTAATGCCTTAGTGATAAATTGAGGCCATGCGAGAAGTGGAGATAAAATTTCGAATTAAGGACAAGCCGGCGTTGTTAGAACGATTGGCTGATTTGGGCTGCCAATTAACACCGGCGGTTGAGCAAGACGATCAGATATTCTCTGGCGAACCGCTGCCTGATGGTTCGCGCTGTGTCCTGCGTATTCGAACGACTGAGGCTGGCTCGATCCTTACTTTAAAGAAGGATATTACGAACGAACTCGATTGTTTGGAGGTTGAGACGCCTGTTGGCGACGTCGAGTCTGCTAAAAGGCTTTTGAGCGAGCTTGGCTACCAGCTGTCGGTTCGGGTGCGGAAGAGTCGGCGTCAGGGAAAGTGGAACGATTGGACAGTTTGCGTTGATGAGGTCGAGTCCCTCGGTTCATTCATAGAGATAGAAGCGATGTTCGAAGATGGCGAGGACGCCGATCAAGAAGAGCTTTGTCGCTTAGTGCTTGATCAGTTGAAGATGCCAGATATCGAGCGCGTGACCCAAGGCTATGACACACTCATGAAGCAGACGGGTCAGGTGTATATTGAAGGTAAGGAGTAACGATCATTATGTTTATGTATGCCCCAAATCTGTGGTTAGTTCTGGCGGCGGCGGTTTTATCCTTAATTGTCGGCTGGCTCTGGTACTCGCCGGCTGTTTTGGGTCGAACTTGGGCCACTCTGACCGGTCGCGAGATGGCTTGGCGACGCAATCTGTTATTAATCGCCGTGGCGACTCTGGTTGAAGCCTACGTAACTGCTCACCTGGTTTACTATGTCGGCGCCTACGGTTGGTGGGAGGGGGCGAAGGCTGGCCTCTGGCTGTGGTTTGGCTACTTGGCGACGACTTTGGCTGTGAGCACAGCTACTGCTGGCCAACGGCCGAAAGTTTGGTTGATTGATGCGGGTTTTCAGCTGGCATCCCTCTTAATCATGGGGGCGATCTTCGCCACTTGGTAAAGATGAAACTGCGGTGGCTCTTATTTCTGGTGCTACTGATTCCGTCGGTGACGGGGGCGACTGAACCGACGAGTGACTGTGTTATCGATCTACAGAAATCAAGCTGGGTTTTTGCAGTTGATGGTTCGGCGCAGATTACTGAAGATCTTGATGTAAATTGCGGTGATCTATCGGGCAAGCACGGCATCTACCGCATTATTCCCGAGCGGGTGCCAACCGGCAGCCGACCGAGTAACTATCGGGTAGCGACGCCGGTTGAGGTGATATCCATTAAAAACGAAACGGGCCGAGCGTACAACTACGAGACGAGCCACGAGAGCGGCAATCTGAAGCTTAAAATTGGGGATGCCGATATTCTCATCTCCGGCCAACTACACTACCAGATTGTGTTTGAGATGAAGAATGTTGTCTGGCCGGATCCTACGACCGGTGAAGCCAAACTTGATCTGAACGTGGTGGGTCAGTTTTGGCAGCTGCCGATTGATCGGGCAGAGGTTACGATTAAACTGCCGGCGGCCTGGACAGGCGATCTGCCCCAGTTGACGCGGGGCGGCTTTGGCGCAACCGATCGAGCCAAAACGGCAGTCGTTTCTCAGGCCGCTCCTGACACGCTCACAATTATTGATTCGGAGACTTTTTCTCCAGAGACCGGTCTGACCGTATCGTTTGTGGCACCAGCGACGATGTTCTCCCTGCCTAATCCGGAATATTCCCTGTGGGAGAAGTGGGGTGGGCTGCTCTGGCTGCTCTGGCCAATCCTTATTATTGGTGGCGCGCTGCGGGTCTGGCGTCGTTGGGGTAAGGATATCAAGCTGCCGAAGGCGCACATGGTGCAGTACACGCCGCCGACTGATCTGCCGCCGTACGAGGCCTATCTGTTGCAGCACAATGGGTCGGGCGATTCGAAAGCTCTGGCTGGCTTGATCGTCGGCCTGGCTGTGAAAGGATATCTGCAGCTGGAGCGCCAGAAGTCCGGCATCTTCGGCAAGAAAGTCGTTTTTACCTGCCAGAAGCCGGTTGATAAAAAACTGTCGGCGGCGGAAACAGCAGTTATGTCCGGTCTATTTACACCTTGTCAGCCAGGTACAACAGTAGCCTCAACATCTTTGAAGTACGCTTTTCAGCAGGCCGTCGTCGCCGCCCAAAAGGGCGGTCTGACTTTTCTCAAGGAAAAGCAGTGGTTTGAGAGTCAGACCATAAAGCAGTGGCCGTGGATTTTGCTTGCGATCTTGGGTCTGGTTCTGTCGGGCATGCTATTCCCGCTGTTCGGCCTGTTGGGTTGGCTGGGGCCGCTGGCTGCTCTGGCAGCATTGGTTGGGGTGATAATCCTTATGGTTTTTATGCCGCGCAAAACTGAGGCTGGGGCAGAGATTGAGTGGCAGCTGCGTGGTTTCCAAGATTATCTTAAAACGGCGGAGAAGTACCGGCTGCAGTTCTCAGAGAAAGAGAATCTGTTTGAGAAATATCTGCCCTACGCGGTGGCGTTTGGGGTCACTGTCCAGTGGGCGCGGGCGATGCGCAATCTGTATGGGGAGGAGTACTGGGCGAATTATCATCCGGTTTGGTACGTGGGAGCGTTTGATATTTCTGACATTGATTCCTTTAGCACAGCGATTAACAGTGTGGCGTCTGACATCTCAAGTGCGATGTCGTCAGGTACATCAGGTGGATCATCAGGCGGTGGCGCAGGTGGTGGCGGCGGCGGCTCTTGGTAGTGGTGAATCAGGGTTGATTTTTGTTGTGACGTTCACGTACTACAGGCGCTGTAGACCGTCGATTTTCAGTTTATAGACGAGAGATCGTGTCAAACAAAAACCAACCCTGATTCACAGATATATTTCGGCCGGGCCGGCTTAGGCTGTTCTTGTTGGCGGCAAAGCCGCGCACTCGAGTTTGACGATGCGCCGTTCGTGATCGTCGTGTTTTTCTGACGCTATCTGAATGACGTCCCGAATGGTATCAATTACCTCATCTTGGCTCTGGCTGATTGCGGCACGTAGCTTATCTTCAGCTCGACTGATTGCGGCCAGCAGATCGGTTTTTGTATTAGCAATTCTGTCGTCAATGGCAGAAAAGCGATTGTCGATGGCAGTAAAGCGATCGTCAAAAGTGGCCAGACGGTCGTCAATACGGCTAATCGCCTGAAAAATTTCAATAAGGGTTGGGGCCGGTTGTTTCATCGCAGAATAATCGTAACACGGCCTAGATTACGAAACGATGAACAGATTGTACGTGAGCGCTGAGACAGGGGCACATCACTTTTTAGTTCCCGGCCGTTTGTTGAAGCATAATCTTTCGACCTTAAACAGAAAAACAAGAGTCTACAGCGCCTGTAGTACGAGACTGTTGAAAAAACCCAAGGCCAACTAAAAACCCGGCTTCATCCTCCGCGTGCCGATCTTGCGACCGAGTAGAGTTTACGCCAGGCAAAGTCATTGTAGCACTTCCCCGCACTGCTACTAATATTCTTGAAAGATTAATGTGAGTGAGGTGGGGTTTTTGTGGGAAAAACTCACTCATTATTTGGTAGCGCGGGCGGCTTTTACGGCAGCCTTGGCTTTGCGGCTAGCGGTAGCGCTGGCCTTAACGATCTTCTTACCGGCCACTTTGGCCTCTTTTTCAATTGCCACGCCGAGGTCTTTGGCTTTCTCACCGAGTTTGGCACCCTCTTTGGCAGCCAGATCTTTAAGTTGCTGAGCCTTCTTCTTTAACTTGGCTCGATTCTCTTTATTGGCGAGCAGAACAGCAGCCGCGCCCAGAGCGGCACCGGCAGCAGCGTAACCTAACTTTTTGCTCATCGTACGGTACTAGTAATTGCCTTCATTATAGACCGCTTTCATATTGACAGATAGTGATGATTCTGGTTAAATTCTGGTGCGCGTCAGTCAGAAGGATTGTGGCCATCGGGGCCATGACCATGGGACTGGGGTGACAGGGAGCTTGAGATGAGTAAGTCAGTGAGTGCGCTGGTAGTGGCGGCGTCCGAGAAGTTTCAGACGCTGACCGCTGACGATCTGGCGTCGCCTGAAACCCAGATGGATGTGCTAGGTGATGTTTACCTGGAGCATCTCACTGGTGCTGGCGCGGCTGCGAGGAGGAAGGCCCAAAGCTACTTCCTGCGCATCAAGACGCTGCTTCGCCATCATGGCGTGACCTTGGCCTGGTCGGCGTGCGAGAACCTAGCCATGTTGGCTCTGGTTGACGGCAATTCGCTGTTGGCCGAGTGGGTTGCCACATCGTACGGCGAGATGTTCACGCGCGAGCAGCGACTGGCAACCATACGTGACGCTACTGGTTTTGCGGCTGACTGTGAGCATGGTGGCGACTGTCGGCGTTTTCGCTACTGGCAGTTCGCCTACCAGGTCTTGCTTGACGAGGCGCCGCCTAGCTACCAGGATGAGATGTGGAACCTGACGGACGACCTGCTGTTAGGACTGGAGCATGGCAAGTGTGACTCGCTTTCGGTGACAATCGAACAGGTCGGAGCCGACGAGGTGGAGTTCATCGTTTGGCTGATCGGCCAGGCCTGCGGCACCGAGCAGGTTCGAGTCCGCGATCGGTACGTGCAGGCCCTGATGTTCGCGCTTGTCTCGGTCGATCTCGTTGATCAGGCCGAAGCGGCCTTGAGGCGAGCGCCTGAGGCGCAACGGGCGTTGTTTGTCCAGCAGCTTCAGGACTGCGTGCATGAAGACTGGGGTTGGGGGATGACCGCTCTGCTGAACCAGATCAAGGCAGCGGGCGATCTGGCTGATCAGCGCGATCTGGAGGAGTGGCGTGCCAAGGCGGCGGAAATGCCGATGCGTCGTGAGGCCGACCTGCTACACAGACTGACCGGCGAAACGTCGCGGCAGGTTGACATCAACCGCGCGCTTGATCGACTGGAAGCGGCCCTTGGTGACGACGAGCCGAACCCTGAGGCGCTTGATCGCCTCGACGAAGCGTTGCGGCCCGAAGAGTAGCGATGACTGAAGGCCCGGCACCCACGTGGTGTCGGGTTCTTCTATTTATCAGCCAACCAGTGTTGGGCGGTGATGGCGGCAGCGGCGCCGGCCCCAGCGGCGGTGATCGCTTGGCGGTAGGCCGAGTCGTAAACGTCGCCGGCGACGAATAATCCGTCAATGTTGGTGTGGGGCGCGTTTTCAGCGTCGATGTAGCCGTTCTCTTTGATGCCTACGACATCCTTAATTAAATGAACGTTGGGCTCGTGGCCGATCGCCAAGAAGGCGCCATCGAAAGGCACGGTGCTCTCTTCGCCCGTCACGGTATCCTTCAATTTCAGTTCAGTCAGGTGAGCATCACCCACAAAGGCCGTAACCTCTTTATTCCACAGCCAGTAAATTTTTGGATTCGCCTTGGCCCGCTCAACCATGGCGGCGCTGGCTCGTAGGGTGTCGCGACGGTGGATGACGGTCACTTTGTCCGCAAAACGGGTCAGGAAGTTGGCCTCTTCCATGGCCGAGTCGCCCCCGCCGATAACGGCGATATTCTTGCCGCGATAGAAGGCTCCGTCGCAGGTCGCACAGGTGTGCACCCCTTTGGCGGTCAGCTCTTTCTCACCTGGTACGTTCAGCCAGCGCGGCTCAGCCCCGGTGGCGATAATTACGGCATCCGCTTCATAACCTGTGCCGGCGCCGTCAGTGATTTTAAAAGGATGACTTGAGGCATCCAACTTATCAACCTGTTGGTAGATGGTCTCCGCACCGAACTTTTCGGCCTGTTTGATCATATTCTGCATCAGCTCGGGCCCCATTACACCGTCGGGGAAGCCGGGGAAATTCTCGACGAGCGTCGTGGTCGTCAGCTGACCGCCAGGCGTTTTGCCGGCAAAGACGAGAGGTTTAAGGTCTGCGCGCGCGGCGTAGATAGCGGCGGACAAACCGGCCGGACCGGAGCCAATAATTGCGAGTTTGGTATGCATGCATCCATCATAACAAACCCATTGACGCGATAGTTGTTTCTTGTTATATTAGCGGCGCCTGAGACGGGCGGCATAAGCCCCCCATTGGACAGGCATAGGAAAGGTGATCCGGTTATGGGAACCGCAAAACCTGTCGTGATGCCGGTTGCGGAGCTGAAACGACGTGATGACCTGAGGATTCGTGGCGCGCACTCGGGTGGATTGGGCGATTGCCTGAGCGACCTGGGTGTGACTTACCACGGTCTACAGGTGTTGCGTCAGAACCTGGGCGTTGTGGTGGGCTTGGTCGAGCTGTTGGCCGTCGACCCAAGCGCCGTGAAGCGCGCTTTGGCGCTTGTCAGGAGCGTTGTTGGTGATCGCCCGCTGTTCGGTGATTGGTACCTAGGGTGCCTGGACATCGAGGCAGTTGAGGGCGCTGAGCGCGGCCTGAACATCCCACGTGAGAGACCTCTAACCGACCTTGTGCCCACGAGCTTCCTGCGGCCAGGTGAGGTTCGCTTGCATGAAGACGAGGTTCAACAGCGAGCGCTTGATGCCGGTAGCCCCTGCTACGCGCCCTGGGGCCGTGACTTGGCCTGGCGCATCTTCAACAACGTGAACGGTGAGGGTGACGCCTTCCTCGCGACACTCGACAAGAAGTGCCGCTATGTCTGTGCCGGGGACAAGGACCTGAATCGGCCCAGACTCGGCCGTGTGGTTCTGTCCTTCTACTTCTCGGAGCAGGAATGGTGCGTGAACTCTTGTCCGATCAGTGGCTTCGGCAACTGGTTCGATTCTGTCAAGCTCCTCGTCCTTCCGGCTGACACCCCGTCCTGACGCTCGACCGGTGCGATTAACGGCCTGCCCCTCGGGGCAGGCCGTTCGCGTATCTGGCTTAAAGGTGGAAAAGGCATCCTTATCATTGTTTTGAACCAGAAGTGTTGACAGATCAATCCTCAACCTCTATATTGACAAGTAGTCGGCAGAGAACTCTTTTTTGTTCTGTCTGCCCCGCAATTGAACAACCTATTTGTGAATGCGAATTTCATCAGAAAAATCGCGCAATCTTCCGATATCAACCAAACATTGATTTCGTTACACAAACAAAAAGAAACATTCAGATATCTTTCACAAGATATCAACAGTTAGTGCACAGGTAGACGCAGCGCATGCGTCGACATGCTATCTACTAAACGAAACGCAAGTTTCGCCCGGTGATAGTGAGTAAAGAAGTCCGTAGTACCTGTGACTGACGGGCACCAGGTGGATGCCTTGGCAGATAAGAGCGATGAAGGACGTACGAGCCTGCGATAATCCTCGGGGAGCTGGCAAAGAAGCTGTGATCCGAGGGTCTCCGAATGGGGTAACCCATCCAATTTATTGGATACTGACGGGTGCAAATCCCGTCAGATGCACACCCGGCGAACTGAAACATCTAAGTAGCCGGAGGAACAGAAATCAGACAGTCTGTCGCAAGACAGTCGAGATTCCGTTAGTAGCGGCGAGCGAACGCGGAAGAGCCCAAACCCGGCTTCGCTTTGCGCTTCACGCAAAGCTTCGCCGGGCAAGCCCCTCAATTATGGGAGGCCTGCCCGGCGAAGCACGTAGTGGAACGTAGTGCGAAGCCGGGGGTTGTAGGATGCTGGCGGGGTTTACCCGTCAAGTTACAAATCGCTGTGTTAGTGGAAGGAACCTGGAATAGGACCGCCATAGAGGGTGAAAGCCCCGTACACGAAAACCCAGCGACTTGATGGCCAGCACTCCTGAGTACCACGAGGCACGAGTAACCTTGTGGGAATCTAGGACGATCACGTTCTAAGGCTAAATATCTTATCTGACCGATAGTGAACAAGTACCGTGAGGGAAAGGTGAAAAGTACCCCGATAAGGGGAGTGAAATAGTATCCTGAAACCTGGATGTCTCCAAGCAAGTGGGCGCACGCCTTCGGGTGTGCCACCACGTGCCTATTGAAGAATGCGCCACCGAGTTAACTGTGTGTTGCTGGTTAAGCCGTTCTTGGCGAAGCCATAGGGAAACCGAGTCTGAATAGGGCGACCAAAAAGTAGCACGCATTAGACCCGAAACCGGGTGAGCGTTCCATGGCCAGGGTGAACCTGCTGTAAAAGGCAGGGGAGGCCCGCACCAACCGATGTTACAAAATCGGTGGATGAGCTGTGGAAAGGGGTTAAATGCCAATCGAACCCGGAGATAGCTGGTTCTCCCCGAAATATATTTAGGTATAGCCATCGTGGTTCCCAGCGGAGGTAGAGCACTGAATGGTAGTTTTGGGCGCAAGCCTGAGGCGCCAATCAAACTCCGAATTCCGTATGGTCAATACACGCATGAGTCAGACTGTGGGAGCTAAGTTCCATGGTCGAAAGGGAAACAGCCCAGATCGCAAGTTAAGGTCCCCAACTGGTAGCTCAGTGGGAAAGGATGTGTCATCTCCAATACAGCCAGGAGGTTGGCTTAGAAGCAGCCACCCTTTAAAAAGTGCGTAATAGCTTACTGGTCTAGTATCCGTAAGGATGCAAGAGGTGATGCGCCGAAAATTCAACGGGGCTTAAGCTACCGACCGAAACTGCGAGTCTATGTAATCCTTCGGGATTACTTGGGCGGTAGGGGAGCGTTCGTGCTGCAGCGAAGCCGTACCCGCGAGGGGCGGTGGAGCGGTACGAAGTGAGAATGGTGGTATGAGTAACGAATCAGCTGAGTGAGAACCTCAGCCTCCGAATGTCCAAGGTTTCCTGGGCAACGACAATCGACCCAGGGTTAGGCGGTCCTAAGGTGATCCCGAGAGGGGCAGCCGATGGACAGACGGTTAATATTCCGTCCCTTGTTATTGTGCATCTCTGTGACGCATCCGGGTGGTGGTAGAGACCTAATGGGAATATCTCTACTGCGAACTGGGTGACTAGAAAACCAGGGGTTAAAGGCAATAACAATCCGTACCGACGTCCGACACAGGTGGACAGGTCGAGTAGACCAAGGAGATCGGAAGAACCTTCGTTAAGGAACTCGGCAATATAGCGTCCGTAACTTCGGGATAAGGACCGATCATAATTTCTATGATCCACAGCAAAAGAGCCCAGGCGACTGTTTAGCAAAAACTTAGCTCCCTGCTAACTCGTAAGAGGATGTATAGGGGGTGATGCCTGCCCAATGCCGGAAGGTTAAGAGGGGAGCTGACTCAATTAGCAATAATTGGGAGGGCTTGAATCGAAGCCCCGGTGAATGGCGGCGGTAACTATAACCGTCCTATGGTAGCGAATTTCCTTGTCGGGTAAGTTCCGACCCGCACGAATGGCATAACGATCTGGGCACTGTCTCAACGAAGGATCCGGTGAAATTCCACTGCCGGTAAAGATGCCGGCTACACGCAGCAA
>Ga0172379_10001460_pt1 | contig 46837 bp, 44 predicted proteins | sample GrowelOW334metaG_FD_119756 | JGI IMG/M metagenome (GOLD analysis project Ga0172379, IMG submission 119756) | Groundwater microbial communities from an aquifer near a municipal landfill in Southern Ontario, Canada - Groundwater well OW334 metaG | ecosystem: Environmental > Aquatic > Deep...
AACTGGCAACTCAATAATTTCACCAGCTGGGTTAATCACTAGACCTTTCATACCCATCACCTGAATCATCTGGGAAAAAGAACCACGAGCACCGGAGTTTAAAATAGAGGATACTGAATTTTTTGGATCCATGATTTTCTGACCAGCATCATAGATTCTATTTTTAATTTCATTCCAAACTTCAATGACCTTGATATATCTTTCATTATTAGTAAGAAGACCTTGGTTGTATTGCTCCTTGATTTCCTCTACGCTTTTTTCACCCTCAGCAATTAGTTGTTTTTTAACTTTCAATTTTGGAATATCATCCATACCCCAAGATAAACCGGAAGAAGTAATATATTTAAAAGCAATGTCTTTGATGTCATCGAGTAATGCCACTGTTTTATCATGAGATAAAGTACGAAAAGCTAAGGCCACAATATTTTTTAAGCCTTTTTTATCTAGAGTCTTATTTACATAATCCATCTCCTTAGGCAAGATTCTATTAAACAATACTCGGCCGACAGTGGTTTCTAATAACTCATTTTTTGCTCTGACTACTCGGACTTTGATAAGGTCTTGTAGAGAAATCATGCCTACAGCAAAAGCTCTTTCGGCTTCGTCTTCGTCAGCAAATATTTTTTTGACTTTGGCTTCTGGATCAACATAGGTCAAATAATAACCACCCCAAACAATATCTTGACTTGGCACAGCTACTGGGTCACCAGTGGCTGGTTTTAACAAGTTGTTAGATGACAACATCAAAGTTCTAGCTTCTTCTTTGGCTTCTTCAGTCAGCGGCACATGGACAGCCATTTGGTCACCATCAAAGTCCGCATTAAAAGCTGAACAGACTAAAGGATGAAGTTGAATAGCTTTACCTTCAATCAAAGTTGGTTGAAAAGCTTGGATACCCAGACGATGCAAAGTAGGGGCACGATTTAACATGACGTTAGCTCCTTTGATTATCCCTTCTAGTATAGCCCAAACTTCTGGATGACCAGCTTCAATAAATCTATTAGCACTTCGGACATTGTGGACTAATTCGTCTTTGATTAAACGTGATATGACAAATGGTCTAAATAATTCCAAAGCCATTGTTTTTGGCAAACCACATTGATAAATTTTAAGATGTGGCCCCACCACAATCACACTACGACCAGAGTAGTCCACACGCTTACCAAGTAAATTTTGTCTGAAACGACCTTGTTTACCTTTTAGCATGTCAGCAATACTCTTTAGAGATCTTTTTTGTCCAGTAGAAGCGGTGACTGTCTTGCCTTGACGAGCGTTGTTGTCAATTAAAGCATCAATGGCTTCTTGCAACATTCTTTTTTCATTTCTTTGAATTACTTCTGGGGCATTTAGATCTTTTAATCTCTTCAAACGATTATTTCTATTGATAACTCGACGGTACAAATCATTCAAATCAGAAGAAGCAAAACGTCCACCATCTAACTGAACCATTGGTCTTAAATCTGGAGGAATAACTGGCACTGTAGTCATAATCATCCACTCTGGACGTATTTTATTGACCAATAGACTCTTAACCAACCTAGAACGTCTAATTAGTTTTTTCCTTTTGGAAGCAATAGAATCACCTATTTCAGTCTCTAGGGATTCATATAATTTTTTAAGATCAACTTGCTTGAGTAAATCTCTAATGGCTTCAGCTCCAATGCCAGCTTCAAAAACATGTCCGTAGCGTAAAGCCAACTCTTGATATTTAGTTTCAGAAATAATCTGTAATAATTTGAGCTCACGCAATTCTTTTAAGGCTGTTTCAGCGGCTTCTTCCAAAGTTTTTATCTTGTCAATTTTAGCCACATTAAGATTTAGTAAATCTTGCTCAATTTGTTTAGCAATTTTTTCTTTATCTTGGCCGTCAGCTAATAATTTGTTTTTGGTATTATTTATTTCTTGAGATCTTTGATTAAACTCATTATCAATTTGTTTGCGTTTGCTCTTTAATTCATTTTTAATTTGCTCAATAGTTTCCTTATTGGCTTCTTCATCAACATGAGTGACAATGAAACTAGCAAAATAAATAACTTTTTCTAAAGATTGAATACTCAAATCAAGTACCAAACCAATCTTGGAAGGAATGCCGCGCAAAAACCAAATATGAGAAACCGGAGCGGCTAGCTCAATGTGTCCCATTCTTTCACGACGGACAGCTGCGCGAGTTACTTCCACACCGCACTTATCACAAGTGATTCCTCGATAACGAATTCTTTTATATTTACCGCAATAACATTCCCAATCTTTAGTCGGCCCAAAAATTTTCTCGCAAAACAAACCATCTTTTTCTGGCTTCTGAGTACGATAGTTGATAGTCTCTGGTTTTAAAACTTCACCATGTGACCACTCATGAATATCTTCTGGAGAGGCTAGTCTCAATCTAATAGCATCAAACTCTAAAACAGTAGTTTTTTCTCGAGCCATGAATGTTGTTTTTGTTGATGATGGGGTAGGCATATTTTTATAATTTATATTATCAAAAATTATTCTTTAGAATCATCTGATCCTGGGCTAAATTCTATATCATCAATCAAGACTGGGGCTTCTTCTTTCAGAACCTCCCTAGTCCTATTATCTATATCTTCTATTTCTGTTTCTCTTTGACCAATCAATTCGACTTCCAAGCCCAGACCTTTGAGCTCTCTGACTAGCACATTAAATGATTCTGGAATATTCAATCTATTTATTTTTTCACCTTTGATAATTGCCTCATAAGCTTTGGCTCGGCCTGGCACATCATCTGATTTGATAGTAATCATTTCTTGCAAAGTATTGGCTGCTCCATAAGCTTCTAGCGCCCAGACTTCCATTTCTCCAAAACGCTGACCACCAAATTGAGCTTTACCACCCAAAGGTTGTTGAGTAACCAATGAGTAAGGGCCAATGGATCTTTGGTGAATTTTATCTTCCACCAAGTGATTTAACTTAAGCATATAAGCTACACCGACTGTAGTTCTATTATCAAAAGGCTTGCCAGTGCGACCATCAAAAAGCTGCAGTTTACCATCTTCTGGCCAACCAGCTCTTTTTAGCTCTCCTCTGATTATTTCTTCATCCACACCGTTTAATGGTGGAGAAGCTACTTTATAACCCAAAGTTCTAGCAGCTAAACCCAAATGAGTCTCGAGCAACTGTCCGAGGTTCATACGGGAAATAACACCTAGTGGATTTAATATAATATCTACTGGTGTACCATCTTCCAAAAATGGCATATCTTCAGCTGGCACCACACGAGAAATAACACCTTTATTTCCATGACGACCGGCCATCTTATCACCAACTTGTATTTTTCTTAGTTGAGCTATAGTAATTTGAATAGTCTTGATAACTCCGGCTGGTAATTTATCTCCTTTGTCACGAGAAAATACTTTAACGCCAATTACTTTTCCTCTTTCTCCGTGTTTCAAATAAAGTGAGGTGTCTCTGACGTCTTTGGCTTTTTCACCAAAGATAGCTCTAAGTAATTTTTCTTCAGCTGACAATTCCGTCTCACCTTTAGGAGTAATTTTACCAACCAAAATATCACCAGATGAAACATTGGCACCAATTCTGACTATGCCTTCTCTGTCTAAATCTTTTAATTTTTCTTCTGAGACATTTGGTATATCGCGAGTCAATACTTCTGGACCAAGTTTAGTGTCACGAATATCAATGGAGTAATCCTCAATGCTAACTGAAGTATAATTATCATTTTTAACTACGCGCTGAGAAATTAATATAGCATCTTCATAGTTTCCACCATCCCAAGTCATATAAGCCACCAACATGTTTTGACCTAAAGCCAATTCACCTTGGTCAGTAGCCGCTCCATCAGCCAAGGCTACGCCTTTTTTGACCTTCTCTCCTTTATCTACTATTGGATGTTGGTTCATGCTAGTAGAGGTATTGGATCTAGCAAATTTATTTAAATTATAAATAGTAGTTTCACCTTTTTTGTTGCTGACTTCAATCCGACGACTATCCACATAGGTAACATCTCCATCTTCTTTGGCTACTACTACTTGTCCGCTGTCGATAGCGGCCTTAGCTTCAATACCAGTACCAACAATCGGTGCCTGTGGTCTAATGACCGAGACTGCCTGTCTTTGCATGTTGGTACCCATCAAAGCTCTAACCGCATCATCATGTTCCAAAAATGGAATCATAGAAGTAGCAATAGAAATAATTTGATTGGGAGCGACATCTAGAAAATCAATTTTTTCTACGCGATCAAAAGTTGGATTACCATTTATTCTAATTTCCGAAAAATCATTTACAAAATAACCATTATCATCAATTGGGGTAGTGGCAGCGGCAGTATTATATTTTTCTTCTTCAAAAGCATCTACATATCTAATTTCATTGGTAACAATTGGCTTAATTGGTACTGTTTCTATTTCTTTGTGGCTAGCCAATTCTTTGGCCTGAGTAGCATTGATAGTTTGACCTTGGGCCACAATCAATTTTTTACCATCGGGAGTTTTGATATCTACTCTAGCTATTTTAGCTATAGTCACTTTTGGATCATTATCTACATCATGAAGTACTATCCGATAAGGAGTTTCAATAAAACCAAAATCATTGACCCTGGCATAAGAAGCTAAGTGTCCAACCAAACCAATATTTGGACCTTCCGGAGTAGCAATTGGACAAATACGGCCATAGTGAGTACGGTGCACATCACGAACTTCAAAACCAGCTCTTTCTCTTGATAAACCGCCTGGTCCCATAGCTGATAAACGTCTCTTGTGCTCTAGCTCCGCTAGTGGATTTACTTGATCCATGAACTGAGACAACTGAGAACTCATAAAAAATTCTTTGACTACACCAATAACTGGGCGAGAATTAATCAATTGATTTGGATTGATACTACTCATATCCAAAGTACTCATACGATCTTTGATAATTCTCTCCATACGAGCTAGACCAATACGGAATCTGTTTTGGACTAATTCACCAATGGCTCTAACGCGACGATTACCCAAGTGGTCAATATCATCAGCATCATATTGGGAAAGATTGAGTTTTATAATTTCTTTAATTACCAAAATCAAATCTTCTTTACGTAAGACCCTAGTTTCTTTGTTGTTGGCAATGTCTAAACTAAAACGAGCATTCATTTTGTATCTACCAACTCTACCAAAATCATATCTATCAAAATCAAAAAACATAGAGTGGATAAGACTCCTAGCATTATCAGTAGTAGCTAAATCTCCTGGACGAATACGACGATAAATTTCTTTTAGACCTTCCGCTTCATTGGTGGAGATATCTTTGTCCAAAGTATTTTTGATAAATTTAACCTCAGGGTGAGTATCAGCATCTTTAAATAAACTGGTAATTTCTTCATCCGTAAAATATCCAAAGGCGCGAAGTAGAGCGGTCACTGGTACTTTTCTTTTTCTATCAATTTTTACATAAATAATTCCATTGACATCAGTCTCTATTTCTAACCAAGCACCACGATTGGGAATAAGTTTGGCTCCATAATATTTTCTACCTCTTAGAACTTGGGAAGTAAAAAATACACCAGCTGATCTAATGAGCTGAGAGACTACTACTCGCTCTACACCATTGATAATAAAAGTTCCTCTTTCGGTCATCAATGGAAAATCACCAAGATATATTTCTTGTTCTTTGACTTCACTAGTTCTTTTATTGACTAGACGCACATTTACTCGAAGCGGTGCTTCATAGGAAATGTTTTTATTCTTGGCCTGGACCTCATCAAATTTTGGATCATCTAAATAGTAATCCAAAAAAGACAATTCTAAATCACGGCCAATAAAATCTGTAATAGGAGAAATTTCATCAAATAGCTCTTTGAGTCCCTCTTTAAAAAACCAATCATATGATTTCTTTTGGACTTCGACTAAGTCTGTCAGAGGTATTGCTTCTCGCAAGGTGGTAAAATACTTACGAGTAGGAGTTTTTACTTGGGGCATAAAGATAACGCTAATTATATTATTTAATTAGCCTCCTAAAATTGGGGCTTTATATTGTAAGACAAATTATGAGCACAAAAAATAAACTCACCCTATTTTCGGGTCAGTTAATATTATTATTTTATTTAAAATAGGCTGCTAGCCAAAAATTTCATAGCCCAATATTATCAAATTTGGCTCTTCCTGTCAAGAACTTTGCTCAAAAAAACAAAAAAACAGCTTTTTTTGAACAAAAAATAGCTAATATTAGCTATAATCACCATATATACAGATGAAAAAATTTGTCAAATTGGGCTATTTTTACTGATTTTTAAGCCAAATCTATGCACATATATGGCTATTTACCTACAAGTTATCCACACCGCCCTTCACGAAGGGCGGTGCAAGCACCTTATTTTATATAAAAGCCCCGATTTTCTTAAAAAAGAAAAGAAGAGGTGGCGCAAAATCGCACTGCTGTGCAAAGCTGCGCCATCCTCCTCTATTTCAAGCTAGCCCTTCTCGGGACTAGTGGTTAGTCAAGATGATAGGCTGATCTCCCGCCTTGTTGTAAACCCTAATGAAGTAACCCTGACCAGCCAGCCTAGGCCAATAGTAGATAGCTCCATCAGGAGCCGTCAAGACCGAATCGCTTTTGGCCAAGTGAATAGCCCAGTTCCTAGGTTCAGTAAAGCACCTCGGTTGATGCTTGATATAGTTGCACTCATGGTAAGCGTTGAGAAGCCGGTGATGCTCCGGCAGAAGATCGACCATGGTCTGACCGACATCATTAAGATCATCAACGCTGGTCGGATAGCGCTGGTCAATGTTGACCTTAGCCCAGCGCTCAACCGCGTCTTGGACGACCACGACCTGCTGCCTCACCTGAATACCGGCGAGATGAGCCTTGGCAGCAGCCTTGTGAGTCTGCTGATTCTCGTAGGCACGGGTGACCAAGACCAAGCAGAAAAGCACTGCCACCACGGCAATGGTGATCAATGAAATAACTATGAAACGCCTCTTCTTACTACTCATGAAGCACACTCCTTTTTCAAACAAGCTATCAACTCTAAGCTAAGTTTCCCTAGCTTTTGGGGAACAACTTCAAATTTTGGACAGAACAGAAACACGATTGGCTAAAATACCACAAAAAGACTGTATTGTCAATCCACATGAGCTTTATTTTTACAAAAACAAAAAACAAAGCTTAGCTATTAACCTTGTTTTTAAAAAAATTTTTATTTTCCTAATGTCTTCAATACTTCTCTAACCACTTGCCTATCATCATGAGCTATCATTTGTCCATTTGGTCCACAGATAAACTGTTCTGCTCCTTTACCAGTTATTAGCACCAAGTCGTCAGCTTGAGCCATAGCCAAAGCTTTAGCTATAGCTTCTGATCTGCTCAGCACTTTAAATAAATCTTTATCTATTATTTTGCCACTAGTTATAGCCCCTTTAGCTACATTATCTATAATTTCCATGGGCTCATCATCATAAGGATCTTCGTTGGTCACTATTACTATATCAGCCTTTTGACCAGCTAATTGACCCATGATAGGTTGACGAGCTTTGTCTCTACCTCCACCGCAAGACCCTAAAACATGAATTAATCTATTTTTATGTACTTTAGCCAAAGTCTGATAAAGCTGTCCTAGACCTTCCGGCTCTGGTGCATAGTCAATTAAAACTTTAAAATTTTGCCCCTCCTCTATCCATTCTTGGCGACCAGGCACACCTTTTAATTTGGCTTGAGATAAACTCTTAATATCAAAGCCAAATTGATAAACAGCACTCAGTGCCGCTAAAATATTATAAACATTAAAACGACCAATAAAATTATTTTTTATTTGTTGATCTTTGACCACAAAAGAAAGCCCGGTCTCTAAATCAATATCTTTGGCTTTAAAATCTGAGTTATTGTCTATGGAGTAAGTAACAAACTTATCAACTTTATATTTTTTGAGGCGCTCCGTTTCTTTATCATCATTGTTGGCAACAATAATTTTATTTATTTTTTTATTATTAATAATTTTTTTCTTGGACTTAGACAAATGTTCAAATAATTTTTCTTTACAGAGACGATAATTTTCAAAACCACCATGAGCTTCAATATGCTCTGGTGTTAGATTGGTAAAAATTACCAAATCATAATTAATACTACTATGTCTAAATTGTTCTATGCCCTGAGAAGATGTTTCTATCACTGCATATTTACAACCAGCAGAGACCATATCTGATAAAAGTTGCTGAGTTTGAAAGCGACCAAGCATGGTCATTTTTTTATCATTTAGCCATACCTTGTCAGCTACTTTAAAATTAACTGTAGACATCAAACCATTTTTTTGTCCCAAGCTATCCAAAAATTGCGATATCAAATTGACAGTGGTGGTTTTACCATTGGTACCAGTCACACCTATAACTATTAATTTGTTTGATGGATAATCATAATACAAAGCAGCCAACTTAGCCAAAGCCAAATGGTAAGTTAGTAATAATTTCTTACCCAATATTTTTTTAATAATTTTCTTTAACATCTCTACTGGCTGACTAATTAGCCTTTAAATAATCTTCTACTCTTTTGACATCTTCTGGCTTACCGAGATCCAACCAAGCCCCTTTGAGATCCAGGGCTTTGACTTTACCTAGACTAGCCAAAATATTTATAACATCTGTTAGCTCATATTCCCCGCGTGGAGAAATTTTTATTTTATCTAAATAATCAAATACTTCTGGTGTGAATTTATAAAGTCCGGTGTTAATCAAATTACCAACGGGCTCTAGTGGCTTTTCTACAATTTTTTTAAGCAAACCTTTTTCATCGACTGCCAAAACTCCATAATTTTCTGGATGCTGATGTGGTAAACCAGCAATATAAGAATACTCGTCATCGATATTGAATCTATGCAAATCTTCGGTGGCGTAAAGATTGTCCCCGTAAACTGCCAAAAAACTCTGACCTTGCAACATATCTCTGACACACTCCAAAGGACAAGCCGTACCATATCTATCTTCACCCAAAATATCAAACTGATTGACTAAAGTAATTTTAAAATCATCTTTATAATCATTCAAAAAACTTTCCATGAATTCCTTTTTGTAACCAACCACCATTATTATTTCTTCAAAACCAGCCTCTTTAAGATTTCTCAATAAATAATACAAAAATGGCTTACCATTAATCTCTATCAGGTGTTTTGGTTTGTCTTTGGATAAATCCAACATTCTAGTTCCTCGGCCAGCGGCGGAAATCAAAACCTTTTTAATCATACACAATAATTATTTTCTTAATAAATATTTTAATTTAAAGCCTAGATTATAAAGATTATACCAAGCCGAATCATAAATCAAGTCATAGGCTCCAGGATAAGTCAGCACCCTACCACCAAAAGATTTTTTGAATCTAGTAAAGCCTTCCCACTTAGGCCGACTACCGTCTAGAGGAGCTACACCACCAAAATCATAGACTTTTTTACCAGACTCTTTGGATTTTTTAATACTCTCCCATTGGAGCAATTGTGGAGCCATATATTTACGCTCATTGTAATCAGAAGCGCCATGTAAATAAGTCGTAGCTTCTCCAAAATAAAGCAAAATATTTATGGCCAAAACTTTATCATCTTTTTCAGCTATAGCTAGTTCACCCGCTTGCCCTTCAACTAAAGTTTCAAAAAGTTGCTTATAATAATTTTCGGAATGAGTGACAATTTGATTACGACTAGCTGTTTGCTGATTAAGTTTAAAAAAATGTTCCAAGTCTTCCTTATTTTTAGAAAATCTAATTTTAACAGCATTTTTATTAGCCACAGCAATATTGTATCTAGTTTTAGGATGCATAGCTCCCAATAAATCTTTAATATCTTTATCCAAATCCAAAACCCAGTTATCAGCTGGTTGAATGTCCCGAGATTTTTTCATCCTAGCCAAAATCAAAGCCGCCTCTTCTAACTCCACCTTAAAAAATATTTCCTCTTGTTTTTTAGTGGCAATAGTTATATCTCTAGCTTTAGACAATATCAACTCCAGTGCTTCTTTTTGTTTGTCAGCTGAAATCTGATGACTAATAATTGGCCCTCGAGCTGCATAAAAATATGATCGGCTCAGTAGCAGCTTTCTTTCATAAAAAAGACAGGTGGCAACAATCTGATTATTGTCCAAAACTGTGGCTCGCCAAGATTTTAGATTTTGTTTATTCAAAAACTCTTGCCACAAACTAGATTGTAAAAAATTACCAGACACAAATCTGGTTTTTAAAAACTCATCGTAGTTATTATTATCTAATACTAAATTCATCTGCTTAAAAAATTATTTATTTTTTATTAATAAGTTGCAAAGCTTGTTTTATTTTGGTAGCCAAATCACTTTCTTCTTTGGGTAAGTGTTTGATAATTTCTTGAGCTTCTAGTTGTTTATAACCCAAAGACACTAGAGCTTCTATTACTTGCTGGCCATCATTACTATAATTGGTGTTATTTGATAAATCAACAATAAATTTCTCCTTGAGTTCTACCACTAATCTTTCGGCGGTTTTTTTGCCAATACCTGATACTTGCTGCAGCATAGTAGAGTCTCCACTAGTAATAGCTCGTTTGAGATTTTCTACTTCTGCTAAAGCCAAGACATTGAGGGCACTTTTGGGTCCCACTCCAGAAACAGTAATTAATTTCTTAAAAAAATCCAGCTCTTCTAAAGAAGAAAAACCATAAAGATCAAAAGCATCTTCTTTGATATAAGAATGTATAAAAAACTCTTTTTCTTCTTCCAGTTTAATAGTCTCTAAATTCTTGAGGCTCAAAAAAACCTCATAACCAATATTATTAACTAAAACCACAGCTGATTTAGTTAGTTTTTGAGCAATTTTTCCTTTAAGATAAGCTATCATAGTAGCTTAATTCTATCAGAGATTAATTAGTTTTTCAATTAAGGGCTTTTTTTATTCGGCTAGACAGGCTAAAATATATATGCTAAAAAAGCTATTATGCCTAAGAAAAAATACCAAGTAGAATTACTAGCCCCTGCTGGATCATACGAATCGCTCCAAGCGGCTATTGATAATGGCGCTGATGCTATTTATTTTGGTGTTGGTCATATCAATATGCGCTCTGTTTCAGCGGCCAATTTTGATTTGGAAGATCTCAAAAAAATATCTCAAATTTGTCAAAAGCACCAAGTAAAGTCTTATTTAACCGTCAATACTGTCCTTTATGACCATGATTTAAAAATGATGCGAAGTTTAATTGATGCTGCCAAAAAATATAAAATCAGTGCCGTGATAGTTTCTGATATGGCCGCTATCCAATATGCTCATAATATCAAGATGCCCCTTCATATCTCTACCCAACTATCTGTTTCCAATGTGGAATCAGTTAAATTTTTTGCCCAATATGCTGATCAAATTGTTTTAGCTCGAGAGCTGACTCTAGATATGATAGCCAAAATTACTCAAGAGATTAACCAACAAAAAATTACTAACCCTCAAGGGCAGTTAATACCCATAGAAGTTTTTGCTCACGGCGCCTTATGTATTGCTATTTCTGGTCGCTGTTCTATGAGCCTCTACAATGCCAATGCTTCGGCCAATAGAGGGGCTTGTAGGCAAATGTGTCGCCGTAAATATAAAGTGACTGATTTGGAAACCAACAAAGAAATGATTTTGGACAATGAGTTTGTCATGAGTCCCAAGGATATTTGCACTATTGGCTTTTTGAAAGATTTTTTAGCAGCTGGAATATCTAGTCTAAAAATAGAGGGTCGTGGTCGCTCACCAGAATATGTAGCTACTGTTATCAAAGCTTACCGAGAGGCTATAGACAGTATAAATAACAACACCTATACTTTGGAAAAAGTTTTGGCTTGGGAAAAAGACTTGGGCACTGTCTATAATCGTGGTATGAGTGATGGTTATTATTTGGGTAAACCAGTCCACGAGTGGTCAGCTAGTGCCAATAGTCAAGCTACTGCCAAAAAATATTTTGCTGGCAACATTAGTCATTACTTTCCCAAAGCTCAAGTAGCGGAAATAGATCTTAAGGCTTATGACGTTGAAGTAGGAAACAAATTTTCCATCACTGGACCAAGCACTGGCGTTTTGTTTGGCCAGATAAAATCTATCCAACTAGCTGACACTAGCAAAGTTACTCACGCTAAAACTGGACAACTAATTACTATTTCTGTAGACAAGCCGGTTAGAAAAAATGATAAATTATATATTATAAAAAGTAGAAAAATCTATGATTAGCCATCGACGAGCTCAGGCTCAAATATTAAAATAAAATAATATGAAAAAATACCAATTATATATAGACCGTGACAAATGTATGGGTTGTGGCACTTGTGTTAACCTCTTACCAGAAGTATTTGATATGGATGATAATGATGGTTTGGTCAGGGCCAATAATGCCAAAGCTCAAGGAGATTATTTTGTCTTAGAAATAGATGAAGCTGATTTGGAAAAGTTTCAACAAGTAGTAGATACTTGCCCTAGTGGTGTATTTAAAATCAACAAATAAATTTAAGCTTTATATTAAAGCCAAACAAAAACCCCTGTATTTACTGTAGGAGTTTTTTAATAAATAAATTTTAACAACCAAAAAACACCCCAATCGCGCAAGAGTGTTTTCCGGTCTGTCCTATGAGACAGGTTTGTGCCTTTAAAATCCCTTCGACAAAGGATTAAAAGGTAAGAGTATTATAGCAAATAATAATAAAAATTGCAAAAGAAATAAAGTTTATTTTCATAAAAAGCCTATAGATATTGACAATATATCATAGCTAATATAATATTCACAAACTTTATGTTCTATATCGAAACGAGACTGTTGGGCACACCCAAGATAAAACTTGGGTAGAGGTGATGGTGAGCCTGTCACCTTTCTCGCCGTGCGGTGTGTAGAGGTTGTAAGCCCTCTTGAGTAAGACCTGCCAATCAGGCCAACACACCAAACCCAAGTGGGTCCATACCCAACAGTCTCCCCAATGTGGTTGCCGGAGCGCCTAGCCTCCTTGTACGTCTGTGGTCTTCCGTGAGACCTGTGCCAAACAGGCGTACCTAGCGCGCTCCGCGCAACCCTCTAACTCACGTAACGACGTGAAACCGACTAAGCTTTGTGTTGTGAGCGCACCCACAACATCTCTGTCTTGAGTCGGTATGGAGGGGGTGCTCGTGGCCCCCTCCTTTTTCTTTTATTTAAAAACCCACCAAGTCGGTGGGCCTTAAAATTATTGTCTAATTGGCATTACTAAATAAATATATTTATTATCACCTAGTGGTTGAATTAGTCCTGGTGAAGAATTATTGTTTATTTTTATATTGACCTGACTAGTACCTAGTTGAGCTAGACCGTCTAGTAAATAACGATAGTTAAAAACAATATCATTGTCCTCGCCTTTTATTTGGGCATCTACTTTAGCTACTGATGTCCCAGTATTTGATGAGGCGGTAGCAATTATTATTTTTTGATTTTTAGAGTCCAAGCTTAAACGAATATCGTTTATCCCCTGCTTACAAAATAAAGCCACAGATTTTATAGCTGGCACTAGTTTATTGATATCACACTTAGCCTCAGTTTTAAATTCAGCTGGTACTATTTGATTGTAATCTGGGTATTTACCATCTATTACTCGTGAGGTTAGTTCTACCCCATCAAACTCAAATAATATTTGATTTTCATTAAAATAAATCTTTAATTTTTTTTCTTGTTGTTCACCCAAAATACGACTGAGTTCTTGTAAAGTTTTCAGTGGTATTATCAGATCTGTTTTTTGGCTATTATTTAAGTCCAATTTTTTTTCAGCTAGCCTATAGCTATCTGTAGCCGCTAAAGTCAGACTATTATCTTGAAAATTAAAGTTAACAGCGTTTATTTCAATTCTAGAAGTATCTAGTGAGGCGGCTAGTAATACTTGGCTCAAACTTTTTTTAAATTCTTGGACTGGTAATTCCACTACATTTACTTTATCCATATCTGGAATCAGTGGAAAGTCTTCCGCTAGTAAACCTTTGATAGATGTTTCTTGATTGGAACTTTTTATTTCTAGATTATCTTCTTTTAAAATCAGCTCTATATTTTCTCTAGGTAAAAATGATACAAAATTGTGAAGTAGTTTGGCATCAACTGTGAATTCACCAACCTCATCTATCTTACCCCTAACCGACGCTTTAATACCCAATTCCAAATCCGTAGTAATAAGTGTCAAACCATCTTTATCAGCTTTGAGTAAGACATTATTTAGTATGGGTAGGTTAGAACTTTTATTGGCAATGTTTGATACCAATGATAATCCTTTGTTTAAATTTTCTTGCGTGCAAACGATTTTCATATAATTATTATTTACTAGTTATTATTATAATATAAATAAGTATTAGTATTAGAGAGTGTGTATATGTTTATAAGTTTTGAAATTAGACTTAAAACTTTAGGGAAATTTGATTTTTATTTATATTTTACTTGTGGGCAAGCTAAGGGTTTTCTTGTTTATAACTTAGTGTTTAATACACAAGGCTAGAATTTTTATTTTTTTTGTTAACAAGTTGCTTATCTATACACAAGTTATTTTTTACTTGTCTACAAACTTATCACAATTTTATAAACAAGTTATTCATAGATTTTTTGACGAAGAACCAAGACATCGTTTTTTATTTTAGCATCAACTTCTATCAAGGTACTTATTTTAATACAAGCGTGCATAGCAGTAGTATGATCACGACCACCTATTTCATTACCAATATTTGGATAAGAAGCTTTTAATTCTTCTCGCATTAGAAACATAGCAATTTGTCTAGGCACAACCAATTCTTTTTTACGACTAGCTCCTAGTAGATTTTCCATAGTAATATCATAAAACAAAGCAATGGAGTGTAAAAGTTTTTTAGGAGTTAGACCACTGCGTCTATGATTGGCTGAAATACCGCCTAAAATAGCTTTGACGCTGTCTAAAGTAGGTGTAGTGTTGTTTAATTGGTGAAAAGCAATAATTCTATTTAAAGCACCCTCTAACTCACGGATATTTTCTTGAATATTTTCAGCTACATAATGAATTATGTCTTTATCTAGCTTATATTTCTTTTCTTGAGCTTTAATTTCCAAAATAGCCATCCTAGTTTCTAGGTCTGGAGAGGAAATATCAGCAATCATCCCCCATTCAAAACGGGAAATTAGCCTATTTTCTATTTCTTGAATAGCTTTTGGTGGGCGATCAGAAGAAATGACTATTTGTTTGTTATTTTGGTGTAAGGCATTGAAAGTATGGAAGAATTCCTCTTGAGTTTGCTCTTTACCAGCAATAAATTGGATATCATCTATCAAAAGTACATCAATATTTCGGTACATTTGCTTAAATTTGTCAGTTTGGCCAGATTTTATAGCAAAAATAAAGTCATTAGTGAATTTTTCACTGTTGATATAGAGTACTTTTTTGCTAGGATCCTTGGCTAATATATAATTGCCAACCGCTTGGACTAAGTGAGTTTTACCTAGTCCCACCCCGCCATAGATAAATAGTGGGTTATATATAGCTCCTGGCTTTTGAGCAGCCGCATGAGCAGCCGCTTGGGCCAATTCATTACCTGGACCAACCACAAAAGTTTCAAAAACATAACGTTCATTTAGACCAAATTTGGCAATTGTAGCCCCATTATTAGTCTCCGGCTTGGGTACAGAGTTATTAACAGGCTGATTATTTTCATCAGCTTTTTTTGTAGCTTCTTGGCTAATATTAGTTGATTTTTCCTTAGTTATGACCCTGTAGATAACCTGTAGATTGTTTTTTGATAAGACATTTTCTAGAGCAGCTAGGATTTGTTCATGATATTTCTTTTCTAGCCATACTTTGGTGAAAGCATTAGGCACACCAATAGTTACATTGTCGCTTTCTAGTTCATCGACAAAGGTGTTTTTAAACCAAGTAGTAAAATTTGCTTTGCTAATTAAAAGCTCTAATTCACCTAAAGTTTTTTCCCAAATTTTGTCATTATTTTCCATATTTTTAGCAGATTTTACTCTAAAAATTAGCTGTGTATAACTATAGCATAAATCATATTTTATTAGAATACATAGGCTAGTTGATATGATGTTAATAGCATGTGTATAAATGTGGATAACTTTTTAAAAACACTAGCCCTTGAAAAAATATTTATAATATGTTATTGTTTGGTGGTTAAAATATTTAAGAAAGTCTGAAATTAAGATATGGCTACTAAAAGAACTTATCAACCAAATACTAGAAAAAGAGCTAAATCCCATGGTTTTCGTTCTCGGATGTCTTCTAAAAATGGACGTCGAGTACTAAGCAAAAGAAGAAGCAAAGGCAGAAAAGAGTTAACTGTCTAATTTTTTGCTAATATTAGGGCAAATATTATGTTGCCTAAAGAAAATAGATTACATACTGATAAAGAAATCAAGGACTTGGCCAAGTCAGGCCAAACCTTTTTTTTGCCAGAGATGGTCATAAAATATAAAGCCAATCGAGCAGATATTACTAAGATTGGTTTTATTGTTTCCACTAGAGTGGACAAAAAAGCTGTAGTTAGAAATAAAGTAGCTCGTCAATTTCGTGAAGTAGCTCGGGAGCTATTACCACAGCTTAAAATAGGCTATTCTATACTAATAATAGCCAAAAAAAAGATATTGGACTTAGATTTTGTCACTATCAAAAAACAAATAAACTTTGCCTTTACTAAGAGCAAGCTTTATAATAAGGCTTAGATGTTAAAAAATCTTTTCTTAAAAACAATTCGTTTGTATCAAAAATCTTTATCACCAGATCAAGGTTGGTTTAAAGTTTATTTTCCCCATGGTTTTTGCCGTTTTCACCCCCATTGTTCCGAATATAGCTATCAAGCCATAGCTAAATACGGACTTTTAAAGGGTAGTGCTAAAGCTAGCTGGAGAATAATACGCTGTAATCCCCTATCAAGTGGCGGACACGATCCAATTAAATAAATAAAAAAACAACATGGAAATATTTAACACCATTTTTTATCAACCAATTTTTAATTTATTGGTTTATATATACAACATTATTCCTGGACATGATTTGGGTGTGGCTATAATTATTATTACTGTAATTATAAAATTAGTTCTTTATATTCCATCAAAAAAATCTATCAAGTCCCAAAAAGAATTAGCCACCTTGCAACCAGAAATAGAAGAGCTCAAAGAAAAATATAAAGAAGATAAAGATAAGATGGGCCCAGAGCTGATGGCTCTGTATAAAAGAAAAGGAGTTAATCCATTTTCTTCTTGTTTGCCAATGTTGATTCAGTTGCCATTTCTTTTTGCTATCTACCGAGTATTTTTTAATGGTCTGACTGATGCTCACGCCATGAATTCACTTTATTCTTTTGTCTATAATCCAGGTACACTTAATCCAATGGCTTTTGGCTTCATCAATTTAGCCAGCAAAAATATTTGGTTAGCAATTTTGGCTGGCTTGGCTCAGTTCTGGCAATCAAAAATGTTGATGGCTAAACAAAAACCTGGTGCCGGTGTCATGGCTGGTATGGGAGCACAGATGACTTATATCATGCCTATATTTACAATCTTTATTGGGGCTACTTTTCCAGCTGGACTGACTTTTTACTGGTTTTTAAGTACTATGCTTTCAGTTCTCCAGCAGTATTTGGTGCTTGGTTTTAGTAACAAAAAAAGTAAAGTAGAAGTAGTAGATAGCATCAAAAAATAGAGCACATAATTTGTACAATTTTTTTAAAAATATAAAAAACCCCTTATTTTAAGGGGTTTTTTGCTATTAATAATTGCTTATTTATTCAAACTGTCTATCACTACCGACTATTACTTTTAGTTTTTCTGGCACTACTATTATTTCCGCTGGGGTTTTCATAATAATTTGTTCATCGCTTAAAATAGCTACTTGTTCTGAAGCTAGGCTAGCAATTTTTATTTTGGTAAAAGGCAATATAGTGTGCTCTATTTTTTTTCTACCAAAAGTATTTGATTTGATCGGCGTGATTACCGCTTCTAGTATTCCATCAACTGGTGAAGAGTTTGTTTCTCGGCTAGCAAAGTTGTAAAGAGTTATTTTGCTTTTTTCTGTAGTGGGGAAAATTTTGAAATCATTGTATTCAATTGTGACATCACCATTTTCTATCTGAGCAGTATTTACAAAATAATAATTATTTATTTTTCCCAAATCTATTTTTTTTATAATTCTAGAAGCCAAAACATCACAAGCCAATATTTTAGGAGGGATACCTAGCACTTTAGCTATTTCATTGTTATTATCTATCGGGATAAAGCCTAGAGTAATATCTAAATCAGCCACCACATTGATGACCTTGGCAAAAGTTTGTGCGTTGCCAATAGCAACTACAGTTTGTACCCCCTCCTTGACGCCATCTGTTATCAACTCTTTCATGTTTTTTAAGATAGACAGACGAGCAATCTTTCCTTTGATACCAAGATCAGTTAGCCTTTTTTCTATTTTTATTAAAAGGTCAGTATACTTTTTATCATTAAGAAAGGAGTCATAAATATATAAATACATAAACTCCTAAGGTTATAGCTTATTTATTTTCTTCTTTTAAATCTTCAGGTCTTTCTTCGACTTTAGTTCCAGCCACAGCAATATTACCAACTGGCATGTCTAAGTCCCCTTTGATTAAAGCACCACTTTCAATAGAAATGATTTGAGCTTTAATATTGCCCAAAATAATAGCTGTGCCAGTAATTTCTATTTTACCCTTAACACTGATATTACCTTTGACTTTGCCGGAAATAAAGGCATTATTGGCTCTAATACTAGCTTCAACTAGAGCATTTTGGCCTATTTTTAGGTTATTTTTAGTTTGCAAAGTACCAACCAAAGTACCTTCAATCACCAAATCTCCTTCTCCTTTGAAGTCCCCTTCTACTTTGACAGAAGGGCCAATAATAGTTTCAATAGTTTTACCAGATGGTTCAGCGGCATGATTTTTTGAAAACATAAATTTATTTTAGATATTAAATTAAACAATTAGTTGTCTCTTAATATTAGCTAATAAAAACACTAATGTAAAGGTCTTAAAATGAGCATAACTTGGCTTTTAATATAGACTTTTTAGTAGCTCTATATTACAATGATTAAGCTTTATTATTTAAATTAAGTAAATGGCTGAAGTAAAAGTTTTAGTAGTGGGGAAACATCAAATAGACGGTGATAAATTGATTATTGGGGCTAGCGTTACTTTAATAAAAAGTAATAAAAATATTATAGTTGATCCTGGACATTTAGCAGATCAAGCACAGCTGTTAGAAGAATTGGCTAAAAATAGTTTAAAACCAGAGGATATTGATTTGGTATTTTTAACTCATAGCCATATTGATCATACTAGTAATCTTTTTTTATTTAAGCAGGCCTTAGTTTATTGTAAATTAAGAGCTGGCTATCCAGGACAATATCATAATTTAAATCAAGGCTACCTAGTCAGAACAGAGATAAAAGATGGGCTAATATTAGATAAAGATGTTGAATTTTTATTGACTCCTGGTCATAGCGAAGATCATGTTTCTTTGTTGGTCAATACTAAAGCAGGAAAAATAGTTGTGGCTGGTGATGCTATAGCTAATAAAAAACAAGCTGATTTAGCTGACAAACCACTTTTATACAATGATTTAGAAGCTTTTAATAATAGTAGACAAAAGATCCTAGCCTTAGCTGATTTCATAATACCCGGCCATGGAGAAATGTTTAAGGTAGTTAAATAATATATTACGACACATTATTTTCTCTAATATTAACATAAAAAATAGATTAAAATATTTTATACACTCTACGTCCTTGTAGTTCAATGGATAGAACAAGGCTCTCCTAAGGCTTAAATAGAGGTTCGATTCCTCTCAAGGACACCACTTAATTATTTGATAAATTACCGATATTTGCTATCATACAAGTATGATGACTTTAGATGAAGCTAGCCCGAATAAATTTTTAAAAGTAAATAAGCTAAAAAAGGCCTATTTTGGCCTATTTTTTAATATAAAAATATGATTTTTTTGATTTTATTGATTTTGTTACTATGTTCGGCTTGGTTTTCTGGTATGGAAATTGCCATGTTTTCTTTAACACCAGCCAAAGTAAAGGAATTAGTTTTGGCCAAAAAACACAATGCCCAATTATTACAAAAATTATTGACAAAAAAACATAAGCTTTTGGTTATTGTGCTTTTGGGTAATAATTTGGTAAATATTGGAGCAGCTTCTATTGCTACTGTAGCGGCTACAGAAACTTTTGGTAAGGCGGGAGTAGGAGTAGCTACTGGAATGATGACTCTATTAATCTTAGTATTTGGGGAAATGTATCCTAAAGCTTATTTTCGAATTAGAGCCGCTGAAATCGCTTTATTATTTGCGCCAGTTATATATGTCTTACAATTTTTATTATACCCAATAGTTTTTGTTTTAGAAAAACTATTATCTTTTTTGACTCGTGGGAAAATACCAACTGGAGTTTCGGAAAAAGAATTTATAGCCCTTAGCCGCTTGGCAGTAGAAGAGGGCACTATTGAATTTAAAGAGCACGAGATGATTGTTAATGTTTTGGAATTTAATGATCGAGAGGTTAAAGATATTATGACTCCTCGTTATAAGATGCATGTTTTAAATGATGAAGCCGAAGTTGATCAGGTAGCTTATTTTATAGGACAAATTGGTTTTTCCCGCTATCCAGTTTATCATAATCAAAAAGATAATATTATTGGCTATGTTCATGTTTTAGATATTATGAAAGTTTTAAATAGCGAACATAGGGAAAAAGAGTTAGAACATTTTGTCCAGCCAATTATAAAAGTCAAGGCCAATCAAAAAATAAATCAGGTTTTCAATAAGATGCGTCAAAAACATAGTCATATGGCTTTAGTCTATAGACAAGATGAATTAATTGGTTTGGTAACTATGGAAGATATTTTAGAAGAAATAATGGGAGAGATTAGAGATGAAAATGATTTAGAAGGGGATACCTAATTCCACTAAGAACCTATATTTTTTGCTAATATTAGATAAAGTGAAGAGCCCGCCGCGTCGAACGCAGCGGGCTCTTATCGAGCATCCAGGCTAAGTCTGTATTAGCCTGAGATTCTTGCATTTGGAGCTTCCAGTGGGTGGCTGTCCAATGTGTATGCACTCTGGGTCCTTATCTAGACCATCAGGCCACAGAAAAGCCGTGGCAAAACTACGGCCATTGGTGTAGTAGCCAATTAGCTCTCCATAAGCACGAGTCTTAGCTCCTGGGTCTAGGATCTGGCCACGAGAGTCGGTGTTGACCAAGTAGAGCAAGCACCCATTGACTTGGGGTGGATCGGAAAAACGCTCCTTTATCTCATTGAGGCTAATATAGTCATTGGCCCAAGATAGGTGTAGCATTTGTTCTGCCCAGTAGTGGGTATTGAGCTTGGGGCGCCGGAGTGGCTGAATATAGAGGTGGAGCAGAAAAAGCATCCCTGGTATTACCACTACTATAAAGATCACTTTGGCTAGTCCTTGGTAGTCCATTTTGGACCTCCGTGTTTGGGGTGGAGTGAACGGCCAGCGCAATTATTGTATAGTTTATATTTACTTTGTCAATTATTTGACAGGCTTTTTGAAATATGATAATATACCCCCATAGGGTATATAAATATTTATTTACAATAATGAAAAAAGCTTGTTGCCCAGAAAAAATAATTTCTCAACTACATCGGATCGAAGGGCAGGTCAGATCGGTAGAAAAGATGTATAATGAGAAAAGAGGTATTGAAGAAATAGCTAGAGTCATCAAAGCGGCTCGTGCTTCTATGGATTCACTGAGTAAATCTTTGATTGAAGATAAAATAAGTGGCTGTTATGATGGTCAGAAAGTAATTGATAGAAAGGAATTGTCCAAATTAATTAGCGTGTTGTTTGATGTTACCTAATATAATATAAATAATTAATTAAAAAAAAGAATATGGCATTAGAATTAACAGATCAAAATTTTGATCAAGAAATTAGTAGCGGAGTGGTATTGGTAGATTTTTGGGCTCCTTGGTGTACACCATGTAAAATGCAAGGGCCAATCATAGAAGATTTGGCTCAGGATTTAAAAGACACAGCCGGTGTAAAAATAACTAAACTTAATGTAGACGAAAATCAAATTAAGTCTAGCGAAAATGAGATTATGAGCATTCCTACTTTGAAAATTTTTAAAAATGGTCAGGCGGTAGAAACTATGATGGGTCTGCAGAGTAAAGAGGTTTTAAAAGAGTTGATTAATAAACATTCAAAGTAAAATCATGGAAGAAAAAATATACGATGTAGTTATAGTTGGGGCTGGCCCCGCTGGTCTGACCGCTGCTATTTATACTTCTCGTCGGGCCATGAAAACTTTGGTGATTTCCAAAGATGTTGGTGGTCAAATTTCTTTGACTGATAATGTGGAGAATTATCCAGGTTTTGAATCTATTGAAGGCTTGGCTTTGGCTCAAAAATTTCAACAGCAAGCAGCTAAAACTGGTGTTGAATTTTTGTTTGAGGAAGTTTGCCACGTAGAGAAATTGGCTGATAAAGATTTTATCATAGAAACTGGTAGTAAAAAACAAATTAAAGCTAGAACAATTATTTTGGCCTTTGGTTTGACACCTAGAAATTTGGATGTGCCTGGTGAAAAAGAATTAAGTGGTAGAGGAGTAACTTATTGTGCTACTTGTGATGGGCCTCTTTATAAAGGTAAAAATGTAGTAGTAGTAGGTGGTGGCAATGCCGCTCTTGATGCCGCTGAGTATATGTCTAAATTAGCTACAAAGGTTTATCTAATAGTCCGCAAAGATAAATTCCGTGGTGAACAAGTTTTAGCTGATCAAGTCCTGTCCACAAAAAATATAGAAGTAATTTTTAATGCCGCTACCACAGCTATTAAAGGACAAAATAAAGTAGAGGCCTTGGTCTATCAAACTGACGATGGTCAAAGTAAGGAAATACAGGTGGATGGAATATTTATTGAAATTGGTCATTTAGCTACTACCAAATGGCTAGCCAATTTAGGCTTGGATTTAACTGAGCGAGGGGAAATAAAAATTACCGAAGATAATGAAACAAATATTTCTGGTATATTTGCCGCTGGAGACATTACGGAAATTACTTACAAGCAAGCAGTCATTTCGGCTGGCGAAGGCTGTAAAGCGGCTCTACAATCTTATCGTCATTTACAAGGAGACAAGCCAATGACACCTGATTGGACACCGAAGAAATAAAAATTAATTTATAAATATTTATGAATGCATACGATAATGCTATGAGGCAGTTGGAGAAAGCCTCTCAGCTTATGAATTTAGATAAAGATGTTTTAGCTAAATTATCTTCTCCAGAAAGAATTGTTATGGCCTCTCTGCCAGTCAAAATGGATGATGGTAGCTTGAAGATTTTTCAAGCTTACAGAGTACAATACAATAGCGCTCGGGGACCATACAAAGGTGGTATTCGTTTTCATCCGCAAGTTGATTTGGATGAGGTCAAAGCTCTGGGTTTTTGGATGACTATCAAATGTTCAGTCGTGGGTATTCCTATGGGTGGAGGCAAGGGTGGTGTAATAGTTGATCCCAAGGCTCTCTCACAAGGAGAGTTAGAAAGATTATCCCGGGCTTGGATTGGTGCTTTTCGAGCTGTGATTGGTCCAGAAAAAGATGTACCAGCTCCTGATGTTTATACTACTCCTCAAATTATGGCTTGGATGGCTGATGAATTTTCCAAGTTAGAAGGTAAACCAGCTATTGGTGTAGTAACTGGCAAACCACTGGAATATGGGGGATCACTTGGTCGTGGCACTTCCACAGCCATGGGAGGATTTTATGTGCTCTCAGAAGCAATAAAAGAAAAAGGCTTGGAAGCAAAAAAAACCAAAGTAGCTATTCAAGGTTTTGGTAATGCTGGTGCTACTATGGCCCATATATTGTATGAAGCTGGCTACAAAATAGTAGCTTTAGCCGATTCTAAGTCTATTGTTTATAATGATAAAGGCATCAATATAGATGAAGCGGAAAATTATAAAAAAGAAAAAGGATCACTAGCTGGCCTGGAGGGTACTAAAGAAATAAGCATTAAAGAATTTTTTGCTTTGGATGTTGATGTAATAATACCAGCCGCCCTGGAAAATCAAATTACCAAAGATAATGCTAATGATATCAAAGCTAAAATAGTTTTGGAGTTGGCCAACGGCCCAAGTACTCCTGAAGCCGATGAAATAATGTTTAACAAAGGTATTATGCTAGTGCCTGATGTATTGGCCAATGCCGGCGGGGTAACTGTATCTTATTTTGAGTGGCTACAAAATATTTCTAATAATTATTGGAGTGAAGAAGAAGTAGATGCTGAACTCAAAGAAAGAATGATACCTTCTTTTGTAGAAATACTTAAAATGTCCAAAGAATATAAAACTGATTTAAGAACAGCTGCTTTTATATTGTCTCTGCGTCGGATAGAAGCTGCTGCTAAAGTTAGAGGCTAATTAGTTTATAAATTAAGAGAGCGCCGAAGCCTTGCAGGCTTCGGCGCTTTTTCTTCGTCCAGAGACCTATGTTGGGTCTCAGTCTTCCGAGTCGGCGAGGAGTGTTTCCTCATCGGGGAGCGGATCGAGTTCGGGGCTTTCCCCGGGTGTGCTGTGGTGTGCTGTGGTGGCGATAATCTGATCAGGGTCAGTTCGTCGGATCCCCCTGTAGGCTTCACAGCCCTCGTTACAGGAGTTTTTCCCACAAAATTGGCAGGCCATGTTTTACCTCCTTGAACTCGGAGTATTCTGGTGACTGCTATTCGTATTATATTTATGTTTATTTTTATTGTCAAAGAGTATAAAATATAGTTATGATCAAATATATTATTGGTATTGATGAAGCCGGTCGCGGACCACTAGCTGGACCAATTGTAGCTGCAGCTGTACTTAGTACTAATTCATCAAAGGAAAGAAAAATATTAAGTTTGGCGGATGATTCAAAAAAGCTCAGTTCCAAAAAGCGTGAGCATTTATTTTTAATGATTATTAAAAATATAGCTTGGTCAGTCAGAGCTTTGGATAATACTTTTATAGATAAATATGGAATTCAAACAGCTAATATTTTACTCTTCCATGAACTCAGTCAAGATTTTACCAAACAAGTCAAAGGAGAAGTAAATATTTTAGCTGACTATGTTGGCGGAGCAGATAAAATATTAAGGCATATTAATTTTTATAAACAAGGTGAAAGTCAATATCAAGAAATAGCGGCTGCTTCTATAATCGCCAAAGTTTATCGAGATAGATTGATGATGTCATTAGATAAAATTTTTCCGCATTATGATTTTTGTTTACACAAAGGCTATGGTACAAAAAAGCATTATGAGAATATAAATAAATTTGGTCTTAGTCCCATACACCGTAGAAGTTTTTTAAAAAATTATAATATCTCTTGACAACTAAAATATTTTTTTCTAAGATAGAGGAGACAAATAAAGCCGTCGCTACTAAAATAGACGGCTCAATACAAAAGCCCCCACCGAAGTGGGGGTTTTTGTGAAGAAAAGCGATTTTGAGAGCTAACTAGGTTAGTCTCATCTGCTATATTAGTATAAAACGGCTTTTTTGTCAATCTGCTTATTGGCAGATACTAATAAGTAATTTCACCTTAATGGTGAAAGAGGAAAGAAAAGCGATATGGATTTAAACAAAATGAGTTTGATTGGTAATTTGACCAGTGACCCTGAGGCCAGGACCTTGCCCTCAGGACAAAATTTGGCACTTTTTAAGGTAGCTACCAACTATACTTGGCGTGATGCTAGTACCAAGGAAAAAAAGACTAGAGCTGATTTTCATCGGGTAGTAGCTTGGGGTAGATTGGCCGATATTATTAATACTTATCTCAAAAAAGGTTCTAAGGTATTTTTGGAGGGGCGTTTGCAAAACCGTTCCTGGGAAGATAAAACTAAAACCAAACGTTATATGACAGAGATTGTAGCTTCTGATTTGATTATGCTTGGCGGCAGCAGTAAAAAAACAGTAGAGGGCGACGAAACAGCCAAGGAGGATGTGGATGTTGAAGAAATTCAATTAGAAGACAACGAATAGTTGTCTTCTTTGAGGTCTGAAGTTTGCCTGTAGCTTCAGGCCTTTACTAAGATAAGTATTAATTATTTTTTTATGCTAAGAAAAGCGATTTTTTGGTGTGTTCTATTTTTATTGGCTCAGCCAGTAAGAGCTAGTGAACTGGATTTAGTTGTTTCTGAAATTATGTATGATGTTTCAGGAGCAGATAGTACTAAGGAGTGGGTGGAAATATATAATTCAGGTGCAGAGGAAATAAGTTTAAATTCTGCTTGGCGGTTTTTTGATGCTTCCAATCATAACATTAATTTCTATCAGGGCACCTCGACAATTGCCAGCCAAGAATATTTTGTTTTGGCAGATAATGGAGCTAATTTTTTGCTAGACCATCCAAATTATTTGGGCACAGTTTTTGATACAGTAATTAATTTGCCAAATTCTAGCTCTAGTTTGGCTTTGAGTTTTGATGAGGGAGCTAGCTATGCTTTAGAAGAATATTATGATTCAGCTTGGGGAGCTAATGGCAATGGACATTCTTTGGAAAAAATAGATTTACAAATTAGTGATAGTGGAAATTGGCAAGAAAGCGCAGAACTAAGTGGCACACCAGGACAAATAAATAGCAGTGGTCAAGTAGATGATTTGCCTGATGAAGACGAACCAATTGATGATGATATTGAAGAAGAAGTAGAGCAAGCTTGGGAACAATTAATTATTAATGAATTTTTACCCAATCCAATAGGCAGTGATGATAATGAGTGGATTGAACTTTATAATAATGGTCCGGAAATATTAAATTTGGATGGTTTAAAGATAAAAGATAATTCAACTAGAATTTTTACTTTAGAGACTGAGAGTGGAGTAAATTTGTATTTGCTAGCTAATAATTATTTATTATTGCCCAAAAGTGTAACTGGTATTTCTTTGAACAATTCTAGTGATGAAGCTGTTATTATTATGAAGCCAAATAGAGAAATTATTCAAGCAGTCAGTTATAATGAAGCTATAGAAGGTCGTAGCTATGCCTGGTCTGAGCAGGCTTTTGTTTGGACTAAGACGCCGACGCCAGGAGCAGCTAATCAAATATTAATCAATCAAGCACCAGTCGCTCAAATCAGTATAGCGGATAGTCAGTTTTTGCTGGGTGAAAAATTGGCTTTTTCTGCTAGCAATTCTTATGATCCCGAGGAAGATGATTTGGATTATCTCTGGGAATTTGGTGATGGAGAAACTAGCACCAAAAAAGATGTAAAATATGCTTATGAAAAATTTGGTAGCTATACGGTGCGTTTGACAGTTACTGATTCAGAAGGGGCAAGTGATCAAGAAGATTTTAGTTTGAAAATTTCTCAAAATGAGGATGAGAAAGAAAGTCTAGCTGAAAAATCTGAGTCAAAACAGAGCATAGAAATAATAGATTTATTGGAAGATGATTTGATAATTTCGGAGCTAATTCCCAATCCAATAGGTAGTGATGATAAGGAGTGGATTGAACTTTATAATACTAGTGATAAAAATATAGATTTATATGCTTGGCAACTAGATGATCAAGATGGTGGCAGTAAACCCTATGTGTTTGCTAGTAGCACTGTGCTTTTGGCCAAAGATTTTTTAGTCTTAGACAGAACACAAACTAAGGTTACTTTAAACAATACTAGTGATGCTGTCAGAATACTAACCCCAACTGGAGATATTTGGCAGGAAGTAAAATATGAAAAAATTCCAGAAGGTCAGTCATACGCTTGGGACATGGAAAATCAAGAGTGGTTTATGGGTGAAGCTAGCCTAGGTAACTTTAATCTAGCTGTCCAAAGCCAAGAGTTGGTTCACGCAGTTTATGAAATAAAAGATTTGGAAAAAGAAAGTGAAGTTTTGGTGCAAGGCTTAGTTTTAAATCAGCCGGACAAAAATACCAGAAGTATTTATTTAGCTGATTGGAATACTAATTTTATAGACTTTAGCCAAATCTTAGAAGTGTATTCTTATTATAAAAATTTTCCAGAATTAAAAGTAGGAGATTTGGTGACTGTGTCAGGTGAAATATCCCAGAGCACTGATTTGCCAAGGTTAAAAATAAAGACAGCTGAGCAAATTGTAGCCAGTGGCGTCAATATAGCTTTTGATAAAGCAGAAGCTATTATGGCTGATAATATAGATCAAGATTTTCTGGGGCAGTTTGTTACTGTCCAAGGAGTAGTCACCAAAAAGAGTGGTAAAAATATTTATATAGCTGGTGATTTGGAGGACGAAGCTAAGGTGCGGGCTTATGCAGATTTTCCTTTGGGAGATTTGGAAATAAAAAAAGGCTTAGAAATAATTGTTAGTGGTATTTTGACTAGCACAGACAGTGGTTTTAAATTATTGCCTCTTAGCTTAGCTGATATTTTTGTGGCTCAAGAGGTTTTGGGAGACAAAATAGCTAGTAGTGGAGAAGGAATTGATTTTGTCACTTCTACTAATGAAGTTTTAAATAGTAATAGAAAAATAAAAATAAAAAATATTTTATTTTTTTCACTGGGGGCACTATTTTTGATAGTAGCTGGCTATTTTATTAAGAAGAAATATAAAAGAGAAGCTTATTGAGGAATCAGTATTAATGCTAATAATATCCTTCTGGGTAATTTTTATTTTTTAAGCAAAATTTTAGCGCCAGCTGGAGATGATCCGAGCTGGCGCTTATCGTTGTGTAGCGGCTTATCCGCCACTGGCTTGAGGGGCCTATATCCAGCCCCGCAGTTTGAAAATGGGCATGGCGATGAGGCGATCCCAAATGAAGAAGAAAAAAAAGTTTCGCATGCGCTGGCGGGAGTTTCCACCATATTCGGAAGGGGCAGTGACGACCCGACAGTGGATGCACCAGTCGAACTGATCCATCCAGAGCTTGCGGAAAGTCCGATGCACACGCAAGGCATGAATCGGTTGAGCCACTATGATGGCCGATTGCCAGCCATTTTTCTTGGCCATCTCCAGGGAGAACTCGGCATTTTGCCGAGTGTTTCTTGAAAGACATTCCAGAAAGAGCTTATCTTCGGGCAGATATTGCCCGATGCGGTTGGCCATGACTCGGGACTCGACAAAGCGTCCTTCAGGAGCAAAGTTACCACCAATCAGAAGGACATTTTTAGCACGGCCTGCTCGGAAGAGTTGGAGTACACGGTCAGCAATGGCCGCCGACTGTAAACTACAACTGTTGCCGTCAGAGGAAACACCTGTGCCGATGCCGATGATGACATCAGCCGCTATGGATGAGAGGTGAGCGTCAGAAAAAGCAATTTGCTTTTCCAGGAACTTTACTAGGCGGTTCATGGTCTCTCGCTTTCACTTAGTGGTCTCAAAACCTTCGGAGCAACGGGTTAATATAATAGTATATTAGGTTTTTGTCAACAATTTTTAAAGATTGACAATTCTTTATAATTGTACTATTATACTAGTGTGGTAGTATAAATATGAATAAATATTTAAAAAATTTAAGTAAGTATATTTTGTCCATTCGGACCGAAAAAGAAATGACGGATTTTTTAGTAGCTATTTTTACACCAGCTGAATTGGAACATATACCAAAAAGATTAGAACTTATCCGCTTGCTTAAGCAAGGTTTGCCGCAGCATGAAATAGCCAAAAAATTAGCTATGGGTATAGCGACTGTGACTAGGGGTTCCAGGGAATTAAAAAAGAATAATTTTAAGAATGTCTAAAATAATTTATAAAAATTTAACTTGGTGGAGAGATTTTAGAAGCTGGCAAAACAGTTAATTTTTTGTAGATAAAAATTTTCCTTATCGCCAGCTACTATGGCGATTTTTTAATTAAATAATAAAAAATAATATGAATAATAAATATGATATTAATCCAGATAAGAAGGGTTATTTTGGGCAGTATGGTGGGCAAATAATTCCGCCAGACTTAAAAGCAATTTTTGATGAGATTGAAAATTTTTATTTAAACATCAAAGATGATAAAGCTTTTCAAGCAGAGTTAAAAGATTTATTAAAAAATTATGTTGGCCGGCCTAGTCCAATTTATTTTGCCAAGAATCTAAGTCAAAAAATTGGCGGAGCAAAAATTTATTTTAAAAGGGAAGATTTAAATCATACCGGCGCGCATAAAATAAATCATACTTTAGGAGAAGCTTTGATTGCCAAGCGTATGGGTAAGAAAAAATTATTAGCAGAAACAGGGGCTGGCCAACATGGAGTAGCACTAGCTACGGCCGCGGCAGTAGTGGGTATTCCTTGTGAAATTCATATGGGAGAAATTGATATTTTAAAGCAAGCTCCCAATGTACTTCGTATGAAAATATTGGGAGCCAAAGTAGTAGCAGTTAAAATGGGAACAAAAACTTTGAAAGACGCAGTAGATAGCGCTTTTAATGAATTTGTCAAAGATCCGCAAAATACTTTTTTTGGTATTGGTTCAGTCGTCGGCCCTCATCCTTTTCCAATGATGGTTAGAGATTTTCAGCGTATTGTAGGAGAAGAGGCCAAAGAGCAATTTAAAGACCTGACTGGTCAAAATCCAGAGGCCTTAGTAGCTTGCGTAGGTGGAGGTAGTAACGCCTTGGGTCTTTTCTCGGCTTTTTTGGAGGATGAAACTATAGATATTTATGGAGTAGAACCAAGCGGCCGTAGCCTTAATTTGGGAGAGCATGCTGCCACACTGACTCTAGGTCAGCCAGGAGATATACACGGCATGCATACTTATTTGCTCCAAGATACCAAAGGCCAGCCAGAGCCGGTCTATTCTATTGCCTCGGGTCTTGATTATCCAGGGGTTGGCCCTCAACATAGTTTTTTAAAGGATATTAAAAGAATTAAATATGAGCTTATAAGCGACAAGGAATGTTTGGAAGCTTTTATGGAATTATCTAAAGTAGAGGGTATTATCCCAGCTTTGGAAAGTGCTCATGCCGTAGCTTTTGCTATGAAGCTAGCCAAAAAAATGCCTCGGACACAGAAAATATTAGTTAATCTTTCTGGTCGAGGTGACAAAGACATAGATTTTGTAGCCGAGAAGTTAAAATTAGTCTAATGCAATTTAAGCCCGCCAAGATTATTTGACGGGCTTTTATTGACTTTTCTTTAAATTTTAGGTATAAATATAGGCGTCAATTTAAAGTGTTACTGGATTAATTGGAGATTTTGAAGTATTTAATAGCTGTATTTTTATTTATAATGTGCCGGAGTGGTGAAATTGGTAGACACACTTGGTTTAGGACCAAGCGCCTTCGGGTGTGGAGGTTCGAGTCCTCTCTCCGGTACCATTTATTAGGGGGTGTATAGCTCAGCTGGTTAGAGCGTTACATTGACATTGTAGAGGTCGGAGGTTCGAGTCCTCCTACACCCACCATTTTTAAGCTGGTTCTACTAGGTAGATTTTGCTCTATGAATTATAGCTAGCCTGAGGGGCTATTTTTTTGTACCATTGGTTTAGGATTATAGGACCAGTAAAAAAGCCAAATACTCTTTACAAAGGCCTTGATAAATCTTATACTGTAAGTAGTTTTTAGAATTCTTAAGATACTAAAATGCTTAAAAATAAAAAAGAAAAAGAAATAAAAATTCAAGAAGAAATAGATGAGTCAGATGAATTAAATGAGGCTCAAGAATTAGAAGAGGATGGTCAACTATCTGTTGATGTCTACCAAGATGCTAGTAGCATTTATATTAAATCTACTATTGCTGGTGTAGAGCCAGAAGATATTGATATTTCTTTTGACAATGACATGATTACTATTAGGGGTAAACGTAGACAAGATAGAAAAATACGAGCGGAAGATTATTTTTATCAGGAGTGTTATTGGGGAGGATTTTCTCGTTCTATTATTTTGCCAGTCGATGTCCAAGAAGAAAAAATAAAAGCGACTATTAAAAATGGCATTTTGACCATTGAATTACCAAAAGCCAAAAAACGAGATATTAATATTACAGTCAAAGATGATAATTAATAATTTAGAGCTATCTTTTGATAGGCAAGAGGGAACTAGTTTATTTTTTAAAACTAGTTTGGGGGAAGAAATTTCTATTGATGAGAAATTATTAATGAGTTTCTCAAATAGAGACCAAAAATTATTTTTGAATTTAGATAGCAAAGAAATTTTTGGGCAAAGTAAGGATATTTTAAATGAAATATTAGAAACTAATAATGAATAAAATGGGAGAAGAAAATTTTGACAAAAAAAATATTTTTTCCAAAAAGCGTTTATTTATCATAATCGCTGTTTTTGTATTTTTTGGTCTTTTAGGTTTTGGAGCACAGGCATTTTTGAGTAATAATTATCAAAATAAGTTTTTGCCAAATATAAAAATAGCCGGTATAGATATTGGTGGCTTAAGTACAGAAGAGGCTCGGACCAAGTTGGATAAACAGGTTGATTTTATAAATAGACGAGGTTTTGTCTATGTCTCACCAGTCAAAACAGTTACTATTAATCCTAGTGTGACTGGTCTGGAATCAGCCGAGAGTTTGGCTATGATTGTATCATGGGATATTGATAAGAGCTTGTCACAAGTGGATAGTTGGCAGAAAAATGAAGGTCTGGTTGGCAAATTACTTGTTTTTCTTGGATCAAAAGACTTTAGTTTGTTTTATAACTGGAACAAAGAAGAACATAAAAAAATATTAAGTGATAGTTTTAATGATGTTTTAACTGACAAGCAGGAAGCTAGTTTTTCTTTTGTCGGCGAAAATGATTTACAGATAGTGGCTGAAAGTTTTGGACAAACCTTTAATTATGAGCAAGCTTTGTTGGAGACGCAAGAACAGATTGAGAGCTTAGTTAGCGTTGATATAAATTTAAAAATTATAGAAGATAGACCAATTATTGATAGTTCTATAGTACAACAATATAAACAAAACATATTAAATATTTCTCATCGCGGACATGTGTATATTGTATTTGAAAAAAAGGATTGGGGTGTACCGACTGAGATTTGGCGTAATTGGTTGAAGTTAAAGCCAGAAGGAGATGCTTATTATGTGGGCATTGATCAAGAAAAATTTGATGCTTATTTAAATGAATCAGGCATCAGAGAGTTTGTGGATATTCCAGTTGAAGATGCTAGGTTTAATTTGGAAGCGGGCAAGGTAGTAGAATTTGTCAGTAGTCAGGAAGGTCGGGCTATCAAACTAGAGGAAGCCGTTAAAAATTTAGAACAAATTATAAATAATCCTGGAGAATTAGAGCTGGCCTTAACAGTTGAAAAAACTCAGCCGACTATAAATAATAATGACGTCAATGATCTGGGTGTAGTAGAGATTATTGGTACCGGTGAATCAGATTTTTCAGGCAGTCCAGTCAATCGTGTGCATAATATTAATGTTGGAGCCAAAGCACTTCATGGTATATTAATTAAACCAGACGAAGAATTTTCTTTGATAGCGGCGCTAGGAGAAATAGATGGTGAGCATGGTTATAAACAGGAACTAGTCATTAAGGGTAATAAAACTATTCCTGAATATGGTGGCGGCCTTTGTCAGATTGGTACTACTGTGTTTAGAGCTACACTGGCCAGTGGTTTACCAGTTACAGAGCGTCGTAATCATTCTTATCGAGTAGTGTATTATGAGCCAGCCGGCACTGATGCAACCATTTATGATCCTTGGCCAGATTATCGTTTTAAAAATGACACTGGTAAACATATTTTGGTTCAATCTCGTATCGAAGGAACAAAAATTTATTTTGATTTTTGGGGTACTAAGGATGGACGAGTGGCTGTCAGTAGCAAGCCAGAAATATATAATATTGTAGTTCCACCAGCTAAAAGAATAATAAAAACTACTGATATTGCTGTGGGTAAAGAAAAATGCACAGAAAGGGCTCATAATGGAGCAGATGCCAAATTTAATTATAGCGTCAAATATCCTGGTCAATTGGAAGCAGTAGCTACTACTTTTTATAGCCATTACATACCTTGGCAAGAAGTATGTTTGCTAGGAGTAACAGCTGAAGAGCTAGCCGCTGAACAAAATCCAGGTGGAAATAGTACTACTACCAATACTACTACAGTTGAATAATAGTTTAGTTATTATTTAAGGAGATTTAAAAATTCCTTCCGCTAGCTAGCGGAAGGAATTTAATTTTGATTTGTATTTTAGTTATTCGTCTGTTTACAGACAACTGTGCCCAAGAAAATCATTTTTCGAAAAAATTGAGCCGGAGCCGAATTAAATCTGAGAAATGATCCCCATGCTTGTCGTGGACACAGTTGTCTAAAAACAGATTATAGTACAAGTGCACGACTCAGCAACTGTGAATAATAGCATATTATTTTTACTTTGTCAAGGCGCTATAAATATGCTATAATTATTAAAGTTTTTAAACAATTTGATGATGTCTTAATCTTGACCAATAATTAATTTTAGGGTATTATCACAGCACTTAATTTATTTATCAAGTACTTAATATGAGTGTACCAAAAAAGAAACATACTAAATCGGCGGTTAGAAGTAGAGCTTCTCACTTTGCTTTAAAGCCAAAAGCTATTGTTAAATGCTCAAATTGTGGAGCTAGCTTATTACCACACCGAGCTTGCGCTAAATGTGGATATTATAAAGGCGAGAAAAAAATAAAATAATTTCTAAATGGCCAACAGACATTTAGCTAGAACTATAGCCCTCCAGACACTTTTTGAGTGGGATTTTATGGAAGGCAAAAAAAATATAGAAGAGCTTTTTGATTATATTAGAAAGGAGTTTGCACCTGATTTTGATGATCAGGGTTTTTCTTTAAGTCTAATAAAAAATGTGGCTAGTAAGAAAAAAGAATTAGATAATGTTATTGTTCATTTTGCTCCGGAGTGGCCAATAGATCAAATCACTGTCACAGACAGAAATGTTTTGCGTATTGGTATTTATGAATTAAAAATGGATTCAGATATTCCTCCTAAAGTAGCTATTAATGAAGCCATTGAATTGGCTAAAGCTTTTGGTGGGGAGTCTAGTGGTAAATTTGTCAATGGAGTATTGGGGAGTATTTATAAAGAGATGGTCAAAAATGGAGAAAAGCAGGATCTGGGTAGTCAAGGTATTAGAGAAATGTCTGCTGGCGGTATGGTTTATCGTCAAGAGGATGACGGCTATTATTTTACTTTGATTTTGGATGCTTATGGCAAATGGACTTTTCCTAAGGGTCACGTTGATAAGGATGAACCAGAAGAAATAGCCGCTCTGCGAGAGATAACTGAAGAGACTGGCCTAAAAAATTTGAAATCTAAAGGCTATTTGGGCGAGACAGAAGTAAAAGTCCATAAGCCAAATGAAAAACCATTTAGAAAACTTATAAAATATTATTTGGTAGCTACTACTGATACAGAAATAAAAGTCCCTAACACTAGTGAATTGCAAGATGCTAAATGGTATACCGCTAAAGAAGCTTTAGATATTTTGGGCTATGATAATGCCAAAGATATTTTTAATAAAGGTTTAGAAAAATTAGGATTAAATTTACCCCGTTAAATAAATTTTATTTTTAATAGGGGGGGGGGTTAATTTTTTAAGCTTCATAGTAGCGAGTGAGAGATTAATTAAAAGTGATTATAAAATTTAATATTTAAGTTACACTTAAATATTATTTAACGGGGTGAATATGAAAAAACAGTTGAATTTATTGGAAAACAAAATAGATATAAAATTTAAAGATATTGATTTACTTCGTAATGCCCTAATACACCGTTCTTATTTGAATGAGCATAAAGATTTTTCTTTTGATCAAAATGAACGCTTAGAATTTTTAGGAGATGCAGTGTTAGAGTTGGTAGTAACAGATTATCTTTACAAAAATTATAGTGAGGCAGAGGGAGTGCTAACTAATTGGCGCTCATCTTTAGTCAATGGGGAAAGGCTAGCTTCTATTTCTGAAGCTTTAGGCGTTTATGATTTTATGTATCTTTCCAAAGGTGAATCACAAGATTCTAACAAAAAGGCTCGTCAATATATTTTGGCCAATGCTTTTGAAGCTATTGTCGGGGCTATTTATCTTGATCAAGGTTATAAGTCAGCTGCTAAATTTATTAATGAAAATTTAACAATCCACTTGAAAAAAATAATTGAAGAAAAGACTTATATTGATGCCAAAAGTATGTTTCAAGAAAAAGCTCAAGAAAAAGTAGGTCTAACTCCGCATTATAGAGTTTTGGATGAATCTGGTCCGGACCATAATAAAAAATTTACTATTGGTGTTTATTTGGAAAAAGAATTAGTAGCCAAAGGAGAAGGTTATAGCAAACAAGAAGGTCAAACAGCGGCTGCCGCTAAAGCACTCAAAGTCAAAAAATGGTAATATATTTTCTTAAAACCTCTGATAAATGAGGTTTTTTGTTTTGTCTAAAATATAACTTACCAATACTAGCTATTGACATATTTCAATTTTTATAGTAATATCTAGCACTGTGACATACACAGTCATTTTCAAAGGGGTTTTGGGCTATTCATCCCAAGAACATCGCAGCCACTGCTGGTTCAAAACCTCCTTTGTCTTGCGCCGCGAGGCTCTCAGCCTCAGGCTAGGTGAAGACCTGTCTTCAAAGAACACTGGGCGAATCTCCAGCACACACGTGTAGTCTGGCAGACAGCCTAAGATCATTGGGGACGCGTTCTCTTCCATCCTCCTGGGGGAGCGAAAAGTCATCACTTGGGCCTCGCGGCGCTAAATCTCAGCCAAGCCTCACGGCTTGGCATTGGACCCCCGCTTACTTCGGTCGGCGGGGGTTCTTCATTTTGTTTAAAATTATTTCAATTTATGCTAAAATGATAGCGCTTCTGCCACTTGGTGGATAAAGCATTTATTTTTTTATATGTATCTAGAAAAATTAGAAATTCAAGGTTTTAAATCATTTGCCAATCCTAGCACATTAGTTTTTAATAAAGATCTGACAGCCATTGTTGGTCCTAATGGTAGTGGTAAATCAAATGTAGCAGATTCTGTCCGTTGGGTTTTGGGTGAGCAAAGTGTCAAAACACTTCGCGGTAAAAAATCAGAAGATGTTATTTTTGCTGGTTCGGATAAAAAAAATAAATTGGGTTTTGCCCAAGTTAGTCTTTATTTGAATAATAAAGATAAGCAAGCCGACTTGGATTTTGAACAAATTGTGGTGACTAGGAAGGTAGAAAGAAATGGAGAAACTGAGTATTTGATCAATAATAATAAAGTCAGGTTATTTGATGTACAATTGCTTTTAGCTAAAGCTAATTTTGGTCAAAGAACTTATAGTGTGATTGGTCAAGGAATGATTGATTCTATTTTGGTTTCTTCAGCTCAGGAAAGAAAAGAATTTTTTGATGAAGCCACTGGAGTAAAACAATTTCAAATTAAAAAAAATCAGTCAGTTAATAAATTGACTAGTGCCAAAGATAATTTAGAACAGACTATTAAGATTTTAGCCGAGTTAGAGCCGCGACTTAAATCTTTGACTAGGCAAGTCAAAAGGTTAGAGAAAAGAGAAAATTTAGAAAAAGAATTAAAAGAACTACAAATTATTTATTATAGTTTTTTGCGTGGTGTTTTGGATAAAGATTTATCTAAAAAAAGATCTTCTTTTGCTAGTATACAAAAAGAAGTATCTGAACTCAATCAGCAGTTAGTGGAATTACAGACCAAATTAGAGAAAGAAGAAAAAACAGCTACTCGACAGGAAAGTTTTGAAATTCTTCAAGATAAATTGGAGCACTACCAAAATGAGTTAAATACTATGCTCAAAGAAAAAACTATTTTGGAAGGGCGTTCGGATTTAAAATTAATGTCTGCTGGCCAGAGTGATGTAGTCTGGCTCAGTCAAAGAATAGATAATCTTAAAAATGATCTCAATAAAAATACTCTTTTGGCCAAAGAAAAGAAAGTCAAGTTTTTAAGCAGCCAAGAGGAAGTAAATATTTTGGAAAATAAAAGATCTCAAATTTTGTCAGAATTTTCTAAACTAGAAGAAAGACTTTTAAATAATGGACATGATTTGTCACCAGAAGAAATGTCTAATCAGGTAGAAAATATATTGAATCAGCAGAAGGATTTTCAAAATACCTTAGATACTTTAAAAACTATAGAGGAATTACCAAGGTTAAAAGAAATTTGTCTGAAAATTACTGAAGCTATAAGTTATTTCGCTAAAAAAATAAAAATAAATAAAGAAGAAGACAAAAAACATTGGCAATCAGAATTTAATGAGATGTTGTCCAGTAAAGATAACTTGGTAGCTGAGATAAGCGAAGCGCGCATGAGTTCAGCTCTCTTGGAAAATAATCTCAAACAATTGGAAACACAAATTATCAAAGATAATGAAGAGCTAAAAAAATTAGAGCAGGATAAAAAAGCTTTATTAGATAACTTTGGTAGCGGTCAAGAAAATAAACAGCAATTAGATAATCTGGATAAACAGATTAATCTAAAAAAGAAAGAGTCGGAGGAAATTGAAAAACAAATTAAGCAATTTAATGAAGCGGAAGAAGGTAAGAAACGTTCTTTGGTGGAAGCTCAGAAAAAATTTAGAGAAGTGCAAGCTAATTTTAATAGTAAAAATAGTCAGCTTAGTGAAGTAAAAGTTGATTTGGCTAGATTTGAAACCAGAGAAGAAGAATTGCTTAAAGAAATAACGGAAGAATTGCCGTCTTTTGTGCCGGAGGTAGTGGTAGATATAAATGCTTCTGAAACCAAAGAACAAATCCATCGGCTTAAAAGTCAACTGAGTGTGATTGGTGGAATTGATGAATTAGTTTTAGAAGAATATCAAGAAGTAAATGAGCGCTATACTTTTCTCAAAGAGCAGAGTGATGACTTAACTGAAGCCATAGGGCACTTAGAAAAAATTATTAGAGATTTAGAAGAATCTATTTCCAAACAATTTGATAAATCTTTCAAAAATATTAATACTTTATTCAATCAATATTTCAAAAAATTATTTAGTGGTGGTAAAGCCGAATTGATTTTAGATATTTCAGAAGTGAAAAAAGCAAAAGTTGTTTCGGAAGAAAATAATGAAGATAATAATGAAGAGGCGGAGATGGAAGAAGAACAGGAAATTAAAAAACAATATGGTATTGAAATAAAAGCTGTCCCACCAGGTAAGAAACTCTCTGGTATTAATATGCTCTCTGGTGGAGAAAAAGCTTTAACTTCTATTGCTCTAATTTGTGCTATTATTGCCAACAATCCGTCGCCTTTTGTAGTTTTAGATGAGGTGGATGCCGCCTTAGATGAAGCCAACTCCATCCGTTTTAGTGAAATACTAGATGAGTTGTCTAGCCAGACCCAATTTGTGGCTATTACCCATAATCGGGCTACTATGCATAAAGCCAAAATTATTTACGGTGTGAGCATGGGCGATGACGGAGTGTCTAAACTACTATCTATAAATTTTGATCAAGCTGATGAAATAGCTGCTTAAAAGCTTTTTATTACTATATTTTAAAATAAGGCCCCAATACCATTGGGGCTTTTGCTATTGACAAAAATACAATTCATTATTATGCTAAAAAGGCATTCCATCTAATATAGATGGAGAAACGTCCACTTCAGAAGAAGGGAGTAATAACCGTTTTTCACCATTTGTGCTTTGTACACTGCCAGGAAGGATCCTCAATGTCCAGAAAGCAGGCGGCCATTTCCAAGGTGGCCAAAGTGCTCAAGAAGATGCCGAGGCCGGAGAGATCGAGCAGCAAGAGGCCGATTTCGGCCAAGGTGATCACGATCAGGCAGGCCAGGGAGTTTGGTCTTTCCCGTTTTTTCAAGACGGGAGAAGTGGAGGGAATTATCCTCCACAACAAGAGCGAAGTCTCTGTCCGTGATTTCTTCCATATCGAAAAGGAACAGGTCGTCGTCAAGAACGCCAAGGGTAAGCGGCAACCTGTGCCGATTTCGTCCATGCGGGCATTTCGGATCAGCGATCAGCTGGCCGAGCGCACTGCCATCGAGGCTGCCAGAAAGGTTGCCCTTGAGGCTGCCAAGAAGAAGGCCGAAGATAGGGCCAACAGGAGGAAGGCGGCTGAAGCCGTCAAGACCATGATCTGAGCTGGAGCTTCAGAGCTCTGCACAAGAAGGGCCCCGCCGAACATCTGTTCGGCGGGGCCTCTGTATTTTTATAAGATTATTTTACTGGCCATAAATATTTTTTAGAAGGTCTAAATCTTTATTTGAGTCTCTTAAATATTTTATATTTAAATCCCTGATAGCTTCAGAGGCTTTTTTTTGTTCGTTTAAGCTTTGTGAATTTAGCATACCGATAAAAGCTTCAAAATCTTTGATAAAGCAATGTCCACCTGCTCCTCTGCCACCTTTATGGACAACTTTAAGATGAGAATTACCAATGCGTGGATCTTTACTCATAGCTTCTTTGATTATTTCATAATCAAGATCATAGGTTTGAGATAAATCATAAAGCATATTCATAAAAACTACTTTGAAATATAGTAAGCAATTGCCCCCATATTTTGTCATTTCAGCATTTTCAGCAGCAGTTATCAATTCATAAGGTGCTTTGGCCAAAGTAGACATGACTAACTTTGCTTGCTTATAAAGTTCCGGATTATTAATATCAGAAATACCAATAATATTTCTATTGGGATGTTTAGCGTCATCGGCAGCATACTTTTCTCGGAGAAATTCTGGTGAATGCATGACAGTGATGTCAGGAAAAAGTTTTTGCATTTTAGCGGTGGTGCCAACTTGTAAAGTTGATTTGATAACAGCAATTTTTCCTGGGCCAATCAAAGACAAAACTTCACGTACAATACTATCATCAAAACCATTGACAGTGGTTGGAGTCGGCACAGCTATTAAGACAATATCACAATTTTTTATTTGGTCTTTATTAGCTTGGTGAGTATGTATATCATATCTGACAATATCATAGTCCCTAGCTTCAAAATCATCGGCATAATTTTTACCAATAAAGCCTTGTCCAATAAAACCAATTTTTAGATTAGAAATCATTTTATAATTTTATTTATTTAAACTGGGTTTTATTATAACAAGCTAAAAAATAAAGTCCAGTATTTATTTAGCTAGTGACTTAACTTATATCGAGATAAGCTGACTTGACATAATTGTTTAATTATAGTAATATTCAGCCCGTTATCATTTTATTAATTATTAAAGAAGTTTAATTAATGTTAGCCATTAGATTACAGAGAATAGGTAGGAAAAAACAGCCACTTTATAGAGTGGTAGTTTCTGAAAAAACCAAGGATATGTATGGTAATCATCTTGAGATTTTGGGTCAATATAATCCCCATAATAAACAAGCTGTCCTCAAGGGAGACCGTATCAAACATTGGCTTTCAGTCGGTGCACAAGCTTCAGCTAGCGCTAGCAATCTTTTGATTAAAGAAGGTATTTTGACAGGTAAAAAGAAAAAATCTGTTAGCATTTCTAAAGTCAGAACTGCTAAAATGGCCAAAGAAGCTGAAAGTAAAAAAGCCGCTGCTCAAGCTGCTGTCCCTGCTGAAGAAGTCAAAGAAAGTCCAGTTTCAGAAACTGAAGAAACAAAATAATTTATTGATTTAGGCCTTTTTGGAAAAACTGAGGAAAAACTGAATTGACGAGCCTAGAAAATAATTATATAATTTTAAAGTTATTCCTAGTTTAGGATAATATTAACAAGAAGATAATTAACCAATAAAGAAATGGAAGACAAAGATTTTTTAGAAATGATTGTCAAAGAGTTAGTAGATAAGCCAGAGGATGTAGTTGTCGAAAGAAATATCGACGAAAGAGGTGTGCTTTTGACCTTAAAGGTTAACCCAGAAGAAATGGGTAAAATAATTGGTAAGCAAGGTCAAACAGCCAGATCTCTTAGAACCCTACTTCGTATTATTGGCAACAAGAATAATTCTTATGTCAATTTGAAGGTTTATGAACCAGAAAAAGAAGGTGGAGTCAGAGCTCCTAGAACAGAATCTCCAGCTCCAAGAGTGGAAAATAATGATTCTGACGTAGACGACTTGAAATTATAATTTGAACATTTATATTTTAAAACATTAGGCCGCAAGTGCGGTCTTTTGTTTTTAATAAAAAAGTAAGCCCGTCCCTCGATTTCACTCGGGACGGGCGAGCAGTCCTTGAGACTTGCTCTGGTCTGGGTCTCGATGCTATGCATCGAGTATTTCTGGTAGGAGAGAGCGCACCGCATATACTAGGCAAGCGATGGCCACGATGACAAAAACGCAAATGCCAAAGATGTTCTTGATGTGCCATATGGTGATGACGCAAGACGTAGTAGCACTCAGCATAGCCACCATCGCGACTACCAATTCGGTCAAACCAGCATGTTCGGCCAGGCCGATATTCAGGCCGGCGCCAAAGGCAAGGATCATGGCCAAGATTGTCATGACAACCAGTGCGTGTGCCTTATCGCCAGTGTCGTATTTGACCGAGATAAAAGTGATCACAAGAATCAGCACCAGGATCAGCGACAGAACCAGTGACCGAAGCACCGACTTAATCATGAGGCTCTCCTTTTCTGGGGAACACAGTCAACTAGGGGAATACCAACAATTTTTGACCGATTTTATTTTTTACCATATAGTATAGATATTGTCAATAATAAATGCTAAGAAATAGTTTTGTTGGTTTGGCATTTTAAGTAATTTGTAGTATCTTAAATTTATGAAAATAGGATTGATACATAGCCTAGATTTTGCTGAGGAGGCACTAGAGATAAAAAGACAAATAGAAGAAAAAGGCCATAGTGTTTCTTTGTGTTATTCGGTTTCAAAAATAAAAGAAGGAGAACTTAGTGTGCAGAAAATTTTGGATTTAAAAAATAGTGGTGAATTTTTTGAATATACTATTTCTAAAGATTTAATAAAATGGAACTATGAAAGACTCAAAAAAGATGATGCCATTCTGGTTATTAATTTGGCTAAGAAAGGTATAGACAATTATATTGGGGGAAATACTTTTTTGGAAATGGGTTTTGCTTATGTCTTGGCTAAAAAAATATTTCTTTGGCAAGATATATCAGAGATGATTTACACTGATGAAATCAAAGCTATGCAACCAATTGTTTTAAATAGGGATTTAAATAAAATTAAATAATATGAAATTTGATATTTTAACAATTTTTCCAGAGAGCTTAGATAGCTATTTTAATTCTTCTATTTTAAAACGAGCTCAGGATAATAAATTAATAGAAATAAATACTCATGATATTCGTGAACAGGCAACAGATAAAAGAAAAACTGTTGATGATACTCCTTATGGTGGTGGGCCAGGCATGGTCATTCAAATTGAGCCAGTCTATAAAACTTTAAAGAAAATATATAAACGTTCAAATAAAAATACACGAGTGATTTTGATGTCGCCACAAGGTCAGAGTTTGGATCAAAATGAAGTAAAACGTTTGGCCAAATATAAAAGGCTAATACTTATTGCTGGGCACTATGAAGCGATTGATGCACGCATTGATAATTTTATTGATGAAAAAATATCTTTGGGTAATTTTGTTTTAACTGGCGGAGAATTGGCTGCGGCCTGTATTGTAGATAGTGTATCAAGACTTATACCAGGGGTAGTGGGCAAGGAAGCCTCAGTCCAAGATGAATCATTTTCTGATTATGATAAGAAAACAGAGGAATTTAATATAGAATATCCTCAATATACTAGACCGGAAGTATTTAAAGGTTTTAAAGTCCCAGAGGTGTTACTTTCAGGTCACCACGCTAAGATTAAGGAGTGGCGAAGCCAGCAAACTAAACATAGAAAATAGGCTAATTGCTCATATTTTTAATAAAAGCCCCATAAAATGGGCTTTTTATTATTGACATTTTTTAGTAAATATACTATAATGGTGTATCCTAAAATATTTAGGTTAAAGATTTTTTTGCAATCAGGTAATAAAAGTCTGGATAAAATATATTGTCCGTATTTTTGTTCCCTGATTTTAAAGGCGACTTTAAGATTAGGTGAACTGTTCACTACAACGGAAAGCTTTAACAGAGAAAAGGAGTTCTTGTTTGCTCTGGTCTTTGTCGTAGGAGTAGCTTCACAGTGTTTCCCCACTCAGGAGGTTCTCGATGTTGAGAAAATTCTTGGTCTTGGTGTTGCTTGCCTGCTTGGCTAGCAGCGCCATGGCGCAGATGGCCGGCGACGACGCCCTGGTCATCATCCTCAAGTCGGAGGATACGGCCAGTGATCTGACGGTCAGTCAGGTCGAGTGGTCGGACTGGATTGATCGCACGATCAATCTGGTCAACGACCAGAAGGGAGAGTTCTTCGTCGAAGTGTCCAACGATACCGTCGGCTTCCAGCTGGTCAATTGGCTGGAAGTCCAGGATGGGGAGGTCATCAGAGATCTGCTGCAGCACGGTCTTGATATCTCAGGCCGTGTCAGTCCATATGTCACTGCCCAGGGTTTGGACGAAGTTCTGAATGTGGCGCTCAACACGCTGCGTTTCCAGAACGTCGTCCGTCTCCTCGGCGACAAGGGTTTGACGCGCTTGGCTTTGCGGCATATTCCTTTGCCGCAGAACTCTGAGCAGCCCTACGTCCGTATCTACTATGAGGCCTATCCTATTCAGAGTGATCGGCTTGGTCAGATAGATGATTTGGCCAAAGCTACAGCCAAAAGCTTGGCGCGTTTGGCCAAGATGATCGAGCAACTTCGCCTGGAGCAGGGCTTTTGGGCTGTGACTCTGGGTATGGAGGCCACAGCGGTTTCTGATGGTCGGCCGATTGTTGTGCCGGCTTTGTCGCTGGCCCACTTGAAGGGCCAGACAACGGTATCGGGGACATTTGGTTTCTGGCCCAATGATGAATTGGACCAGAAGTTCTTCGCCGTGTCTTTGGCCCACTGGCCCAGTCAGCACAAACTGGGTGTGATGACTCGAGTCTTCTACAGCAGCGAGTGCATTTCGACATACGGCGAGTACATCCAGAATGGCTATGCTTCGAGTGTCGGACTTATCTGGCGCGACCGGAGATGGTCCATTCACCTGACTGGTGGTCTGGAGTACTTTGACCGCCAGTACCAGGATCGTCGCTTCGAACCATGCTTTAACTTGGGTGCCAACTTTGGCATCCTTTCCTTCTAGGAGGACCACATGAAGAAGCTGGTACTTTTCTTCGGCCTTTTGGCGGCGCTCTTTGCCTGCCTGGGCTGTGAAGGGGAAGCGGATACTCCGATGCTTCCCGAGACTCCTGACTCGACTTCGGTCGACGCTACGGTCGACAACCCCTATCCGCAGAAAGGTGAGGTCTCGTACTTCCACGCCGATGTGCGAGGCAGCTATGACGAGCTTCGGTGGTCATACACCGATCTCAACAACCCTGATCCGGTGTCTATCGGTACGGGGGAAGATGTCGACTTCGAGCTCGACTTCGGTCGGCACCTGGCTATGGTGGAGGTTTTCTACCAGGGTGCTTCGGTGGACTGGGATACGGTCGGCGTTTTTGTGCTCCCACCTGACGCGGTAGTGCCTGTGACTGTGACTGCTTCGGCAGCTGTGGTGCACGGGCCGGTGCCTCGCTGGACCGGCGCCGATGCCGATGGGCAGGGTGGATTCGGTGAGCTTGACTACTACTGGCGCAAGGGCGATGCTATCATCGGCTACGGCGAGAGCATCGACTATCATATGACCACTGTTGGTCCGGATACCCTGTGGGTGTTTGCGACCGACGAGATTGGTCAGTGGGACAGCAACTTTGTCATCCTGACCGGCGAGGTGGATCAGACCGAAGTGGTCACCTGGAGTGCTTGCCCGAACATTTGGGTCGGTCCCAGTGATGACTTCTCCAGGGCTACGACCACTGTCCAGGTGAGCGGCAACTACGAAAACGGCTATTTGAAGATCGAATGGGATGCTCTGTCGGCAGGTCATGCTGACGCCATCCTGGCCGAGATTCTTCTGCCGAATGAGCATCGCTACGCCTGGCGCTTCGACAAGCCGGCGGCCTGGGGTCAGAAGATCGTTTACTATGAGGTCGGCGACCTCAATCTCCAGGCAGGCGAAGTCACCCTCAACCTGTACTGGCTGGGGGGTGACAAATCCGACAAATGTACCGGTCGGGATACCTGGCGTTTGGTGGAAGCCAACGCTGAGATCCCGCTCGACAAGTCCAGCGACGTTCTGGTGGTCGGTCTCGACTACCCCAATCGAGACCAGTATATCAGGCGTCAGTAGCCCCCAGCGGCTACAATGGCTAGTCCCAACAATGGATTGGTCATAGTTAGTGAGCCCCGCCACATCCGATGTGGCGGGGTCTTCTTTTAACCAATAATAAAAGACTTGACAAATCCCCAATTTTGCTCTATCATAGTGGAGCATTAATTTTAAGGTGTAAGTCTTTCGTAGCTGATTGAAAACAACTTGAGTTGCATATAAAGGGAAGACAGTAGCGTCTGAAGTTTCGGATATTGCTGTTTTTTCTTAATATTGAAAAGTTATTTGACAACTTGGAAATTATATAAAGACAACCTAATATAATTTCATAATTTTAATGACTTGGAAGTGATGAGCTTTTAGTCAATTTCTAAAATTTTTAATTTCAATATTGAGTCTTTGACTCAAATTCTAATACATCGAGTTTTTACTCGATTTTTACTAAGAGTTTGATCCTGGCTCAGGGTGAACGCTGGCGGCATGTCTAAGGCATGCAAGTCGAAAGCCTGCTTGCAGGCTTGGCAAACGGGAGAGTAACACGTTGGTAATCTACCTCTATCTTAGGCATAACCCGGAGAAATCTGGAGTAATACCTGATAGTCATGGGGGGACATAAGTCATTCCCATGTAAAGATCCGTCGGATAGAGAGGAGCCTACGGCACATCAGCTTGTTGGTAGGGTAATGGCCTACCAAGGCTACGACGTGTAACGGGTGTGAGAGCATGACCCGTCCCACTGGAACTGAGATACTGTCCAGACTCCTACGGGAGGCTGCAGTCAAGAATCTTCCTCAATGGACGAAAGTCTGAAGGAGCAATGCCGCGTGATCGAT
>Ga0172379_10001461_pt1 | contig 46804 bp, 46 predicted proteins | sample GrowelOW334metaG_FD_119756 | JGI IMG/M metagenome (GOLD analysis project Ga0172379, IMG submission 119756) | Groundwater microbial communities from an aquifer near a municipal landfill in Southern Ontario, Canada - Groundwater well OW334 metaG | ecosystem: Environmental > Aquatic > Deep...
ATTTCCAAATACTTGTTGAGTTAGATTAAGTTCTTTTACTTGTTTTAGCAAATAAAATGCTTCGTTAGGAGTTTGAGTTGAGAAAAACAATCCTTCTGATCCAAGCGAATTTGCTTTTTGTAAAACTGTTCTAAAATCCGAAGAGTCTTTTGCAAAACCTTCATAAAGAACGACTTCACCCCCAAGAGAAACAAATTCGTCTTTCATCTTTTTTGCAATTGGCTGGGCATAACTTGTTTGAATGTAAATAATTGCAATTTTTTAACCCCTTTTCCTATTGCAGCTTTCGCCATTAAATCAGATTGAACAGTACTAATGCTTGATGTTCTAAATATATAATCTCCCGCGTCAGAGAGTAACGGTGTAGAAGTAATTGCTGCAAGCATTATTATTTTGTTTTGCTCAACTATTGGAGCTATTGCCATGCTTTCAGCAGTACAGTGACCGCCGAGAACAAATTTTACTCCATCAATGTTAATTAATTTGTTAATCGCAGTAATTGCTTCTTTTGTATCACACTTACCATCTTCAACAATTAACTCAATTTTTTTACCATTTATTCCCCCATTTGAATTAATCTCATTAACTGCCAACATTCCTGCTTCGTATGCACCATATTTAGAAGTTGCACTGGATAAGTCAGATATCCAACCAATCTTTATTGAATTTTCTGGTTGCACTCCAAAAAAAGCGGTAGAAGATAATCCAGAAATTGTTAATACAAACAATCCAATCACCAAAAGTGCTCCAACTAACAATTTTTTATCCACAAAACCACCCCAAGTTCACTAGAGAACCGTAAATAGTTATCTGCAGGGAAGTTTATAGCAAATTATACTCCATTTATGGATACCAAAACAAGGTTTTTTATTTTGATGCAAATACGCTTGTTAGTATGGATACAAGCATACTTGAGGACCTTGGATTAACTAATGCCGAAATTAAGGTGTATTTAGCACTACTAGAACTTGGAAGCACTAAAGCAGGAAGAGTAATCGAGAATACTAACCTCCAAAACAGTGTAGTACACATGACACTACACAAATTAGTGAACAACGGATTTGCCACGTTCATAAAAAAAGGAAGCGTAAAATACTACCAACCAACTGATCCCTCACACATACTAGATTTTATTGAAGACAAGAAAAAAAGATTTAGAGAAATACTACCCACACTACTTGAAAAACAAAAATTCAAAGAAAAAGAAGAAGCAGAAATATACGAAGGATTCAAAGGACTCAAAACAATGTTGCACGAGATGATTAAAGATGCAAAAAAAGGAGATGAGTTCGTTTTCTTTACATTCTTTACAAAAAACAATGATGATTACCAACAAATCTTCAATTACTACAAAGAGTTTGAAAAAGAAAGAGAAGAAAAAGGAATTATTGTGCATGGAATTGCTCCTGAAAGCATTCGGAATAAATTTACTGGAAGGAATCCAGAAACAATGATATTTGTAAATTACCCAATCCCCCTAAACTGCGGAATCTGCAATGACAAAATAATGTTCACTACTTGGGAAGATAAAAAAACATCCGTTCTTATCCACTCAAAACAACTAGCAAACCAATACAGAGAATTATTTTACTCAATTTGGAACAAAGAAAAAGGAATAACTAAAAAATAACCAATTCAAAAAAATAATCAAAACACTAAACAAAAACTATTTCTTTAATATCTTATTGAACCCTAGTCCCCATTCATCAGTGTGCATTAGAACGGATTCGATTGAGCGAATAACATATGGAAATTCGCCCTCAAGACTCTCAATAATTGTGTAATACCCATGATTGTTTTTTACAGCGAACTCAAGCTCAATATCCCACATATGCCGAATAAGATATTGAGTATTAGGAATTTTAGACACATATTCTAACAATTTATTAGCTTCTTTTTCTGAATACTTATCGAATCTAATTATTGTTTTGTATAATTCAAGTCCAATTTTTGATAAATCAATCCCTATTCTGTATTGAATAATAATTCCTTTCTTTTCCATTTCTTTTAATCTTGCTGCAACAATTCTTGGAGTAGAACCAACTTTTTCTGAAAGAAGAGTGATTGGAATTCTTGCATCGTTAACAATATTTTGCATAATTGCATAATCCAAGGCTTCAAAAGAATTTTGCCAAATCTCTCCCGCAAACATTAAAGGCTCTGTTTTGGCACCAGTAAAATACATTTTAGAAAATTGAAAAATGTCTACAGGAAGCTTACCCTCTTCACTTAAAATTAAATCACTATAATCCTCAATTAGTTTGTTTTTGAAATTAAAAAAATCATAATCCGATTTTGCAAACACCCCAAAAATCAAATCCCATGAACCTGAACACACCCCCAACCAAAAAATGGATTCGCTAGAGCGCAAAAAATTTAACAAACTAGTTTTCTTTTCAGGAATGTTTCTTAACTTCAAATAAACCTTGTAGAGTTTGTAACCCATTTTGTGAGGGTTAAAGGAAACAACAAAAGAAGAAATTACTCCGCTCTCAACTAAGTGAGCAATTCTATAATCCACAGTTTGTCTGGATTTTTTTACTTTCTTAGCAATTACAGCCGAAGGGGTTCTACAATTCTTATCAAGCTCGGCTAAAATCTTCCTATCGAGCAAAGAAACAATTGTACTATCAAACTCAACCATTATTAGCATTAATAACAAAGTTAATATAAAAGTTGTCATTTTAGCAAAAAAACATCTAATTAGTCTTAATAGCCTAAAAGACGAGTAATTCCTTAACGTTAAGTGATTAACGTTGGGGTGAACTTGATGAATAAAAAAATCTTAACAGGAGGAGTTATTGCACTAATAGTTCTCGCAATAATCGCCATAGGATTTAATGTAACTCAAATAAATGGAAATTTTACAGCAGGAGCAAAAGAGACAATAAAAATTGGATATTTAGGACCACTTACTGGAGACATGGCATCAATTGGAGAAGGCCAACTAAAAGCAGTACTTTTAGCAGTAGATGAAATAAATTCTAAAGGCGGAATTAATGGAGCAAAAATAGAACTAATAGCAGAAGACGGCACATGTGACGGCAAAGCCGCTATCACAGCAATGACTAAACTAGTAGAAGTAGATAACGTGAAGTATGTAGTTGGAGGACAGTGCTCTTCAGAAACAATTGCTGCAGCACCTTTAGCTGAAAAAAATAAAGTACTACTACTCTCACCGCTATCATCAAATCCAAATATCACAACAATGGGAGATTACATATTCCGAAACTACCCATCAGATTCATACCAAGGAAAAATAGCAGCAGAGTATGTTGCAAACACAATGCACTTAAAAAAAGCCGCAATACTTTCATGCCTAAGCGACTACTGTGTAGGACTAAAGAATGAATTCAAAACAAACTTTGAAAAAGCAGGCGGAGAAGTTGTACTAATTCAAGAATTTGAAAAAGGTGCAACAAACTTGAAAACAGAACTCTCAAAAATCAAAAACTCTGGCGCAGAAATAATTTACATGCCAGCATACCCCGTAGAAACCACAACCGCATTCGAAGAAGCAAAAGAACTAGGAATTAACACACCATTCTTTGGCGGAGACGGATGGGAAAATTCTAACCTATGGAAAGAAATAGGGGCAATCGCAGAAGGAGCAAAATATATTTCACCAAGAACTATTGAAAATAATGAATTCAAAACAAAGTTTAATGAAAAATACCCAAACAGCGAAATTACTCTCGCTGCAACAAACAACTATGATGCAATAAAAATTATTGCACAAGCAATAGCAAAAGTAGGAAATGACAGTACCAAAGTAAAAGAATACTTGTACAAAATGCCAACCTACAACGGAGTAGCAGGAAAAACAGCATTCAATGAAAACGGAGACCTTGTGACAGCAGAATATGTAATAAAAGAAATCAAAAACGGAAGTCCGGAAGAAATTCAAATAGCTTAAGAAAAGTAAAAAATACCGGGCGAAGGCAAACACCTTCGCCTTTTTTAAGACGCAGTAATTATATCACTATCACAAATCATGATCTTAACTTGATGGTATCTCCACTAAAGTAAAACTTTTACCAATCGGCTCTCCATTCAAATCAAACTGAATATTCCCCGTAACTCCAGAAAAAGTAGAGGTATGTAAAAAATCTTTTGCACCTTTTGAATTTGAAGAGTTAAACAACGCTTTTAGCGCAACTAATGTTGCATCATAAGTCTCTGCTGCAAAAGGGCCTGGTTTTTCACCAAATCTTGAAAAGTACTCGGCTTCAAATTTTGACGAAATTGGATTACTAACCGCAAGGTATTTTGAGTATACCACCCCTTTAACTAACTCAGTATTCTCAAGCACAACACCAGAATTAAATACCTCTGACGCAAAAACCTTTTGTTTTAGACCAAGTTCTTTCATTTGAGAAAGAATTGAAACATATTGTTTATCCATCGCGATGATTAAAACTCCTTGGGAAGCGGCATTCTTAATCTTTAACAAATGAGTTCTAAAATCAGTTTCGCTTTCTGAAAAAAATTCTTTAAAATCAATTCTCGCACCACCATTTAAAAGATTTTTTTCAAATACATTAGTTAGGCCAATCCCATAATCGCTTTGTAGCGAAAGAACAGAGAAACTTTTAAGCCCTTTATTTAAAGCAAACTGTGCAAGGTCCTTTCCTTGTATAAAATCCGAAGGAACTATTCTAAAAACAAAATTTCTATTTTCTGTAATTTTAGGATTAGATGCAGCAGTTACTACAAGAACATCATTCTCTTCAGTCAAAGGAATTATTGCAAGAGCTTCCCTTGAAGACCCCGGAATTATTGCTTGAACATTATTTAATTGAATTAATTTTTGTGCAGAAGATAATGCAAGCTTTGGATCCATTTGAGAGTCCTCAATAAAAAAATCCACATTAACATCATTTTGTTCTTCAAAATCAGATATTGCAAGCGAAAAAGATTTAGACCAAGTTTGACCATAACTTGAAATAGGCCCAGTTAAAGGAAAAACTGCCCCCAACCGTAAAGCGTGATCTTTATTTTGAAAAATAAATAACCCTTGTGGCTGTAGGGCCCCAACAAATACCGCAATTAATGCCACCACTACAACTACCCCTAGCAAAAACTGTATTTTATTCAATTTAACCCCCCCTTTTTTTGTTTAAATAACACTCTTTGTAGGTGGTTAATGAATATTTTTAGTAAAAAATGCCTCAAAACATAAATATTTATACCCAATTACAGAATTATGATTTATATGCTGGAAACAATGGATAAGAAGAATTTACAAATACTTCATCAATTAGACCTTAATTCACGCCAAAGCAATTCTTCAATTGCAAAAAAAATTGGACTAAGCAAAGATGCGGTGAGTTATAGAATAAAACAACTTGAAGAAAAGGGATTTATCAAAGGATATTTCTCAATAATTGACAGCGGAAGATTAGGATATAGACTACACAGAGTATTTTTTAATTTAATAGACATGACCCCGACAGTTTTAAATGAATTTATAGATTTTCTAAAAAATGAGAAAAATGTCTTCCGAATAAGTGTAATGGACGGGCAATGGGATTTCGGTTTTGTATTCTGGGCAAAGAACAATAAAGACTTTAGAGATTTTTACTACAAACACTTATGTAAAAAGTTTCGAAAATACATCAAGAACAGTTTTATTAGTCAAATAACCCTTTATCAACCCTGGGACAGATCATATTTTACAAAAACGAAAAAAACTATTTCCTATGAAATAATTGGGACTGAAGAAACAGCCGAATATGACAAAATAGATTTTGAAATACTCAAACTAATTTCACAAAATGCCAGAATCCCATTAATTGAGATTGCAAATAGATTAAATCTGGATAGCATGACCGTAAAGTATAGAATAAAAAAACTAGAACAAAAAGAAATAATCCAAGGATACAAAACTGAATTTAATCTTGCCCTACTTGGCATAGATCTTTACTCAATTAAAATAAATTTAAGTGCAATGGAAAAAATCCAGGAACTACAAAAGTATATTCTAAATATTCCAGAAACAAATTCCATTATTGAAACTATTGGTGGATTTGATCTTGAATTCGACCTTGAAGTAGAAGACAGCAAAAGGTACTACCAAATAATAGACGAACTCAAAAGCAAATTTGATTTTATAAGAGAAATAATTTATTTTAGAACCATTTATGATACAAAAATGATTTATATGCCTCAAAAATAAACTCAATGTAAAAATCAACCTAATTTATACAAAACAAACTTTCCATCTTTAGCAACTTTTAGTGCTAAAGGCTTTGTTACTCCGCCACTAGAATTAAAAGTTGTTTTACCACCTAAGCCAGGATAATCTTTTACCGAAAGCAAATATTCTCGAATACAATCCGTGTTTTCTACGCACTTGCCTGCAGCAGAATTTAGAAGCATTATCATATCATATGCGTTCGCTGCTGCAAAAGGCATATCCCCCCCATATTTTGATTTATATTCTGCCAAAACATTTTTAGCGTTGGGTGCACTCGTGTCAACTGGAGCAACAGCAATAATTACCCCTTCACTAGCTTCGCGAGCTGACTCAAAAAATTTTGTTGTATCAAGTGCCGGACCGCCAACAACTAAACCACTAAACCCCATTTCTTTTATTTGGCGAACAACATCAGCGCCATCTTTATCCTTACCTGCAACAACATAAATTGCACCAGTATTGTTATCTTTCGCTTTTGTAAGCGCAATTCTCACATCGGGAGAAGCTTCATCGTAATAATAATTCTCTGACAATCCACCAAGAGAAGAAAATTTTTCAGTAAATGATTGCGCATAAGATGCAGGAGAAGCAGAACTCTTTCCCACAAGCAAAAGAACTTTTGACAAGTGCTTTTTGAAAAGAAATTCTGCCAAAGTGTAAGCAGTTAGTTTACTTGGTTCACGATTCCTAAAAACATACTTTCCCGAACCATCAATTTTGTCAGAACCCCCTATAGGAGTAAAAAGAATTGCTTTTTGTTCTTCAGTCACAGGAACAATTGCTAAAACTTCATCGGCACCAGTTGCAATAATCACATTAGCCCCATCAACTTGCAAAAACTTTTGGGCAGAAGTAACGGCCGTTTGAGGAATACTTGCAGTATCATCATACAGAACTTGAATGTTTAATTTATCGCCACGCTCAGTAATAGTTTCAAGAGCTAGGTTTATTCCATTTTGTATATCAACCCCATACGAAGCGGCTTTTCCAGTAAGGGCTAAAGAAGCACCCACAACTAGTTTTGAATCCTGCGTAGCAGAAAAGAAAGCTATGCTTGGAGGCGCAAAAAATAGCACTGCCCCAAGAATAATTAGGATAACTAAAATTACTAACCCCCCAATCACCAAACTATCCTTCCCAAATACGCCCACAAGACCACCCATTAGAAATAGCACCAAGTAAGAATGATAATATTGTGTTGTCCAAGTTTCGACAACATTTATATAATAATTGGAACAAGAAAATAATATGGAAGAAAACAGTCTACTAAAACTTGGTTTAAAGGAAAAAGAAGCTTCAATTTATTTAGCTTTACTAAAAAGCGGACCAATCCTTGCAAATCAACTTGCTAAAAAAACAGGGCAAGTAAGAACTACTGTTTACAGTCAACTTGATTTACTTATAGAAAAAGGGTTTGTGAGTTACACAATCCAATCTGGAAAAAGGTTTTATCGCGCAGCGGACCCACAAAAACTACTTGAAGAATTTCAAGCAAAAAAAGAAGAAGAGGAGAACACGCTTAAAGAAGTTGTTCAATCACTCAAAAAAACGCAAGGGATTGAACAATCAAAAACAAAAGTGGAAGTGTTTGAAGGAAAAGAAGGACTAAAAACTGCTTTCTTGAAATTTACCCGCGAACAAAACCAAGAACTACTACACTACGGCTCATCAGGAATAAGTTACAAAATAATTCCCCTATTTATGGAAAAATGGAACAAAGAAAGGATTAAGAAAAAGATTTTTATGAAAATAATTTATAATCACACAAAAATAACCGATGACCGAATAAAAAATGGCCCAAAACTACTTAATGCAGAGTATAGGTTTTCCCCAATAAAAGATTTTTCGATGACTGGAACTATGATATACAAAAACACAGTAACTTTCTCTATTTGGGATCCAGAAAACTGCATGGCAATTGTTATTGAAAACCCATCAATAGCAAAAAGCTACCGCGAAAACTTTGAAATACTATGGAAAAACTCAATCAAACCGGAAAAAATTACCCAAGCTTGACAAATTTCCCGTCTTTGACCGTTTTTATAAAAACCTCTTTTCGTGTATCTCCATTTTCATCAAAAGAAATTGCCCCAGTAATTCCAGAAAAATCATGAATTTTATAGAGCTCATCTTTTACACAAACAGTATCTTCTGGATTTTCACAGTGACTCATTGCTTTTGCTAAGACATGCACGGTATCATAAGCCAATGCGGCATTATATTCAGGCTTAACCCCATAAGCAGATAGATATTTATTAACAAAATTTTTTAACTTGAGACTATTTGAATCAACATCATAAAAGTGAGTATAATTTAGTCCTTCCGCAGAAGGCCCTGCAATTTCTAACAACGCAGGAATCTCAATAGAGTACATAGAAAACCACTGCACATTCAAATCAAGTTCTTTAGCCTGTTTAAGAATTTGCCCAAGTTCAACAGGGTAAGACGCCGCAAAAACTGCCTGTACCCCAGAACTTTTTAGTTTTAACAAAACGGACTTATAATCTTTTCCACTTTTTTCATAAAACTCGTTTGAAATTACTTTGCCGTCAAGAGCTTCATAAGTTTGTTTTAATGCCGAAGAATAAGAAACTCCCGCTTCCGCATTAACTGCCAGAACTGCTATTTCCTTAATCCCTTTTTTATTATAAATAAAATCTGCCAATTTTTTTGTTTCATCCAAAGGCAGCAGGTTATGTCTAAAAATATAATCGCCTGCAGAAGAAATTTTTGTGGCGGCTGAACCCATTGCCACAAGTATTTTTTTCTCCTTTTCAGCAATAGGGGCAATGCCCAAAATTACATCACTCACTTGTGCAATATAATAATTAATATCGTTGATGGCTGAAAGTTTATTGTATGCATTAACTCCCGCTTGTGCCCCACCAACACTATCTTCAAAAACAAGTTCTAACTTTTGACCTCTCACCCCACCACTAGAATTAATCTCATCTAAAGCAAGAGCCATCCCTTTTGGAACATAATCCCCATAGTAAGACATTGCGCCAGACAAAGGAATAATTACTCCAAGCTTGATTGATTCGACAGGCGTATTTGTAGAATTAAAATTCAATGAAAATAAGGCAGTTGAATTAAAAATAAAAATTGCAACAAAAACCACCGCAATAAGCACAATCACAAAAAAAACTAATATGCCAAAAGCGTTTTTATCATTAAAGAAAATCATACAATCCCGAAAAATTATCGCCGCGTGAACTATTATTCTTGTGTGGCGATAAAAATAACCACACTTTATAAAAAGATTGCAAAAAAGTATCCCTATGGAAAACAGGCTAATCGAAGCAATGCAAAGAATGGGATTTTCAAAAAATGAAATAAGCACTTACCTCACTTTACTAAATTCCACAACATGTTCCGCAGGAGAAATTGCAAAAAAAACAAGAATGCAAAGAAGACAAGCTTATGATGAATTAGACAAATTACTTGAAAAGGGGCTAGCAACATATACAATAAGAGAAGGAAAAAAATACTATCAAACAACAAATCCCGAAAGGCTTCTTGACGGCATAAAGGAAAATGAAGAAATATTAACAGAAGCCATGCCGGAATTAATAGAAAAATTTAACACAAGAAAACCCACAATCCATTCTGAAGTGTATGAAGGAAAGGAAGCCCTAAAAAAAATATTTGAGGACATAATAAAAACCAAGCAAACCTGGTACAGCATAGGTGCGACAGGCACAGGCTACATTCTATTTCCCATATACTTAGAGCAATTAGCCAAAAGAAGAGTGCGAGAAGGAATTGAAAGAAAAATACTCCTAGCTAACACGCCTCGCGGAAAAGAATACTACAAGAAATATAAAACACAGAAACTCGCCGAAATAAGATTTTTACCTAAAGAGATAGATAACCCCCAAACAATATGGATTTATGGAAACAAAATTATTACTCTCCTGGTATCCGACCAGTACCCCGTAGCAGTATTAATTGAAAATGAAACAATTGCAAAATCATACAAAGGATACTTTGAAATCTTATGGAAAAACTCGATCAAGCCGGAAAAAATTAATAGTTAAACTACTTTTTCCCCTCTGACCAAAGGTGCTTAAAATAAGTTTCGTAAGAATCCGCAAGTTCTTTATTGTGAACTAATATCCCAAATGGTTTTTCTGTCCAAAGAATTATTCCAACTGAATCGTTACGAATGATTGTTTCTGTTAACGGCTCAAACCCGCTTTCTGAGTAACGAACTTCTGAAAATTTATATTTCTGTTCAGCCCCCCAAGCGCGCAAGGACTCATTAAACAATAATTTGGCACTAATCTTTTTCTTTACTCTTTTTACATGATAGTCAACCCACCACGCTTCACCAAGCATTAGAGATTTTGAAGAAGAACCAATTGTGTGGTGCTCACTTCCGCCCGCATCAAGTAGTTCTAAGAGAAGTTCTTTTACTCCGCACACCCCGCGAAAAGAAGTTACTTCAGGTTTATCAACATTCATTCCTTGCTTTGCTAATAATGAAGGAAGAATTGATTCAAACCTCTCTTTTTTTGCATCAATAAAATCAATAACATGCTTTGGGTTAGATGCTTGGTAAATATTCTTTTTACCTTCTTTTACAAAAGAAACAAATCCTTTTTCTATTAACCGATTAAGTGAATTATGAACAACTGAGTTGTGTAAACCCGTTTTATCTAAAATAAATTTTGCTGAAACCCCCCCCATTTCAAGAAGAGCCAAATACACCTTAGCTTCCGCAGGAGTCAAGCCAATATTCTCAAGCACTTCAATTTCCATAACAAAATAATGTCCAACAAACAATATAATCCTTTCTTTTATCCTCCTCAAAAGGAGAATTAACCCATATAAGCAAAAGATTTGGAACTCTATTTACAGTTAAAGAGTTAACTGCACTGGGGGGCGAAAAATATGGAAAAGAATTTGAAAATAGGAATGGTACTTACAATAGCAATAATTGTAATTGCAGTTGTTTTAGCACCATTACTAAATACAAACGGATTATTCACCCAACAAAAAAATGATTCAATCACAATCGGATTTATTGGAATCCTAACGGGGGAAGGAGCTGCATGGGGAAACGCTGCAAAAAACGGAACAATTATAGCAGCAGAAGAAATTAACTCTAATGGAGGAATAAACGGTAAAAAATTAGAAATAAATTACCAAGATGATGAAGGAGATCCAAAAAAAGCACTAAGCGCACTTGAATACCTAACCTCAAACAAAATAAATGTAATAATTGGAACCACTTGGTCAAGCACAGGTTTACCACTAACTAAAGTTGCTGACTCAAAGAAAACAATACTAATTTCCCCTTCTTTAGGAAAACCAGAGTTTAATGAATCAAGCAAATACATTTTCAATACTTGGCCACACGATGTAATCCTATCAAGCCAACTAGCAGACTATGTTTACTCAAAAGGACACAAAACAGTAGCACTAATTGGAGCACAAGAAATTTGGGTAAAAGACCAAACAAACGCATTCAAAAAAAGATTTGAAGAACTAGGAGGAATAGTAGAAGTACTTGTAGAACCATTACCAGGACAAGTAGATCTCTCTAGCGATGCAACAAAAATTTCAAGTGCAAAAAAAAGCAGCGCAATAGTATCAACAACAGATGGAATCTTAGTGGGGGCAAAAGTTGCTAAAAGAGTAAGAGAACTTGGCAGCACCCTACCAATCTACTCAATAACAGTAGATATGGATTCAGTAAAAGCAAGCCAAGGAGCATACGAGGAAATGGAATTATTAACCTTTCTTACCCCCACACAAGAATTCAAAGAAAAATATGAATCAAGATTTGGAAATATTGATATCGGAGCAGATACAGCATACGATGCAGTAATGCTAATTGCAAAAGCAATGAAAGAAACAAATAGCACAAATACAGAAAAAATCCAAGAGTATTTGAATAATCTAAAAACCTACTCTGGAGCAAGCGGAGAAATAACTTTCGATGGAAAAGGAGGAGTAATTAAAAAATCAATAATAATGAAAGTACAAGATAAGGAAATAATTCAACTAAAATAAAAATCAAACGCGAAGGTACAATAGGCCTTCGCCTTTTTTCTAAACCACTCTAGTCAATGATGGCGAGTCATTGCCCAAGACAATCAAGAAAACCTTTAAAATCATTTGTATATACAATTGATGTATGAATAAACTTGTTAGTATGCGGCTTGATGAAAAGTTTCTCAAAGAAGTGGAAAGATTTGTAAACGAAAGTACATACTCGAACAAAACAGAGGCATTCAAAGCGGGAATGAGAAAGTTAATGGACGAATGGGAAACTAAACGAGCAATACAAATGCTTAGGCAAAGCAGAGACTGGGCAAAAAAGAAAGGAATCAAAGAGCCAACCCCAGAAGAATTTGCTAAAATACGCGAAGAAGTAGGAAATAGAAGTTTAAGAGAAGCTGGACTACTATAATTCTTCAGGTTTGTACGAAAGCTCTATCGCATTCAACTCTGCAAAAAAAATGATTGTCACGCGTAACCAAAAGTAGATTGTTATCTTTTGCAATAACAAAAAGCAAAGCATCAACATAAGAAACCCCTTTCTCTTTTGAGAGTCTAGAAGCCTTAGATTTTTGCTCCAAAGAGGGCTTGACAATTTCAATTTTGTTTTTATCTTTAAGAGAACTTAGCACTTCCACCCACATTTCGCCTTCAGAAATTTTGAGCACTGACTTTAATTCATTAAATGACTCAATACACATAACAACAAAAAACTCACACTCCAAAGTCCTTTTAAAAAACTGAAAAGCAAATTCTCCAATCGGAACATAGCTAGATTTTCTATTCAATAAATTATCCAAGAATATATTTGTATCAACTAAAACTCTTCTTGACATGAGAAAAGCTTTTTTGAAAGCACTTTATAAAACTTCACAAAAGTTCGACAAAAAATGAACAACTACACCCAAAAGAAATAAACTAATCACCCAAATAAGCTTCGAGCACTTTCTTATTTTTCTTAATCTCTTTCGGATTCCCACTAGCAATTATTTTCCCTTCATCAAGAACAATTACTTCATCAGCAATATTTAATGTAAAAGGCATATCATGCTCAACTAATAAAATCGTGTGCCCTTTCTTTTTTAATAAAAGAAGGCTATCAGAGATCTTTTTTCTTAACGCAGGAGTTACTCCCGCAACTGGCTCATCAAGCATCAAAAGCTCGTGAGGTTTTAGAATTGCTCTTGTTAACTCAACAAGTCTTTTTTGACCATAACTTAACTCAGATGCTTGCTTAGTCTCTAAAGAAGAAAGCCCTAATTCTTCTAAAGCACTTTTTGCTTCACTTACTTTTTCTTTTGAAAGAGAGTTTAAACCAAAAAAGCTCTTTACTAACTTTTGATCTTCATTGTCAAACGCTAATAGAAGATTATCTAAAACTGACATATTTGAAAACAAATGAGGCTTTTGAAAAATCCTTGAAACCCCTAAGTTTGAAATTTGTTCAATCTTAAAAGAAGAAATCTCTTTTTTATTAAAAAAAACTTTTCCTGAATCAAGTGGCAGTACCCCACACACCACATTAAACAAAGTTGATTTACCAGAACCATTGGGTCCAATAAGCGCAGTGATTTTACCTTTCTTTACTGTTAAAGAAACCCCATCAAGAGCATGAACTCCCCCAAAGTGCTTTGTTACGTTAACTAGTTCCAACATAAAAACACGACAAAATAAGGAATTAATTATTAAAAAAGGAATCGTTGTTAATTTGATTACAGTTTACGAAATACACAGCTATACAAAGCTAAGCAGGCGATTCATTTAACAATTTCTGCTTTCCCACTTGCATTAATTGTTAGCAAATATGCGGGCTGAGAAGTTTCTCTTTTTGAGTTAAAACTCAAGTCCCCATTTACTCCAGAAATTTTTGCTTCTTTAAGAGCAGCTTTGAGCAAAATGCTTTTTGCGTTAGATATTTTGTAGGCACTTGCTATTAACAAAACTGAATCATACGCATATGCGGCAACATGAGAAGGCATTTTACCATACTTTTTAAAATATCTTCCACTAAATTCTAATGCTTCTTTTGAGTCAAGGTAAAAATCATTTCCGCCAAAAAAAACTTTCTTACCTTTGGTATACTCAATTACCTGGCCCCTTATTGCAGGAGTAAAAATTAGTCTCCCTGCAAGAATTATTTTATTAATGTCCATTTCATTCATTTGTTTTACAATGCCAAGCATTTGATTCTCATAACCAACTGCATAAATTGAATCCATCCCCAAATTTTTTATTTTAAGTAACTGAGTTCTAAAATCCAAATCTGTAGGCAAAAAACTATCTGTTGAAACAATTTTTCCGCCAAGTGATTCAAAAGTTGAAATAAATAACTTTGAACAAGATTCACCAAACGGTTCTTTTTGAAATAATACAACAATTTTTTGTATATTCAAGTCTATTGCTCTCTTTGCCATAAAAGGGGCTTCTTCCTCACACAAGTAAAAGTTTCTAAAAAGCAAATCATTTGCAGAGGTAATATTCTCTGCAGCAGTCGCGGTGAACATAATTGGTTTCCCATAATCTTTTGCTAAAGGCGCAATTGCACTCGCTACTGCACTTGCTTCAACTATAAATACATCAGGACTAGCAATTGAATTAATTCTCCTAAATTCGCTAATTCCTTCCTCGGGACTTGCAGCACTATCCCCAGAGATTACTTGAATATTCAAATCATAAAGCTTCTTAGCATCTTCAACTGCAAGCGTAATCCCATTTTTGGCATCAATTCCCCAACTCAAAGCCACTGGGCCAGAGAGCACCCCTATTACCCCCAGTTTTAATGAATCCCCTTGAACCGATTGAACAGAATCCGCCAAAAAAAGACCTGAAATTGAGCCGCTTCCAAAAATGGCAACTAAGAGTACTAAGCACACTATGATTATCACAGCAAATAATGTTTTCTTGTCCATAAAACAAACGCAAAAGAAGAACTATAAGTATTAGTGTTGTCCCAAATAGGACACACAATTTATATACATATTGGACACAATTCTATAATGACACAAAAAGAGTTTCTCTCCTTGGGCTTTTCGCAAGGCGAAGCAGAAATCTACGACACCCTGATTCAATTGGGTCGAGCAAGTGCTGCAACACTATCACAAAAAACTGGAAGACACCGAACACACATTTATGACACCATAACTAAACTAAAGGAAAAAGGACTTGTAGCGGAAAACATAACCGATGGCACCAGAATATTTTCGCCCACTGCCCCAGAAAATCTTGTGGATTATTTTGAAGAAAAAAAAGAAAGAGCACAAAAACTTGTTAAAGATTTAAAAAAACCAAGCGAAGTTGAAAAAAACGAAGTAATTGTAGAAACATTTACTGGAAAGTCTGGAATAAAAAGTGTAATCCAAGATTTACTCAGAGAAAACAAAGACTTTTTAGTTTATGGAGAAGGAATGCAATTTGAGGCAATGTTTCCTATTTTTTACCAAAAATATAGACAGACGATTCAAGAAAAAAAACTTAAAACAAAAGTAATAATGAAAAACACCCAAAAAATACCTCTGCGAGAAGGAATGGAACTAAGACAACTAGATTACTTAAGCCCATCAACAAACTTTGTATATGGAAATAAAGTTGTAATAATTCTTTGGAAACCATTTCCGACAGCAATTAGAATTACAAATGACTTAATCGCAGAAAGCCACAAAAGCTACTTTCAAATCATGTGGAAAGACGCAAAAAAAGTAGGGTAAAAAAACTAATCAAAGCAAACTGAACTAATCAGTTTGCCTGGTACGGAAAAAATTTTCCATGTCTAACTGTTTTTAGAATTACTTCTTTTCTTGTATCCCCGTTTGTGTCAAAAGAAATTTTCCCAGTTAACCCATCAAAATTTTGAACTTTGTACAACTCGTTCTTTATACAAGTTGAGTCATTTAAATCTACACAATGTTTCATTGCTTCTGCAAAAACATAAGTTGAATCGTAGGTTAGAGAGGACAACATGTCAGGTTCTTCACCATACTTTGCAAGATATTTTTCTCTAAAAGCAATGTACTTTGGAGAAGCTGTTCTAATAGGAAAACTTGAATAAATTAATCCATCGGCATTATTTCCTGCCACATCTAGAAAAGATTTACTCTCAATTGCACTCACAGCAAACCACTGCTTTTCTAGTCCAATTTCTTTTGCTTGATTAAAAAGCAATCCTGATTCACTCGAATAGGTAATTGCAAATATTGCATCTGGATTTGATAACTTTATTTTAGAAAGTTGCGTTTTGAAATCTTTTCCAGCAACATCATACGCTTCTTTAGTAACAATTGTTCCACAAGAAGAAAAGTCAGCACTAAATAAATCCCTAATACTAACCCCTGCTTCAGTGTTGGCATAAATTAAAGCAATTTTTTTATAACCAAATTTATTACAAATAGAATTAGCCAAATAGGAAACCTCATCATTCGGCAAAATATTGTGTCTAAAAATATAATCCCCTGCTGAAGAAATTGCTTGAGCATAAGAACCAGTGTTAAGAACAAGATTTTTTTCTTTTTCTGCTAACGGAGCAATTCCCAGAGTAACCCCACTCAAACTAACTAAGTAATACTTAATCCCGTCAATTCCAGAAAGCTTTTGATAAGCAGTTACTCCTTGTGCAGTAGCGGATTGACTATCCTCAAAAACAAATTCTAACTTATGCCCATTTATTCCGCCAGTTGAATTAATTTCATCCATTGCAATTGTTGCCCCGCCTTGCATAAAAGGCCCAACATAAGCAAGTGCTCCGCTTTGAGGAAAAATCGCCCCCAAAACAACTGGAGAAGTTTCTTTAGTTAAAGAAAAAAGACCAGTACTAGAAAAAGCACCAAATATAAGCGCAAGTACTAAAATTATAACAATTACACAAGTTCCAACTAACCACTTTCGGCCCATCTAATCACCCCAAAACGAAAAACAAGTTTTATCACAAGCTTTCTTTCGCCCAAAATAACTCTTTGCCCAGCGCTTATAATATTTTGTTGTAATAAACATTACTAATTTTAAAAACTATCGCCATAATACTATTTAGAGAATATGAGTGAACAAACAAACGCACTAAAAGAACTTGGGCTATCTGAGAACGAAGCAAGTACTTACGTTACTTTGCTACGAATGGGTTCAACAACCCCATCTGAACTATCACAAAAAACAAACATTCACCGAATAAATCTCTATGACTTACTAAAAAGATTACAAGAAAAAGGACTTGTTTCTTATTCAATAATTGGAAAAAGAAAGTACTACGAAGCCACCGAACCAAAAGTACTACTCGCAATAATGGAAGAAAAAAAGAAAACTATAGAAGGAATAGTTCCATTTTTAGAAAAAGAAAAAGTACTTTCAAAAAAACAAGAAGAAACAACAATATTCAAAGACAAAGCGGGAATAAAGACAATTCTGGTTGAAATGACTAAATCGGGACCAGAAATACTACTACAAGCGTCCGGATGGGGGTTTAGGAAAAACTTTCCTGAATACTATGATGCATGGCACCAAAGATTATATGAAAATGGGGTTAAACTAAAAACCATTGCAAGCGAAAAACAAAGAAAAGAATTTGAAGCACTAAAAAAAATATATAAGTGCAAATACTTACCAACGGAAGAAGTATTCCCCTCAACAACAGCTATTTTTGGAAACAATGTATTTATCTTAATCTGGTTAAGCACCCCTGTAGGAATTTTAATACGGAGCCACGAAGTTGCCGAATCCCACAAAAAATACTTTAATTTCTTATGGGAAATACTAAAAGCTTAAGTCAATTTGAGTCAAGATAATTAACAACCGAGTTGTTTGTTATTTTCATTACATCAAACGAATATTCAGTAACATCGCCTTTTAGATTAAACGCTATTCTCGCAGACGAGACTCCTTCAAAAGAGTCTTTTCTGAATTCTTCAATTAAAGAAGAATTATTTTTTTCAGATTTTGCTTTTGATTCTGCAAAAATCTTTACTGCATCATAAGCAAGTGATGCGTTATAATTTATTTTTAAATTTTCAAATCCTCTTAATAAAACAAGTTTTGCCGAAAAATCTTTAGGCAAATTAACTTTAGGAACAATAAAAATCATTCCTCTAGAATACTCAGAACCATAAACTTCTTGACCACTCCAAGAATCCGCACCCACAACAGGAAGTTCTAACCCTAACTCTTTTATTTGCTTAAAAGCTAAAACTGAATCCGCAGGATAAAGCGGCAAATAGAGAGCATCAGCACCAGAAGCCTTTACTTTCGCAAAAACCCCCTTATAATCTGAAAAGCCAGGATTTATTGCTTCAATTAAAACAATATTACCCCCTAATTCCAAAACCTTATTTGCAAAAGCTTTACCTAAGCCTTCGCCCCAATCATTATTTACTTTTACAATCGCCATATTTTTTTTCTTAAGAATTTGTACAACAAACTTTGCTGCCTCTTCACCCTGAAGAGTATTTGATGGGTAAATTCTAAACACTAAACCCCCAACCTTAGTCAAATCAGGTGCAGCAGCCATTAGTAAAACAGAAGGAATTTTCTGTTCTTCAAGCACACGCAACGCAGGTGCTGCGGCAGTAGAACAAACAAACCCCGTTACAAACTCCACATTATCTACATTAACAAGTTTTTGAGCTGCATCTAGCCCAGCTTCTGACGAACACTTATCATCTTCCACAAATAAGTTTATTTTTTTTCCATTAATTCCACCGCTAGAATTAATTTCATCTACTGCAAGCATTGCACCAGCAAGACCACTTTGTCCAAAAGACGCAGCTTCTCCAGTAAGAGGCAAGGTTAAACCAATTTTAATCGAATCTGGGTTTTGAGAAGCAATAAAAAAACTATTTGGTCCAAAAGAAAGACCCACCACTAATAAAATTAAAAAAACTACAACGCCTATTAAAACAAATAACTCGCTTTTCATTTCGCTCACCTAAGTACATCTTCACCAGGAATTAATTTGATTTTTACCTTACCAGTAAGGTTAAATAACAATTCAAATCTACTTAGTTTATGTGGCACGCAAAATTTGTTTCAGAACATGATTCCTGCCTAATTGCACCCCTATGCATAAAGCACAACATCACTGACTACCTTTACTTACTAAATGCCTGGACTGACAAAGAAAATTTTTATTACACAGAACTCCACATTCCCGAAGGGGAGAAAGAAGACATAAAAAAATTTATTATTGATTTAAAAAAAGAAAAAACAATAGAATCAATTGAACAAGTAGGAAATACTGTTTACACACTTAACAAAAGAGAAACTTGGATTGCGCGGTATTCTCCACTCTGGGACAGACAATTAATCCACACAAAACCAATAACCCAACTCCCAAACGGGAAAGAAATCTGGGAACTCGCCGCATGGAGCAAAGAGCCAATAACAAATATTTTGAAATTACAAAACAAAGATTTTAGAATAAAACTTATTTCAATAGAAAATAAGTTAATGAATGAAGCATACCCTTTGCAAATAATTCCCAAGCTAAGTTCAAAACAAAAAAAAGCACTCTTGCTTGCTGTTGAAAATGGACTCTACGATGCACCCAGAAAAACAAATCTTGAAAAACTGGCTAAAGGAATGAAAATAACAAAACAAACTTATGGACAACACCTAAAAGCTGCAGAAAAAAAGTTACTAGGATTCTTGGTTGAAAAAATGGATCCCTAATAAATAAGCCTAATAAAAATCACTCAAGCTTTATTTTCCCAAACAATCCTTTTGGTAAATACATTAAAATAAGTAAAAGTATACTCGCATAAATTATTTGGCGCATTGGGCCAACTATTGAAGAAGGAAAGCCAATAAAACGCAAAGGCTCGGGGAGAAGAACAATAATTATTGTCGCAATAATTGTTCCTTCCATTGAAGCAAGACCGCCAATAATTACAATTAACAAAAGAGGAATTAATTGCAAAAAAGTAAACGAAGAAGGATCGATAAAAGTAATGTAAGAAGCATAAAGTGAACCTGCTATCCCTGCAAAAAATGCGGCTATAGCAAGAGAATATGCTTTCATTTTTTCGGAATTCTTTCCAATTGTTTTTGAAGCAAGTTCATCATCACGAACACTCTCAAGAACTCTGCCAAATCTTGAAGAAACAATTCTATTAATTACTAAATAAGAAATCACTGCCAACACTAGAGAAAGAACTAGAAAAGCAGAGTTATCTGAGAAAGAGAAACCAAAAAAATCTGGTTTTGGGATACCGGGCAACCCTAACGGACCACGAGTTAATTCAACCCAATTTAAGAGAATTGCATAAACAACAAAAGAAAAACCAAGAGTGGCAAGAGCCAAGTAATCCCCTTTAAGTTTCTTTGTTGGGTAAGACAAAATTAAACCAAAAACTGCTGCAATTACTCCGCCAGCAACTAAACCAACAATAAAAGGAAAACCGTTTAATGTAAGTAAAGCTGAAGCGTATGCCCCTATTGCAAAGAAAGCAATGTGACCCAAATTAAATTGACCAGTAAAACCAATAGAGAGCTGTAGAGAGACTGCTAGTATTAGGTAAATACAAATTAGAATTGCTAAGTGAATAAAGTAAGCTTCAATCATAGTAAATAAAAAAAAGGTGATTGAGGTTAATAATATTATCTAGTTGATTTCCTCAATCACCAAATCAAACATTGCTTCTTTATTTTTGAACCCCTTAAACCCAAGAAATTCATCAGCTTGAGAAGAATTTATTTTCTTAGTAATACAATTAAGATCTTTTTTTGGACAACTTGAGATTGCTTTTATTATTTGAGGAAAGTGAAGGTATGCTAAAGCCGCACCATAATAGTTTGATGCTTTTCTTCCAATTATAGAATCGACTCGCGATTTAAATTCAGGAGATGGTTCTTTAAGTTTAAATTGAAGAGCGCCTTTAAGCTCACCAGGAAATTCCAAAAGCACTCTATCAGTTATTCCATCAACTGTTGCACCATACCTAACAATCCACCCAAGTTCTTTAATTTGTTTTAATGCAAGAAGAGAATCAGGTTCAATTCCAGAATTAATCACTGCACTAGCGCCAGCTTCTTTAAGTTTAGAAATTTGTGTTCGCAAATCCTTTTCCTGCCCGAAAGGAAGAAATTCTTGCACAACCGCATCAGGAAAAATATCCTTAACTCCCTCTAAACAAAGCTCTCCAAACTCAGATTGGGCTTTCAAAACACCAATTTTAGTAATCCCTTGCTCTTTGAATAATTTAGCAATTGATTCACACCCAGGCTTATAATTCACATAAGTTTTGAAATTATATTCTTTCTCAAGAAGAGAAATCGGAACAGCCGCATACATTTGAGGAACACCAGTATCAGAAATTACTGAACTTACCGCAAATGCCCCAGGAGAAAACTCAAAGTAAATAAAGTCAACATCGTCAAGATTAATTAATTTTTGAGTAGCACTCACAGCCGTTTTTGAATCTAAACGATAATCTTCGAAAATAAGTTCCACGTCATACCCTTCTCTAATTAATTCTTTTTTTGCAAGTTCGGCACCCGCACGAGTTGATTCACCCCAATAAGAAGCTGAACCAGAAAGATCCGTAACAACACCAATCTTTATTGATTGTTTTTGTGAATAACCAAACAAACCTAAAGAGGAGGCGCCAATATTAAATGCAACTATTACTAAAGCCAATAGAAACACTACCCCAATAACCATTTTCATTTCACCCATAAAACCACCATTCACTTTGTCACTATACTTAATTGCTGCGTGGGGGGGATATAAATAGTCGCTACTATACAACAATAGTAGTATGAGTACAGTAAAAGAACTTGAAAATATGCTAATTCGGGTTGGATTAGGCCAACCTGAAGCAAAAACCTACCTCGCATTAGTGAGGCTTCAGGAAGCACAAAGTGGAGCACTTTGTAATGAAACAAACATCACTAGCTCCAACATATACTATATTCTTGATTCCTTAATGAAAAAAGGACTTGCAAGTTACCGGTTACAAAACAACATCAAAATATTTATGCCCTCAACTCCAGACGCTTTAAATGAATTCTTTATTTCAAAACAAAAAAAACTGGAAGAAGAAAGACTACAAATAAACACACTTATTTCAACCCTAAAAAAACAACCCTTGGAAAAAGAACCTGACTCAAACTACAAATACTTTGAAGGAATACAAGGAGTAAAATCACTATGGTATGAAATAAATGAAAACATGAATAACTCGGACACTTTTAGACTCTGTACATCAAAACGAATAGGTTATGAGAGACTCATAACATTTTATGATGAACACCACCTTTTGCGAAGCAAAAAGAAAATTCTCGCAAAAATTATTTATCCGCTTGAAGACAAACAACAAGGAAAAAAAAGAGGAAACGAACTAACAAAAATAAGGTATATGAATATACAAAACGAAGCTGAATGGGGAACAATAAATGATTACTTTTATATTCAATATATTACGGGAAAAAGGCCAAGAGCATTTTTGATAAAAGACAAAACATTCGCAAACTGCTTCAAAGAAACATTCGACAGAGTATGGGAAAGTGCAAAAGAAAAAAACAACTAAAAAAACACCTAAGCTTTTTCATCAGCTTTTTTTATTCCCAAAATCCCTTGAGGCCTAATTAATAGGAAAATAAATAAAATTACAAAAGCAATTGCATCTTTGTATCCGCTAGGCAAGTACCATATTCCAAAGTTCTCTGAGAGTCCAAGTAAAAATGAACCTAAAACTGCTCCTGGAACACTACCTATCCCGCCAATTATTGCACCAGTGAAACCCTTAATCATTAAATTTGTGCCCATCATTGGTTCAAGGTTCTGTTCAAGGCCTACAAGAATTCCTGCAATTCCAGCAATAACCGAACCCAAAATAAAAGAATAAGCAAAAATCTTTTCAGAAGAAATACCAACAATCTCAGCAACATCCTTATTATCTGCAACTGCACGCATCGCTTTACCAATTTTTGTGTACTTCATGAAAATGTAAAGTAGCACTAACAGAACTACTGCAACCACTACAATTACAATTTGAAGAGGAGTAATTATTGCACCAAAAAACTCTAACCCCTTCTCCACTTTAATTAGGTTAATTGATTTAACATCCGCACCAAAAACCAGCAAAATAATTGATTCAAACAAAATTAGCAACGCAACGCTTGCTACAAGCAGAACCGCGCTAGACGCATGACGCTTGCGTAAAGGTGCATAAGCAAACTTATACAAAGCAAAACCAAACGCCCCTGAAAAAAAAATTGTTAAAATAATTACCCAAGCAAAATCAAGTTTTAATGAAGAGAAAATAAAATAAGCAACATACGCAGAAAAAGCCACTACTGCCCCGTGAGCAAAATGAACAAATTTATTTGTAGAATAGATTAAGGAAAAGCCTGCGGCTACAAGCGAATAAATCGCACCCGCAATTAAACCATTTAGTAATAGTTGAAGAAATAATGACATAAACAACCCTTAACTCACTTTACTACTTTCATAATATTACAAATACTAGGAATATAATACTTTCAAGTACCAAAAAGTCAGGTGGTCCCCCACTAAAATCTCAAAACTAAATCCCCCAATCGCAACCCTTTTAAAGAAAAACACCATCTTTATTGCAACATGAAGAACGTACTCTGGTTTAGAGAAATTAACATGTCCAACATTGCGGAAGTGGGCGGAAAAGGAGCCTCTTTAGGCGAAATGGAGAATAATGGATTTCCTGTACCAACAGGTTTTGTTGTTACAAGTGAAGCTTATTTTAATTTTTTAAAAGAAGCAGGAATTCAAGCCAAAATTGTTTCAATGATTGATTCAATTGATGTTGAAAACACTGCACAACTAGAACTTGTTTCAGCTAATGTTAGAAAAATAATTGAGAACACACAAATGCTCCCAAAAATAATGGCAGAGATTACAAGCAACTACTTAACTTTGTCAGGCAGTACTCCAGCACTTGTCGCAGTAAGAAGCAGTGCTACTGCAGAAGATTTACCAGAAGCATCATTTGCAGGACAACAAGAAACTTACCTAAATATACAAGGAAAAGAAGAAGTGGTTCGCGCAGTACAAAAATGCTGGGCATCACTATTCACTGCAAGAGCAGTATACTACCGAAAAAAACAAGGATTTGGAACAGAAAAAGTCGGTTTGTGTGCAGTAGTACAAAAAATGGTTGAGTCAGAAGTATCAGGAATAATGTTTACAGCTGACCCTACAGGAGACTTAAGCAAAATAATAATTGAAGCAGGATTTGGATTAGGGGAAACAGTTGTATCAGGAAGTATTACTCCAGACAATTATGTGTATGATAAAAAAACTCTTACACTTGCAAACAAAAGAATAAACAAACAAGAATGGATGCTAGTTAAAGATGGAAAAGAAAATGTAAGAGTAAATTTAGGAAAAGGAAAAGCCGATGCACAAAAACTAGCTGATGATAAAATACTTGAACTTGCAAAAATAGGACAAAAAATAGAAGACCACTATGGAAAACCAATGGATATAGAATGGGCAACGCAAGACAATGTACTCTACATTGTACAAGCAAGACCAATTACAACTTTAAACAAAAAAACTCTTGGAGAAGAAATACAAACACAAATAAAACCTCTAATTGAAGGACTTGCCGCAGCACCAGGAATAATAACAGGAATAGTAAAAGTTGTTCCCGAAATAGAGGATATTGAAAAAGTAACAACAGGAGATATTTTAGTTACAAAAATGACTTCACCTTCATGGGTGCCAGTAATGAAAAAAGCAAGTGGAATAATTACTGACGAAGGTGGACGAACTTGCCACGCAGCAATTGTTTCAAGAGAACTAGGAATCCCTTGCGTAGTAGGAACAAGTATTGGAACACAACTACTCAAAGATGGCGACGAAGTAACAATTGATGGATTTAGTGGAAAAGTGTATGCAGGAAAAATAAGTATTGAACACAAAAAAGAAGAAATACAAGTACTAGCAGAAAATGAAATTGATGATATTGAAAACAGTCTTAAAACATCCATACAAGAAAGCGAAACAAAACCAACAATACTCAAAAAAATTGTTACAATTGAAAAAGAATACGGTGGAATAAAATACAAAGAAATGAGTAAAGAACAACAACAAGAAGAGGAAAAAGAATTACTTGATCTATTAAAAGATTTATCAATAAAAGTAAAAGTAAATGTTGCGTTACCTGATGCAGCAGAAGCGGCAGCAGCTACACACGCTGACGGAGTAGGGTTACTTCGAGCAGAACACATGATAACTTCATCAGGAATGCACCCTGCAGAATTTATTAGACAAAACAAAGATGTTGAACTAAAAGACACTGTAAAAAAAGGAATAAGAATTGTTGCTGAAAAATTTACTGGCCCTGTTTGGTTTAGAACATTTGATGCAAGAAGCGATGAATACAAAGAACTTGTTGGCGGAGAAAAAGAACCAAAAGAAGAAAACCCAATGATTGGATGGCACGGAATAAGAAGAGATCTTGATGAACCAAGAATGCTAAAAGCGCAACTAGTTGCAATAAAAGAATTATACGAAGAAGGATTACGAAATGTAGGAGTAATGCTACCATTTGTTGTTAGCCTTGATGAAGTACTTGGCGCAAAAGCAATAGCACAAGAAGTTGGACTTCCTAAAGAAGTTGATATAGGAGTAATGGTTGAAACTCCTGCCGCAACATGGATAATTAACGAATTAATCCCGCACATCAAATTTGTTTCATTTGGAACAAATGATTTAACACAACTCACACTTGGAATGGACAGAAATAATGAACATGTACAAAAGAACTTTACCGAACTCCACCCAGCAATACTAAGACAACTAGAATATGTAATAAAAAAATGTAAACCCGCCGGAGTAAGCACAAGCATATGCGGACAAGCAGCATCAAACCCAGACATGGTGAAAAAACTAGTTTGGTTTGGAATAGACTCCGTATCAGCAAACATTGACGCAGTGGAAGAAGTAAGAAAAGTTGTAATGATAGAAGAAAAGAAAAAAATACTTGAGACTTACAAAAAAAGAATGCCTAAAGTGATTTTGTAAAAAATAAATACTTCTAACTAAACCCGAAACCCCTTTAATTCTTTCCAATCCTAATTTTATTATGTTACAAATAGATCTATCACAAGCACTTAAAGAACTAAAAAGCGCTAAAGCAAAAAAGGTTTTCTTACAAATCCCTGAAGGGCTTAAAACAAAAGCGGAAAATATTGTTGAAGAACTAGAGAACAAAGGATTTAGTGTCACTACTTCAATGGACCCTTGCTTTGGAGCATGCGACATAAAACAAAGCGAAGCAAAACAAATGGGATGCGATGCAATACTACACTTAGGACACACAAAGTTTGTTGAGAAAAGTTCTATTCCAATCGTATACGCTCCATTAAAGTATGAACTTGGAGAAAGATTTGATAGAATGGTAAAAATTGCAACAGAATGGATTAAGGATGAAGGGATAAAAGAGATAGGGCTTGTTACTACAGCACAATTCTTGCACTATTTACCAAAACTTAAAAAAGAATTTGAGAGTGCCGGAATAAAAACAATAATTGGAAAAGGAAAAAGAGTAGAAGATGGACAAATTTTAGGCTGCAACTACTCTTCCGCACAAATAAAACCCCAGACAATTATGTACTTCGGAGACGGATTATTCCACCCCCTAGGAATATACTTTTCAACCCAAAAAAAAGTAATACTTGCAAACCCAATTGATTTAGGAATTAAAACACTTGACGAAGAAAAGGATGGTTTCATTAAAAGAAGAATAATGCTAATTGAAAGAGCAAAAAACGCTAGTGAATTTGCAATACTTGTTTCTACAAAAGAAGGACAAAATAGAATAAGCGAAGCCCAAGAGATTAAAAAAGAAATTGAGAAAAAAGGAAAAAAAGCAAAAATATACACGATGGATTTTATTTCACCCGAAGCCCTATTAGGAATAAATGCCGAGGCATTTATCAACACTGCTTGCCCACGAATAAGCATTGATGATTATTTGGCTTACAAAAAACCAATAATTAATTACCCCGAAATTGATTACCTACTTGGAAAAAAAGGTTATGATAAATACGAGCTAAAACCAATTTACTAAAAAAGTAAAAAACTTCAAAAGAATTTACGAATGAAAGAAAACTTAAGGTAAAATAAAAATTAAACAAACTTACTCTTCATCCATTGCTTCGTCAGCAGAAACCGTCTCGACAATTGTCCCCTTAAAATCCATTCCTCTAACAACATTTTTAAAATTCTCAAAATCTGCCCCATTAATAAAAAATCCTCTAATGTTACTTCGAGTTAAAATATTTGCTGCGTGAGGATCAACAAAAACGTGTGCCCCTGGTTTTGAGGCTTGAGCTTTTAGAAGCGAAACCATTTTTACGTGAGATAATGATTTGAACATTCGCGCATGACTCTCTTTTGCAGGATCTGCGGAATAAATTCCATCAACATTACTCAAATTAATAAAATCCGCTTCCATTAACTCGGCAACTATTGCAGCAACAGAATCAGTTGTCTGACCAGGAGTAGTTCCACCAAAAATAGGAGTCTTTCCTAAAAGAAGAACCGTTTCTGCTTCCTTTGGATCAGTTAAAACTGATTTCCAAGCATTCTCAATCCCGTAAGTAAAAAATAAAGCATTTGCACGAGTAATTGCAATACCTACTTCATCAAGCTCAAAGTTATTCGCACCAAGCGCTTTAGCTCCAGCGTGATAAACTCTCGCAACTCTGCCCCCACCCACAACAATAACAAAACTGTACCCTTCCCTTAAGAGCTCATTAAGTACTTCACAAAACTTAGCTATTTCAGGAGCACGAAGCTTTTCATTAAAAAAAACACTTCCCCCCACACTCAAAACAAAAGTCTTCTTACTCGAGATAGAAGAAGAGGAGTTTGAAGAATAAGAATCGGAGTTAGATTCAGAAGAATATGTTGAACTAGAAGAAGAACTAGCCGAAGAATCATCCACTTTAGGAGAACCATCAAATTTCTCAAACAAATCAAACATTCTTAACCCCACCTTTTTGCTCTAGCCCGATAGCTTTTATAAGCTAACTAACCCGAAAATATATAGATTAACTGCTTTAAATACCTACCTGGCGTATTTTGGCAGCGAAACAAAAACCGTTGATTTTTATGGGTCTACCACACCACGCACTGGAAGAAGTTTCAGAAGCAGACTTAGCTGTGTTTAAGAAAAAACTCAAAATGCTTGAGTCATTTAAGGGAAGACATACTGAACTAATTACTCAATACATACCGCCCGGAACTGATAGAAGCACTGTAATGGGGCAACTATCAGAAGAAATCAATCAAAGCGGAAACATAAAAAGCTCTTCAACAAGAAAAAATGTTCAAGGAGCATTAAGAAAAATAATTGGATTCTTAAAAAACATTAATTTCAAACTCCCCACAAACGGAATGGTTGTATTTGCAGGAAACGTATCAGAAACAGAAGGAAGAAGTGATGTACGTTTATTCACTATTACTCCAGTAAGACCACTAAAAGTAAAAATGTATTGGTGTGATTCTTCATTCCACTTAGATCACTTAAAAGACATGGTTGCCCCAAATGATTTCTACGCAATAATGACAATTGACAAAAACGAATCCACAGTAGCACAACTTGTTGGAAAAAAATATGAAATACTTGGTCACTTTACTTCAATGGTCCCCGGAAAAACAAGAGCGGGAGGACAATCCTCACAAAGATTTGAAAGATTAAGAGAAGAAGCGACACAAGATTTTTTTAAAAAATCCGCAGAAAAATTCAATGGATACTTTGAGCCATACATACCAAGAATAAAAGGAGTACTAATTGGTGGACCAGGATTAACAAAAAATTATTTCATGGAGAAAAAAGTATTACACCACGAACTAGAGAAAAAAGTCTTGGGTGTAATTGATACAGCTTATACTGATGAAGGCGGAATAAGAGAACTCGTACACAAAAGTCAAGATTTGTTAAAAGATTCTGAACTTATTAAAGAAAAACAAATACTTGATAAGTTTTTAGGAGAAGTTGCAAGAGATGGGCTTGCCACTTATGGACAAGCCGAAGTAGAAAAAGCTATGGCTGAAAAAAAAGTTGCAATACTAATAATTTCTGAAGAAATTCCTTGGATTGTTTTTAGAAAACTCTGCGAACACTGTGGCACTCAAGAAGTAGAAGTAGTTAAAGAACCAGAGAGCTTTAGAGAATCAGAAATGAGATGCAGTGCATGTCAATCAAGAGTAGAAACTGTTGAAGAAGTAAGTTATTTGGATTACATGGTTGATAGAGCAAAAGAACTGGGTGCACAAGTTAGAGTAATCAGCACAGAAACAAATGAAGGAAAACAATTCTATGAAGGATTCGGCGGAATAGCTGCAATACTAAGATACAAAGGGTAAAGTGGAACAAATGAAAATATACATCGCCCACTCAAGAGAATTTGATTTCAAAAAAGAACTTTACGAGCCAATAAAAAAAAGCCCCCTTTATAAAAAATATGAAATAATTCTTCCACACGAAAAAAGTGACAAATCATTCAGCACTAAAGAGTTATTTCGCGAAAAAGGAAATATTTTGATTGCAGATATATCAAAACCCTCTACAGGGCTAGGAATAGAACTAGGCTGGGTAAATGCGTTTGAAAACAGAATTATTTGTGTTTATAAAAAAGGGTCAATATTTTCAGACTCGATTAGAACTGTTACAACAGAGTTTATTGAATATGAAACTCCTGCGGATTTAATTTTAAAAATTCAAACTCTGCTAGGCAATTAATTATGAGGAAATGATGCAAATGGAAGAAATTTTTTTAACAACAACTCCAAAAATTACTGGAAGAGTAAAACAAAGATACTCTGATTTTTTGGTTGAAGAAATTACCCAAGAAGGAGAAAAATGCACGCTTGAGAGATTTAACAAAACGTGGGAAGAGAGAGGAGTAACTAAACAAATGATTGTGCCCGATAGAAAGAATGAAGAATACTTAATTTTGAATTTAGAAAAAATAAACACTGATACACAAGCGGCTTTTGCACTAATCGCACGCGGATTAAACTTAAGCAAAACACGAATTGGTTATGCGGGGCTAAAAGACAAGCGAGCAATAACTTGCCAAAGAATAAGCCTTTACATGCCTGATCCAATTAGGGTAGAAAAATTTGGAGTAAAAGGATTAGAACTACGAAACCCTAGATGGGGTAACAAAAAAGTAGAACTCGGAGATTTGAAAGGAAACCAATTTACAATAACAATAAGAGATATTTCACAAAGTGAAGAAGAACTAAAAAAAATTGTAGAAGAGTTTGCTAATCAAATAAAGAATGGGATACCAAACTTTTTTGGAACACAGCGTTTTGGCGGAAAAAGACAAATTACCCACAGAGTAGGAAAACTACTCCTTGAATCAAGATTCGAAGAAGCAATAATGCTTTACCTAACTGACACATATGAAGAAGAAAAAGAAGAACTCAAAAATGCAAGAATAAATTTTGCTAAAACTCGAGATGTAAGAACAGCCCTGCGCGAGTTTCCTTTTGAAGCAAGACCAGAAAAAGCAATGCTAAATCACTTAGTTAGATTTCCTAATGATTACGCAGGAGCATTCCAAACATTACCAAAACAAATGCAATATTTATTTTCTCACTCGCTTCAAAGTGATTTGTTTAACAAAATGCTTACAGAAAGAATAAAACTTTACGGCGAGTATGCCCTTAAACCAATAGAGGGCGATGTAATTGAAAACGGACAACCAATGCTGCTGCTTGCAGGTTATGAAAGTCAATTTGCTACCGGCAAAGCTGGAGAAATTGAACAAAAAATAATGACTAGTGAAGGACTAACTTTTGAGAGCTTTAAAACCGCTAAAATATCAGAACTCTCAAGCAAAGGAATGAGAAAAGAAATTGCACTCTACCCAGAAAACTTTAAACTAGAAAAGATTGAAAGTGATGAATTCAATCCTGAAAAGAAAACACTAACAGTTTCATTCTTCCTTTCAAAAGGAAACTATGCTACAACTGTTTTACGAGAATTATTAAAAGAAGAAATATTTTAGAAAAATATTTTATCCAAAAATAATGTGCACTCAAAACTAATTGTACTCAGGGTAACCCACCCAATCAGAATAATCATAAAAAGTTGAATTAGTATCTTTTAGCCACTTAATTACATAATTTCTTAACGAGCCAGAAATATATTTCTTTGGTGGAGAAGTACAAAAACTTGATTTTAAAATAACATAGTCCCCACGATTAATTACATTAAAACCGTTCAAATCAATATTCTTGTAATTGTACAAAACAATATTTCCACCACGAGCTAAAAAATAATCAAATGAAGGCATATCCGCTAATGTTTCAGCAACAATTCCTTGAGGATAAAACCAAACCCACTTATCAGAAGCAAGTCTACAATTTTTCAAAAACGAATCAGTTGGAACCAAACCAGAACCATAAACATCCTCAAAACTCCCCCCTTGCCCAGGGGCCAAATAAAACTGCATAGTGGCAGCACCCAGAAATAACAAAATAAGCACTATAAACACAAGTTTTAGGTTTTTATGAATTGCACAAATTTTAGAAATATTAAATGCCATTAGCGGAACAACCACCAGCGCAAATCTGTTCTCCTTAATTCCCGAAATAATAAACTGAGCCCACCCAATAACTACAGCTTGATTTTTTATATTATTTAAGTTCTGTTGAAGCTTTGAAAAAAATGCAACTATTAAAAAGAAAACAAAGAAAATTACTTGATCAGTTGTGGGTAAAGCCCAAATGCCCTTATATAAAACATTCAAAAAAGAACTCTCATTAATACTAAAAAAAGGATTTCCTGTAAAAAGATAATTAAAGATTAACCAAGGCAACCAAAGAAGGATTATTGGAAGAACAAACCACCCAATCTTTCTCAAATCCTTTCGCATTTGCCACAAAAATAACACAGCATAAATCAAAAAATTGTATCTTGAAAGAGAAGCAAGCGCAAACAAAACCCCTTTTTTCCAAGGAGATTCAATAAGTAAAGCCCAAAGCAAAAAAGCAACTGCAAACAAATCTCCGCCAAAGTTAGATGCAAACAAAATAAATGGGAATAGTAAAGCATAAAGCGCCAAAGTCAATTGGTCAACTTTTTTTTCTTTAACATAAAAATAAACTATTGCGGCAAAATATATTACACAAGCTAAAGCAGTAGATAATAACATAGAATAAACTTGCGCCCCAAAAAGACAATTAACTACTCCCGGCAATGGAGGACGAAGAAGTTCTAAATAAATTTGCTGACCACAAAACCACTTTCCTTGAAAAACATACGCTATGGAATCCCATGGAAGCAAACTAATCTGCCAAACTTGAGCAATTAAAAAAATAAAAAAAGAAATTACGAGCCACTTCAGTTCAATAATTTTTCTTAAAAAAAAATTAAAGCCAAATACTTTTTCAAGAATATTTTTTCCCATAAAAATCATTAATTACAATCTAACTTTTTCTTTAAAAAATCCATCGAAACAACTTTGTCCAAAATATTCCCATCAATAACTAGTGTTCCGGCTTTGTTCACATCATATTTTACTTCTAATATTTTTGTAAAATCATAAGTGGGCCAATTAAAAGGAAAGTGAAAATCTCTAAAAGACTTACAAGTTTTTGATAACTCATTTAACTGAGCACCCATAACCCCACACTCAACTTCGCAAGATTTATCTTCGGAATAAAAGAAAAGAACCGTGTGAGTGTTCAAATCACAAGAAATTTTAGCTTTTTCAAAATTTCTAAACAAAATCATACTTGTTATTAAGTAACTTCGTTTAGCATAATAAAAATCTGGGGAATTAAATGAATTGCTTTTATAACTTTGCAAATCTTTTTCAAGCTCAGAAAGACGAGTAGAAGTGTTCTTGATATTTTGCTCAATCACAGTACAATAAACCAATTTATTATTAGTATCAAAATCCTCATAGGCTGACTGAAGCTGCGATTCAAGTGAAATTTGTTTTATTTCCACATTCATTTGACCAATCTTATTTTCTTCAGCAGTCTGAACCCAAAGAAGAAGCATAACCACAATTGCTATCGTTGCAATAACTGTTGCTAAGTAGACACTCTTCGCCATGCTTCCCCAACCCCAAAAATTTCTTTAAAATACCCTTGCGAGTAAGTAAAACTAACGAAATAAGGGTATATAAAAATGAGTATTACAAAAGCCAAGAGCTCATCTAGCTTTAATTTATATTTTACTTCCCAAAAACAAACTAAAAAGTACATTGTGAGCAAAGTGTATGCTGCAACGAAAAAGATGAGTGAAGGAGGAATAACTATTGCAGCCATGTCAAATGAAATAATTCCCCCCAAAGACAAGTATCTAAACATTACTTGGAGAAAAACAAACAAATCGTAGGACATAAATAAAACAAGTCTTGCAAGAACTGCCACAACAAAAATCTGCAAAATAAACAAAAAAGGCATCACAAAAAAACCAAAATCCGGATTCTTTTTATTAAACAGTAATTTTCTGTACCTAATAAAATTAAATGTTCCACCACGACACCACCTATTTCTTTGAATAAAAAGAGAGTGAATATTATTAGGAACATCAGTATAAACAACCGCTTCATGACAATTCATTAGTTTCATTGAATGATTCTTCATTCTTAACCCAAACTCCGTATCCTCGGCCATGTTCCCCGCTTCATAATAACCAACGATATCAAAAACTTTTTTCCTAAAAATAGTGAAAGGGCCAGGAACAACATAACTAGAATTTATTGAAGAAAGCAAAGTACTCATTAAACCAAAACTAACAGCATATTCAAGTGTTTGAATTTTTCTTAACAAAGAATCTCGCTTATCGGGAAGAACAAGACAAGACACAGAAGCAACACTCGCATCATCAAAATATCCCATTGTTTTCATTAAAATATCACTTTCGGGATAAGAATCAGAATCAATTGGGATTACAAATTCTGTTTTCACTTGCTTTAATGCAGTATTAACTGCAACTGAACGCCCACAATTCTTTTCTAATTCCAAAAGCTCAATTCCTTTAATTTTTCTTAATATTTCTCTAGAACCATCAGTACTACAATCATCCACAACAAGAATATTTACTTTTTTAGGATACTTTATTCTCTTTATGGAATTGATACATTCCAAGATAGTGTTTTTTGAATTAAAACAAGGAATCACTACAGTTATTAGGGGAAATTTAGTAGGGGGTTTTGCTTTACCGGCATTATGCTTATTTAAGAAAAGCATTAAGTAAAAAAAAGTTGTGAAAATAAATAGAACATTAAACCCCAAAACAAGATAATTGTTTGAAACACAAAATGAAACAAAAATAAGTATAATTAAAATTAAAGCAAACAAAATAAACAGAAGCGCCCGATCTTTTAAACCAAGTTTTAATGTTTCATGCATAAAAATCATTCAAATAAACTAATAAAAATAGATTAAAATAATTTATAATACAAGAAGCCAGCCAAAACTAACTAATTAACCGAATTAATTCTCTCATTAATTATTGCCAAAGTTTTGTCAAAGTCAGGATAAATATTTTTAATAAAAGAATAACTCACAATTGCAAAAGCTTCACCTTTCTGGGCATATATCTCAGCACTAGAGGAAAGCAAAATTACTTTATTTTCATTACTTGTATGTAAATTAATTTTTGTTATTTTAGGATTACTAAGTAGTAGAGTACATTCACTTGAATTTAATTGTCTACTTGAAAGAATATTTGCATCATTTGTCAAACAACTCTTAATGTTACCACCAGAATCCACTGTTTTAATCAAAGAAGCCACATGTTTTTTATCAGCATTAAGTGCAATTAACCATAAGTTCAATGAGTTAACAGTCCAAGGACTAGAATTACCATCCACTAACTCGACTGAAACAACAAAATTATTGGAATCATGAACTAATTTGAAGAACTCTGAAGGAGTATAGTAATTTGATTCATAAGTCAAACTGTTAATTTGAAAAGAAAAACGATAAGAGTTAGTGAATAAACTAAACAAAAGAACTGCAATAATTACTAAAACAACTACCCCCGCACTCAAAAACAAAGGGTTCGTGAATAAACTTGTTTTTTTCTTTGCTGATCCAGGAGTATGCGTCTTGTGTACAGGAGGAACTTCTATGATTACAGGCTCCTGAGATGATTCAGCTTTATTCATAACAAAAATCCATAGCAAAAGGAATAAAAACAAAAGTATAAAGTTCGGTTTGAGCAATAAATAAGTTTTATCAAATAACAAATACACTAATCAAATTTTAAATAAAAATAAAAAAAATAGAAAAAGAAAAGGGATTTTAGTCCCTTTTCCTTTCGTTTAAACTAATTTATTTACATTGCGTCTAATGCAGCTATCAATGCTTGTGCAGCGCTAGCTGTGTCTGCAGCAGTCCATCCTGCTACAACTATCTTTCCATCAGCTAAAACAGCAGAAACATAATCTCCTGCAGCAGTTAGTCTTGATTCAAGAGTCTGTCCATCAACAGTCAAGTTCTTTGCAGCTGTATTAACCATGAATCCGCCAACAATTATTGACTTTCCATTAGCCATAGCTGTGTCTAACTTAACTATGTTTCCAACAGGAACGATTGTCTTTCCTGCAGTAGCACCTGTGATTGAATCAACAGTTATTTCAGTTCCAGAAGCTGTTGTTTTCTTTGTTCCAACAGTTACGGCTAATAACTTTTCTCCACCAACAGATGAACTTACAGTGTCTTGTGAACCAACGTATGCTTCAACCTTTCTAGCCTGATTAGGCATTGAGATTGTTGCAACTCCGCCAGCAACACTTACATCTGTACCGTAGTTAGTTACACCTTTCATCAACTTAGTTGAAGCTGCTGTAGTGTATTCATTCAAACTCCAGTTAGCGTATTCAACTTCGTTGTCGAAAACAGTTGCTCTAGTCTTGTTGTTACTTGAATCAACAAGCATGCTGTCTGATGTCATCACGAATGCGTTGATATCAGTTGTTGTTACACCTTCGCTTCCTTCATTGAAAGTGAATGCAGCAACGTATTGGTATGTGTCTCCTTCACTTGGAGATCTGAATGCTGAACCAGTAGCACTTTCGCTTGTTGTGCCCATTGCAGCAGTGTTATTGTTAGCTTCTGCTGTCAACACATTGTATGTTGTTACATCAGGTAGGTAATAGTTCAAATCTGCTCTTACTCCACCGTAACTTGTTATACCATTTGATAAGTTCTGATCTACTTCAGTTCCATCAAACGCTAATTCTGCACTTGTTCCACTTATTGTGTCGCCGTCATCATCCATATCGAATCTCTGAACAGCTAAGAATAGGTAGAAGTTACCGTGCGCTTCATCAGCACCAAGGTAATAATTTACCTTTCCTGTTGTTGAGTTCTTCCAGTCAGCATCTACAGTGAAGCCGATTGCTGTGTCTGTATTTACATCAACTGCAGTGTATATAACATCTGTTGATCCTGAAGGAGCTGCTGTTGTAGTTCCCCATGGGTCAGTTGTTGCACTTGAAGATCTAGAGATAGTCCAGTATCTTGCAGTGTTAGTAGCTGTGTTAACATCAATAACAAATGGCTTTCCGTCAATTGTTACTTCGTTAGTTCCACTACCTAATGAAATTACCATTGGAATAGTTCTCAAGATACCTTTTGTATCAGTTATTGTTAAATTATTTCCACCAACAGTTGCTTTAGCCATAGGCTTAGTTTGTAGACCATTGAATGTGAATTTAGCATAATCTTTCATCAAGATAGATTCGCCAGCACCAAGAACTAATTTCTGTGTACTTGATGATGATTTAGCTTGATCATATGCCCAGTTATTCTTAATACTAATGTTAGTTACTTTTCCACCAGCAGTAGTTATATATGCTTTCCATTCAGGGTTAGTTGTATCAGCTGAGCTGTATGGGAATACTTGGTTATCTCTAATTTCAAGTCTTGAATTACCCATTCTTACAGTTGCAGTTAATGAACTATCAGATAAGTTCTGTCCTGCTGCTGAAACATATATACTTGTAGTAAAGTATTCTGAACCGAATTCATCCTTCAAATCATATGAAGGTGCTTTCTGAACGTACTTCAAAGCTGTTTCTCCGTCCATTAGTACCCACTTAGGCTGGAACAAAGCTGTTCCTGTACCAACTTGAACTAAGTTAACTAGCTTAATAGTTAATTTCTTTCCTGCGTATGATCCAACACCATCAACAGTTACTGCTTCACCAACTTTCAATTCAGTAGGTGTAGTGTCTCTGAAGAATACAAGTGTCTTTCCAGAACTTGAGATTTCATCAAGAACGTAAGTTGATCCTAAAATTGGTATCTTTACGTCAACTTCTGAGTTAGCATCTAACTGTGTGCTGTTCATTGCATAGAATCCGTCACCAAGTCTTAAATTGTATGTGAAAGCGTTTCTTGCAACACTAGCAGTAACGTCACCAGGTAATTTACCATCAGCTGTAGATTGTACAGTTGCATCAGAAATTACTTCAACATTGTCATCAATGTTAATGAAATAATCTGTTCCGCCCCATCTGTACTTTGCGCCAGTTTGGTTAACGAATTTTGTTGAGTCACTATAATCAGCTTTAATAGGGTTGAATTCAACTCCTGTTGTAGCTAGACTCAAATAATTTTCATCAGTGTTACCTGATCCTGTTGTTGTCTGTGTTCCACCAACTGTTATATCAACAGTCTTTGTTCCTGAACCAGCTACATCAAGAGTAGCCATTTGTGCTACTTTTGCTGCTATATTACCAGCCCAAACAACATCTGGTGCTTGACCTAATGAACCAACAACGATATCAACTACAGGCATTCCTGTTGTTGCGTCGATTATATTTTCTTTCTTTAGAGTGGTCAAATTGCTATACGGCAATGCCATAACGGCAGGAGCCAAAGCTGAACCAACTAATGCTGCACCTAATCCGATTGCAGCGATTCTTTTTATATCTAGTCCTTTCATCTTTATTCACCTCAAAACTAAAAACAATCCTTTTAGTCACAATCCTACCCAACAGAAAACGTTCTGAAGGCTAGTCCTTAGACCATAAGGCATGAACACTTAGTGTTTCTTTGCCTTTAAAAAGGTTACTAATCAAGAAACGAAGACCTATTCGTCAGATACCCCCCTTAAGGGGAAAAATACGCCAATTGGAGAAAAGGGTTACGTCAATTGCCACAAACACTAGTTTTGTACTAATCAATCTAACCCAAAAAAATGACAATAAAAGTTATTTAATACAGACTTCCACAAGCAAAACAAGCCCGTTTAGACAATAATTTAATTTAGGTAAACTTTGTACGTTAGTTGTCGGCAAGAAAAATAATGCGTGTTAGAATTGTACTAATTAATTAGGTCAAAAGCAAAACTATTTGTAAATATCATTGTAAAACTTATCAAGTTCGGATTTAGTAAGTTTTTTCTGAAAATAATCAGCATATTTTTGGAAAATATCAGATAATTCAACTAGTCCTTCTTGGAATTCAAACTGAGAAAACTCAATCTTACTAGGTTTCATTACTTCAACAGTAGTTGGGCCATAATAGAAAAGGAATTTTAGTAAAGAAGCAAAGTCTTTTGCAGTAAAAGTTACTTCAATAAAAGAAGAATACATTTCATCCTCTTCAACTATTTCAGCTTGATTTATCCCATAAATAGTAAATACTTCTTCTTTTCCCAAAGCATCAGTAACTTTTTGTAAGTGTTTCTTCAAAAGATTCTCTTCAATAGCTTTCATTTCAATAATTGCACGAATTTTTATTTTAAAAGAATCTTCTTCAGCAATTTTCTTTCTTTTTTGAAGCTCATTAATAATATCCTGTCTTAATCGGTATTTTGTTGGATAACCTTCTTTTAAAACAAGCCCGAGTTTAAGCATTTCTTTCAACTCAATACTTAGTTTATCATAAGGAATACTAAGTTGTTTGTGTAAATCTTCTTCAGTCTTCGGCTCAGAGAGTAATAGAAGAGCAATCTTCTTTTGTTCATCACTAAATCCAGCCATATAAACCACTATACAATAAAGAAACTCATTCTTTTCTCTTTAAAAAAGTATCAATAAGCAAAAAACTTACAAAAAAAATAAAAAAAGCAGGTTTTTAAGCAAAATGAGTAAAATAATAATTATGAACACCATACTCCTTGAAGCCTTCACCGATTTTGCAAAAGCAATAACTTTTGACACAACAGCACAACCCGTAACTGGCGCAGCACTTAATCTACTAAATAATCCGACTGTTCTAATTGCAGCAGGCATCTTAATTGTAGTTACAATATTTTTACTCTTCTTTTTGAAAAAAGTAATAATCAACAGCATACTCGGAGGACTAATCTGGGGAGTAAGTGTTTTTGTTTTCAACGTACAATTACCCCAAATTCCAAGTTTTGTAATAGCAATACTTTTCGGACCCGCAGGAATCGGAGCAATGCTAATCTTGAAATTCTTTGGACTAATTGTTTAAACTAATTAGTCAAAACAGCAGAAAGAGAATTTTTTCTTAAAACAAGTTCACTTCTAAATTCAGAATAATTATTCCACGCCCCTTCTCGATAAAGAAACAAATCATTATCAGTAATCAACGTATCAATAAAAGAAGTACTTTTAGCAAAATCCGTAACTAAAAAAATTCCTGAATCTTTACCAACAAAACCCAAATATTCACCGCTTTGTGGTTCAACTAATTCAGCAGAAAGAAGAGTTGAAATATCAGAAAAGGACAGAATTGGTTTATTTGCAAAAGCTAAAACACAATGACCATTCACTTTATTTGTATTAGGATCAAACATTGGACCACAAACCCCTACTGGAAAAATATTTTCTTTATTTAAATACTTTTTTTCTGCATTTGGCAAATACCACGTGTTTGAAGAATTTGCCCAAAAAGTACTTCCTTTACTTTCAACCCACCCAAACAAAACAGGAACTTTTTTCTCACAAGAATTCAAAAGTGAATTATATTCAGCCTTAAAAAACAAAGTATAATCCTCACAATCCCCGCCACCATTTTTTACAAATTCTGACAAAGACAAAAGCTTATCATCAATATTTAGGGCAGATAAATCTGATTTATATTTATAGTTAACAAATTCTGAATTTACTAAATTAAAACAACCTAAATTAATTTCACAATTTTGACTAACAATTTCTTTGCAATTAGATTTTAGATTAACTAACGCATTAATTTCAAGAGAAGACAAGACAGAATTTTCTTTAAACCACTCAAGAGCTTTTTGAATCTCTGATTCATACGCATCAATCTTAGATATTGTTCCTAGCGCCTCACTTTTTAGCTGAGAGTAAGACTGAGTTAAATCACTATTCGAGGACGAGAGGGACTCATACTTTCCCTTTAACTCTAATAAATTAGCATCAAGTGAAGAATTAGTTTGATTTAGCTCCGCAATAGTAGCGTTTAAGGCAGTAATCGAATTATTTGATTTAACAACAAAAAGTTCATATTCGGATTTAAGTTTATTACGCGAATCATCCACTAGAAAAATTAATCCTACAAAACACAAGCACAAGAAAACTAAAACAAAAATAATTGCAAAAAGCAACTTGTTTGGAAAAAAAGAATCGGGCTTTTTGTGCAAAGAATGTTTATTGCGTAACAAATTCTTTTTGTGCATGCTAAGAGAATGAATGAGCAACTTTTAATAGTTATCCAAACACTTAATGATTGAATGGAACTAAACGAAAGTCAAAAACTAAAACAAGTTAGAGAAGAACTACTTGCTCATGCAACAAAACACCCTCTTTTTGGGAACGTAATCAAAACAAAAGGAAATATTGTTTTTGGAAGAGGAGAGGATGATGCAAAAATATTATTTATTGGAGAAGCACCAGGGTTTACTGAAAATGAACTAGGCAAACCGTTTGTCGGAAGAAGCGGGAAACTACTTGGTGAATGGGTGAAAGAACTTGGGTTAGATGAAAAAAGTTATGGAGTAATGAATGTTGTTCCAATAATTCCTCTTGATAGTGAAGGAAAAATTAGACCCCCAACTCCAGAAGAAATTCAGTATTTTTTACCACAAACAATGCAAATGGTGAAAACAATTAACCCACAAGTAATTGTATTGTTAGGTAAAAGCGCAGCAAGAGGATTTGGAAAAGAAAGCATGAAAGTTGGAGAAACAACAGAATATGAAGGCAAAAAAATGTATTTTATTTACCACCCAGCATATTATTTACGAAATGGAAAAAAAGGATTTGAAGACCTAGTAAAACTAAAAAAACTGCTTGAAGAAAAAGACGGCAAAAATAATCAAACAAAATTAGGAAACTTCCAAGCTTTTTAGCACAAATTTATCTTACGTAACTAAGGTTACCTTCACACTTCTCTTCTTCAATCTGTGGCTCAAGGTGTGTAGCAAGTTCCTTAAACGCTTTTTCAATTTGTTTAGATTCTTTTTCGATAGTAGACATTTTAATTTTAAACCCAAATTTCTTTGAAATAACTTCAATTACTTGCTTAGCACTACTATGATCACCATAAACAAGTTGAGGATTTGTTTCACCCATAAGGCAAACCCCTTTAATTCCGTGAAGTCTACCAATACCAACAAATAGTCCTGCGGCACCAGAAATTAATCCTTCTTTTTTGTCTTCCTTGGCACCAACTTTTTTCCAAGACTCTAAGATTTCATCATCAGTTCCTGCAACAATTACTTCAGGTTTTTTATTCAAACGATTTTCTCCAACATTAATCCCTGCAAGAGTAACCATTTCGCTAACCCCAATACTTTTGAAAAAACCAACTAATGTTTCAGAGAACTCATAATGCTCGTGAGAAGAACCAACCTTAAAGTCAAGAGTTGGCTGAACTGGACCCGCTAAAAAAAGAAAATCTTTTCCTTTAAAATTAAAGTGAAATATTTCATCTTTAATTAAAAAAATCTTTGAGTCCTTAGTGTGAACACTTGGAGGAAAAGAATCTGACAAAACTTCAGCAATTTTTTCGGTTTTAAACTGCTTTAACAAATAATCAACAGAAATTTTTCCAACTAAACCAATTCCTGGCAAACCAACTAAAAGCACGGCATCTTTAAGCACAAGCTTTTTTAAAACAAGAATCTTTGTAGGCATACTTGAATATTGTAAAAGAAAAGGAATAAAAAGCTCTTGCTACGCGAAATAAAAACCAACAAAAAAAAGAATTATTTTTTCTCTTCTTTCTTGAACTCAAAAACAGCACCTAATTTCTTTGCTTTCTTTTCAGCCGAACTAACTGCACTTGTAAGAAGCTTATCAGCATCCTTGAAAGTAAGCCCATTACAAGCAACCTTGTACGAACCCCCGCCAAGATAAGATACTACACAACCCTTAACTGACTCAACGTCAATCAACACAGATTTAATATCATCTAAACCTTGAGAAGAATAAGAAACTAATTTCATGTTTCCCCCAAGCTCTTTTTTTGAAACAACAATATTTTTTTCAACAAGCTCTTTAACTGGCTCAACCCATTCCTTTGAGAGCACAGGTGAAGGATCATAACCAAGCGCAATTTTTTCAAACGCCTCATACAAAGAACCATGTTCTTGACTCAACGGATCAGCAACACTAGCCCAAACTTCATCAAACGGCTTTTTAGTCATTTTTGCCAAAATATCAATTAACTTTTCTTCTCTATTTATTTGTTTAAATTGAGTAAGAACTTGTCTTTCCCTCATCGGATTTACTCCTGCAAAAGAAAGATCAATTTGATTTTTTACAGGGTCAACATTTAGAACTTTTGCAACACGAACTTGATTCATTTTAACAAAATTACGAATATTTTTTACCCAAGAAGAAGCAACATTACTAATGTGAACAAAACCGCGGATATTCTTGTATTCAAGTAACTCTACAAAAGCACCATAATCAAGGATTTGAGTAACCTTTACTACAGCAAAATCATCTCTATTTGGCAAATCCATAACAATCAATAAAAAAGAAGCCCTTAAAAGGAATTAAAAAAGCACCTTTTTGCTATTTTTCTTCAGCAATTTTTCTTGTGACAAATAAGCGAGCTATTTTTGCAGGAAGCTCAACAAATTGATCGGAAGAAAAAGGACCATATTCCTTCATATCGGTCCCAACAAAAGTAGGAACATCTTTTAAAATTTTAACACAAACAAGCTCTGTTTCTCTCTTCTCTTTCTCCCCGAATAGGGATTCATAAAAATCATAGTGATCTTCAAGAACTTTTAATACTTTTTTGAACGTATCTTTTTCCTGACGAGCCATTTTTTCCCCATCAATCTCTTTTGTGTGAGAAGAAATCAAAGCTTTATTTAAAATCTTCTTTTCACGCATTAAAAATATTTCTTCCACAACTCTTTTTAGGTTAGTAAATTCTCGCGCATCAGAAGCAGAAAAATTCTTTAAAGAAGCTAAATATTTTTTCTTTTCTTCTTCAATAAAAGTGTTAAGGGAATCTAAAAAATCATCATCAACTTCAACTAACTTAGAAGTATTCTTTTCCAATCGATGAATCCTGCGCAGCTCATCATAATCAATACGCATCTATCCTCAACCCAATATAATAAACAAAGAAAGAGATTAAAAGAGTACTACTAACAAACAAAATGAAGTAAAACAATTTATCACTCCAAAAAGAAACTAAAAAATACCACGCAGCCTAACTACAGTTACTCTTTCAAAACTGCTGCGCCCTTACCTATCAAGTAAACCGCTGCAAAAAGAGGTAATTCTTCTAGCGAGTTTTCAAACGGGCCAAAAATTTGACCCAAAAGTTCAAAACGCGGACAAGCAATTACTTGAACACTAACTTTTTCTAAATTAAATTTCTTTGCGAAAGTTTCATCAAAAACAATTGCATCATTATAGGGATTAAATTTTTTTAACTCATCAATCAAAAGAACTTTTGCAATAAACCCCGTGTCCCCATGAAGAGTCTGTGGCACACGAATTATTTTGTGTAAATCAATACTAGTTTGCCTATCAATAGGAATACGTTCCTTTGCAACAACATTATCCAAAATCTTTTTCCAAAAATCATCGCTTTTATGCGCCTCAATCTGCATCAAAACACCCTTATCAAGAGAATTTATTATTGCAGACTTATTTTGAGTAAGAGAATTAATTTTTTTCTTAGTAACCCCGGTTATTTTGGCAATTTCCTTATCGTTTTTTTCAAAAAAAACTTTTATTCCATTTAAGAGACGCTTTTGCCACAACCCCAAAGGACGAGGAGCACGCAAAGAATCAAAATCAAATCCAATATTTAAATAATCTATATTTTGAGCCGTAAGATAATCAACTAGTTCAATTCTTGCTTTCTTTTTCAAATCTTGAATTTCTTTTCCACGCAAATGAACGTGAAACCCGGCTTTTCCAGAAAAATTAATTGACAAACCCTCACTTGAAAAATTAAAATCATTTTCTATATAATCAAGCAAACGAAAAACTTGCTTTTTTGCTTCCTCTAAATGCTCTAAGGCAAACCATTGAATCCCATTTATTTGGGGGACCTCTAAACCTAATTCATCAGCATCAAACTCATAAATAATATCAGCTTTTAGAAGCTCTTTACTTTGCATTGGAGTACGCGAAGGAAATTTATAGTAAGCATTAGAATACGAAAAAAATAATGGTGCAGAAGATTTTAGAAAAGAATTCATTTGAGCAGAATTTTCAAAAGCCAGGTTTCTATTCGCAATTTTCTTCTTAAATAAACCAAAACCAAATTCTCTAAACTCTACACCCGAAACTGAATCAATCGTGTGAGCTTTGTAATATTCACCAAATGCTTTTTTTAGAAAATCTGCTTCTTTACTAGCTTGGGCTTCATACATAAAAATCACTCAACAACCTTTGGCTCTGATTTAGAACTCTTATTCGCAATTCTGTTTTTCATTCGCAACTTTGAAATGTAATACTGAACAGGATGCTTAAACGTACAAATCTTTTTACATTCACTTACTTTTAACCCATATTCTTCTAATTTTGCACAACCTGGAGCAGAAAGTTCTTTTTCAAAAATCCTATCAATATGGTACTCTGCAATATGCTTCTTATAATCCGGACTTTTTGAAAACAAAACCATTAACTCTGTTTTTGACATACCTAATTGATAAAGAAATGCAGCGAGTGAAAGACGAGCTAGATAGGGTAATTTCTTTCCTGCTAATTGATCTGCATAAATCCCTTGCATACACGGAGGAAATAGCATCGGATCTATTTTCCCAGAGAGTTTTAAATCAAAATTCTTTTTTTCAATAACAACTAACTGCGAATCAATACTTTTTGCGAGAGAATGCAACTCTTTTGGGATTTGCTTTGGATCAATTGGAAAAGAATCAAAGACTTTTGCATAAGCTTTTTCTGAAAGAAACCGTGCAAAATCATTCATGTTGAGAAAAACTTTTCCCTTTACAACATTTTTTCCCAAAAGTTTTGATTCCGAATCAACAAAATAAATTTGAATATATTCTAGAAGCGGAAGAGAAATAAAATAATCAGAATCTTCTAAAATAGAATAATTTATTTTAAAATCATCTGCCAATGTTAAAGCTATACTTTTAGGATCAGTTGATTCAACAATACTTGTAAAAACCATTTTCTTTACAGTAAGAGAAAATTTCTCACTCATATTAGGCGCATGCATTAGCGAAACAAACATTTTTGCAATAGGAAAAGCAACTAACTCCAGTTCAAGTTGCTCTCTTGAAGGATTTTGTTGATCAGTTAAATAAGGTGTGTTTGAAAAAGCTCTTGACACAAGTAGTGCTGCACGCTTAATTGCTGGTTCAGGAAGTTTATCCATGCCCACGTTTAATTCCCTAAGGTACTCACGAGCATTTTCAGAAAAAGGGAACTTTGAAGAGAAAATGAGCTTTTCCATAAATAGTTACTTATAAGAAAACATTAAATAATTAGACACAAACGACCATTGCGACACGAGACCTAGCAATCTCAAAGAATCATGTGAGCTAAATAAAAAATTATTTTGCTTGGCCCAATTGAATAAGTTACTCTCATTGCAGAATCATTTCTTAACTCAATTGTAACCATTTTCTCATTATCTGCTTGACGAACAATATTGTGGAAAAAATTAAGAGAAAACTTTGCAACAATCTCATTCTTTGAAGAAATATGCGATACCCGAGTTGCCTCAGCTTCCATTACCCCTTGAGACCCTTTAGCCTCAACAAAAAACTTACCATCAACTACTTTGAGAACAATACTACTTCCAAAAAGACTAGCATCTTTAAGCACTTCCTTAATTGAAGAAGCTTTAATTTCGATTTTAGCATCATACTCTATAGGAGGACTCTTTGGTTCCTCACCTGATACATCAATCAAAGGCAATCTAAAAAAACGCTTCATTTCTGATTCAAATTTTAATTTTAATTCAGCTTCAGAAATATCAATTGATAATTTATCTTCAGGCAACAAACGCTGAAGTATTTTATTAAGCTCAATCATGTCAACTCCAACATAATTAGGTTCAATTGCGTATCTATCAAAACACTTTTTGTCAACAAAATAATCAACTAAAACTACTTGACTAGGATCAATTGCTTTAAAGGAAATGCCCTTATCAGAAAAACGAAAGTTTCCTTCAGGAATAAAAGCAGAAATTGATTCCACTGCGCTCTTAAAAAAATCAACTTGTTTTAGCTCAATCATCGCAAATCAGTAACAAATAGA
>Ga0172379_10001462_pt1 | contig 46800 bp, 55 predicted proteins | sample GrowelOW334metaG_FD_119756 | JGI IMG/M metagenome (GOLD analysis project Ga0172379, IMG submission 119756) | Groundwater microbial communities from an aquifer near a municipal landfill in Southern Ontario, Canada - Groundwater well OW334 metaG | ecosystem: Environmental > Aquatic > Deep...
AATTTTTAACGTCGAATGATCAATTCCTATTTCTTTCGCCAAAGCACTATTTGTTATTGGGCTTAAGTCGACCTTATCAATTATGCTGCAAAGCTCACACAAACCTTTTGGGTTTCCGTGTTCGCAAACATCTTGCTTTTGCGGTTTTTGTAAAACTGGCGGCTGGTCAAATAGATTTCTCATGATCCAATTTTAGCATTTTTTTAGCCGAAGAAAAAGAAAAAAGGCCCCGCTATTGTAAGGGCCTCCAGTGTGATCATTGTTGCGTGCGATCTCAAAACTTCTTGAGATCATAAGGATGCATTGCCTCCGTTACCCCAATGGCCTCACAGATAGCCTTCGGGTTTTTGAAAATGTCACCGTCAACTTCGACTTGCAACAAGCGCACCGCGCCACCTGTGATTGTGATGTTAGGAATCAGGATGCCGCGATAAGGAACGGCCACGAGGACTCCCGGGCGAAACTTCAAAATTTCCTTATAGCGCTTGCTGACCTTTTCCTTCGGATACGGCTCAATCTCCATTACCTGAAAAACTGCATATTTACCAGGTATATTGTAGGCGCTGCCTAAAATAGACTGTCCGAGCATATCAGCTTCCTCCTTTTTCTCTTTTTTATTTTACTCAATAATAATTTCTCGATTGAATAACAATCTTAGTATGAACAGTTTATTTTGTCAAGTCTTTTACAGCAAGATATCTCAGGACTCAGTCATAGCACACATACAAACACGGATCGACCCATTCGGAGAGATCTGCTTTGTTTTGTACATATCCCAAAATACTTACGGCTGTTCCTTTGTGAAATCCCAGATGCAAATGTTTTCTTTCGCCGTTAGTTTCTTGGCTATAGGCCGCGCCTAAAATCCCGATGGTGTCGCCAATATTTAAATTGCTGCCGGTCGCGGTCGCAATGCTCGCTAATTTCAGATGACCGTAAATAACAGTTATTGGATTATTTTCCAACATGCAAGCTTGTACCATCACTCCCCCATAACCGCTGGCATATTTTTTCGATAATAATTTCCCGGAGCAAACCGCATGCACCGCTACGTCCGCGCCTAACTCTTCGGGAAAAATTTCAAAATCGGCACCCGTATGATAGCCTGTGAATTTTTCCGGCTGGACCGGAGAATTTTGCGGGGTGATAAAAATACCAAAAGGTTTTTTTGTTAATCGTTCGCCGGCGCGATCCAGGGGCGGTTGAAAATCTGGAGTAATATTTGGATTATTGACCAGTGCCTCTTGAATGGGAGCGCTGGAATTTTGCGGCGCAGGAGCTTCACTTGATTGGTTATTTTGAACCGCAACCAAAGTCGGCTGTGAAACAGTTACACTCTTCTTGTTTATCACCGTAAAAAATATTCCGGCTGTAACTGCCAGAACAAACAAAATAATATAAATTGGCCTGACTTCACGCATTTTTTTCAATGATAATGATACTCCTAATACACGGGGTATTAGAGCTTTCTTGCAGAATTGTAAGAAACTTTATTTTATTTGTTTCCCGCGGCGTGAGTCCCGGCGGCGTAGCCGGTACTCCAACAAATTTGCAGATTATAGCCGCCCGTCGGACCATCTAAGTCGATAATTTCGCCTGCCAAAAATAAATTACTGACAATTTTTGACCGCATAGTCTTAGAATCAATTTCTTTTAGGTTTATCCCGCCACTCGTCACCATGGCCTGATCGAAGCCCAAAAGACCGGCTACCGTCAATCGCAAACCCTTCAATAAATTAATTATTCTCCCCCTTTCTTCCTGGGTCACAAAGTTTAATTTTCTTTTAGGTTCGATTCCGGACAAAATTATTATCTCATTAGCTAATTTTTGCGGCAGTAGCTTGGGCAAATAATTTTTTAAATCCTTATTTATATTTTTCTTAAAATCCTGCTGTAAATTTTTATCCAACTCGGAAAAATTTATGCCCGGCATAAAATCAATCGCAATTGAGACTTCCCCGCCTGCCAACAGTTCGCCGATGCGCTTGCTGAGATTTATGATTGCCGGCCCGCTCAAACCAAAGTGCGTAAAAAGAATTTCGCCGGCAACCGCCACTTGTTTTTTGTTATTTTGGAAAACACTGATCACCGCCTGATCAAGACTTAATCCTTGCAGTTTTCGAGACCAATTTTCCTTAGTTTTAAGCGAAACCAGCGCCGGCGCCGGGCAAATTACCTGATGCCCCAAAGTTTGGGCCCAGGCGTATCCCATACCAGTCGAACCCGTAAGTGGATGGGACTTGCCTCCAGTACACAAAATAAACTTATCCGCGTAAATCCGACCATCTTTCAACTTAATGCTTTTAATCTTGCCGGCTTCCGTTTCAAAATTCACAACCTCTTGGCCATAAAAAATTTTGACTTTATTTTCTTTGAGATATCTTTGCAAAACATCTAGTACATCCTGAGCTTTGTCCGTCACCGGAAAAACTCTTCCATTTTTTTCAATTTTTGTCGGCAATCCCCTCGCCTCAAAAAATTCAACAATTTCTTTCGAACCAAAACTTGCTAATGCAGAAAAAAGGAACTTGCCCTTCTTGCCTAATTTACTGGTAAATTCCTTGTTGCTGTTTCCAATATTAGTAAGGTTACAACGCCCCCCACCGGTCATTAGAAGTTTTTTGCCCAAACTCTGATTTTTTTCCACAAGCACGACTTTGGCGCCTAATTCAGCCACCCGTCCTGCTGCTATCATCCCGGCCGGTCCGCCGCCAATCACAGCCACGTCAAATTTTTCGTTTTCCTTTTTCATAATCTGTTTTTCATTCAACTTTTTTATTCATAACGCAACGCCTCGATTGGACTTAGGTTCGCCGCATGACGGGCAGGATAAAAACCAAATGTAATTCCCACGCCGGCCGAAACGCCGAAAGCCAACAGAATTGAAGACAGAGAAATACTGGCTGAGAGAGAGCTCACAAAATAGGTTATTACCAGTGACAATATCCAACCTAAAATGACCCCCAAAACGCCGCCCACAAAAGTCAGCACCACCGCCTCGGCCAAAAATTGTAAATTGATATATGTTTTGCGGATACCAACCGCTTTTCTGAGACCAATTTCCCGTGTTCTTTCAGTAACCGTCGTGAGCATCATATTCATAATGCCGATGCCGCCCACCAAAAGTGAAATTCCCGCAATGGCTGAAAGTAACATGGTCAAGGTGCCGGTGATGCTGGTGGCCGTAGCGATAATATCATTTTGATTCATGAGATTAAAATCAGCTTGCGTCGCGTCAGTTATCTTATGCCGAGCCATCAGCAAATCAGATATTTCCTGCTGAACAGCCGTCATGGAATTTTGATCAGCCGCGGCCACGCTAATGTTGCTTAAATATTGATTTCCTGATAAATAATGTTGGGCAGTTGAGAGTGGCACATAAGCCACGTCGTCCTGATTACTAAACCCGCTGCCACCTTTAGCCACCGTCACGCCAATCACCTGAAAATCCATCTTGTTGATACGCACTGTCTGCCCCACCGGATCAACGCCCGCGCCAAACAAATCATCCCTCGTTGTCGGACCCAAAACTGCCACCTTGGCCGAACTTTTGATCTGTTGATCATTTAAAAAAGATCCGCTGTCAATGGTCACATTGCGCACCGCCAAATAATCTTGCGTTGTCCCGACTACTTGAGTGTTGGTATTATTTCCTTTAACTGTCAGTTGATAACGGCGTGAAACAGACGGGGCAACCGCGCTGATGTTTGAAACCTGATTTTTTATGGCCTCAGAGTCTTCAGAAACCAGTGATTGCGCACTGCCGCCTCCTTGGCTTATCCCGCCTATCCTTTGCGAACCGGGACTTACTAAAATCAAATTGGATCCGATCGCTTCGATGTTTTTGGAAATTGAACTTTGCGCGCCCTGCCCGATCGCCACCATCGTAATCACCGAAGCGATACCGATAACGATGCCAAGAATCGTTAGACCTGACCTCACTTTATTCCCCGAAAGAGAACGGATTGTTTCTTTAAATAAATCTTGTAACATTATTTTTTAATATTAATATCGCTTTCAATTAATCCGTCACGAATGGAAATTATACGATCAGTAAATTCCGCGATTTCTTTTTCGTGAGTGATGATGATAATTGTGTGCCCGTTTTTATTCAACTCTTTAAATGTTTCCATCACGACTCTACTAGTCTTAGTGTCTAAATTTCCAGTCGGTTCATCGGCCAAAATTATGGAAGGATTATTGATCAGCGACCGCGCAATGGCCACTCTTTGTATTTGTCCGCCCGACAATTGGTTAGAAAGATTTTGAAATTTATTTTCTTCCAAACCGGCATATTTCAAAGCTTCACGCGCCCTCTGTTCCCTGTCTTTTTGTGAAATATCACTGAAAAGCAGAGGTAGCATCACATTGCGCAGCACCGTGGTTCGCGGCAATAGATTGAAAGATTGAAAAACAAAACCGATCTTATTGCGCCGCAGATCGGAAAGCTCATCATCATTTAACTTGGAAATTTCCTTGCCATCCAAAAAATACTGTCCACTGGTGGGAGTATCCAAGGCCCCCAAAATATGCATCAACGTGGATTTCCCTGAACCGGACGGACCGATAATCGCCACGAACTCTCCCCTTTCAATCTTAAAAGTCAAACCGCAGATTGCTTGCGTCTCCATATCGCCATTTATATAAGTCTTGCAAAGATTTTTAACTTCAATCACAAAAAAATTTCAATTTTCAATTTACAATTTTCAAAATTTGATAATTGATCATTGGGAATTGATTGTAAATTGATCATTGATCATTGAAAATTATATTTTAATCCGGTCTTCCACCGCCACCCAAACCTGGCACCCGCAAGCTACTGCTGGAAGTTGAGGTTGCCGTAGCCGCGCTAGAACTTATTGTTTGCGTCACTACCTTGTCGCCGGCATTCAGGCCGCTGATAATTTCCGTATCGGTATTATTAGATATGCCGACCTCCACTGAAACTTGCCTTGGTATCTTTTGTCCGTCCTCCAAAATCTGCGCGTAACTTTGGCCATTCTGAGATTTTACAGCGCTATTTGGAACAATAACAATATTCTGTTTTATTCCGGTAATGATCGTGGCCGACACGCTCATTTCCGGTCTGATTCTCGGATCAAGAGAGTCAAAACTTATCGTCACATTATATGTGACAACTCCTGAAGTTAATGTCCCTAAAGAGTCCATTTTTTCCACTTTGCCGGAAACCGACAAACCATCAATCGCGTTAAAAGTAAGAACGGACTTTTGATTAATATCTATATTATAAATATCCACCTCGTTAACTTGCACTTGAGCCTTGATTGTTTTTAGATCACCGATAATAATCGGCACCTGCGCGTTGCTACTTGATCCGGAAACCCGGCTCAAATCGTCTCCATTTTTTATATTTACCGCGTTGACTGTTCCATCTATCGGAGCAACTACATTTCTTTTTCTTGCATCCGTTAACGCATTTTGATATCTGGCTTCCGCCACCTTAACATTTTCTTTTGCCACATTAAGTGAAATTTCAGCCGCTTCCGCTTTATTTTTTAATATATTTTTTATCGCCAATCCTGATTTATTATGATCAAGATCATAGTCAGCCTGTTTTTTGGAAGCCTTGGCCGACTCGAGAGACTGCTTTGATTGCATCAAAGATGCGCTAGAACTGGCCATGTCAATCCCTAACTGATCATTATCTATATTAAAAAGAAGCTGCCCCTTTTTTACTGAGTCACCTACATTGACAGATAAATTCACCACTGTGCCAGTAATAGTTGGATCAATGTTCACACTTTCATCAACAATTACATTGCCCGAAGCTGAAACTGAAGTTGTGATTGCACCTTTTTCCGCGGCCGCGGTTTTATATTGCACTTGCGTGGTCGTCGGATGAGCAGTGTGATACCAATAATAACCTCCCCCAATTATTACCAATATCGCTAAAATCCAGATATTTTTCTTTTTCATATTTAATTATTCTGATTTTCTTGATTAAAAGGAAAGGCTCGAATTAATGTTGCATTGACAACGCCATCGTCTCCGGGCTGACCAATGACAGTGATTTTATCGTCAATCTTAAGATCGCTTAATTTTTTATCATCACGCCCTAATTTTATAACAGTTTTATCGTTTACGGAAATTGTGTTCTCTTTATTATCTCGGTCTTTAACTATTAAGCTTCCGTCTGAAATAGAAATTATCGTTCCAACTAAGCCGTGCGGATTTCGAAAATTGCTCCCGCCAAATTCAGACATCATCGGCCCCATGAATCCCATCGGCCCGGGGCGTCCCGCGTCCATTTGTGGACCCATAAAGTTGCGCTCATAATTTTCTCCCCACTTGCAGGAAAATAACCCTCTTTTAAGACCAACCCCCACTCCAGATGCGAAACTGATCAGAATAATCAGAAGCACCCCGATAATAATAGCCGCGATTTTAAATGTTTTTGATTTACAATTTGGAGAACAACTCCCGCATTTTGCTTCCGGTTTGATTTCCTGATCTTTTTTAATTTCTTGTGTATCCATATATTTTATAAATTTATTTAAATTAATTATCTTGCAAATTATCTTTGCTTATCTCTTCCATCAAGTTATCCGCATCAGCAAGCGCTTGACTGGCCTCATTTTTATTTTTAATTTCTTTTGAATTAGCCCCCACATTTTGATTATTCTCTACAACATTGTTTTCCGTTTTTTGAATGATTTGCTCTCCCTTTTTTATTTCTTGTTTAGTAATCCAACTAACAATTCCAATGGAAACAACCAAGAAAATTACGGAGAGCGTGATTTGAGCGGTTTTTTTGATCATTTTTTGTTTATTAAGTTAATCTTTCAGCTCCTCCAGCTTCAGCCTAATATTTTCTCTCAATGTTGAGCGATAAAAATCCGCCATATCAATCGATAGCGCTCTGATCTTGGCACGAACAGCGGTTATTTCAATTTGCAGCTCATCATCACTCGCTGAATTATTTTTCAAAATAACGATATATTCGTCAAACGCCTTCACTACCGCATCCGCCTTATTTTTCAACTCGGCTAAATTTTCTTCCAACCCATCAGTATTGATGTCTTTTGATTTCAAAAAATCAATAATCGCCTGAATGCGCTCTTCTGTTCGTGAAAATCGCTCTTCTTTTTCGTTTTTTATCTGCTCAGCCATTTTCAATTGCGCCTCGATACTGCCACTCATATTTTCATTTCTTGCCACCGGTTTTTTGCCATTATCTAAAGATTTATTGTTTTCATTGAAGTTTTTGGGCGGCTGATTTTGCCCGTCTGCCGGACCGCGCTGTTTCATCGCTTCTCGTTCTTCTGAGGTCATATTTTTCATTTTTTCAATCATTTCAGCGCATTTTTCTTCAGACATCCCCATCCGTTCCACGCAGTCAGCCACGCTCGGCTCTCTGAAATCTGAAGCTCCGGCAAAAATCGGATAAAAACCCGCCCCCATAACCACCACCAATATTGATATTATTCCTTTTTGTTTCAAACACATAGCTATTTTTTTACGCCAACATTCTCATTTGCAAATGCCTATGAAAATTTTTCTGACTTATTTTTGAATAAAAACTGAACGACCAAAAAAGAACGAGAGCTGGAAATAAAATCCCGATTATCTCGATGGCCGGCAGGGTTTCTAAAAGCGAAAAGGCGTAAGTGTTCCAATTTTGAGCAACCGTCGTCAAATCAGAAAAGACCAGTGCCAGCATACTCGCAAAATCAGAACTGATCAGTGCTCCTCCCAAAACAAAAACGGCATACAAAAATCCGAGAGATGAAACACTGATGCCGATTTTAGAAAATGCCAGCTTCAATCTTAATTTTTTATTTCTTTCAAATTCAATGAGCACCAAAACAGCCTTCTCCAATCCTAAAGATGGCTCTATTTCGCTAATTTTACTAAAAAGTTGGTTTAATTTCTCGCTCATACCCATTAATACGACCGGCAATCAAAAACGGATGCATTCAGTTTTTCGTCCAAATAAAAAACTGACCCTCAGTAATAAAACTGTGAGCCAGTTCTGGACCTTTCTTTTACGGCAATCTACCTTCCGTCAGTAGTTCCACTGTTCGGATCGATCGACGCTTTCCATGGGCAGAGCCAGTTCTCTGGATCCCCAGTATCCTCATTTAGGATAGAGCCTGACGGGACGTCTTTTTTCTTAGATCTGCCCTCTGATGCAACTTTTTTGTTGTCTGTTTTTTTCATCGTTGCTTCTCCTTTTATTTTCCAGCTAATTCCTGAAAAGCTCGATCATAAACTTCGAGCCATTTCTTATCATAACCGCCGCCTGTTTTCTGATAATGTTTTTTGGCTTCGCGGTCTGCAATATGTTCAGCTCTCTTGCCGATATCCTTTGTATAATGCTTCACGCCTTTCTCCTTTCTTTTTGTTAATGTCCTAAACAAAAAAGCATAGCATAAAGCTATGTTTTTGTCAATACTTTGGCCTAAATTTTAACCTGCGGAAGAATTTCCTTTCCTGCGTGTCTCAGCGTCGCGCACACGCTGTTCATCCAACCCGAAATGATGCGCGATTTCATGCCACACCGTATTTTTTACAATTTCCTTCATATCCTGCTTATCACGCGCCGCCTGCTCGATCGGTTTTTGAAAGATGGTAATTTTGTCCGGGACGACGGATGTATAATGATTGCCACGCGTCGTTTGGGGAACGCCTTCGTAGAGACCAAACAATGTCCACCCGCTGCGAATTTTCAATTCTCTTTTTTGCGCTTGCGTCGGCTCACTTGAAACCACAATCACCACGTTTTCCATCAAGCGCAAAAACTTTTCCGGAATCGCTTTGATTCCTGAAGCAACGATCCTTTCAAATTCTTGGTGTGTCACTTTTTGCATACTTTGCTTTTTTAATCATCTCCAATTTTTCCTGCCTCGAAAATTTTTTGATGCGGCATTCTTCTTTTAGGGCCAATGACCGATTCTTGAATTTTTTTGAAAAGACCAGCTTCACCGGCTGGCGGGAGGCCGTATATTTCGCGCCGAGTTTATTATTATTATGTTCAGCAACGCGGCGGCCAAGATTTGTGGTGATCCCAGTATACAAAGTCTTGTCCGCGCATTTGAGGATATAAAGAAAATACATTGAGTTATTTATCTCTTTTAAAAAGATGTTGCGATTTTTTCGATATTAATAATTTATTCTTTGGCTTTCACGCCGGCCAGACTGATACAAAAAACGATCAAGTACATAATGAAACCATAGACGCAGGCCGGCGCACCTAAAACTGATGTACAGCCGCCTCCCAAAGGACAAGTTGCTTGAAATAATTTTCCATAAGACAGATAGCCAGAGAACAGCATCCCGAGGATGGAAATCGCAAGGATCGTTTTCAAGGCTTTGTTTTTGTTCATATTTATTGTTTTTAAAATTATTTACCCAAATTTTAATATCCTGGATATTTTTTGGCAGGATCGGCTAAGTCGCTGATAAATTTTTCCGCATCGAAATCCAGCCCGTAAACTTCTTTCAAAATTATTTTCACAACCAACGCATTGCCAATCTTGTTATAATGGATCGGGTCAATTTCCCCCGGGGCGATGCCCACAATCTCATTTCCATCCACTGAAACCAGTGTGTATGATTTTTCCAAGTCTTCTTTGGTAAAAAAATTATAAAAATCGATGAATATGAAATTTTCATTGTCGGAAAACTCCTGCGCCACCATTCTATCGACTTCGACATAATCTTTTATTTTCTCATTCAGTTTATCCCAAAGCGTCGGCACAGTTGTCATAAAAACGACCTTGCTGCCTGAGCCCAACGATTTCTGGATGATTTTTCTGGTATTCGCTGCGGTAATTTTTGTATCTATCCTATAATAAGCATCGTTTTTGCCAACACTCAGAAAAATGACTTTGGGAGCCAGGCTCAAGACCAGAATATCAAGTCTTTCAAGAAGATCTTGTGAACATCCTCCATTTATTCCGCGATTTGAAGTTTGTATGTTCCAATATGCTTTTTTATAATTTCCGACCGCGTCACTGACTTTTTCTTTGAGCCAATATCTGATTATCTCACCCCAATTCGGCATGGAGTATTCAGCGCTAGTAGTTGAGGCACCATAAAAAACAATGGGGTAAAATTTATCTTCTTTGGCATTATCAATGATGTCTTCTAAAAATTTCATATTTTTTATAAATTTATTTTTCTAATATTTTATTTTGACGTACATAATTAATTACTTACATCAATATATGCTCCAAAACTTTTGGCATTTCCGTGACGCCATCGCCCTCCGTAAAATGTCCGCCCTCTTTTTCTACTATAATTTCCGCGCCAAGCTTCTTTTGAAAAATATTTTTGTCAGCGAGCGGAACGAACGGATCATTTTCGGAAAAAATCGCCAGAATTTTTTTGGCAGAATTTTTTACTTTCGCCAGATCGATCGGCATTTCTATCCACGGCTTGGCGATTGCCTCTTCTTCCGGCCCCTCTAGATTTTCCAGATGGAACCAGCCGGCAACAAAGACCACGCCGCCTACTTTTTGAGGATAGATGGTTTCCAAATAACGCATGATGGTTTGGCAGCCGACGCTGTGGCCGACAAAATAAGTTTCTTCATCCGGCGCGCCCACCAGTTCAGCGAGATATGGCACCCATTCGTCTATTTTTGGTTCCCCCGTGTTCGGCATTTTCGGCGCCATAACCTGGATATTCTTTTTTTCCAATTCCAAACGGAGCCAGGCCAGCCAAGCTTCATCCGGACTTCCATCCCACATATGAACGATAAATACACGTTTCATAATTTTATTTTAAGCCAAAAAGGCCTGAGAATCAAATAAAAAAAGGCCCTACTAAATTCTAGAATCAAGAACCTGCCGCAATACCGCCAGCGCCCGCTGATGCTGGCTTTTGACGGTGTTGTATGATAAATTGAGAATTTCAGCGATTTCTTGAAGCGTAAAATCATCTTTATAGCGCATCAAAAGAATTATCCGATAGTGATCGGAAATTTTGGTCATGGCCCCTTCTAACTCCTTGGCCGCATCAGCTTTTTCCAGAATTTCCGGTGGCAGAATATTCGCATCAGAAATGTTTTCTAATTTATTGTTCCCCTCCGCATCAATAAAATTAGAAAAAGGAATGGTTTTTTTCTTTTTGAAATAATCGTAGGCCGTATTTTTGGCAATCGTAAAAATCCAGGTTTTGAAGCTCTTGCCAGGATCAAATTTCTTGATATTTTTCCAAGCTTTCAAAAAAGTAACCTGAGTGAGATCGTCTAAAACAGACTGATCATTGGTCAGTTGATACAAAAAATTATAAACCGGCTTGAGGTATCTTTTCACCAGCTCTTCAAAGGCCACCTCGTCGCCGGCCAGATAATTTTCAACAAGTAACGCGTCATTTTTGTCCACCCCGTTAGAAATTTATCAACATCAACCATAAGATTAATAATTGAATAAATTTTAATAAAGTATTTATAAACCGCGTAGAATTTGTATTTTCTAACAGGGCCCATAAACCCATTCTAGCATTCTTTTTGGAATAGCCCAGAAAAATAAGCTGAACATTTCCAACAAACCGCATATAAACTATAATTAACCGTATGCGATATAATGTAAAAATAATCATTATCATCATTACCCTTCTAGCTGTTTTTAGCGCCGCTTTTTTTCTGGGACGTAGCGAAAGAAATACAGGACCGGCCCCTTCCGATGGAAACCGTTTTCCCCAAGAACAACCAGGAAAGCAAACTATTGATTACGGCCCCGGATTCGCCATGCTGTGGTGGACAGATTTCAATAACAACCGCGTCGTCGGTTTCACGCCTGACGGCAAGGTGCCCTGGATCCAAAATATGTCAGCGGATCCAATCCCTCGCTCCAGCTGGTATTTTATCGGCGGCATAGAAAACATAACCGTCGCACCTAACGGCAATCTCATCACTTCACACGGCGACGGCATGATGGTCCAAGAAATCGACAGAAAAACGCATAATCTAGTTTGGCAATATGGCACCGCCGGAATTCAGACTTTTCGCGGCGGTGTCTTGGATGAACCAGACAAATCATATAAGTTCAACGACCATGAAGTCGTCATTAATGATGGCAATGATCGCCAAGTCAAAATAGTAGACCAAAACACTAACCAAGTCGTGTGGGAATACGGTCAATATCACGCCATTAGTTCAGCGCCGGGATTCCTGCAAGGCAATACTAGCGTAGTTCCGATCAATGGCGGCGAACAATTTCTTATCACTGACACCACAGCAAAAAAAATTATTCTCATTGATCGCGCTACCAAAAATATTGTCTGGCAATATGTGAAACCGGATGCTAAATGGCTGCAAAATGTATCCGTAGACCGAAGCGGGAGCTTTGTTCTGGAGGATCGTTTAAAAGGTGAAGTCTTCGCAGTTAATCGCGAGGGAAAAATTGTCTGGAGTCTTTCCAAACTATCAGATGGAAATTCAATCAGTTACCCGACTGATACCGCTACGCTCGACAATGGGCATGTGCTTATCGCCGAATCAGGAAGACATAGGATTGTAGAAGTTGTTCCTGAAACCGGAGAAGTGGTCCGGCAATATTTGATTAATGGCCTTGTTACAACTATCGCTATCGATAAAAAAAACTTGGACGAAAAAATCTATTCGCCCCAAACGACCCCCATTGATAAAGAAAAGCTAGAGACTATCAAAGTTGAAGACTTGGGCAAGAGCCTAACGAGCGGAGGTGCGCCAATCGCCGGCAGCCAAATGATTAAAGGGGTCGTCGCTGATACAAACCCAAGCACCGGTAAAGCCGGCAGTATATCTTTGAAAGAAGGCTTCGGCATCCAGGTATATAATTATTCCCGCGTGATAAATAAAAACGGAGCTCCGATGAGTCTGATGAGCATTAAAAAAGGAGACGAGATAACGGCTACTGGCATACTCTCTGGAACATATCTCCGCGCCACAAGAGTGCAGGATAATTCGCGATAAATAATGGGCTTCAGAAATTTAAAAAGCACCTCGACGTGCTTTTTTGTTTAAATATTTTTTGTTTTTTATAATCCAATTTTAAGCGCGATCTTATAGCCAGCCCAGATGCCGGCGAAACCGCCGATAGCGCTGAAAAATATGGATGCCATGGAAAGCATGCTCCCGCCCCAAAGCAAAGGTAAGCAACTCCCCGCGTAAGATCCGGCAACGGCTCCAAAAATCGCAAGTGTTTTCATTTATTTTATGATGACTAGTTTTGCACCAGCGCGCTTATATATAATCCGACGTAGTACGGCCAGAGCGCAATGGCCAGCAATCCCTTCCAAAAAGCCAGATGCAGGAATCCAATAGTGAACAACCACCCAGCAAACCATGAGAAGGCCGTGAAGCTATGATTTTCAATTTTGATTTTATCCATAATGCTATAAAAAATTAATTTTTACGTTTTTAATTATAGCATAAATAAAAATGAGAGATAGCAAGCCTTTTAAATAATGTCAACAAAATATAATTTTTCTTTGACAAATTATCATTTTACTATATACTGTAAACTTGAAACTTGAGATAGGGCGATGTACCTTTATATAATAACCGAACAAAAAAAATGGAGGAGAACAATGAGCAAGTTTTTTGCAATTTGTCTGACAGTAGTTTTGTTTTTAGCGATATTGGGAGTCGAGGCTAAGGCGAACCAATGCGAAAAAAAGGTCATTTATATCAGCTCGGCCAATCATGACCGAGACGAAAAAGATGAGTTCGGCATCAGCAGATTCGAAGCAATGAAGCTGATCATCGAAAACTCATACGACGTCAAAGTCATAAGGACACACAAGAAGGTCAGCGCCCACAACAGGCTCTATGTCCAGGGACCCGGTTATTCTGATGAAACGACACTATCCCGCGATAGGATGGCGGCGATCGGAAAAAAAATAGCAAAAGACGAGGAGCTGACATGTGATGATTTATGCGTTGATCAGAATGATGTAATAAGGCGGGCTTATGAGAGCGGAAGATGCCAGCAAAAGGAAACCAAAATAGAGGAGTTCGAGAGAGAGGAAATAGTGAAAGAAGAAAGGGTTTACCGCCGTCAGGAGAACATTAATGTTAATGTTTATGTTTATGTCCAGGCTCCGCCTCCACCCCCGATCCCAGCTCCTGTCATATATGTTAGACGGATGCCTGTTTACCCACAAGCAGTTGTCGTTTACGATGATTGCCCTGGTTGTTACAGTTATCGATCCGGCGTAAGAATCTGGAATGACTCGGGTTACCGTTACCAACGCGGATGGGGACCAAGATACCACAACTCTTCCAGAAGAGATTACCGTCGTTAGACGTTAGGCGATTTCATTTCTCCTAATAAAGGCCGCTAGCACTACTAGCGGTCATTTTTATTCTCCGAAAAAAGTTCCACAAAAAAAACCACCTCAACAACTTTCACCATCAATCCTATCTCTTCTGTACTCTCTCTAGTACCCATCGCTTACGCCGACAATCCCCTCTCTCTTCAGGAAATCACCGGCATTCGACTGTTTAATTCTTTGTCTTTCTCCCCAGAGGTGGTTACGCTATTAATACAATCCGGGACTAGCTTTCTTGCTCTTATAAAATTAAAGAGGCTCTGACAAGCCTCTTTTATGATTTGGGTCTATAGACGGAGCCCCCTTATACTTAGACTTTTTTGATAGAATATCCATTGTAACTTTTATTCCGTAGTTGCTCCGTCAAACTCAGCTTCGTTGGCCTCGGCCTCCGCTTTGGTGGCGCGCACGATACCATCTTTGTGATGTGCTGGCGAATAAATAGTATAGAGTTTTAATTCTTCGACACCTGAAACATTAATCACATTGTGCTGAGCTCCAGCCGGCACAACAATGGCTGAACCGCCACTGACAGAATACTCATTTCCATCAATGACCACCTTCCCTTCTCCTTTTTCAAAGCGGAAAAATTGGTCATTGTCTGCATGCACCTCCATGCCGATCTCTTCTTTCGGCTCGAGATTCATGAGCACGAGCTGGCTGTGTTTACCCGTGTAGAGAACTTTGCGAAAATTCTCATTCTCTAAAGTTTCTTTTTCAATGTTGGTATTAAAACCTTTCATAGTTTTTATTATTAACAATTAACATCCGCATGGCTATACTACACTCACCCGCCAAAATTTGTTTCATATTAAATTGCATAATTTTTGTAATGGCTATCCTACTTTTCTGAAATATTATAGAACTTATACCTGATTCTGCCTTTGCTATAAGACTGGTATTCTTTCAATAAAAATCTGCTCTTTATTTCTTTGCAGTTTGTAAAACTTTGCTGATCCCATCCTGAGCAGGTGTAATCTTCTAGAAACAACGCGCAGTCAAATCCGAGAACATCTTTTTGAACCTCGTCGTTTTTTAAGAATAAATCCGCGTCAACGAAGGACAAATTCGTGGTTGAACGCAATATTGTCGGCAAATTAGCGACAATTGTGCAATTGGCGGGTATATTCTTCCCTGCTAATTCCGGCAGATTCGCTTCCAGCACATGCGCGTCATCTGAATACATTTTGGCGTAAGCTTGAATGTATGGAATAAATAAAAAGATAATGACTGCGAAAAGAAATGTTCTTACCCCCATATCAATCCACTTTTTTTTGAAAGACAATACTTGGGAAATGAAAAATATCCCATAAACTATGAATATTATGATTATCGGATAAAAGCTTAGATAAAATCGCTCTCTTGCCCCCAATGTCTGAAACCAAGAAGTGAAATAAATCAGCCAGAAAGATATAAACCAGATCATCAGAAACAGCCACGCCTTCCTTTTTTTATAAAATAGATAAATAAAACCAGAAATAATAAACAATAATAACACAGCAGGATAATATCTGCCATTAAATAGATCGACTCCATACGCTAAAGAATTGTGAAGTAAATTAGCCAGGCTCCAATTACTGCCCGCCTCGTAACCTTGCGTATCATTGGATATCCAATTGGTAGCCATTTGGAAATTAATGGATTGGATAAAATTAGGGAGCGATATTGCGGCGAATATAAAAATGGGCAGCAGAAAACGAAGATTAATCCTTTTTAATATATCTCTCCCATAAATTAAAAAGGTGATAATAAACAGAGGGAATAAAAAATAATTTTCTGATCTGATCTGAGAAGTAAAAGCGATACTGGAAAAAGCCAGCCACAATAAAGATTCCTCCTTGTATTCAAAATAAAGGAAACAAAGAAAGACCGTCAGTAAAATAAAGAATAAGGAAGTAACATTTGTTTCCGCGGTCGCTGACCATCGTATATGGATCGGAAGCAAAGAAAACAGCGCGGACGATAACAAGGCGGCAGGCGCGTCTTCCGTGATCAAAAAAACCGTGAAGAAAACTGCGAAGATTGAAAGTGCTCCAAAAAAAATAGATGTATTTATCGCGACCCAGTTACTTACCCCGAAAATACCAAAAGCAATGCTCAAAATGAACGGCCAACCGATAAATTTCGGATAATAATCCTGGCTACCGTGAAATAAAATATTCTTGCCAGCCTCCATATACCAAAATTCGTCGATATACAAAATATGGCTATGAACAGGAAGATACATCCTTAAAAAAAGGGCGCCTAGAAAGACCACGACCAGACTTATCCAAGTAATCTTATTGATTTTTAAAAAAACTTCTTTAAGATATTTCCTATTGATTGCTAATAGCACAACCAGCAAAACAAAATTGACTAAAATTGCAAAAACAATTTTGTTGTGAAAATAATCCGCCAGATTATTCAAAATAAGCATACAATTACGATCAGTCTTTTATTTTTAATCACCTTTATCCGCCTCAATTTTTGTGCTTTTATCTTATCACAAAAAGTTCCGGGATTATACAAGGGTATAAAAAATAAAAAAGTCCGCAAGGTTATTACCCTTGAACGGACTCTGATCTTAAGAAGCTATCTTGATTTTTTTTGGGGCTCTATATACTCGAACGTCCCTCCCTTCATCCACGGAAGACGACTTTCCGAAGAAACTTCTTCGACATGCCCCGTCAGGAAAAAAAACTTCACTTCACTGACAACCACATTTTTGCCTCCGAATTCAGTTACGAGCTTAGCATATTCAACAAGCATGTCTTCTCTGGAAAACCACTTTGGATTTCCGACATAGCCAGAATCGGTCCGCTCGATCAATACAAAACCGATTTTTTTATCTCTACGAACAGCGATGTGATACAAGGGTTTTTCCAAGGCATTTCTCCTTCTGTGAAAAATTTTTTCAGTCTTGTTAACAAAACTATTCAAAGATAAAACTTTTTGTCACGGTTTTTTCATCATCCAGGTCATTAAACAATTGAAGATGAGCCACATTAAATGAACAGCCTTTACCTTTCTGATTGACGTACTCATACCAGTACGTTCCATCATTCTCCGAGCTTTGATGGCACACAATTTCAGCCAGACCATTCCGGCTATCGGCCTCTGCCACCACTAAAGCGCCGCGGCAAACCCTTAAAACAGTTGCGATAACCGGATATGGTTTTTCGTTAATCCCCAGAGTCTTAGTTCTCAGAAAAAATAAGATTTGATCCCCAGATAATATAGGTGCTTTCATTTACCAATCCCTCCTCAAATCGATTTTGTTTGATATCTATTTTACACAAACTAACAGCTAAATAATCAATTTCTTTAATTATTTAACTGCCAGTTCGTGCTTTTCTAGATAAAAAGAACTAACAAAACAGTCTAGCATATAATTTTAATTTAGTCAAGCATAAGCGACAAAGAATGGACGTAAATAGCCACTATTTGTCATTTTCTCCCTTTAGTGGATAAACTTAGAACTTTCGATTGGTTTGAATTTCAAAAAGTATTTGAAGAATTTGAACTTAATTGGATATAAAAAAAGACCCCGGTCATATACCCCGAGGCCCTTATTGAGATAGTCTGGTCAAAATTGAGAACTACTGCAATGTAATAAAAGGTCCATCTCTTTGGTCATCTTTAAATTCGATGGTCCAACCCGCTTCTTTGTAGCGGCGGGTGAGTTCCTGGCGCACTTTCTCATGCGGATAGGTTTCCAGAGTAACGGATATGGGTCTACCTGTATAATCTCGGGCGAGCTTGTCATCAATAAGCTTTTCGATTTTTTTCACCTCAGCCTCATGTTCTCTTTGCAATTTTTCGGCAAGTCCTTCTTTTTTCAGAGCCATGTTTTTCCTCCTATTTTGGTTGAAAATTTATATATTTTCACTTTTCAGTGAATGCCTCTTAAGAACTTCGAATCAGTCTAGCACAAGATAAGGCGTCTGTCAATCTTTGTCTATCAGCGAATTGCTATCATCAAAAAAATGGCTATAGTCAGCCATAATTTATCACTTGCTCCGCGACTAGGATTCGAACCTAGAACCAATTGATTACACTTATCTCTTAGTTTCCTAAAAGGGTGGACTATATCATCTCCTTTATCCTAAAGGAGTGAGGTACTTCCCATAATCATAAAACTACGGTACTTCCTTTCGGAATAGTCTCTGAACCTTCCCCAAACATTCGGGGCTTGGCTGCTGATTACCATAATTTCTGCTGAAGAAATTTTAGGCTTCCAGCAATTCACCTCATTTTCACTTTCAAATTACTTTGAAGGGCTGCGTTTTTGACTATGTAATTCCCTGTGGCAATTAGCGCAAACAAGAATACAATTTTCTATTTCCTTTTGTACCCTTGCCCAACTTCTTGTTAGGCCGTCTTTGGAAATTCCAAACTCTTTTTTCTGAGAATCAAGATGATGAAATTCCAAAGCATCTATGCATTTTTTATAACCACAAAGAAAGCATTTCCCGCCCTTATATTCAATTGCAATATCCTTAATCTTATTCCTTCTTTTGGATACAGCTTTTTTAATATATTCGGCGCGATCAGCATATTTTCTTTTTTCTTTCATATATATTAATTACACATGAAAAATTGTGTTCACAGTCAACTGCTCTACCATTGAGCTATCGCGGAATATTAAATTTTCAATGTTTGACCTAAGAAAAAATCCTAAGCCAAGGCCTAAAAACTTAACAGGAGCTCTTCTATCACGGAATAAATATCCGATTTTTAAAACAAATTGATTATAACAGAATGCTCTAAAAAATCAAGCCTAATAGTCTCTCAGCTTTTTGATAGTGCCGTGCTCCCTGATTTTTTCCAAAGCCTTGGCTTCAATTTGACGGATGCGTTCGCGCGTCACGCCAAATTCCTGGCCGACTTCTTCCAGCGTGTGCACCACGCCATCTTCCAAGCCAAAACGTATTTTTAAAATCTTTTGTTCGCGCGGAGTGAGGGAATCCAAAACCTCAGCAATGTGATCTTTCAAAAGCTTGCGCGAAGCTGATTGGTTTGGCATGATCGTTTCCGTATCTTCGATAAAATCTCCAAGCACGCTGTCATCATCACTGTCACCTACTGAAGTTTCCAGAGACACCGTTTTCTGCGAAATTTTTTGGATATGTCTGATTTTATCCACTTCCAGTCCCATTTCTACCGCGATTTCTTCCGGCAACGGTTCGCGCCCCAAATCCTGCACCAGCCTTCTGGTTATTTGTGTGTACTTATTAATTGTTTCCACCATATGCACAGGAATACGGATAGTTCGGGATTGATCAGCGAGAGCCCGTGTGATCGCCTGGCGGATCCACCAAGTGGCGTAAGTGGAAAATTTATAACCCTTGCGATAATCAAATTTTTCCACCGCGCGGAAAAGCCCGATATTGCCTTCTTGTATCAAATCCAGAAGCGAAAGATTATGCGAACGGCCGACATATTTTTTGGCGATAGAAACCACCAGGCGCAAATTGGCTTCAGTCAGTTTTTGTTTAGCCTGCGGATCGCCTTTTTCAATTCTCTTGGCTAAAGAAACTTCCTCATCGGATTTCAAAAGCCCGACGCGCCCAATTTCGCGCAAATACATCTGTACCAGATCTGAAGAAGCATCTTCCGAAGCCTCCGCCAATTCTTTTTTTCTTGATCTTCCAGTTTTTTTCTCTTCCTCAATATTTTCTGAAATCTTATCCGTTTCCAATTTCAACATTTCGTCCGAACTCATGATTCGCACTCCCACCTCTTCCAGCCTTTCATACAAGCTCTCGAGGTCCTCGATGTTCTGCTCGGCATTTGGAATAACATGCAGAATTTCATCTTCAGTCACAAAGCCCCTCTGTTTTCCCCGCACAACCAAATCGCCGATTAGATCTCTTTTTTTGGCTTCTTCTTTGGGTGAAATTTTACTGACAGATTTTTTAATCTTCTTCGCCTTGGCAGCTTTTTTGAAAGATTTCTTAATTTTCTTGGAAGATCCTTTTTTTGGAGCTGCTCTTTTGGCAACTTTCTTTACTTTGGTGGCTTTGCCTCCGCCAGCTGGCGGATTCTTTTTCCCTAGCCGAGAAAGCTTCCTTGGACGCGCCGGCTTGGCTGTTTTCCCGGATCGAGCAAGCTTTTTAGCCTTGGCTTTCCCTGACTTGGCATTTTTCGCCTTCCCTTTTTTTATAGTTTTTTTTGTTTTGGCCATAATAACAAAATTCTCTAATCCGCCACGACGGATTAGAATTTAATAAGTTATGCGCTAAAGCTTAAATTATGATTCATTGCCTATTTTGCAAGCTGATTTATTTCTTCTAATATTCGCTTGGATTGTAACCGCAAGAATTGCGCTGCCTCCTTGTCCCCCTGCTGTTCGGAAATTTTCAGGTCCGCAATGATCTTTACCAATTCTTCTTTTTTAATTTCTTTTTTCAGCTCTTTGAGACATTGTTCAACCTCACTCAATGGATCCTCAAAAAAAACTTCCTCCAATTCGTTGTTTAACCCGACCCTGTATTTTTTCTCGAAGTATATTTTTTCGGCTTTTTCTTTCGTTTCACGCTCAACGGATGATTTCAAAAAATCATCAAAACTATACTGGATTTCTTCTCCGCTTTTTACTAGAAGGCTTAGAAGGCTATCTTTTAGAAAAAGTGGATCTGTTCCGTCTTTTTCTATTACTAACTTCCAAGCATCGCTGGAAACAAGCATTAATCCTATCAAATCTTCAACCAGCGCTTCCGCCTTTTTCTTGGGCATAAAGATGCCCGCATTTCCCGAAACTGAAGATTTTTTTGTTATTCTATTCTTAAGCGTAGCCTGTTTAAGCATATCCGTCAATATGGCCTCAGAAACATCCAACATTTCACCCAACTTTTTGAGCCAATGGCTCTTTTCAATCGCGCTGGCCATGTTGCCGATCATGTCCAACAATTCTTCGGCTATAATTTTTTTCTGTTCAACTTTATTTTTATCATGTTTGGAAAAAACCTGACCGAAAAAATAATCCATGGCGCTTTTCGCCTCTTCGACCGCCGCGCTCAGTTGCTTAGGGTCTTTCTCGGCCAATTCAGCCGCGTCCTTACCGGCTGGAAGTTTTACAACCTGGACTTCCATATCCTGCTCGAAGCAAAGTTTGATACTTTTTTTTGTGGCCGCTTCTCCCGCGCTATCCATATCAAAAAGCATTTTTACTTTGTCCGTGTACCTTTTTATGGTCGTAATTTGATCTGGTGTCAAAGCAGTTCCGGAAACCGCGACTGTGTTTTTGATCCCCACCTGGTTTGACGCGACGACATCCATATTGCCCTCCACCAGAAGAACAAAATCTTTCTGGCGCATCTCGTTTTTAGCCTTATCAATGCCATACAAAATTTTACTCTTATGATAAACTTCCGTTTCTGGCGTATTCACATATTTGGCTTGTGTTTCATCCCCCCCCGGAGCCACCCGAGCTGAAAAACCGACGACCTTGCCGTTCGTATCAGCAATCGGAAAAATGACCCGATCTCTAAATCTATCGTAATGTTTATCTTGACCCGGTTTATTTTCTGCTTTTTCAACCAGGAGACCAGTCTTAGCAATTTCTGGTATTTGATATCCTCTTTTGACCAAAAATTCCAGAATATTTCTCCACCCGCGCGGCGCATAACCCAAGCGAAATTCTTTGATTGTTTCCTCTTTCAGTCCGCGCCCGAAAAGATATTCCTGAATTTTTCCTTTTTTTCCCGGCTCGCCCCAGAGTTGGGCCTCATAAAATTTGGTTGCTAGTTCCAAAATTTCCAAAGTCTTATTTTTTTCAGCCGCCGCTTTGGGATTGATTTTTTTGAGCTCGATGCCGGCCTTCTCTGCCAGTTGTTTCAAAGCATCCCTAAATTCCAACCCCTCAATTTCCATCACAAAAGCAAAGACATCCCCGCCTTTTTGGCAGCCGAAACAGTGCCACATCTGCTTGTCCTCGTTGACCATAAAAGAGGGGCTCTTTTCATTATGAAAAGGACAGAGCGCCCGATAATTGGCCCCTGCCTTCTCCAAACGGATATAATCCCGCAACACATCAACGATGTTTAGCCTTGATTTTATCTCCTCAATGTCTGAATTCATAGTCTATATACTATAGTATACTACACAAAATGTGGCAAAAGCTTGCACTATTTTTCTATTTTCTCTTTTTCAATTCAATCTTTCCGCAGCCTATTTTACTATATTTTGGAAACTTCTGGACTTCAACCACCAGAGCAGTCCCGCTGTCGATTCCCACGCCATAGCGAACTTTGGTTTTTTGCATTTCTTCAAGCAGTAGTTTTTGTCTTTTTTTGGCGCTATAGTGTGGCTCAATCACCGTGTCTTTCAAAATACCAAGTCCTTTCCAAAGCGTATCATCTTCTACTCTCATATATTCTCCCATTGCTTTAGCACCTGCCGATTCCCCAATAATATATTTTGCGTTTTTTATTATTTTTAAAAGTTTTTTATCCTCTTTCAACTTCTTCATCAAATTAGAACTGCTACTACCTCCACTAATAAAAATTAATGGCTTATCAACTTTTAGCATATCTTTTCTCCTGCTGGCTTTAAGATATTTCGATCCCTTCAGATTAATATTTCTGTGAAACCAATCCCCTTTCCACTCAGGTTCGCGCGTTGTTATTCTTGCATAAGGAACATGCAAAAGCTGATCCGGCTTTAAATCGTTTAAGACTTTTTCAATAAGTTTTAGTTCGGCCCTAGCCTCTCCCTTTTCCGCTCCGCCAAATAAAAATAGCTTCATATTATTTTTTTATTTAAGTTCACTTTTAACTGTTTTTAAACACCCTTCCACCATTTCTTTCAAAACCTTCTTGCCTAGCTTAAGCGAAGCTTTTTTGAGCGGATCGTAATCCTTGTATTTTAGATAATCCTCATCAGCCCCGTTTTTTCTGCCAACTCTTTCTTCCTGTGGATAACAAGCCCAGAAAAGTGAGGTTTCAAATTCATCCGCGTGGTCTAAGTTTTTCATGTTTTGGTAAGGATTTATAAAATATAATCCCTTTTCTTTCTTGGGTATTTTAGTAAGTGTCTTAATCTGTCTGCTTCCAGCATGACCGGTGATAATAAAAATATTTTTAAAACCTTGCCTTTTCAAATTTTTAACTAAGCTAATTAGTATATCTGAAAGTTGAGCTGGATTCAAATAATATAGACTCCCTGAAAGTTTTTTCCTACCAACATGCCTGTCCATACCAATTAATTTTTCCTTACCACTAAAGCCAACCCGGTCTGTACCCAAATAAATAGGGGGCAAAACATAGCCTGAAATTTTTTGAGAGATAATCTCACATATCCTCTGGGCTACCAAAAAATCTGTTTCAATTGGCAGATGTGTGCTGTGCCATTCGATTGTTCCGACGGGAATAAAGGCAATGCCACTTTTGGCAAATTTGTTGAACTCTTTTAGATAAGTAGTTTTCATAAAATCATTTTAATAACTTTATTAAATTATACCACGATTAATAAACATGATTCCCCTACAGCAAATGCTTGAATTTTGTCTTTTTCGTTTTCAAATACCTCCTGTTAAAATCATTAGTCTCCCCGCAATGCTTAATTATTTTTTTAATTCGGATATGAGACTCATTTAGGGCTTTTATTTTTTCCGGGTTATTCGTCATCAGAAGTACTGATTTTATTTTTAGAACTCGAATTATCGCATTAGCAATTTCATAAGTTCTCTCATCGGGCTTGAAACCAAGTTTCACATTGGCATCATAGGTATCCAGTCCCTTATCCTGAAGCGCGTAAGCTTTTATCTTGTTATTCAGCCCGATGCCCCTGCCCTCTTGGCGCAAATAGATCACTACTCCTTTTCCTTTTTTGTCTATATGCTTGAGTGATTTTCTCAGCTGATCGCCACAATCGCAGCGCAACGATCCCAAAGCATCGCCAGTCAGACATTCGGAATGGATTCTGAGGGGAACGTTTTCTTGGTTTGCAACTTCACCTTTGACAATCGCCAGATGTTCTTTGCCGTCGAGATTTTTTCGGAAAGCATAAATAATAAAATTGCCATATTTTGAAGGCAGCTTCGCTTTAGCTATAACTTTTACTTTGACTGCCTTCGCGCTTTTCATTTATATTTTAGAAAATATACGTTGGCGGAAGGAGAGGGATTTGAACCCTCGAAGCCCGTTAAGACTTACCGCCTTTCCAAGGCGGCGCACTAGACCACTATGCGATCCTTCCAGAATGTAAAAACATGTTAGCACAACATGTTTAAACTATACAATATTTTGATGCCAATTTATTGTTTATCCCACCTCTTTGATGCCGATCAGTGTCATACTTCTGCCAGTTGAAGTTCTTCCCAAGATAACCACCGCCTTATCGCCTTTTTCCAATTTATGATCATTCTTTGTTTTCTCTATGATCAGATCAATGAAATTTTCACGGCTTTCTCCGTTTTCAAAAAGGTAGGCGCGAATTCCCCAGACAATTGAGAGTTGATTGTAAGTTTTCAGATTATTCGTGGCTGCAATCATCAATTGTTCTGGCCGGTGATGCGACATCAGTCGCGCCGTTAGCCCTGTTTCGGTATACATTATAATGGCCTTCGCCTTAGAACTTCTAGCCAACTCATGCGCGCTATTGATAAGCGAAGCAAAATCCGTAAAAATATCATCATCCAAAAAGCCGGGATTTATATCATCAAAGGGCGACTCTTCCACATTTTTGATGATATCGCGCATGACTTTGACAGCCTCAACCGGATATTTCCCGCTAGCGCTTTCCCCCGAAAGCATAACTGCGTCCGTGTGATCGATCACCGCGTTGGAAACATCTGAAACTTCCGCCCGGGTCGGGATTGGATTCACAATCATCGAGTCAAGCATTTGGGTAGCCACAATGACTGGTTTATTGGCCTTCAAACATTTAGCTATCAATTCTTTTTGGTAGATCACAACTTTGCTTTCTTCCATTTCAATCCCCAGATCCCCGCGCGCCACCATAACAACATCCGATGCTTTAATGATCTCCTTGATATTTTTCATGGCTTCTTTTCTTTCAATCTTAGAAATAATCTGCGGTAAAATCAGATCGCGTCCCAGAATTTTTTTAATTTTTTCCCGCACTGCTTCAATTTCCTTGCCATTACTGACAAAAGACAGCGCCACAAAATCAACCTCTTGGCCCACAGCAAATTCCAAATCACGTTCATCTTTTTCTGTCATGGCACCAAAATGAAAATTGGCATCCGGTATATTCACGCCTTTATGATTTTTTATTATTCCGCCATTCAAGACCTCGGCTTCCAAAAATTCATCCTGCTTTTTTGTCACTTTTAGCCTTTTTATCCCGTCTTCGATCAGAATTTCATTGCCAATATTTATATCGCCGATAATATCCGGATAATCCAAAAAAATAATTTTGGAAATTGGATCATTGGAATTTGTTTGGAAATTGGAAATTGGAAATTGGAAATTTGGGAATGCCACAGCATCAGAAACCCTTATAATTTCTCCTTTCTCTATTTCCAGATCATTATCTATTGCTATCCGTATTCTCGGCCCCTGGAGGTCCGCTACAATTCCAATCGGTCTCTTCATTTCCACACCCAACTCACGGATCAATTTTATAATATTTCCGTGCGATACATAATCGCCATGCGAAAAATTAAGCCTGACTACATTAACGCCTGCCTCAACAAGCTGAACAAGTTTTTCTCTTGAATCAGAGGCTGGCCCGATAGTTGCGATGATTTTGGTTTTTTTTGTCATTTTCTTTGGTTGCTTTAATTTTATTTTGACACAGAAAATCAAAACAGGCAATCGCAAAGAAGGCCTGTTTCGAAATATTAATATCTATTTGATAAGTTCGAATCCACCGATTATCGGCAATTTTTTCATTTCACCCTTTGCTCCATTGATAATTCCCATAATCGCAATGACAATCAAAGCGACTGAACCCAAAGGCAAGATGATAAACCATCCAATGATTGGAATTATTCCTCCGACAATATTGACTGCAATTGCCGCCAAAAAAAGATTCAGCTGTTGATTAGCATGAAATTTAGCGAAAGGACTATTTTTTGCATCAGTCACTAACGGAATGAAAAAAAGTATCGGCAAGATATAGCCAATAATAGCCATCGGCTTGTTTTTTTCCGCATCTGACTGGTTTCCTTGCGGAGCCGCCGGCTGTGCTGGCTGTTGCGTTGTTTGTTCTTCCATATTACACCTGCCTTTCTAATTTTGTCGAAGATCGACTTAGTTTATGATTTCTATCTAAATTATACCAATAATACGCCAAAATAACAAGATTCAGACTAAATCCTCAATTTCTCGAATAATATCCTCAGGAATCGGGTTATTTTTCGGACTTACCCCCGGATATCGCCACGCACTGATGATTTTTAGCTTTTTAGTAAACAGCGGTTTTAAGTTTTGGATTTTGGGTTTTGTGATTTGTTTGAAATTTGGAATTTGGAATTTGGAATTTGTTCCGCCTTGGAGCCGGTACATCGCCCATATTTCGCTACTCCAGACCCTCTTTCCATCTTTTGTGCTCACTGAAGTGGGTTGCATAACTGCAATTGTTTTTTCTACAACGCCCTCCTCCACCCTCTGCGGATTATTGATCACACGCAAAACCCTCTGCGCTGTCAGTCCATAATGCTGCATTTTCATGAGCGAGTGCTTTGTCCACTCGTATTTTTCCGTATTTTTGGGAATTTTAAATTGCATAAATATATACTTACATGAGATGTTCATTTTGACGACGAATTGACAATTTATCCTTAAACTTTCTCGGCACCTGGCTATACAAAACGACTCTCGCACCTTTTTCTTTTAATTCTTTCACAGTCCTTTTTGCCTGATCAAGGTCGACCGATTTAAATCTTGTTTCTTCTCCCGTATCCACATTTTCTATAACATATTCTTCTGGGATATCATCATATTTTATAAGATACAAATTTGATAACCATCTAAAAATAGATTCGGTTTCACAATTTTTCACTTTAATCCCGTCTTTTTCATCCCTAAGTGTCTCTTCGATGCCTGCTCGCAGCCATCTTTTCTCGATATCAGAAAGATTATCAATGTCCAGCTCGATTTTTAGAAGTTTTTCAGCTCTTTTCATGTGCCTTTGAATTCTATTACTTTCTTCTGGAGTTTTTTCTCTAGGATTTAATCCTCCAAAACCCTTAAAATTTTCTTTCATATATTTTAATATATTATTAGCAATTTTTACGGATAAACTTCACAAAATTCCTCTGTAGCTCCGCGATTTCGGCGTTTTCAATAACGATGCCAATTAAGTTGACTAGGGATATCATAGCAACTTTGTCGCCCGCGATCATAATGTCCACGGACAGCTTGAAATCTTCCGGCAAAATTTTGGAAGAACCAAGATCTTTATACCACTTACTTTTGGCATGCTTTCGGCCAATCGGCGTGTCTTCGATCAGATCTTTGATTTGCCCGCCGGATTCGTGGATATTGGCAAAAAATTTTTTATTGTCATTCTCATTAAAAACTGAAAAATATTTGTCAGCCGCGAATGCGCCGTAAATCGTTTGCGATGTTTTGGTCAGCTCGTCATAAATCGAGCGCATGCCTTCAATGCCCTCGTAAAATCTGATTTGTGGCTTGTGAGAAGAGCGCGCGAAAACGCTCTTGAGATCCGGCAGAATTTTTTCAAAATGCTTTCTCTTGCGGTCCAGGATTTTCAGAATCTTTTCCGGGCTTTCGGCGACATAAAAAATCCTTTTGCCCTCGGCGGTTTTGTGCACCAGGTTTTTTTGCAGCAAATCGTCAATGTGCTGATAAACTGTCATTCTCTTCACCTTCGATTTTCTGGCCGTGTCCGCAATCGTCGCTTTCCCTAAGTGCAAAATCGCCAGGTAAATCTGGGCTTCTTTTGGCTCTAGGCCAACTTCAACTAGGTGTTTTTCCAAATCTTCATGCATGCCAGCATATTATAATATGACAACTTTTTTGTCAACATTTTCATATTTTTAAAAATACTATGGCTCTTTATAGGCATTATTTTATTATTTTATTCTAATTTTATTGTCATATTGTCTGATTATCTTATGATGCATTGTTCTCCCCTTGGGAGAAAGATCTTTAAAAATTTAAATCAAAGGAATAAAAAAATGAAAAAAATTATAAAAAACTCCGGTGATTTCATAAAAATTACCGGGGAGAAATTTTTTCAAATTCTTAGGCTTTTCCCTCCATACCTAAAACAAAGAGAATCCTTAAAGGAACTCTACCAAATTTACTTGCATTCGCCTTCAAAAAGCTTGCTGATTTCCAATAGGGGCTCGATTCTCTTGGCAAAAAGTTTAATTTCTGGAAACTATTTTCCGATATTCAATATCGGATTTGTTCTGATTAGCCCCAATCATGGAACCGAACTGATAGACGTCGGCATTGTTGGAAAAATAGAAAATACCCCCTGGATTGTCCGTCCAGAATCAGCCTGCGCTCCATCATTTACTTTTGGGTCACAACGATGCAATTGTTTCGATCAATGGCTTTCAGCGATAGAATTAGCCAGTCGTTTCCACAAGATTGACAGAAAGATAAGCATGAAAGGACTGGAGATGAATTTGAAAAACCCCGATAACTTATTCCAGGGCCAGAACCCGACTTTTGTTTTCATCCATCTGGCTAGCCAAAATGGAATGGGAAGCGGAAACCAAAGCAGTTTTACCGAATTAACTGCCAGCGCTTTTTTAAGACATAAGGGCGAATACTCCGCCGAACAATTATTCGGACTCTCAATGGCACAAGGCTTTCGTAAGATCGGAGTCAAGCCCGACCCAAGACAGTCAAAGAATGGATTCGCTTATAAGATCCCGCCTATTATCCTTGATTATCTGCAAGCACCCAGGGAAATTATTCTGCTCACCAATAACCCGAAAAAATTAACTGCTTTTACCTCAAGGGGTTATGATGTCACGCGGATGCCTTTGGTCGGAAGGCTGGACAAACACTGCTTAAAGGAAACTAACGAGAGAATGACTGAATTTGGCCATATTATTCCAAAACAGCGCCTCTCTCAAAAGCAAGAACTAGATGCACTGGAGAAAAAGATTAAAAAAGTTTGCAAATCCGATCCAGACACTGAATACATCAAGAATCTGAACTATTTTTTGGAGCATAGCGATGAAGATAAAGTAGATTCAGAGTGGTTTTTGCAAACCTTGCCTATTTTTGCTCCACAATTGTGGAAAAAAATCAAAGCAGGAGGAATAATTAAATGGTTGGATGTCGGCACCGGCCCCGGCACAAAACCTATCAAGATTATCAAGATCCTTGAAAAAAAATATGGCTCCAGAATTGAATTTACTGCTCTGGAACCTTCGACTCGGTGGATAAACATCTTCAAAAAAAATTTGAAAAAACACCCTCGAGCACAAATTAAAGTTATAAGGGCAAAGTGGGAAGAATATGCCATATCGCAAAAGAAACAGTTCGACCTGATCACATTTTTTCACTCTATGTATGGAATCAAGATCGTAAACGGCATATTCCCGTCTTTAACCGAAGTAAAAAAATTCCTGCGGGAAAAAGGCGTTGTCTGTATCATTGTTGAGAGCGAAAGATCAGATCTTCATAAAATAAAACAGGAAATATTTCCCGAGTTATACAGAAGATCTCCGATTTCAATAGAGACGGTGAAGAATACGCTGAAAAAGCATGCTCTTGCCTTTAATATTGATTCCAATCAGAAAGATCAGAAACTGTATGTGGATACAAATTCACTGGGATTCCTTTCATTTATCGCCCAGACTCAACCGGAAAATTACAACCGAGTGGTCTCAGAAGAAGTCCGAAAAAAAATCATGATCTCTGTAACGCGAATCAAAAAAAATTCAGGCCAAAGAACTTTCCTCAACATTCCAGACGATTTTATATGGGTTAACAAATAAAGAATAGAGGGGCGAGATAAAATCTCGCCTTTTCTTTTTGTAATATTTCTTAGTATGGTTTTTTTAGGCGTAGGCCTAGATTTATCATATTTACTTAATCAAACATTCATCCCTCTCAACGCCTTCACCCTCTCCTCAATCGGCGGATGGGTCATAAATAATTTTGTAAGCTTTTTTCCTTTGAACGGATTTACAATATACAAGTGCGCTGTGGCACGATTGGCAGCTTCAAGCGGTTCTTGATCAGCCGAAATTTTTTCGAGCGCTCGAGCGAGACCTTCAGGATAACGCGTGAGCAAAGCCCCATCCGCATCAGCCAAGAATTCGCGTTTTCTGGAAATCGCCAGTTGCATCAAAACTGCCGCGATGGGAGCTAAAATAGAAAGCACGATCGCCGCAATCATCAAAATCATTCGCAATTGACCGCCTCCGCTGTCATTATCTCGTGACTTTCCGCCCCAAAATGCCCAATGACGAAACCAATCAGCCAAAAGCGTTACAAATCCGACCATCACCACAACTACAGTTGAAAGCAAAATATCTTTGTTCCCAATATGCGACAACTCATGCGCGATGACGCCTTCCAGTTCTGTTTTTTCAAGTTTTTGCAAAATACCGGTCGTCACACAAATAACTGCATGCTCCGGATCGCGTCCGGTTGCGAACGCATTCGGCGCCGTGTCTTCAATAATATAAATTTTTGGTTGAGGAAGACCCGCCGTAATACAAAGATTTTCAACCAAATGATAGATCTCGCGTCCATTCTCATGCGTCACAACTTTCGCCTGGCTCATTGCCAAAACAATTTTGTCGCTCCACCAATACGACCCGAAGCTCATTAAGACTGAAAAAATAACCGCAATATATAAAATCACACTATTGTCCATCGCACCGGCGAAAATATAGCCGATACCAATGACAAAAACTAAAAAACCTGTGATATAAACCCAGGTCAAGCGCGTATTTTTATCTGCTTGATTATACAATGTTGCCATATATTATTGCAAAAATTTCAGTGAATCAAGTACCTTCTGGCAATCAGCTTTCGAATTTTCCGCCTGTTTGTCATAATAGGTGGTCTCCGCATAAAAAACTTTTTTACCCAGCGCCCAGTAAATTCCATCCAGTGTCAGCCCGCTATCCAAGACGACTCCCTCTGTTTGCAAGGCATTTTTTCCGGCCAAGGTTTTTTCAGTCGGATTTTTGCCCAGAACCCGGTGATTTTCTTTTAGCACCTGCTTGATCGGAAGATCATTCTGATTATCAAACTCGCCATAAACCATGGATGCTGCCAGCGAGTCAAAATAGCCATAGGTTTTTTTATTGAATCTTCTAATTATTACTTCTCCTGCTTTTTCTTCGACTATCCACTCTGGGGGATATTTAAGTTCAAAAATATCATTTTTATAAGTCTGCCACTCTTCGTACCCGGCAGGAGTATAATCATCGGTTTTTTTATTTACGATCGCAGACGCGGTTTCCTTAGCTTCTTCCGTTAGATTCATCCCAGCCAATTTGGAAAGGCGAGTTACATGGATAACCGAATACACCGCCCAAAGCAGCAAGATCGAAGTAATAACAACCGCTAATATCGTGACCAAAATTACCAAGTTGCTGGAATTATACTTTTTTTTGTCGCTCGCGCTTTGATACTGGACTTCCGCTTCACTTTTGGGCGTATTATCAATTTCTTTTCTATACCCCAGAAAATATCCCGGCGGCAAATTTTCTTTTTTATTTTTTTCCTCTTCCATTTTTAAAAATATTCGCGTTAATTCGTTCTAAATTTGTCCCGAGTACTCGGGATTCGTGTTTTTTTAGAATTCCACTTTCACCGGTTCTTTTTCGGAGCCTTCAGCTTCAAAAAATTCCCGCTTAGCAAAATTCAGCATCCCAGCGATTAAATTATTCGGAAAAACTTCAATTTTAATGTTGAAGTCGCGGACATTGCCATTATAGAATCTTCTGGAAGCTTGGATTTTATCTTCCGTGTCAGTTAATTCTCGCTGCAATTCCAAAAAGTTTTGATTGGCTTTTAAATCCGGGTAGGCTTCCGCCACCGCGAACAAACTTTTCAAAGTGTTTGAGAGCATGTTTTCTGCCTGCGCTTTGTCTTGAGCTGTTCCCGCGCCCATCGCCCGCGCCCTGGCTTCCGTCACTTTTTCAAAAACTTCTTTTTCGTGTGCCGCATAACCTTTGACAGTATTTACCAAATTCGGGATTAGATCATATCTTCTTTTGAGTTGCACATCGATGTCGCTCCACGCTTCATCCACACGATTCTTAAGTGTGATTAGGCCGTTGTATGTCATAACCAACCAAGCGGCGATAACTACAACGATGACCAATATTATTATTCCCATATTTTTTACTTATTTATTATATTGATATTATAGCACATTTATACACTTCCGCTAGCCTGAAAAATTCACTAAAAAACAAGACTGTGCTAAAATAAAGCTATAAATGGCATAAGAAAACAACTATGAGAAACTTTCTTTCTTTTTTCGCTCCTTATTACATTTTCCTGATACCCATGGCTGTCGGCTTTATCATCCAGGTCACTAAGTTTATTGTTTTTTCTCTGAAGCATGGTTGGGACTGGCACTATGCTATGACCCATGGGCACATGCCAAGCGCGCATACCGGTTTCATCGTGTCGCTCGTAACTTCCGTTGGATATTATGAAGGCATCCACACTGGCGCTTTTACTGTCGCCGTGGCACTCGCCATTATCGTAATCGACGACGCGGCGCGGCTGCGAATGTATATGGGCGACCAAGGCAGGTACTTGAATATGCTTATCCGCCAATTAAATGTCAGTGAAGAACAATTTCCTCGCCTCAAAGAGCGCATGGGCCACCGAGTTTCCGAAGTGATCGTTGGCGGAATCCTCGGGGTTGTTTTAACACTCTTATTTGCAAAGATTTTAGGCTAAACTAAAAAATTGCAAAACAAAGCCGGGCCTTAATATTTAAAAAGCCCGGCTTTTAGTTTTGAAATTTTATATTTTTTCCAGTTCTTCTTTGATGATCTCTTTATCATTCCACGGAATTTTTTGCGTTCCCACCACCATCGATTCAAAATTACCCATGCCGGTTACCGCGATGATATCGTCCGTCCGTCCGAGCTCCAAAGCTTTTCTGATTGCTTCCCTACGATCAGGGACTATCCAAAAACTCTTTTCTTTTTCTTTTCCTTTTATGCCCGCCACTATTTCATCAATGATTTGCTGCGGATCCTCATGATACGGTTCATCATTAGTCACGATGACAAAGTCGGCATAGCGAGAAACAATTTCCCCCATGATCGGCCTTTTCCCGCGATCACGCTCTCCACAGGAACCAAAAACCGCGATTATTTTTGCTCCCGGATTTTTGATTTTTGCCAGCACTCCATATAACTTTTCCAAGGCGTTCGGAGTCAACGCGAAATCCACCAAAATATTCAGTCCCCTGTTGTTGGGCACATATTCTAGTCTCCCAGGTACACCCTTGATTTCTTCCAAAGCCTTCGCGCATATAAATAAATCGATGCCTTCGGAAATCCCGGCGCTGATTGCCGCCAAAGCGTTTTCAATATTAAAATCGCCAATCAAATGCAGGAAGAATTTTTGGCCATCAATCTCAAAAGCTGATTTATCAATCCCTAATTCAATATTATTTGCAAAAATATCCGCTTTATTATTTCTTAAACTATACGTTTTTTTCTTAGAATTGCCCTGCTCCAAAAATTCTTCCGGCTTTTCCATGTCTAAATTCACAATCGCGATTTTGGCTTTTTGAAAAAGCCTTGCTTTTGCCTGGCGATATTTTTCCATCGTCTTGTGATAATCTAAATGCTCGCGTGTCACATTGGTAATCACCGCTGTTTTATACTCCACGCCCCAGACGCGATATTGATCGAGCGAATGCGACGAAGTTTCCAAAACCAGATATTCGCAGCGTGCTTTCACTGCTTCCAAAATAAATTTCTGAACCGCGAAAGAGGACATGGTTGTGAGATGAGAAAGGTTTTTCCAAACTTTCCCGCCAATTTTATAATTAATCGTGGAAGCCATCGCCACCGTATGCCCGGCCTCTTCCAAAATTCTCGTGATCATCTGCACTGTTGTCGTCTTGCCATCCGTCCCCGTCACACCGATCACCTTGATGCTTTTGGACGGAAAACCATACAAAAAATTAGCCAGCATGGCTTGCGCTAGATGATAAACGTTCTTGAACGCTTGAGGAATGAGTTTTTTCATAAAATTCATGTTTTCATTATAGCCTAATATCTTTCCAAATAAAAACAAGGCCTGAGTAATCTCAGGCCAATTATCAGTAAAAGCTTTAAGCAAAACTTGTGTTTTGATCTCTTTTTATTCTTTCCAGTTCCAGTGAAAGCTCTATCACCTTCTTTACTACCTTTACGACGCCTTTGATATGATCCCTAAATGCAACCAACGGATCACTGTATTCGAGATAAATCTTTCTGGCGCTCTTCATCATGGGCAAAACATATTCTTCTGTATCTTTGATGTATCTTATGAGTCTTTCCGTGGTGTAGCAGTTGATCATGTCATCAATGTTGCATGCCCTGTCAGCCGCTTTAATAATAATCGCTCGAATATCAGTCGTTATTTCCCGATAATAAACTTCAGCGGGTACTTTTTTCTTTTTCGAAAGAAGATCGACAATGTTCGCCACTTCTTCCCCGAAAATTTCAGCCAGCTCCTCTTTAGTTATCGGGGTATCCTCAATAACATCGTGTAAAAGCGAGGCTGCTAATGTCACATCGTTGCGAATTCCATGATTGAGCAAATACCGGCAAACTCTGATTGGATGCTCAAAATACTCTGCGTCATCGTCTCTTTTTTGATCCTTATGAAGATTGTTGGCATAAGTCACCGCCTTCATGGTGAGCGGTAGATTTGCGCCTTTGGCAAAGCCATATATGTAAACCGCCTCTTTGATCATCGCTATCCTCCTTTCTTTCTATATTTGATATTTTTACAAAGACCTATTTTTTATATTCTCCCCACTCTAGCGCAAAAAACAAAAAAGTCAAGCCCTTGATTTGAACTGACTTTCAAAGCCAAAGAATTATAATAAGCTTTTTATCTTCTGAATTGCTCTGTATAAATTATACTTTACGGGATTTATTACAATATCATAGCTCCCAGAAAACTCTATGGGTTTTGTTTCTGGCGAAAAACCAGTCTTGAATTTTGTAATGCCAGACCAAGAATTATCGTCGCCAATTTTCACTCCCCCAAAATCATACCTCGCCAACCCGGCTTTTTTCGCATCCAGAATCGCTTGCCATTGCAAAAGATATGGCGCCATAACATTGCGAGATTCATTGTCAGACGCACCATGCAGATAGGTAGCAGTGTTTCCATAATGGATAACAATATTAGCCGTGATAATTTTATTTTTATATTCCGCAATATATAATTTCAAATTTTCCGCCGGAATGGTTTCAAACATTTGGCGATAATAATTTTCCGGATGTGGAGTGATTCCATCGCGCTTGGTCGTGACTTTAACTAATTCTAAAAAATTTTCTAAATATTTTCGAGAGTCAGGTTGCGATTTATCAGTCACGCTAATTTTAACATCGTGTTTTTGCGCCACTTTAATATTGTAACGCGTCTTTGACTTCATCTCGGAGAGCAAATCCTCTTCGCTTTTCGTAATATCAATAATAAATAATTCCCTGGGTTGCATGTCATGCGGCGCTTTTACGACCTTGTAATCACTATTTTTATAATCCACGTCTATTCTTATCCAGCCTACCTTTTCTTTTTTGGCTAAATTTATTACATCCTCCATTTTACCTTCGCCTAACGGTCCACGCGGGATATAAAAATACTTCCCAACGATTGGCAACTCATGCTCAACAATATTTGCCCAAAAATTTTCTGCGGAAATATTAAATGTCCTTTTGCCGGTTGCCTCTTGAAACTTTCGCCACTGCTCCGATTGCAAAAACCCTCCATTGGGAGAGTTTGCCTGAATAAAATTATTTTTATCTGAATCCAACATAATTTATTTTTTTCCCAAATTTTTAAGCGCCAGGCCAACTCTTTGCCCGATATCCTTGATGTCGGCTGGAATTGATTTCAAAGAATCACGCGCTTCGGTGACGGAGTATCCCATAGAGGTCAGTGCTTCTATAGCATCCATATCGCTCGCTGCGCCTTCTTTTTCGCTCTCCGGCATGTCGGCGATTTTGTTTCTGAGTTCCAAGATCACCCGCTCCGCGGTTTTTTTGCCCACACCGGAAACCTTAGTGAGAATAGATGAGTCTTCATTGAGAATAGCCGTCTTGATAGTTTTCGGCGTCGCCACGGTCAAAATTCCCAGCCCAGATTTCGGACCCACGCCGGAAATAGAAATCAAAAGTTCGAACATCTCCAGTTCTTCCATTGTCAAAAAACCATACAGATCCAATGCATCTTCACGAACGTGAGTGTGGATAAAAAGGTCTGTATTTTCATGCCCGACAATTTTGCCGAAAGTATAAACTGTCAGGAATATTTTATAGCCCACTCCCTGAACATCCACAACCACATAGTTATCTTTGAGATATTCAATTTTCCCTCGAATTTTAGCAATCATAATCTAATTTTAGCCTTTTTTAAACAAAAAGAAAAGCCGTTTTTTCAACGTCTTTCCCCCTCCCCCTATTTTACTTTAGCCAAGAACTTTTATAAAGGCCAAAGATATGACCATCAGGCCATAAACTGCCAAACCTACTGCCATAGCTGTAATCGCAGCCACTGACACATGAAAGGCGATTTCCATCTTGTCCATAGATTTAAATTAATATTTATAGCAACAATACAACGTAGCAATTTTCTCATTTTGTGTCAAGCGCTTGCCAAAAAGCGGCGGCCATGATATAAAAGTAGAGCTAACTTAAGTGCTCAAAAATATAATCATTATAGAGATAAAATCCTATGCCTATCAAAAAATCAGCCAAGAAGTACATGCGCGTAACTTCAAGAAAAACCGAAAAAAACAAGAAAATTAAAGGTCTTTTCAGAGTCGCCATCAAAAAAACCAAGGAAGCCGTGGCAAAAAACGACCTAACGACAGCCAAAGAAGAATTAAAAAAAGCCATTAAGGCCTTGGACAAAGCGGCTGAGAAGAAAGTCATCCACAAAAATACCGCGGCCCGCAAGAAATCCAGACTCAACAAAATAGTCAAAGCCGCAGTGAAAAAATAGATCTTTAAAAAACCGGCGCAAGCCGGTTTTAAAGTTCCACTATAAATTTATCCAATCCCAGCCTGATCTCAATCTGCCCGGTTTTCACTTTAGTATCCAAGTCAGAAAGTTTCTGATAAGTCTTTTTTAATTTATCCAATGAGAATATCTGCAATTGAGCCATACTTTTTTTGACCACAAATGGATGCAGCTTGGAAATTCTGATAATTTCTTGCTCGTGCATCCCATAATTCTCTTTTAAATCGGCTATCTTGATCAAATTTCTGAATTGATAAATAAACATAGACAAAATATAGAACGGATCTTCGCCTTTCTCTAAGTGTCGATGCAACAATTTCAGCGCCTCCATTTTATGCCGTCCAGCCAAAGCATCAATCGTTTGAAAAATATTACTATCAATTTTGGCCCGGACCAGAATTTCAATATCTTCTTCTTTGATAATTCTGCCTTCCGCGTAATTCACCAGTTTTTGAATTTCTTTATCTAAAATATTCGTGTCATTACCGCAAAAAACAACCAGCTCGTCCAGCGCTGTTTTCGAAATTTTTCCCTCACCATCGATTTCCTTGATCCGCTTCAAAACCCAGTTTGTTAATTTTATCCCAACCAGCTTTTCAAAATTTTGACTTTTCGCCTGCTTCTCCAAAAGTTTAAACAAGGCGTTGCTTTTCTTGGGCTGGTCGTTTTCTAAAAATAAAACCACCGCGTCATTATCTTCTGCCAAAGACTTATTCTTTTTAAAATATTCCGAGATTTCTTCCTGTTCTTTCTCAGACCCGCTGGAGATTAAGTTTTTTATGACCACCAGCCGCTTGGGGGCCAATAGGTTAGGAGTGCCCAAGGCGTCCAGCGGGCTGGTCTTTCTGTCTTTCTGATCAAAATCAAAGATAGACAAGCCTGACCCAGCGGTATCGCTTGCCAAAAATTTTTCTTTTATTTCTGAGACTTTTCGGCTTGACCTGAAAGAATCTTTGCCGTAGAGAAAGATAATCATTTACTAGTTCTTAGTTGATTGTTATTAGTATATAGCATTTTAAAGAAACAAAAAAGAAAACCCCATAAATTAGGGGTTTTCCAATAGCTATCTACAAACTAAAAACCACAAACTACCAACAAATTAACTCGCCGGCGTCCATTTCAAATTCTGTCCAGGTTCCAGAATTTCCACCCAGATCTGTCCGGGCACAAACATCATTTCTTTGCCAGAATTATCATAAAACATCAGCTTGCTGTCCAATTTGGATTTATCTTTTTTCCAAGTCCCGGCGTATTCTTGCCCATTTAAATAATAATGCGCTTCTCCGGAATCTTGCGAGTCATACCAAGGATCCCCGACTTCCACATTATTATATCTGCCGCTGATACTTTCAACCCCGGTCTTTTTTATGTCTTCCACGCCCGCCCACGGGTCCTTGAGCCCCTGCCCGACATAATTTTGTTCCACGGTTATTTGTTCTGATTTGGCAAACATCACTACTACATTTTTCGGCGCGATTCTTTGACCATTATTTTTGTCCGTATCCGCGGTGGTGTTCCATGTCCTTAAATATGAATTAGACGCTTTGTCATAGTCATAAGTCACATCATATGGATTAGCGAAAGCCGCGCGCAAGTGCCCGCCATTCGGCCTTTGGTCTTCTGCTGCTTCAGTTTGATGGGCATACCCGGAAAATTTGTTTTCCGTGCTATATCCCAAATCTTTCATCGCCTGCAAAACATTTTCCTTGGTAATATGCCCGGTATCTTCCATTCTCATCCTCCCTGTTATCGGCCATCTGGAACAATAATTTCCAGTCATACACTCGATGTTATCTATAATTTTATTTTTCAAAAGATCCAGCGCAAAATGCGAACCGCCCCAATGGACAAATACAGCATCGAGCCCGGCAGCCAGAGCGATATAGTCATGGCGGGAACTTCTGATGGCGCCAATTTCTTTTGGAATATTGCAAATATACACGCCCATCAGGCGAGTGACTGAAGATGTATAAGCCGGCATTTCAATGACCATGTCTGCTTCAGAAAAACCAGCGGCTGGACGAGCCTGCAAATCAGACGGCTGCATAACTGCTACCGGTCTTTTTTGCCAATTTTCACAAGCCAACCCGGAAATCGGGCTAACATCGCCTAAATTAAGCGGTCCCTGCTGTTGGCCACCATTAATATTTATTTGTTTGACCGGAGTTTTTTTTCTGGTTAAAAAATAGCCACCGACGACTACGATAACGACTGCAATAATTCCTACGATTATTTTTTTCTTTGTATCCATTGTTTCTTTTTTTATAATTTATTTTTGGCACTTAGAACAAAAAAATATGCTTCTTTGCCCCAGTGTTGAACGCCTCACTATTGTATCACATTTTTTACATGGTTTTCCAGCTTGCCGATACACACACAGTGCTTTCTGAAATTTTCCCGGTGCGCCGGCAGTGTCACGATAATCACTGTCCGATGTTCCGCGCAGCTTTATGGCTCTGGCAAGGACTTTTTTAATTGCCTGATATATTCTTTCTATTTCTTTGTTGTTTAAATTTCTTATATGCCGCGTTGGTAAAACACCGGCTTCAAATAAAATCTCACTGCGATAAATATTGCCAATGCCGGAAATTAATTCTTGTTCCATAAGAACCAGCCCGATGGATTTGTTTTTTCTTCGCTCCAATATTTCTTCAAATTTTTTGAGCGTAAAACTTTCACTCATCGCATCCACGCCTAATTTTTTTATTTCCGGCAAATTATTTATTTTTTCGGTATCATCCAAAACGATCTTGGCGAATTTCCGCACATCCGAAAACTCTATCGTTTTATTTTTCCCCAAATACCAAATATGATGAATGTAGCTATTGACTTTATCATCAAAATAACTTTTCACTTTTAACTTTTCACTTTTAACTAATAAATGTCCCGTCATCTTCAAATGTATATACAAAGTTTTTCCGCCGGATAGATCGATAAAAATATTTTTTCCGATCCTCCTTGCTCCCAAAATCTTCCGCCCCTTAATTTCTTTCGTAAATTCTTTCAAAGTTTTCCCCTTGATCGCCTTCGGCCAATCACTCCAAAAATCGGTGATGGTATCACCCTTAATTTTCTTGTTTAAATCGTCGATGATTGTTTGGACTTCTGGTAATTCTGGCATAGTTATATCTCTCCCCAATTATCCCCGACTTTCACATTGACCACTAGCGGAACTTTGAGCGTATAAACACTTTCCATAATCTCTTTCACTTTCTTGGCCACTTCATCGGCTATATTTTCTTTAACCTCCAAAATGATGTCGTCGTGCACTTGTAAAAGCATGCGAACATCTGAATTATTTTGATATTCTTCGTGAACTTTAATCATCGCCAACTTTACGATGTCGGCTGACATGCCTTGAATTGGCATATTGATGGCCATTCTTTCAGCTGCGTTTTGGACTTGGAAATTCGGTGAATTTATTTCAGAGATATAACGTCTCCGGCCCATTTCGGTTTCAACATACAAATTCTTTTTGGCTGATTCCTTGGTATCACGCATATACTGAGCAATGCCGGAAAATTTTTCCATATAGGCATCGATGAATTTTTTCGCATCATCTCTTTCGATTCCAGCCGCCACGGAAAAACCAAAGACACTCATGCCATAAATCACGCCAAAGTTCAAAGCCTTGGCGCTAGAGCGCATTTTGGCCGTGACTTGCGAAAGCGGAACCTTGTTAATTTCCGCTGCGGTCGCACGATGCACATCCTCGCCTTTCAAAAATGTTTCGATCATTTTTTTGTCGCCCGAAACATGCGCGACGACACGAAGATCAATTTGCGAATAGTCAGCGCTCACTAATTTGTAGCCTTTTTCGGCTACAAAGGCGGTGCGTAAAAGCTGGCCCAAATCTGTCCGAATCGGAATGTTCTGCAAATTTGGATCCGATGAGGAAAGCCGGCCGGTCGCCGTCACTGCCTGATTGAAAGTGGTATGGATCCTTTTATTCTCATCTACCATTTCCGGTAAAGTATCGAGGTACGTTGTTTTTAATTTGAAAAGTTCCCGATATTCTTCAATTTTTTCGATAATTTTATGCTCTTTGCGCAATTTAAATAATTCACCGGAAGCAGTTGAGTAGCCAGTTTTGCCTTTTTTTATGTCGGCTGTGGGCAGTTTCAGTTTTTCAAAAAGAATTTCCGTGAGCTGTTTCGGGGAATTGATGTTGAAAGTTGTTCCGGCCATTTTATAAATATTTTTTTCCAGTTTCAAAATCTTTTCGGTAATTTTTTGGGATATGCCCTTGAAAATAAGCGTGTTGAGTTTAATGCCGGCGATTTCCATATCGGCCAAAATTTTAATCAGCGGAGATTCAATATTTTCCAAAACAGTTTTGATATTTTTCTGCGGATTTTGCTGCAAACTTATTTTTTCAATTTTTTCCGCGTAAATACTTTTGAGTTTCCAGATATAATCCGCCGCCCAGCAAATTTTTTGCGCGATAGATTCCGGAGTTTCGATTTCCAATCCCAACTGGCCGCTTTTAGCTTTACCCTCGATTTCTTCGCCCAATTCTTCCAAAACCAGATTTTTAAATTCGATTTTTCCGCCGGGATTCAAAACATACGCAGCCATCATCGTATCGTATAATTCTCCCTGCAAATTTATTTCATATTTTTGCAAAACCTCATAAACATATTTCAAATCATACCCGGTCTTTTTAATGTCTTCATTTTCCAGAATACTTTTTAGTTTTGGGTTTATAGTTTTTGGGATTTCAATATAACCAGCGCGGCCAGTCTTATAACTGAAAGCAACCCCCAGCAAATCGCTGTTATAATATTTATCGCCCGTCGTTCGCAGATAAATCGCAATCTCTTTTTGTTCGCTTAGTAATTTTATGAAATCATCAAGCTTATTTTCAGTAATTAATTCAAATTTAAAATCCTTAATTTCACTTATTTTTTGTCCGTGAACCGTTGACTGCGAACCGTGAACTGAATCCGGAAGCCTCTTAATTAAGCTAAAAAAATTCAACTCCTGAAACAAACTGACAATTTTCTGTCGGTCAAATTCTCGTGTCACAGCTTGCGTGAGATCCAATTCCACTGGCACATTTTTTCGAATCGTCGCCAATCCCTTACTCATAATGGCTTGTGCCTTATCTCTTTCTAATTTGTCATGCAATGCGCCCTTAATTTCAGAAAGGTTCTGATAAATATTTTCGATGCTTCCGTATTTTTGCAAAAGCTCAATGGCGGTTTTTTCGCCGATGCCTTTTACGCCTGGAATATTATCTGATGGATCGCCGCGCAATCCCTTGTAGTCGATCATCTGATCCGGACGCAAATTATATCGCTCTTGAACCGCATCAGTGTCATAAATTATCGTGTCGCTCATCCCTCGGCGCAAAGCATAAACTTTCGTTTTGTCGTCGATAAGTTGCAAAGTATCTAGATCGCCAGTGACTATAATATTTTCCACACCGGTAGTTTTTTCCGCCTGATGCGCCATCGTGCCAATAACATCATCCGCTTCGAATCCAGCCATTTCAAAAATGGGAATATTAAAAGCCCGCACCACTTCTTTCACGCGATCAAACTGCGCGTAAAGCTCGTCTGGCGCTTTGACGCGCGTGGCTTTGTATTCCTTGTATTCCTCATGCCGGAAGGTCGGGCCTTTCAAATCAAAAGTCGCCAGAATATAGTCTGGCTTAATTTCACTAATGACCTTGAGAAGCACGCTGGTAAAACCATAAACCGCGTTCACCAGCTCGCCTTTTTTGGTCGTGAGCGGCGGCAGCGCATGATATGCCCGATGAATAATGGCGTTACCGTCTATGAGAACCAGTTTCTTATTGTTTTTATCCATATATTTAATCCTATCGTTATATTACAATTTATTCAAATTAGTTATTTTTCGCCCACAACATTTCAAATTTAGCCCTTTCCATTTCCGCCAAGTCTGCACTTTCAACCAAAACGCAAATTAATTCTTGGCTGGAGCTGACAAACGCAACCTTGTTTTGATAAATCAATTGCGACGAACTGGCTTTATAATCATCCGGTAAAAATTTAGTGTGCCGCAAAAATTCCGGTTCAACTCCCGTTTTTATTTTTTCTGACCAGGTATTTTTGACAAGCAAAGAACGCAGCTTTATTTTTCTCTTAATCCGATTGGGAATGTAATATTCATTATCATATTTTTCCCCGATTATTTTATACAGCTCCTCCATGTTTCCCAGCCACAAAATTTCACTGGCGTGCTTTTGCAAGGTGTCTTCGCAAATAGAAAAATATCCTTCCTTGCCTTCCAAATATTTTACCTGGGGCAAATTCGACTTTTTTCTTTCGATGGCCTTGAGTTGAGGAATAATATTTTCCACTTCTTTCGTTTTTTCCTCCATTTGTTTCAGTAAAAATTCCGGGGACTGGGCGCTCAAATGAATTCCTTGTTGCGTCACATATTGCCCCAGTAAACCTTTCTCCATAAGCGACTTCGCCACTAAATATACAGTGGTGCGCTTCACCCCTGATTGTTTAGCAATCCTCGCCACTAAACTGGGCCCCAACTGCAAAGCAGCCATATACACGGCCACTTCGTCATTGTCGAGCCCTATTTTTTGCAAAGTTTCCTGTATTTCCATAGCTGTCGATATTTATGACAACAGATATTTATAGTTTAACTATTTTAACAAAATTAGTCAATGGTGTTTTATACAAGGCAATAATTAGTATTAGCGCCCTTATCTTATTTATATTATTTCAGTTTTATTTTATAACAACAATTGATAACACTGTATTTTTCTGCTAATATATACAGTTCTTTAACAATCAAATTAACCACCATGAAAAGGAGGAATGCTATGGCTTGGAAAGATGATCTCAAAAAAAGTTCCATACTTGCGGCAAAAGAAAAGAAGAGGGAAGAAAAAGTGAAAAAGGAAAAGGAGAAAAAAGAAAAAGAGCAAGAAAAAGAAGCATTAATTAGAGCAATTAAGCGAAAGATTAACCTCATGATGCCCGAGCTAAAAATCAGTTTTGAGATATCTGCAGAAAAGGGTTTCTCAGGCTATAAATTAACATCCGATGATTATGACTTCACTATGCATGATGAGATATTCGAGAAGGAATGGGAATCCCTATATGACGTGGATAGCTTTGAAATTGAAGAATTATTTGCTGAACTTCTTTGCAAAAGGATTGGGCGTGAAGGACTTAAAGCATGGAAGGAAAAGGGCTCCGTTAATAAAAGTAGCTATGATTATGGTGATGATAGCGACACAGACTGGACGGAAGACGTTTGGGTTGTAAACATTGAATGGGCATAGAAAGAAAGGAGAAAATAAATAATGTTAATTCGTACAATGCTGCAAAAAAACAAGATTCAAGAATTAATGGACATAGCTACTAAAACCAAAAAATTCTCCCTGAGCGTGGGCAGTTTTCCACGCACATCACCCTACGGGAATTTTGAAAACGAAAATGATTTTGCTGAAGTAGCTATAACCTTTGGTTGCTCAAACAAAGAGCCGGTGGAAAGAATCATCAATAGTGTAATTGCTGTCATTACTTCCATGCGCTAACTATTATTATACGGGCTGATTGAGAAAAATCTCACAGCCCGCTTTTATTTTGTTGAAAAGCATTATCCGTGAAAGCCAATTTGTTTTTTTGGCTTTTCGTCTTCTTTAAAAAGCAGCCTTAGCGCCTCGAAAACAACTTTAAATTGTTTATCATATCTCTTTTCCATCACGTCTAACTTTTCCCGCAAGTCTTTATGTGAGATCAGCATTTTTCTGATTTGTGTAAAAGTTCGCATGATTTGAATATTTACTTGGATAGCGCGTTTGCTATTCAAAACACTGGAGAGCATGGCCACGCCCTGTTCTGTAAAAACATAAGGCAAGTATTTGATATTTTTACCTCTTTCTAAGGTCACAGCTTGTGACCTTAAATGATTATCTGCGGTTTTGTTCAAGGTTCCAATTTGGAACCTTGAAAACACTTCGCTTTCTTGCTTGTTAAGCTGAAACATAAAATCAGCCGGGAATCGATCCTTGTTTCTTTTAACAGCCTTGTTTAATTCTTTAGTTCTTACCCCATAAAGTCCTGCTAAATCACGATCGAGCATCACCTTTTCGCCTCGAATAAAATAGATTTTTTGTTGGATTATTTCTTGTGGAAGTATTGTTAATTTTTTTGCCATTTTTGTCTACAAGTGGAACGAGTAGCTACAAAAATGAGCATCCCGCACCAATTCTTTTAATTAATTTATATTTTAACCTAGCTAAGCCGCAGGCGATTTCGCGAATAAATCTAGCTGTGATTGTAAAATTTTATTCGGAATTTGGTGCGGGGCTATTTCCCTTTTTTAGCACAAGCGGACTACCCTATTTGGGCAGTCCGCTATAATTTTAGCTTTACTGCATATACTGCTTAATTTCACTCAACACTCCGGCGAATTCGGGAAAGTGTTCCTTGAAGAGCATGACGCGGTTCGTCACTCTTTCACCCTGCTGATTTTTATAGGACTCGGCAATGGTCAGATAGTTGCTGCCCTTGATGGTTTTCTTCACATCGAAGAAATAGTTTTTAGTTCCCGCCTTGACCATCTGCGAGAAAACTTTTTCCGGCATGTTTTGCGCCGGCACATTTTGCTGCTGCATTTGTTTGGGTACTCGCGCCTCAAGCGCGAGTTATTAAATAATTATTATGGAGTTCTGCAGTCCTCCATAGTGATACTATAACACTGTCAATATCACTGTCAACCCCCTGCCTGTGGATAACTCAACAAAAAAACCTGCTTGGTCGGCAGGCTTTTATGAAAGATGAAAAAATTATTTTATCGGCTCGACACTCTGGATTACCACGTCTTCCACTGGCCGATCGACTTGCCCTGGAGAAACCGTTTTAACGTTTTCAATCTTAAGCGCGACATCCATGCCTAAAATCACAGTCCCAAAAACAGTATAGCTGGGCGGAAGGGGCGCTGCGGGGCTAGCGGTCACAATGAAAAATTGACTCCCATTAGTGTTGGGGCCAGAATTGGCCATTGCCAAAGTTCCTTGAGGATATTTTTCTGTTCCCTTTAATTCATCATTGAATTCGTATCCTGGGCCGCCCATTCCCCAGGAAGAAGTGTTCACCGTTTTAGAATTTGGATCGCCGCCCTGAATCATAAAACCCTTGATCACGCGGTGAAATTTGGTACCATCATAGAATTTTTCCGAAGCCAGCTTCAAGAAGTTATTGACTGTCACCGGCGCATCGGCATTATAAAATTTAACTTGGATTTTTCCCAGATTGGTTGTGATAATCGCCTGCGAGTACTGTTTTATCAAGTCCATATTAGTTTCATTATTATTTAATGTATCTTTAAGCCGGCTATTTTCCGCGTCAGTTGCATTTTGGATGTCGCTCTGCGCTTTTTTATTGATATCCGCCATGCCTTGCAGATAGCC
>Ga0172379_10001463_pt1 | contig 46797 bp, 56 predicted proteins | sample GrowelOW334metaG_FD_119756 | JGI IMG/M metagenome (GOLD analysis project Ga0172379, IMG submission 119756) | Groundwater microbial communities from an aquifer near a municipal landfill in Southern Ontario, Canada - Groundwater well OW334 metaG | ecosystem: Environmental > Aquatic > Deep...
CTAAATTCCTAGCTGTTTGAGTGATCTGGTTAACTTTCTTGAATTCCCGTATGATTTCCTTTGGTTTTATGCGCATATTTACATTTTACCCGACAGTGTTGCAAATGTCATTGTATATTAAGGCGGGGTTGACAAAGTAGTTTTTAGGCGTATAATAGACAATCGTGGATAGTTCCTTAATTTAAGCTAAATTTGCGGTAAAACTGGCGAATCTGGGGCTTTTAGCATGGGGCTGAAAGTGAGGGATGAGCCAAAATAGAGGAGATGTAAAATGGCCAAAAAGAATGTTTCACTGTTGGTTAGTGCGGCAGGATGGATTGCCGGACTGGTAGAAAAACTCGTAAACGCCTTGCGGGAGCGAGGGGTGACTGACGAGGAAATTCACGGGCTTGTCACCGAAAAAGGCGATGCGCTTATTGGCAAGATTGCCGATACAATTGCTGAGTTTGTGAAAGAGGCGAAAAATATTTTTCACCTCATCATCGGCAGTAAAAACCGCACCACAGAGGAAATGGTAGAAGCCGGGAAATACGACTGGGCAAACGATGATGTGAATAGCAAAAATTTTCCAATGCGACCACGTCCGGCTGGGAAAAGAGTGATTGAGCTCATTGAGTTTGATCATGACGTGTCTTCTGAAGAGGCGCTTGAAGAAGCGCGGAAACAAGGACTTGAACAGCCTGATTATGAGGATGCGCTGGACTTTGGGGAACAATTTCCTGAAATACAGCGAAAAAGACCGATAGTTTTTTTACATAAACCATGGCAGGATCCGGATGGCAATCTTAGGGTTCTTGTGCTTAGTGGCGATTCTTCTTTGCGCGAGCTGCGCCTCGCTTGGTTCGACCATGGGTGGGATCGTCGCTGTGTCTTTGCTTTTGTCCGCAAGTAATGATTCTTGGAGCCTTGGATTTCTTATAACTTTTGAAATCCTTGGCTCCTTTTTTATTTCGCAAAAATTTTTTAATTTTTGCGAATGGTGATAAAATAAAAAAAGATAGTAGGCTCAAAATAAGTTTTCGGTTACGACTGAAAACAGCCAAATTCTGGAATTATTAAATACGGAATGGCATCGGGCATGCTTGATGCCAGAGTTATTTCTTAATTTCTAAAAAATAAAGATACTTGGTACAAAATATTTGAGGATTTTAGATCCCGAATAAAATTCAGCCCAGAGAGTATTCTAAGGGCAGTGGTGATGATGGTATTTTGTACACAATGGCAGGATCCGAATGGCAATCTTAGAGTTCTTGTGCTTAATAGCAATTCTTCTAAGCGCAAGCTGAACCTCAATTGGTTCGACAATAGGTGGAATCGTAACTATGTCTTTGCTTTTGTCCGAAACTCTCTTTATTTCCCGCTTTATTTTAGGGCGGGTTTTATTTTAAAAATTGTTTTTGCCAACCGCCCAACATTTTTCCTATTTCATCCAAGTGCTCGGAAAGAATTATATATTTTTTGTTATCCAAAGATTTTATTTCCCAAGAAATTTGTAGAAAAAATTTTAGCATATCCAGTTTGGCGCTGGCTTTTTGTAAAAATGGCAATTTTTGGTCTCTTGCCAAACGGCTGGCTGTAAAAATAAGTTCTGTTGTTTCAATGAATAAAGTATCAATTTTTATTCCCAAAGTATAACGGGAAGTTTTGGAAAAGTGAGGCAAAAATTCGTGCCAAAGTTTATAAGTAGTAACTAATTTTTGGATTATAACAGGGTTTTTTTGGGGGGGGGGGTATTAAAAGTATTCACCCCGTTAGAAGTTTGCTTGCTAAAGAGATTTTCATTTGTAAAATTCATAAAATAAAATTAAAAAAATTATGACTTCTAACGGGGTAAAAATTCAATTGAGCCATAGTTTTGAAGATATTGTTAGTTTAGAAAATCTGCTTGAAGCGTGGAAAGAATTTTTGCGAGGGAAAAGAAATAAAAAAGATGTGCAAGAATTTTCTTTGAATTTGATGGACAATATTTTCTCGCTTCATAGCGACCTGCTAAATCATACCTACAATCACGGCGATTATCAAGCTTTTAATATCAATGACCCAAAACCCAGAAACATCCATAAAGCTATCGTTCGAGATAGATTATTGCACCACGCCATTTATCGGATTCTTTATCCATTTTTCGACAAAACTTTCATTGCTGATTCATATTCCTGCCGGATTGATAAAGGCACGCACAAGGCGATTAACAAATTTCGCGAATATTCTCATATTGTAAGCAAAAATAATACCCAAACTTGCTGGATTTTGAAATGCGATATCAGGAAGTTTTTTGCTAATATTGATCATAAAATTTTATTGGATATCTTAGTTGAATATATACCGGATAAAAATATTATTTGGCTTCTTGAAGAAGTGATAAGCAGTTTTAATGCCAGTCCAAATGTTGGGCTTCCACTGGGAAATTTAACCTCCCAACTTTTTGTGAATATTTATATGAATGAATTTGATCAATTCGCGAAGCATAAATTGAAAGCCAAATATTATATTAGATATGCCGATGATGTTGTATTTTTGTCAGAAGATAAATATTTATTAAAAAAACAAATTGAATTAATACGCGAATTTTTATTTAAAAGGTTAAAACTGGAACTGCATCCGGATAAAATTTATCTTAAAACCTTGTCTTCCGGTGTGGATTTTCTGGGAATGGTTAATTTTCCCAAACATAGAATCTTGCGAACGGCGACGAAAAGGAGGATGTTTAGGAAATTAGGGAAGAAGCGGGAATATTTATTAGATAATTTAATTTCAGAAGAATCTTTTAACCAAAGTTTGCAGTCGTACTTGGGAATATTGAAGCATTGCAATGGGCATAAAATCGCTCAGAATATAAAAATAGATTAAATACTGAAAATTCACAAAAATCACAAAAAGCACATAATTCACACAAATTCCACAAAACTAATGTCTGTACATTTCTTGCTATGGCATAAAATGTATGGTAATATTTTTATGGGGAAAATCGGAGAAAGCTAGAAAAATTAGTGGAATTATTAAAAAATTATCCAATATATATTTTGAAAATAATATGTCTGCGAAAAAAGGAGAAATTGCGAAAATAATTTTGAAGGGACTGCTGCTTGCCGGCGGAATTGCCATTGCCTCAACCAATCCTTATTTTCTGCCAAGAATTTTACCGAAACTTTTGAAGTATGCGTCCTATAAAATAAAAATGAACAAAAAGAAAAAAAGGCAATTTTTTAATTCTTTTTATTATTTGAAAAAGAAAGGGTTAGTTAATATTGAATATAAAGGCAAGCAGATTTATATTTCTCTCACGGATGAAGGGAAAAAGGCGGTTGGAAAATATCAAATAGACGATTTGAAAATTAAAAAACCATGGCGTTGGGACAAAAAATGGCGAATACTTATTTTTGACATCAAGGACAAACAAAGAATAAAGAGGGAAGCATTGAGAGGGAAAATCAAGGAGTTGGGAATGTTCCAGCTTCAAAAAAGCGTCTGGGTGCATCCCTATGATTTTTTCAGAGAAATGGATTTGTTGCGGAGATTTTTTGGTCTGAAAGATGATGAAATGAAACTGATTATCGCTTCAAGAATAGAAAATGATCAAAAAGCCCGCGCTTTTTTTGGGTTAAAATAGCAAGGTTATCGGTTGATAATTATTAAGAATATAAATTACAAAGTAATTTTACCCCTAAAGCTCTGTTGCGGTTGGGTAATTAATTATCAAAATATGTCCAAAATATAATTACCGTACATTTATTGCTATGGCATAGAATGTAAGATGATTTGGAAATAGATTTGAGATAGGATTGAGATGAGGAGTAAAATATTATTTTACTTGAGGTGTAGTAGGTATATATGAAAAAGTTATATATTATTTTTATTGTAATGGTTGGTGTAGTCGGAATAATTTTTTTATTGCGCAATAATTTATTAAACAAAAATACTGCACAAGTTTCTTCTATTCCGGCGGAGAATAATCAAGCTCAAATTCCGTCAAATAATGCACAACCGCAAAATAATAATGTTCAAAATTCCAATGGGTTTGTGGCGCCGTTGGACAGGGCCTTAGAAAGAGTGACGAAAAAGCCATTCGGAATTTTTATCACTCCGAAAAATTCTCCGGTGCAGCCGGAAAAATTCCGTGGATATCACACGGGGACGGACTTCGAAATTTTTCCGGGGGAAGAAAACATTGATATTCCCGTGAAAGCCGTGTGTTCAGGAAAATTGGAAATGAAAAAAATTGCCACCGGCTATGGAGGAGTGGCGGTGGAAAGTTGCGAATTGAATGGTTCTCCCATTACTGTAATTTATGGCCATTTGAAATTATCCAGCATCGCCAAAAATGCCGGTGATGATTTGAAAGTAGGGGACACTATTGGAATTTTAGGCGCGGGATATTCCGTAGAAACGAATGGCGAAAGAAAACATTTGCATTTGGGATTTCACAAAGGCACTACAATAAATATTTTAGGTTATGTCCAAAATCAAAGTGAACTCACAGGATGGATAAATTCGTGCATGTATGTTTGCCAGAAGTAGAAATATTTTTGCAGAAAAATCTTTTTTGGCGTAAAATTGAAATATGAATGAACAATCTTTGTATATTGTCGCTTTTTTCTTGATAATTAATTTGTCGGCTTTTTTGATAATGCTTTTTGATAAAATTGAATCCAGAAAAATTGGAGCCAGCAGAATTTCTGAAGGCCTTTTATTTTTTTTGGCTGTGGCGTTTGGAGGCGTCGGCGTGTATTTGGGAATGTTTATTTTTCATCACAAAATCAGCAAATGGTATTTTATTGCCGGCATACCTTTAGCTATCGTTCAAAATATTGCTTTTCTCTATCTGGTATATGCATACTTAATTGAAAGAGCTTAAAACAAGGAATAAAAACTTTCCAGAAGTGTATTAATAAAGTAATAATTAATAAAAAAATATGAAAAAAGGTTACAAGGCTAATATTGAAAAATTAACTTTGGAAAACGAATCTTTTCGGCAAGTGCTTTATACGGCAGAACATTGCCAATTGGTGGCGATGTCATTGAAACCCAATGAAGAAATCGGTTCTGAAGTTCACGAGGATGGAGATCAGTTTTTTCGTTTTGAAAACGGAGAAGGAAAAGTGGTGATTAATGAAACGGAATATGTGGTGGGCGACGGAGACGCGGTAATTGTTCCTTCTGGAGCAGAGCATAATGTCATCAATACTTCATCCGAAAAAGCGTTGAAGCTTTATACGATTTATGCCCCACCTCATCATCAAGACGGAGTGATTCGCGCCACCAAGGAAGAAGCGGAAGCTGACGGACCGGAATTTGACGGAAAAACTACTGAATAATAAACTAAGAATATGCAGAATCCAGAAATTTATATTCCTGATTCCGGAAAATATCCGGAAAAAATAAAAAAACCATTTGAAAGGATTGCTGACCGAGCGATAGAACTGATTAGGATTAGATTCTCAAGCGATAAAGATTTGGCGAAAAATTTTGACGAATTTTCTGTTCGGCAAAAGGCGGAAAAAATAATTTCCGAAAATAAAAATGTTTGGGCAAGAATGCTGGCTGAATCAGAAGGGGATCCGGCTGAATTGGAAGAAAATAGGGCTAAAGATTTGTCTCGGCTGATAGTAGAAAGAATGGGTAATTAACATATGTTTTTTATCAAAAACCGCCTTTTATTGCGGTTTTTTTGTTTTTTTGGTAGAGTGAATAAACGGCAATTTAGAATTTAAAATTTCAAACGGTATGTCTCTCAAAATCGGAATCGTCGGACTGCCAAATGTGGGGAAATCCACTCTTTTCAAGGCGCTCACCAAAAGTCCGGTGGACATCAATAATTATCCTTTTTGCACCATTGAGCCCAATGTGGGCATTGTGAAGGTGCCGGACGCGCGCTTGGAAAAATTAGCCAAAATGTCTAAAAGCGGAAAAATTATTCCCGCTGTCATTGAATTTGTGGATATTGCTGGATTGGTGAAAGGCGCTTCCACAGGGGAGGGGCTGGGAAATAAATTTTTGGCCAATATCCGCGAAGTGGACGCTATCGTTCAGGTGGTGAGGGTTTTTGAGAACTCCAACATCATTCATGTGCACAATAAAATCAATCCGTTGGAAGATATGGAAGTGATCAACACAGAATTGATTTTGGCGGATTTGGAAACGGTGAATAAAAGAATAGAAAAATTGCAAAAAGAGGCGAGGGGTAATGACAAAGAGTCCATCGCCAAATTAGCGGTAGCGGAAAAAATTAAAAAGGTCTTAGAGGCCGGTCAATTGGCCAATGAAACTAAAATTGATTTGGAGGAAGAATTTGCTCTCAAAGCGATTCAAGAATTATCATTGCTTACCATGAAACCTTTTTTATATGTGTATAATGCTTGCCCCGTTAAATCCGACGAAGTCGGCGCGGAGCTATTTAATGGGGTTTATTATAAAATTCCTAAAGAATTAAAAGAAAAAAATAATTTTGTAATTCTGGATATCAAGATAGAAGAAGAATTAATAGATATGTCAAAAGAGGAGGCTGATGAAATGGGCATAAAATCCAATCTGGATCAATTAATTTTAAAAGCCTATGATATTCTGGGATTAATAACTTTTCTCACAACAGGGACCGATGAAACGCGCGCTTGGACTATCAAAAAAGATTCCACCGCGCCTATTGCAGGCACTGCTATTCATAATGATTTCAAAGATAAATTTATCCGCGCGGATGTCATCAATTGGGAAAAATTGCTGGAAGCGCAATCTTGGTCAAAAGCGCGAGAACTGGGCTGGCTTCGAACGGAAGGGAAGGAATATGTCGTGAATGATGGCGATGTAATCGAGTTTAAGATTTAATTTATTTTTTTACTTCAATTTAATTTATAAAAAAAGTGCTTTCCACGCGCTTTTTTTGTATACTTTCCATATATTTTTCGCATATTTCACTTTTCGCATATGCGAAAAGTGAAATATTGTGCTATTATTAATAAGCGTTATATTAAATAGATTAATAATTAATTATTAGATAAAAATTTATGGGAATAAAAAGAAAAATACCGCTAAAAGAAAAAGTTGAAAATTTTTTACATTCCAGTACTGTTCCGGCAACGGCTACTAAATTATTATTAGTGTCCTTGGCTTTGGGAGGCATAGCTGTCACTGGGCCAGTATTGCCCGTTATTTTCAAGATGCTAGAAGGTCTTCGGGATGATCAGGGAAATCCAGCGAAATATTCTAAAAAAGAAGTCGCCAATGCTCTAGCAACCATTAAAAGGAGAAAACTTATTAAAATTATTAAAGGAAAAAACGGAAAATTCTTTGTGAAGTTAACCAATCAGGGGAAAAAGCGGATTATGAAAATGTCATTGGAATCCGTTTCGATCAAGAAACCCAAAAAGTGGGATGGGAAGTGGAGGATCGTGTTTTTTGATATTCCTGTCGAATTCAACGCCGCCAGAGAAGCACTGCGCTATAAAATGAAAGAGCTGGGATTCAAGCAATTTCAAAAAAGTGTCTGGATTATTCCTTATGAGTGTGAGGACGAGATTTTGTTTATTTCAGAAATGTTTGAAGTGGAAAAATATGTGGAAATTATCGTGGCGGAAAAAATATTGCATGAAAAAATTATCATGAATGCTTTTAAAATGTAGGATAGAGTTGTTTAATATTGCACTTTTCGCATATGCGAAAAGTGCAATATGCACAGTAGATATATCTGAAATATTAGAAATTGATAGATTTGTTGAGAAGGGGGGTAAATTGAAGGAATATGACATAAAAAAAACTTTATTTTAGCCAAAAACAGCCACCCGGATTTGACAGAATGAGTTTTTAGGCGTATAATAGAAAATCGTGGATAGTTCCTTAATTTAAGCTAAATTTGCGATTTGCCATAGCGAAAAGATGCGTAATCCGCCAGCCGGCGGAAGGCCTTTTTCCGCTGTGGCGAAACCGTATCGGCCAAGCCCAACAGCAAGGAATAAAATTGCGACCTCATTTGAGGGAGCACAAAAAGTGAAAGGAGATCCCAATGGGAGATCTAATCAAAGCACCGCATTCTGAAATTAATGCGACTCTAGAGCTTCTTGATCGGCAGGGCGTTACAGGCGAGAATTTTGCAGAGTTGCGCAGGGCGTCTTTATGGGAACAATCTATTGTTGGACGTATTTTTGATTTAAAATCAAAAATATGGTCAATTCTTGGAATAGAGGCGACCACAGAAAAGATTGGTTTTACCAAGGCAGACTTTCTTGCTCTTGGCGATGAGGATAAGTGTAAACAAATTTTATCTTTTTTAAGAGGGCGAAGTGAAATTAAGCTCATCGAGCATCTCATTGATTGCGACGCTGATCCGTTCGTTCCTGATGGATGGTCTGTGGTGGAACATAAAAAAAGCGGATTGGTAAAATTTGATCCGGCAAAAATTTATCCTTATCTGTCAAAAAAGCAGAAGAAAAGGCCTATTGAAGGCAACAAGCTCCGCGAGGAACTGAAAAATATGCGGAATGCGAATGCGAATGTGTTGGACTTTCTCCTGAAAAATCCACACCTCATTCCAGAGGAGTGGAAAGGAAAATATGTTTTTTTCTGGGGGACGATATATCGTAGCTCTGACGGTCACCTCTGTGTTCGTTATCTTAGCTGGGGTGGCGTTAGGTGGGATTGGCACTACGACTGGCTCGACGATGACTGGCATGACGTCAGTCCCGCGGCGTTGCTCGCAAGTTAGTTCTTTAGACTTTGTTTTTTTTGGATCTTTTAGATCCTTTGAAATTTAGTCCTTGGAATCCGAAAAAAATGGGTCTTGTGTTATATTTTGCACAAGGCCCTTTAATTTTGTAAACCCCGCACCCACGTGCTTACGTTCGGAGCAATGGGGCAATCCGCTCCGCATTTTATGCCATTCATCTCTGTGCCTGCGCAAGGAGCATTCTGGGTGCGGGGTAAAATAAAAAAGGTATTGATAAAATCCTCAAATTTTTGTAGAAATGATGTAAAAATTGGCCAAATTTAAACTAAAAGCGGCTCTTCAGCCGTCAAGGAGCCGGTTATTTTTTTGCCAGCTTTAATAATATGAATAAATATGGTATAATTGCCATAGAAAAAACGAGTTTATCGTTGATGTTTATTTAGTAAAAACAACAGAAAAAATAAAAAATAAACAAAAAATCAAACTATGTTTATCAATGATTTGGATGTCAAAAAACAGGCGGAATATTTGGGGGTGAGTTTGTGGCGGACGCCGAGTTTCCTGTTTATTTTGATGGGAATCATCATAGGCGTCGTTATGATTCTGGTTTATTATCTGTTTAAAAATTATAATTCTCCGGAGGCGTTGATTTTGAGCGAAGTGGTGATAGTTATTGTTTTGATGAGCATTGGCAGTTTTATTATCAGAAATGTGGAAGAAATGGCCAAGATTAACAAGATGAAGTCAGAGTTTATTTCCATAACTTCTCATCAGTTGAAAACTCCATTGTCGGAAATAAATTGGGAGATAGAGTTGTTGCTGGCCAGAAATATTGAGGGAATGAATCAAAAGCAACTGGAAATTATCAACAATGTGGCGGATTCCAGCAATAGGATGACGCGCTTGGTGAGCGATCTTTTGGATGTCACGCGAATGGATCAAGGGAAATTTTTTCTGGAAATAGAATGCGTTGACATCGGCAATTCCATCAGAGAGGTGGTGAAAAATAATCAGTTTCTGGCTACAAATAAAAATATAGAAATTAAATTGAATTTTCCCGAAGAGCTTTCTATGGTTTCCGCCGACAAAAAGAAAATTATGATAGTTATAGACAATCTTCTTTCCAACGCTATAAAATATATGAATGAAAGTGGCAAAGTTGAGATAATGGCTGAGGAAAAAGGGGAACAATTGGTAGTTTCAGTAAAGGACAACGGTATGGGAATACCGAAATATCAGCAAGAAAAAGTTTTTCAGAAGTTTTTTCGTAGTGATAATGTCGGGCGTTATCAAACAATGGGAACAGGGCTTGGATTATATATTTCAAAAAATATAATTGAGCAGTCGGGAGGAAAAATTTGGTTTGAATCGGAAGAAAATGAAGGATCGACTTTTTATTTTTCTCTATCAAAAACAGCAGCCTAATTAATTAATTTTTTTTAAAAAATATATGAGCGAAGACAAAAAAAAGTTGTTGGTTGTGGAAGATGATATGATTCTTCAAAAAGCGTTGCAGGAATTTTTGACCGCTGAAGGGTTTGAAATTTTTACGGCTTCCGACGGAGAAGCCGGAATAACTGCGGCAAAAGAAAAAATGCCGGACTTGGTTCTTTTGGACATTATTCTTCCCAAGAAAGACGGCTATGAAGTTTTGGCAGCCTTGAAAAAAGATGAAAAAACCAAACAAATTCCAATTATTCTGCTGACTAATTTGGGCAGTCTGAATGATGTGGAAAAAGCCATTGAATTGGGCGCGACCACTTATCTGGTAAAATCGGATTACAAACTTCAAGAAGTGGCAAAAAAAATAAAAGAGACATTAAAAATGATTTAGAAAAAAATCCCGCACTAACTTTTGGATTGAACCGCACAGCGGTTCAGAAAAAAGCTATCTCTATATTAACTCTAATATAAATAATCAATCTGCTGATTAAGGTTCAAGTATAAATCAATATTCCAAAAGTTAGTGCGGGATAAAACAAAAACAAAAGCTCATCTATGAAAATAGACAACAAACAACTGAAAAACTTTCTTTTAGATTCAAATCTCATTCCGGAAAAAAAAATAGACGAGTCTCTTGCGGAGGCGGAAAAAAGCAAAAAAAAGCTTGAAGAAGTCCTGCTGGAGAAGAAATTAATTTCCGAAGTGGATTTGAAAAAAGTCTATGCCTATATCCTAGGCATTCCTTTTGTTGATTTGGTGAAAGAAACTATTTCATCCGAGGTTCTTAATATTATTCCGGAAGCCATTGCCAAAAAATACAACATTGTATCTTTTGAAAAGATTGGAGCTAATCTAAAAGTGGCTATGCTAAACCCTGAGGATTTGCAAACTATTGATTTCATCAGGAAAAAAACAGGGCTCAAAATAACACCTTGTTTGACTTCGGAAGAAGGAACAAAAGCAGCTCTCAAGCAATATGAAAAAAGTCTCAAAGCGGAGTTCGGTGATATTATTGATGTTAATTCTCAAGAAATAAAAAGCGCTGGAGCGGAAGAAGATTTGGAAAAAATGGCTCAAGGCCTTCCGGTTATCCGCATCGTTGATACTCTTCTCCGTCACGCAATTCTTCAGTCTGCCAGCGACATCCATATTGAACCGGAAGAAAAAGAATTGCTGGTCCGTTATCGCATAGACGGTATTCTTCATGATGCAATGACTCTTCCCAAAGAAGTGATGCCGGGAATAATCGCCAGAATTAAAGTTTTGTCCAATTTGAAACTGGATGAGCATAGGCTTCCTCAAGATGGAAGATTCAAGATAGAAAGCGATGAATATAAGATTTCTTTTCGGGTGAGCATCCTGCCGGTTTTTGATGGAGAAAAAATAGTGATGCGTCTTTTGGATGAATCATCCAAGGGATTAACTTTGGAAAAAATAGGCTTGTCTGGAAAAGCTTTGGAAACAATTCACCGTGAAATAAAAAAACCCAATGGAATGATTTTGGTCACCGGTCCGACCGGATCAGGAAAGACTACCACTCTCTATACCATTATGGATATTATCAACACTCCGGATGTGAATATCAGTACTGTAGAAGATCCGATTGAATATCATATGCCAAGAATCAATCAGACTCAAGTCAATCCGAAAATCAATATGACTTTTGCTTTGACGTTGCGGGCGCTACTCCGTCAAGATCCGGATATTATTATGGTTGGAGAAATCCGGGATTCAGAAACAATGGAGATTGCTATTCATGCGTCAATGACAGGACATTTAGTGCTTTCCACGCTTCACACCAATAGCGCCAGCGCCACCTTGCCTCGTCTTTTGGATATGGGAGCCGAACCTTTTTTGGTGGCTTCAACGGTTAATATAATAATTGCTCAACGTCTTGTTCGCAGACTTTGTCCTGATTGCAAAGAGGAATATCATTTGACAGAAAAAGAAATCAAGGCTCTGAAGGAAAGCCTTGATATGGAAGGAATTTTGGAATTTCTCAAAAAAACAGAAGAAGCGAAAAAAATAATAAAAGCTTCGGATAGTTGGTCTACTATAAAGTTTTATAAAGCCAAGGGCTGTGAGCAATGTTCCAACGAGGGTTATCATGGGCGAACTGGAATATATGAGGTGTTGTCTATGGACGAAGATATAAAAAAATTGGTTGCCGAAGCGGCTACTTCCAACAAAATTGAAGAGACGGCAAAAGCCAAAGGTATGTTCACTATGGCTGACGATGGATTTTTGAAAGCCGTTCAAGGAACAACCACCTTGGAAGAAGTTGTCAGAGTGACAAAACAATAAACAAAAAAATATTTATGCCTCAATATATTTATACAGCGAAAAGTTATGATGGGAAAACCAAAGGCGGAACAGCCGAGGTTCCTGATGAAAAAGTTTTGGCTCAACAATTGCGTTCTGAGGGATTTTTGATTACTTCAGTCAAAGCTATTGAAGAAAGAAAAGAAAAAGTAAAAATAGATTTTTCAAATTATTTTACCAGTGTTCCGCTCAAAGAAAAAATGATGTTTGCTCGGAATCTGCGGGTGATGATTTCTTCCGGATTGCCGATTTCTCGGGCGGTCAATAACTTGGCTATCCAAACTCGAAACAAAAGTTTCAAAAAAATCCTTTTGGAAATTAATGGAAGCTTGCAAAAAGGCCAATCTTTGAGCGCCAGTCTTGCAAAGTATCCCAGAGTTTTCAATGATCTGTTTGTTAGTATGGTTAGGATAGGAGAAGCCAGTGGAAACTTGGAAGAAATTTTGGATATTGTGGCTAAGCAATTGGAAAAAGAACACGAATTGTTGAGTAAAGTCAGAGGCGCAATGATTTATCCGGCGGTCATTATTCTGGCGATGATTGGCATTTCTATTTTGATGCTCACCTATATTTTGCCTCAAATAATGGGAGTATTCAAAGATATGGATGTCACTCTTCCAAGATCCACTCAAGCCATTGTTGATATAAGCAACTTTATGCAGAATCACAGTATTTTGGTGGTGGCAGGTTCCATTGGTTTGATTATTTTTTTCATTGTATTTGGAAAATCAGCCACAGGAAAAAAGACCATCAGTTTTTTGACAATTAAAATGCCCATCATCAGCAATATTGTGATCAAAGTGAATTGCGCGCGGTTTTCCAGAATTTACAGTTCGTTGCTTCGCAGTGGAGTCACTGTTTTGGATGCTTTGAATATTATCGGGGACACTTTATCCAATTATTATTATAAAGAAGCGATTAAAAACAGTGTTGAACAAATTCAAAAAGGAACGAATCTCAGCGCGATTATCATAAAATATCCAAAAATATTTCCGGTACTGGTTCCACAAATGATTGAAGTGGGGGAGGAAACCGGAAAGACAGAGGAAGTACTGGCAAAGCTAGCTGAATTTTATGAAGAAGAAGTATCGCAAATCACCAAAAATTTATCTTCAATTATTGAACCGGTATTGATGATTGTTATCGGAGTGGCAGTCGGATTTTTTGCGATTGCTATGCTCCAGCCGATGTATAGCTTGATGGAAAACATAAAATAAAAATGAAAAAAAATATTTTTTTTAGACGCAGAGCCAAAAAAAGCGCTTTCACTCTCATAGAAGCGGCTGTGCTTATGTTTATTTTTTCTGTTGTGAGCATAGCTTTTTATAAATTGATGTCTCAAGGAATGTCCAGTATGAATGACAATCAATCTCGCGCATCCTCCACCGAACTGGCCAGAGAAACAATAGAACTGATTCGCAATATTGAATATGATAAAATTACCACAGATCCTGATGTGGCAGGCGCGCTGGCGGAAGATCAAAATGTTTCAAAGAGCGGAAAAACATTTCGGAGGTTCATTAGCGTAGAATATGTTGATGATAATTTTGATGGAATCGGCGAAGCGGATTCAAATGCAAAACCGATGGATTACAAAAAAATTACCGTTGCTGTTTCATGGGATCTCACTTCGGAAACAATCAATCCTTCCAAATCAGTAACACTGTCCGCTCTTTTTGCTCCTCCAACCGTGGAAAATGTTTATGACGGGGGAATACTTTCCATTAATGTGATTGGAAGCGATGGAAAGGGGATACCCAATGCGGAAGTTAAAATTGAAAATGCTTCTAACCCAACTGCGAATGAAACCGTGAATACCAATGCTGACGGCAAAGCATTTTTTTATGCCAAACCGGCAGGAGACTTAGCTTATTATTTTAAAGTTATTAAAGATGGATATTTTTCCGTAGAATCAAAAAATGCTACAGCCTCTTTCAATCCGAATGATCCATACGCCAGCGTAGTGGAAGGAAACATCAATCAGCAATCCATTGTGACGGACAAAAATTCTGATTTCAATGTTTTTGCTAAAGATATCATAACTAATGCTGATATTCCCGATGTTCAATTTGATTTGAAGGGCGGGAAAAAAATTGGCGAACCGATTCCCGGTTCTTCAAATCCTTTTGATTGGGTCTATGCTTTTGAGGATACGAATTTGAAAACAGGGGCAGACGGGAAGAAAAGTTTTTCCGATATGTCTTTCGGATCGTATTTTCTTACATTTCAAGATCCGAAAGATCAATATAAATTTGTCAGAATGGGAGAAATTTTAGATCAAAAAAATCAATTCAATATTCCTGCTGATTCAGATTCCTATGTTTCAATCCTGTTGGCTGATAAAAATACCAACTCTTTTCTAGCTACTGTCGTGGAAGAAAAGCCGGACGATCCTGAAAATCCGTTACCAATTGCTGATGCCATAGTACAGCTAAAAAATGATTCTCTGGGATATGATGTCACTTTGAATACCAATAAGTTCGGACAAGCTTTTTTCCCTGACAGTGGAGCTCCTTTGACGGAAGAAACTTATGATTTGAAAGTTACTGCTACCGGATATGGCGATTATTCAGGAACAAGGCCTATTAATGGCTTGGTTGATTCCGATGTATATTTGATTCCAAATTAATTTATGAGAAAAAAATTATTTTTTCAAAAAAATAAATCCGGAATGACTTTGGCTGAAACATTAGTGGCCATCACTATTTTTACAATCGGTATTACAGGCTTTACAACTTTATTTGTAGAAACTTGGAAAAGCAATTCTTTTGTTTTGGAAAAAGGGCAGATTATTACTACGGCCACGCAGGCGCTGAGAGGCATAGAAGGAAAATTGCGCAGTCTCCGGCAAGGAAGCAATGGAGATTATGCGGTCAAATCCGCGGGCGACTTTGATCTGACTGTTTATTTGGATGATGATAAAGATACAATAGTAGAAAGAGTGCATTATTATTTGGATGAACCAAATGATAAATTTCAAAAAGGAGTCACTAATCCAAATGAAGACGGAACTTATCCCGCGGGAGATCAAAGCGTGACAACGCTCGCTTCCTATGTCACCAACACCGATAGCCAACATCTGTTCAATTATTATGGAAAAAATTATCCTCCGGAAAATCTTACGTCTCCAATTACTCTTACTGATGTGCGGCTTGTTGAAGTGAGTCTATGGGTTAACATCAAGCCTCTAACTGCTCCGGATAATATCAATATTCAATCCGTGACACAATTGAGAAACATAGGAGAAAATCAATAATATGAAAAAAAATATCAATATCAATAAAAAAGGATCAGCCATCGCTTATGGGCTCATTATGACGACTGTTTGCACGATTATTCTTTTTGCCGCTTTTCAATTTGTAGTTTCTCAACTCAGATATAGTTTTTATCTGGCCAATCGAGAGCAAGCGTTTCAAATTGCTGAAACCGGAATTCAATATTATCATTGGTATTTGGCTCATGAAACTGATGGAAAAAGCCTTCCCGATATCAAAGAATTTTGGGAAAGCACCAGTCCTTATCCGAAAGGTTTTTCTGAAAATCCTTTGGAAGAAGAATATAAAGATAAAAAAGGAACAGCTATAGGAAAATATAAAGTGGAAGTTACTCCTCCGGCCAGCAATTCCAGCACGGTAGAAGTTGTTTCCAGCGGTTGGACATACAAAAATGCGAATATCGTCAGAAAAATAAAAGTCCGATTCCGTCGTTCTGCTTGGAGTGATTATGCTATTTTAGTCGGAGCGGAAGCAGCTCTTGATTCAGTCTGGGATGTTAATGGAAAAGTAATGGGAAACAAAGGAGTTCATTTTGATGGAGTGGCTCATAACGTGGTTTCGGCGGGGGTGACACAATATACGGTTCCGGCTGACGACAAAGTGGCTCCCGGAGCCACTAAAGACGGGGTTTGGACAAAGTGGAACAATGAATTGAACACAGACGCTAATCCGGATAGTCAGGTTTTTTTGGCTGGAAAAAAGTTTCCGGTTTCTCAAAAAGATTTTAATGGAATTGATCTGGGCGCAATAAAAACATACGCGCAAGACGAAGGAGGGACGAATAACTGCAATAGCAAGGCTTGTTATTTTGATTACAGCGCTCCAGATCTCGGAAGGCATATAATATTGAAAGATCACAAAAAATTTCAAATCAGCACTGTTCAAAAATTAAATACAAACACAAATGTAATCAAAAAAGAAACTTCATTTGAAACGTTCGATATGCCTCAAGAAGGAGTAATTTATATCGAAGGCAATGTTTGGTTGCAGGAAAACGGGGAGGAAGAGGATGAAGGAGACATATATGACAGCCGGACAACTATTGTGGCTGCTTTCATGCCGGTTGTCACTCCTTATGCGGCAGTCACTATTTTGAACAACATTGAATATGACAAAAAAGACGGAACTAATGTATTGGGCGTTATTTCTCAAGGCAATGTGGATTTTCCCAGTGGAAACAATGGACCGGATGATTTAAAAATAGATGCGGTGCTTTTGGCGCAAAATGGGACAATTAATAAAAAAAATTATAATACAAATTGTTGTGGCAGTGGTTGCAAAGATTTGAAAAACAGCATAGATATCTATGGAGCGATAATTTCTGCCACCAATCCGCTTTTTTCTTTCGACAAGGCTTGCCGAGTCAACACTGATCCAAACAAAACAGTCGGCTACAGCAAAAAAAAGGTGGAATATGACAGCAATCTTTTGTACTTTCCTCCGCCATTTTTCCCGTCAGATTCATATTATCTGATAGATCTATGGGAAGAATCATAAGTATAATAACATATTAGCATGTCAGCATTTCAGCAAAAAAGTGTTTCAAATAAAAAAACTCTATGCTAAAATGTTAATATGTTAACATGCTAATATGCTAACATGCTAAAATGTTATATGAATTTATTAAATAAAAAAATTTTTAAATTTTCCAAGGATGCTTTCGGATTGGATCTGAGTGATTTGTCAGTGAAAGTGGCGCAACTGGAAAGAAACGGCACGGAATTAGGTGTGGTGAGTTTGGGGGAATCAGAAATTTCTGTCGGCAGCATTACAGACGGAGAAATTATCGCAAAAGAAAATGTTGTTTCTGCCATCAAGAAAGCTATGGACAGAGCCACGCCCAAAAAAATAAAAACCAAAAAAGTCATTTGTTCTTTGCCGGAATCCAAAGGATTTTTGCGTATCATTAGTTTGCCTTTTATGAGTGAAAATGAAATTAATGAGGCGATAAAATGGGAAATTGAAGCTAATATTCCTTTGCCACTTGACCAAGTTTATTATGACTGGCAACTAATCAGCAAGGGACTCAAAAAAGAAAAAGACAAACTGGAGATATTAGTGGTGGCTATTTCCAAAAAAACAGCCGACCAATTTTTGAGTGTTTTAGACAGCGCCGGATTGGAACCGATAGGCTTGGACATTGAATCAATAGCTCAAGCAAGAAGTTTGGTGGACAGGTCGGCCATGAATGAAACTGTGTTGATTGTCGATATCGGAGACAGGAGGACAAGTTTTTCCATTTTAACTGATAATGTTCCCTGTTTCACCTCCAGTATGTCTATTTCGTCCCAATATTTCACAGATGCTATCTCCAAAACTCTCAATATCAGTTTTGAAGAAGCGGAAAAAATGAAGATTCAATATGGAATCGGATCGCCATCGGAAAAAGACGAGGTTTTCCTTGCTTTGGAAGCGGTTTTGGAAAACTTATATTTGGAAATAAAAAAAACCATAGATTTTTATCTGGAAAATTTGAAATATTCTTTTTCCGTAGACCGGATCATTCTTTGCGGCGGGGGAGCCAATACCAAAGGATTGGTGGAATATATTTCCGGAAAACTGGGACAAAAAATAGAAACAGGATACCCTTGGATAAATTTTAATTTGAAAAAACAGCCCCCGATAATTAAAATAGACAGAGCTGTGCGTTATTCAACAGCCATCGGGCTGGCTATTAAAGGATCTAATATAGAAGTATATGATTGTCACCATTGATCTTCTTCCAGAAGAAAGGAAAAAAGAAATAAGAAACAAAAACATTTTTGTGCTTTTGCTGAAACAAGAGTTCCTTTTCACTTTTTCAGTTATATTTTTCATTGTTTTTTTAATGAGCCTGAATTTTATCCTGAAATTTCAAAGGGAAAGCATGGTAGCGGTCTATTCCGATGAGGAAACTCTTAAAAGGAATGAAGAGTTGAAAAAATATGAAGAAAAATTCAAAGAAATCAACAAAAAAGTTTCCAGCATCTCTGATATTTATAATAAGCATTTGTTCTGGTCGGGAATATTTTATAAACTAAGCGAGTCGGTTCCAATTGGAGTGACTCTAAATAATTTAACAACCACCGATTACAAAATTAGTATTGTGGGGATAGCAAGCAAGCGGGATGATTTTTTGAAATTTGAAGAAAATATGGGAAAATCCGATTGCTTTACTGATGTAAATGCTCCGCTTTCAAATCTGGTTGTCAAAGAAGATGTTGATTTCCAAATAGATTTCAAGATAAAAAAAGAGTGCCTAAAAGAAAAATAAATGAAGTTTTTGATTAAATACAAAATAATCATCTCTGTTGTTTCCTATTTGCTTATTATTTGGGCGGTATTTGAATTTGCGGTCGGACCTCTGATTGGTCAAGTTAGTTTGGAAGCTGACAAGGCTCAAGAGGATATCCTGGACAGAGAAAATAAAGCTAAACGATCGGAAGAATTGCCGAAACTCAAGGGTCAATTTGAAATGGTGGAAAGAGAGGAGGGGAAAATTAAAATTTTGCTGACCAAAGACAAAGCTATAGATTTGATCAAAAGTCTGGAAATATTGGCAGATAAGACAGGCAACAAAATTTCCATAGAAATTGATGAAAAAACTCCGGCAGTTATCGCTAAAAAGGAGAGTCCTATAGAAATTGAATCCACGAATAATGTCGGAAAAAATACCTCAAATGAGGCTGACATAAATGCGATGAAAAGCGCAAAAGTCCCAACTATTCTTGATGAATTGCCAAAACTCAATTACCTGAAGCTGAAAATAATATTGCTTGGGCGTTATAATAATATGGTTAATTTTATGACAAAACTGGAAAACTTTGATTATTATTCTGATGTAATTTCCATCAATATTGACCAGGATGAGGGAGTGAGAAATTCATCTAGCCGGGATTTATTCGGAAGATCAAGCTCTGGCTCTCAATCAGGAGAACAAACAAAATCCGATTTATTGAAATCGGAATTAATGGTATTATTTTATTTGGAATAAAATGAAACTGGAAAAAATATTCAAATTGAAAATAAGTAAAATAAATCCAAGCAAGTGTTTTTCTTCGGCGTTTTCTTTTTGGAGAAAAAACTCTAACTGGATATTCATTTTTTCTCTGCTGGTTTTTTTGACGATAGGCATCTGTATCTGGTATAAAAATGTATACAAATTTGAGTGGAGCGAAGAAAGAAAAATTGAATATATCAATTCAAGGAACAAAAATATCAACTTGCAGGAGGAAAAATTCAAAGCCGTTCTGACTGAAATAGAAAAAAGACAGATTAATTTTAATATTGGCGAAAAGAAAAGTGATTTATCTTCGGAAAACCAAGTTGGTCCAAGTAAAAATATTAGCGGAGGAGCTTCAAGAAATGCTAGTGTTGGCGGAAATACTGCTTCAATTCCAGCGGAGAACAAAGTTAATGAAGAGTCAAATCCAAACGACAAAAATAACGCTAAATTTAATCCAATCAGAGATATTTTCAAATAAAATTAATCGCATCAATTCTTTTTGAAAGGAGGTGATTGCGAGTGAGAATCAAGAAAGTGGCGAAAACTGCCGCAGTTACTTGCAAATGCAAGTCTTCTTGCTGAGCCAACATAACAGGGCTTAAAAGTATCAAAGAGGCGTTTTCAAAATGAAAACGCCTCTTTAAAATGTCTAAGTTGAAATTGGTGCGCCCTGAGGGATTTGAACCCCCGACCTTCTGGTTCGAAGCCAGACACTCTATCCAGCTGAGCTAAGGGCGCATATAAGAAATCTGCAGGGGGGCGAGTACTGGGAATCGGACCCAGGTCCCAGGTGCCACAAACCCGTGTTCTACCATTGAACTATACCCGCCACTCTATAGACTTCTTTGTGTCCTCGCAAGGAATCGGACCTTGATCTAGAGCTTAGAAGGCTCTCGTTCTATCCACTGAACTACGAGGACGTGTGCGCTGGGGGGGAATCGAACCCACGACCGTTTGCTTAAGAGGCAACTGCTCTACCGACTGAGCTACCAGCGCTTTTTATTCGTTTATATTATTTTTTAAAATATTTGTTTAATCTGCTCGGACTTTATCCGCCTTTGGCGGAGACTGAGCTACCAGCGCTTTTATTTTTTTAATGGGTTTCTTTTGAGGTTATGAACGCTTAAAAATAACATCTGAAATGATAACAAAATAAGCCGATTCAGTCAATGATTAGGGTATATTGTTGGCTTTTTTGTACAGAATCCATTGATCTTTGGACCAATCTTTCGGCTTGGTGGTAAATTTTTCTTCTCCAGGGTGAGGGAATTTGCTGGGCGAAGCATAATTGCTGTTAAAAATATCTTTGATTATTTCAGCGCCATTTTTGTCTAGAACTTTTTGGGTGAAAGTAGTTTTCATAGAACCGTCGGGATTTCTTTCTAGAATACGAGGACCGTCAATTTCTGTTTTTCTTCCATCATCCGTTCCATAAAATTGAAAAACCAATTCTGTCCCATTGATTTGAGTTTGAATCAAAATATATCCAGGAGTGTTATTGATAAAACGCAAATCGGGGCGAGGGATATAAACAGTAGCATCCATTCCTTGCGGATTATAATAAGATACCGGATAAGCATGATTTTTTCTAGCGGTAATTTTCAGTCCTGAATTGATAGCCGCTCGGAAAGCGGTAGTGGAAACTTGGCAAATTCCTCCCCCAAATTCCGGTTCTGTCTTGTCCAGTTTGATTACTAATTCGGGAAGATATCCGTGTTCTCCGTCCACTGGCCCCAAGATTTTCACAAAAGAAAATTCCTCTCCGGGTTTTATAAGCACGCCATTAAATCTCTGAGTGCCGACATTGATATTAAAAATGCGATTCTTTGGCGAACCTTTGAAATTAGATTTGCCTTCTCCAATGAGGGAGGTGATGCCTAAATCATTAATGCTATTTTCGGTTATCTGGGGTTTTAGTATTTCCGAAACCAAATCAATTTTTATTTCAGAACTTAAATTGATTGAAGATAATTCTTGAATTATCTTTTTCGCGCTTTCATCTATCTTAAGTTTATATCCATCCTGAGCTAAAGCAAAGGCGATAACTTTTCCATTTTCAGATGAGAATTTGGCATCCACCGGATCTTTGTTGGTTTTCCGGGACAAATCTTCCAAAAAAGTTTTTATTTTTTCTTCTGAAAAAAAAGCCGCCGCATCTTTTTTGGTGTGGATGCGCTGGCGCATGGTTATGGTTAGAGAACAAACCATCGGATTAGAAGGGCAATAGTGGATATTTTCTATTTCCGATTTATATGCGGGCGTTATTTTGAGCGAAGGATAAATTTGCAGCCACTGGGAAATTTCTTCACTGGTGACGGTTTCGCTGAAATTTCCAATAGTCAAATCCAACTTCTTTATTGTTGACGGATAATTTTCCAAAACGGAAACAGCCTCTCCTTTTGCGGAGAAGAAGGGAATTGCAAAAAAAAGAGACAATAAAAATGAGAAAATAATGAGTTTTCGCATACAATAAGAATAACCTAATTTCTTCATTCCCACAAGAAAACCCCACCCCGGCGCAATGTCAGGATGGGGCTCGAAAAATAAATAATTTTAGAAGCCTCTGACTTGAATCTTTTTAACCTTATTGCTAGCCGCTTTCGGAAGACGGATAGTCAGAATTCCATTTTTTAGCGATGCCTCGGCTTTTTCTGAAATAATATCCACTGGCAGAACTACCGAACGGGAAAATTGGCCCCAATAACATTCTTGGTAATAATAATTGTCCGAGCTCACAACTTCTTCATTCTTTCTTTCCCCTTTAATGGTCACCATATCATTATTAATAGCCACATCCAAATCTTCCGGTTTTACTCCGGCAATCGTAGACTTTACCACAATTTCAGTTTCAGTCTGATAAACATCAATAGTAAGCTGGCCTTCAGAATCTCCTGACCAGTCATCATCTTTGGCTGGGCTGCTGGTATTCATAATCATTTCTGATTCCTCTTCCCGAGAAAATACCGGCATAGAAGTTATCCGGTTTTCGTCTTTTTCTCCTGCTCCCGTGATGCGATCGAAAAATGATTGCTTGGTTTTAGGCATATAATTTTGTGGTTAATTTTTACTGATTTTATTATAATTTAAAAGGCAAAAATAGGCAAGAAAGAATTAGATAATGCGCTGCAAAGCCATAAAATTATAGACAAAATGGATGAGCAAATTGATAGCGATAATTTTCCAGATTATTTTTATCGTTGCCAAACGATTATTGGAAATAATATATCCCGCAATTAAAGCTGTGACTATATGTATTGAAGCGATACCAACCAAAGGTTGCATATTATTTGCAAAACCCACTCCTTCTTTTGAAAAAAGCAGGAGAAATTCGGTGGCGGCAAAACCCAATCCAACGAAAGCGGAATTCAAAAGAATAATTCCGCGGGAAGATAGTGATCCAATTTTTTTATAAATAATAAGGCACTTGAAAAGTTCCTCAATAAAGGCTCGCTCCACAAGAATGAAAAGAGCCAGCTTCCATTCTTCAAATGGCAGATTACCTCCAAGAGAATAAGTCAAGAATTCCACAATCAAAGCGCCGAAAGCGGCCAAAATTCCCAAAAAAATGGATTCAATTAATTTCGCTCCGGTAGAATTTTTTTTATTATCTTCCACAATTTTAATTATTTAATTTTTTATTTCCGCTAACCCTTCAATTTTATTGGAAAAAGAAATTTCTTTGGCATGGGATAAATTTTTCAAATCATCGGAAACACTTTTCACAAATTCTTTCTGCTCTTTTTTTGGATTGACGACTAATTCGGAAATTTCTTCATAAAGTTTCACGCCTTTTTCCACCTTCAATTGGCGCATTTTGGAAATAATTTCAATGAGCGTGATGCCATTTTTTTCAGTATTTTTATCGGAAAATTCCGCGTCTATTTTTGGCCAATCACAGATATGCACCGAAACAGAGGAGTCGGATTGTTTCACAAATTGCTGGTAAAGTTCTTCTGCTAGGTGGGGCAAAATCGGAGCAAAAAGTTTCACCACCGTTTCCAAGATTTGGTTCAAGGCGAATTGCGCCGACAATTTATTTTTTTCATCCTTGCCATAGAGGCGGCCTTTGATTAGTTCAACATAATTGTCAGCCAATTTTATCCAGAAAAATTGTTCCAAATCAATTTTAGCTTTAGCAAATTCAAAATTTTCAAATTGTTTGGTCACGCTTTCAATTAAATCCTGCAGTTCTCCCAAAATCCATGCGTCGGATGCATGCAAGTCCTTTTTATTCAAAATAGTTTTTTTGTCGTAGCCCTCCAAGTTCATAGAAACAAAACGCGCCACATTCCAAAGTTTGATCAGAATTTTTTGTCCGGCTTTGATGTCATCTTCGGAAAATCTCAAATTCATTCCCAGCGTGGCTCCGCAAGACCAGAAACGCAAAGCATCAGCGGAATATCTTTCAATCATGCTGTCAGCCGTCACATAATTATTGAGCGACTTGCTCATCTTGTTGCCGTCTTTAGCTAATCCCCAGCCGGAAATCATCACTTCTTTCCATGGTAAAGTGTCGGTGTGCAAATGTGATTTGGTCAGAGTATAGAAAAGCCAAGTGCGGATAATTTCGAAGCCCTGCACGCGCAGATTCATCGGATAAATTTTTTCTTCTAAATTATTTTCTTCTTTCCAGTGAGCATTGATCAAAGGTGTGATTGACGAAGTCATCCAAGTGTCCATCACCTGCATTTCTCCGACAATTTTTGAACCTTTACATTTAGGACAAATTTTATTCTTCGGAGAATTTTCGCGCGGATCAATCGGCAATTCGGAATCTTCAGCCAAAATTATTTCCCCGCAATCTTGGCAATGCCAAAGAGGGAAGGGCACGCCGAAAAATCGATCGCGAGAAATGCACCAATCCCATTTGAGCCCGTCAATCCAATTGTCCAAATGAACTTTCATAAATTCCGGATGCCATTGCAATTCTCCGCCACGTTTTTTCAGTTTGTCTTTAATATCCAAAATTTTCACGAACCATTGAGGAGAAGCGAAAAAATCCACCGGATGCTTGCAGCGTTCGTGCACGTTCAAAATGTGGGTTATTTCTTTCTTTTCTTTGAAAGCGGATATTTCTTCCAAATCTTTTATGATTTTTTTCCGAGCTTCCATCAATTTCAATCCGGCATATCTTCCCGCTTTTTCGTTGAGGCGCCCATTTTTTTCAATAATCAATTTGGTGGCCAGTTTGTCTTCTTTCCATTTTTGAATATCTTCCACATCGCCCCAAGTGCAAACCATCATCAACCCTGTGCCTTTTTCAATTTCCACATTCGCGCTGGTTTTGATTGGCACCGCTTCTTTAATGAGCGGAAGAATGGCATTTTTTCCAATATATTTTTTGTATCTTTCGTCTTCCGGATTAACATAGAGTGCCACGCAAGCAGGAATGAGTTCTGGGCGTGTGGTGGAAATAATAGCTTCTGTTCCGTCTTCCATTTCAAAAGCGATATCATACATGAATGACTTTTCTTCCAAATCCTCCAAATCAGCTTGCGCCAAAGCGGTTTGGCAATGAGTGCACCAAAAAGTGGGGGATTCGGCGCGATAAATTCTTTTCTTTTCATACAAATCTAAAAAAGATCTTTGCGAAATTTTTTGAGACAACGGATTGATGGTGGAATAAAGTAGCGACCAATCAATGCTCAGTCCCAAACTGCGCCACAGTTTTTCATAAACTTTCCCGCCTTCGCGAGTTTCCTTGAGGCAAAGTTCCACAAATTCTTTTCTGGTGATTTTGGATTTGTCCACTTTATATTTTTTTTCCACGAATCTTTCCGTTGGGAGTCCATTGTCGTCAAAACCCATTGGATAAAAAATATTTTCGCCTTTCATGCGGTGATATCGGACAATAATTTCCGCTTGCGTATAGCTCATCGCATGGCCGGTATGCAAAAAATCCGAACTAATGTAAGGCGGAGGAGTATCAATGGAAAAAGTCGGCTTGGTTGAATCGAGCTGAAACTTATAGATCTCTTTTTCTTCCCAAAAATCCTGCCACTTCTTTTCGGTTATTTTTGGGTCGTAAACCCGCGCACTAAAAATATCAGAATGTTTTCCTGATTTTTTAGTCCGATCGGAATCCGTATTATTTTTTTGTAGTTGATTAATGTTTTTCATATTTTAATGCGGGGCAAGTTTTTGAAATTTCTTGCGTCATAATATCTATGCTAACAAAATATATGATGTTATTCAAGCTCTAATATCCATTATACACTTATGCACGGCCGTGAGTAAGTGTATCAAATAAAATTAGAAGAAATGCAATCAGATTATATTCTTGTAGACTTTTTCTGCCAAAATATAATTTATGCAATTTCCAATTCGCCTTTGTTTGATGGATTTGATCAGGCTTTTTGGCAGGGGATGTTTTCCTATAAAGACACTTTCTTGCAAAAGGCGATACTCCAGAAGATAAAGTTCTTGGCGCAGCCAGCTTCGCTGTTCTTTTTTTTCTTCAGGAATATCAAAGATAACTATCCTGTATTTGGCATCCCATTTTTTATTGATCAATGTTTTTCTTTCCAAGATATATTTCCCCAACTGCTTGCCTTTCTCAGTCAATTTATATTGATCGCCTCTTTTTTCCACAAAACCCTGTTTTCTGAGCCGGAGAATGCTTTGGCGGATAGTGACTGGCTTAATTTCAGGTCTTTTTCTTGGAATATTCGAAAAAGCGCTCGAAGCGCTTGGCAGATCTGCGTAGTATGAAGGAGATAGGAATGCGTCAATTGTCAGCGCGCCCATATCCAAAAGAAAAGAAAAAATCCAGGATGTTGCCGAAGGAGTTTTGCGGAGTATATTTTTTACGATTATTTTAGCAATTTTTTGAGTTGGCATAGAAGATGTTATTTGTTTCATTTTTAAGCCATTCCAATCGTATTCAATTATAGGCCGCTTTATTTTAAATATATTATACACTTATGCACGGCCGTACGCAAGTGTAGCAAGATTTTAATGAGATATTGAAATATTTTTATTTACATTTTCTTTGAAAGAAAAATCAAAAAACCCTTTAAATTCAAACCAAAACAGTTGACTTTTTCAATTAAAGTTTGTATATTGGAGCATGGCTCAATTGAGTCAGGCGGTTCGTTAAAATAATCAATAAATAAAACGCATTCTATAACTAAACGGGGGTGCCTATGAATTGTCCTAAATGTAAAACTGCTATGGTTTTGAGAAGTTTTTTTGATAGATATTATAGTTTTGAGGGATGGCGATGTCCAAAATGCGGCACGATAGTAGATGGAGTTATAAAAGAAGCTGAAAAACAAAGACCTAAAATGACACTGAAAGAAGCGGAATCCATTCTTCATGAAATCTGCCGCAAGGAAAAGGAATCTTTTACAATAATAGTAAGCGAAGACGGCAAAGGATTGAATTTTTCTATGGCACTTCGGTTGGAAAATACTGACAGATATGCTTCTCTTGAAAAACTTTTGCGGGCATCACAAAAAACTCTCAAGCCGCTGCCTATTGTGGAAAAAGTAAATGAAATAAAAAGAAAATTAAGGAAAAAAGAAAGAGACGAAAAAAACAAATTTGCATTATCCAAAACCTGATAACAAATAAGGAGGCGGTTATGTCAAAAAAAGGTGAGCCAATTAAACCTAGTGAAGTAGCGGAAAAGAAAGGTAAAAACATCCCAAAAGAAGTATCTGATGTTTTTAATGAGCTTATAGTCAAAGAGTATAATGGTAGCTCTGCCACGATAAGGCAAGATGAAGTGGTAAAGTTACTGGTAAAAAAAGGATTAAAAGAAAGCGAAATTCTTAAAAACAGGTTGCTGGATGTAGAGGATGTATATAGAAAAGCTGGATGGAAAGTTGAGTATGACAAGCCCGGTTTTAACGAAGATTACGATGCAACATTTAAATTTACCAAGAATAGTAATTCTCGTTAGTGAAATATGCCAAAAATAGGGGACTATATAAATATATAGCCCTCTTTTCTTTTTCAAAAAGCCATTTTTGTTATGCGGGCTTGACTGAATTAAAATAATGTGCTAGACTTTATCGTTAGTTCTAGTTCTTATAAATCACAATTAAAAACAAAGGAGGAGAAAATGAGTGAGAAAAAGGAAATGACAGAAAGAAAGAGTAATCAGCCATTGAAATTGACGAAGCGTGGATATTGGAAGGAAATCGAAATTCTTATGGATAAGATGCTTTTGCCAACTGAGGTGGGAATACTTCTAGAAGGGGTTATAAATACCCACATCAATAGTGTTATTCCTCCAGCCGTCAAGGCTAGTCAAATTGAGTTGGCCAAAGAATATTTGGAAGGTGGAATTTTGTTGACTGGTGATGATAGGATAGAACGTTTGTTTGAGGTTGGTGTTTTTGTTCCTGATCCCGGGAAAGAGGATAAGCTAAAGTCATTTTTCCTACTATTGCCGAAATGGAATGAAGGAGAAGTAAAATATCTAAGAGATCTTTAATGAATCGAAAGGCACGCCCCATCAGGGAAACGGCCTTTTTTAAAATAATAGCTTTAAAAAGCCATTTTTGTTGTATGCGGTTGACAAAACTATAGCTATATGCTATACTCTAATTTAGTTCTAAAAACAATCTGTTTCACACTTATCTAAGGAGAAAGTTATGACAGAAAAATATGATCAAGATATAGAAAAAGACCCATCGCTTAAAATGTTGAACGAACAAATAAACGATGGCCTCTGGCGGGACATTGCCAAGGAATTGACCGCAAAAGATTTTAAAGAGATGAATGCTGTGAAGGAAGAAGTGTATTCAAAAATGTATAAGGAAGAAGAAAGAAGGATTTTAAGTTTAAGAAAGGAGCTTGGAATATAACAAAAATACTTCATGAAACAGTCAAACCGTCCTGATAGCTAACACTACTACTGGGCGGTTTTTTTTGTTTCAGAAGTAAAAGAATGAGAAAGAACCAATCAAGGATCATCTTTTATTAATTTAAAAAATTCTTCATAAATATGTCTCATTGGGATTCACGAAAACTTTTTTGACAAAACCGAGCGTAGATGATACTTTTCAGTATGCTTGATTTCGATAAGTTAAGCTTTTTTGTTGGTTCGTTAAAAACACACTTAATATAAGGGGAGGGAAATGGGAAGTGATTTCGATTACGAATTTTCACAGAAAGTGAAAAAAGTTTCCAAGCTTATTTGTGAAGAAGTTCTTCCGGCCTATATTCGAAAACATAAAATTGGGAAAGGTATGTTGCTCGGGAAAATTTTGCAAGACGATTTTCCAAAACCAATAAATTCATGGGTTGATCGGAAAATTGGAGTAAGGTCGGAATACATCGGAAAAAGAACAATACTTCCGAAATTTTTTTCCAAATTAAGCGCAAGAAGAGTTTGCAAAAAATTTCCAGTAGTTATTTTAAAGGATGAAAATGATCCGGCTGGTTTGAATGGTCTAGGGATAAATATTCCATCTAATCTCGGTTATAATAATTTGATGAATGCGGAGAAGCGTTTTAATGTGGCAGATTTGTATAAAAGTCCGGAAGGATTTTCGTATTCATTTCCCATTAGCCAAATCAATCTTAATCCAAAAGATTTCGTTGGTTATGCCGGAAGAGCGCTGGAGTTGAAGATATTTGAAAAAATTATGGGATTTTTCGCAAATTATTATCTTTCTCGTTATCCGGAAACAGAATATCAAAAAATAACTCTTGAGTCGGCTTTCAACAAGGATGCAATATATTATGGAAAAGTTGTGGGGATAACTGTCTTATTCACGATTATTGCGACGGTTCTTTCATTAGTGGTTGTGTTGAACTAAGTTTGTTAATTTTCAAAAAAAGAGGCTGTGTAATAAATTTACACAGCTTTTATTTATTTCATCTTCAAATTCGCGTCGGCTTTGGCAGACTTTTGGTTTTATAGTGCAATAATTTTTTTGAGCGGATGTATTATCTACAAAGATAATTATTAATCAAAAATATATGAAAAAGATGAATCCAGTAGTGCATTTTGAAATGCCCTACGAAGACAAAAACAGAATGATAGATTTCTATGCCAAAGCCTTCGGCTGGAAGTCTGAAATGATGGGAGAGGAGTATGGCAACTATGTGGTTGCCACCACCAGTGAAACTGATGAAAATCGGATGGTCAAAAAACCAGGCACGATTAATGGCGGATTTTTTCCAAAGGAACATGATCCCGAGGCGAGATATTATCCTCGTGTCGTGATTGCGGTGGATGATATTCAAGAGGCGATGAAAGAAGTGAATGAAGCGGGTGGAAGAGTGGAGGGAGAGCCGATGGATATTCCTAATGTGGGAAAATATGTTTTTTTTACTGATACTGAAGGCAATCGAGCGAGTATGATGCAAATGAAATAAAAAATAGACCGAATTAATTAAATTCGGTCTACGTGTTATTTTATCCAGCGGCACGAATCCTAGTATAGTGGAGTTCATATTCTAGTTGACTCGCGAGATCATTGAATCTGTTCGCATATTTTCCATCGAAATGGCTGCTGATTAATTCTCTCAAGGTATTTCTTTTTTCGTAATGTTCATTTGATTCTTTTAATTGTTCTATTTGGGCAAGTATCGATTTAGAAAAATCTATCATTGGCCCAAAATCAAGCAAGGGATGTTCTCGCAGAAAAAATATCGGCTTGTCGAAAAGCATCCATTCCAGCGATGTTGAAGATATAACACTCAACATCAAATTCTTTCTTTGCATATGGGGCAATATCCCGTGCGGACATTCAACAATTTCTACATTATTACACAACTTCAATTTTGAAAGTTGCCTTTCAATGTAGCCCGAATCAAGCCGCCGCTTAGACTTATAGGATTGGTTGGATAATATAAGCGGATGCAGAGTGAAAGTTATCTTGTAATCCGATAACTCATCAATATGATCGCAAATTCGGAAATCCGCTTTTCCTATAGCCCAATTGGAGGATATTATAATATTTCTGGAATTTTCTGAGTTTTTCACCTGATTTTCCCTGAAAAAATATTCTCCTTTTGGCCACCCAATCGTTTCAACGCGATAATTGGAATTTTGTTTCCAAATTCTAGAATCAAAATCTGAAGCAGCAACTATGACATCTAAAAAATCTGGCTGACTTCTTATGACATTTGCCCACGGTCCTAATATGCCGTGAAAAATGCGTACAATTTTCGTACTTTTGTAGAAGTGAAGCGGTCCTCCATTCTGGACATATTTGGTGAAATGTCGCGGAAGGGAGATATAAATAACTGCCTTTCTGTTGATGCTTGAAAATTTGTTGATTTCCGAAAGGGGAAAAACACCCTGTTCGTCCTGATTGATTCCATGAAACACATCAGTAAAGAAGAATTTATTACTTCTTTCCAATGCCTTGAAGAAAGGAAACATGTCATTGAAGACCTGCCAACCTTCGCATATAAAAATATGATCAGTTGGTTCACTTCTATCGTGAATCATTTTCCATCTCCTTCACTTTTTAAACAACCTTAGCTTTATAGCACGGAATTTTTTGAATGTCAATGGTGGACAGATAAGATTAGAAATTATTTGTAAGAATTAAAAAAATACTTTATTTCATCTTCAAATTCGCATTGGCCTGGGGAGTTAACTGATTGACAAAAACAAAAATAAATGATACTTTTCAATATGCTTGATTTCGATAAATTAAGCTTTTTCTTTAAAAAATAAATAAAAACTATTTCAAATCAACCCTATTTTCAAGGAGATCGGCAATGAGAAAATGGAAAATGGCAAGCTTGTTTTTGTTAATAGCGGTCATTTTAGTCATGGGATGCAACAAAACAAGAGAAGAGATGGAAATGAAGAATGAAGCGCCTCAGGCAAGTCCAGAGAATTCAACTGGAACAAGTAAAGTTTCGGCCGAAGATAATGTGTTTGATATAAAAATAAATAGCGATAGAGATTAAAAAGAGGAGGCAAATGATGAGTGAGAAAAAGAAAAAAGATTCAAATGGAAAGGGCGAATGGGTTATTGCTTACACTCCTCCGGGAGGTGGAAAAAGACATTCAGGAATACTCTCGAGGTGTGCTCCGGATATTTATAATGATCACGGAAAGATTGAAGAGGTGAAGAAAGTGGCAAAGAAACTTATTGCTTCCCAGCTTGATAATCCCAACAATCATCATTATGTTGATCGGGATGCAACATTCAACAAGTTTCATCTTGTTTGGATTGAAAAGTATGAGTTGGATTATAAGCGAGCCAATAAAAAAGCATGGTAGTTTAACTCAAACAATAAAATTAGGAGAGATTATTTATGGCAAAATGTGCTTCTTGTCCTGAGGATGCTAATAGGAAAGTTGTTAGTGAATGTAAAGAATGTAAGGGTGTGTTATGCGGTGGGCATATTTTTGAATGTAGAAAATGCGGGAAACCGATGTGCCATTCCTGTTGGGCTAAAAATGGCAAAGATTTATGCTCGGATTGCGCTTAACGAAAGTCCATTATTATAAATATATCAAGGCTGTGCAAGAAATTTGCGCAGCCTTTATTTATTTCATCTTCAAATTTGCATCGGCTTCGATGGTTTTCCAACACATCTATTGACAAAGTTAACGTAATATGCTAGTATGAATATTGCTTAATTTAAGCTAAAGTTGCTTGAAAATTACAGACAATATAACTTTTGGAGGGTAAAAAATGAGTGAATTATGGAGCGTCGTAGATGTTTTCTTAATAGACAATGTATTCCAAAAAATCTCAGATAAGTGGCAAAAACTAGCTGGCAAAAATTGTTTTTGGCTGGCAAAAATGTTTTGTATTTTTGCTGTTTGTTCCTTTATTGTTACTTTTTATGTAGGATTTTCAACATTTTCATCCCCATATGTGAAAGGTTCTTTCATTGTAGTTATGTTTTTAGAGGGCATTGGAGGAACATTGCGAATATTCTTGTTGGGAATCAAAGAAAAAATGGCTGAAAAAAATTCGTCCGATAAGATTTTTTATAATACCAAACGCGAAAATGGAAGAACAAGCAGGCTGTTAGACGTTGTCGTGAATATTTGGTTTGTTATTTTAGCAACAGCTACCCATGATATTGTAATGGTTTTATTTGCAACAAGTTTTGTGTTGAGTTGTATAACGGAATATTTTGAGTCTTGCATGCCTTTGCCTCCGCACAAAAGTAAAATTAGGCAGTGGATAGAAAAAGGTAAAGATGTTTTTAATAAAATATTAGTGCCAATTTCGAATCCTGCTCCAATTCCAATAGCAGTGAAGTAAAAATAACAACAGGTACAAATCTCAAATGAGATGTGTGCCTGTTTTTATTTCATCTTCAAATTTGCATCGGCTTCGATTTTTTTCCAATTGGTGAGCGCGGATTTTTTTGTTCCATAGTTCACGGATAGCCATTTGTCAAAATAATTAAATAGGGTAAAATGAGGATATATAATACCTAAACAAAAAAATATAAAAAATTTTTGGCCAACATTTTTTTTCTGGGTAACTTTTGGCATAATTTCTTCATTAGTTTTGAAGCGTTTATATTTTCCAAAAAGCGCAAATTTATTGCGCCGGCTTCGCGTATCCGCCTGCATTCTTTTGGCCGGAATATTCATCCTGCTTTTTTTTCCATGGCTTCCTGAATCGCATGGCGGTTCAACAGGATGGGGGATTATTTTGCAAGGCGATTTGCCGATGATTATTTTGGTGACCCTGCTTGGTTTCGCTTTGATAACACTTTTGATATCTCGAAGGCCGTTTATGACTAAAATCGGAATGCTAGCTCATTTTTTCGCGACCATTTTCCTATTCGGAATGATGATTTATACATTTCCGGAAGCTATCAGTTTGAAATTTCGCGATACCGCGCCGATTTTGGCCGCTCTGATTCTTCTGGTAAACAATGTTGTTCTGCTTTTGCTTTGGAATCAATTGCAAAAACAAACAAAATAAAGCATATGAAAAAAATATTTTTAATTACCGGCGGAATTATTGTGGCGATTTTATTGATTTTTATTTTCAACGTCTCTTTTGGAAATAATAAAACCGCGAATCTGATATCGGAGGATAAAGAAATAACTACTATCATTGATAAGGATCAAGCAATTTTGAAAGTAAAAGCGCAATCCGAGGTGGTTAAATATGCAGCGGATTTGGAAAAGGCCGGAAAAAATGCCAGTTTTGAAGCACAAGATGATAATACTGAATGGACGATACAAGTTTTTGAAATCGTGAAAAATGATGATGGGCCTTCGCATACCGCCACCTTCGGTTGGTATCGGGTCAATAAAAAAACCGGTGAAATAATCAGAGATTTATGAAAAAATATTTTTTCTCATTATTACTTTTTGTTTCGTTTTTTGGAATTGCAGATACTATAAGCGCCCAAGATGAGGAAGGCGGGTTTTTTGGCACAGATATGAGTGGACTTTTCGCTTGTCTGGATGCGGCGGATGCGAAATATGAAAACAAGGATGGACAAATCTGCTTGCCTGCGTGCAAAGAATTTTATTGGTATGGGTGCATGTATGATCCGGGTAAAGGCACTCAACTTCAAAATTGTATTATGGAACAGCTTCCGGAACTCAAGGCGGCACGTGATGAGTGTAAAAAGAAATATAATCTGGAAGAGACGGCACTAGTAGGCGATGTTCCAGACGGTAAGGATGAAAAAAATAATCAAGAAGTGGATCAAAACCAATTATTGCCGGAAACTAGTAATAATGCGCCCTCTTCTGTTGATTCTCGCGATAATGAAGCATGCAAACAATCTTGTCAGTCAAACTATAATGTTTGCAACGAACAATGTAAACCGATTGAACCTGAAAAAACACAAGAAGAAAAAGATGCGGAAGTCACTTGCCAAGGGAGATGCGAAAAGGATTATAAGAACGCATACAACAGTATTCTGCCGGCTTGTTCCAAGGAAAATGTCAAATGTGTCTATGTCGTTACTAATAAAAGGAATGACAAGGGGAATTATGTTTGCAATGATTTTCGCGATGGCACGCCATGTGGCAAAGAAATTGAACAATGCAAATTAGCATTTGAGGCGTGTGTGAAACCGGCGGAGGATGCCAAAAAGCAGTGCTTTGACGGGTGCGCGGCAAAGGAAATGGCCAAGCCTTTGCCAGATGGAAAATGCGAGAACACTTGTCAACAAAATAAAAATGATTGCACGCAAAATTGCCAAATATCCAATAATAAAACAACGCAATCTCTGAGAGATAAAGAACTGGAAAACGAACAACCCATCGGAGTTTCCTCTTTGGATTTCAGAGAACTGGCGCGGGCGCAAGCGGAATATCAAAAAGCGCAAGCAGATTTGGAAAAAATAAAACAATCCGGAGATTCGCGATGGGAAAATAAGAAAAATTTTTCCGATGAATATGCTTCGGAAATAGAAAAAATTTCCGGAAAGTTATCTCGAGAGAAGGATGGCAAAGTCAAAGATCTCGCAGAAATTGTCAGAGCCGATTTGGAGAAAATTCATGATTCGGCGGAGATTATTCAGAATGCCAATGATTTAACCGAATATATTGATGAAGGAAAATTCGGCGGCTATGACGGAAAATCTTTATTCACCGATGCTGCCAAAGGGCTTACTGATTATATGGATCTGAGAAATAAAGGTGTATCAGTTAAAGATGCATCTTCAAAGTCCTTTTTGGATAATTTCGGCTCAAGCGCATTAACAACCATACCGGTGCTTAAAGCAATAGATATTGTCGCTTCAGCTCCTGATGCGGTTTTTGGAATAGTCGGCGTTCCGGAAAATCATTGGTCAAGAACAATAACCGGTTTTATCGGCAAATTTGCGCCCAGCGGCGTCGTTAAACAAACCACAGATTTGATGATTGAAGATGATTGGGATGATATTGGCAACGCTTTGGCATATGGATACGGAAAAGTTAAATCAGCGGATGGCGTGGTGAACACAGTTGTGGAATCCGGAAAACTTTTGGCCGGAACAATTGGAGCGGTACCGGTTGCTATTGCGCGTGGATTCAGCGAAACTCTGGGCGCCACTATTTTTGTCGGAGAAAAAACCGCCAGTTTTGTTTATAATTTATTTGTAGATTAAAGCCATTAATTTTAAATTTATGTTGGAATTTTTTATCCTATCCAGTTTCATCAGCTCAATCGCGACCTTGATAGTGGGAATAGGATTGATTCATCTAATCCGAAAAAAAACCGAACAGCAAGTCAAGGATAGCCAACCGGCAGGATTTTGGGTGCGCGCGATTTGTTTCGGAATGGATTTGGCTATTGTTGAAATAATAAATTTATTTCTGATTTTTCGCGGAAGTCTGCAAATGGCGGAATATATTTCTCTTTTAGTGGCTCTTTCTTATTTCTTTTTCTTTTGGCTTTTCTTTTCCGCTACTCCCGCAACAATGTTTGCGAGAATAAAAATTGTTTCCAAAACTGGCGAACCTCTCAAAATCTGGCAAATTTTGGCGCGTTTGGGAATGTGCCTGTTTTTATTTGTGGGATGGGTAACGATTATATTTGATAAAAAAGAAAAAAAAGCTTTGCATGACAGAGTCGCGCAAACAAAAGTTGTTTATGCAAGCAACGGAATAAAAGCAACGACCAAAGAGGGATTGGTAAAAATATTGCAGTTTGGGTTGCTGGGTGTGGCGATAATTTTGATGATAAGTTTGATTTCTTTTGGGCCAAATGAAAAAATTAAAAAATACGCAGAAAATTCACAAGTTAAATTTTTTGATCTCAATAAAGATAAAATATCCGATGGCCTGACAATAGATTTGAATCAAGATGGAAAAATTGATGTGTTCAAATATGATGTAGACAACAACTATATTATTGATATGACTGCTTTTGACACGGATAACAACGGCATTGCCGAATCATTAGACATAAATAATGACGGGAGAATAGATGGTTTTGATTTTGATAATGATAACAAATTGGATATCAAAGTTTTTCGCGGACAGTTTTTCATATGGCTGTGGAGAATATGGTTCATTATTTTAGGAATTGGACTCGCAGGATTATTAATCCTTACAGTTGTGAAAGAAAAGAAAAAAATTAAATAATTTTTTTATTTCAACTTCAAATTCGCGGCGGCTTCGATGGTTTTCCAATTATTTATAGCCAACTTTTTTTGCTTCGCAGTCAATTTTTGCCAGCGGAAGAATCCGGCAGCGGCAATCATTGAGGCGTTATCTATTGAGTATTTTGTGTCTGGCAGGATATATTTTGTGGTGTTGAATTTCTTTTTTACGGCTTCGCCCAGTTGTCGGCGCAATTCTTGATTGGCGGAAACTCCGCCGGCCAGCATAATAGTTTTTGGTTTGAATTTTTCCGCCGCTTTCAAGGTTTTGGAAACGAGGACATCCACAACTGATTGCTGAAATTCGTGAGCCATTTCGGCGATATATTTTTCGTTCTTTAAAAACTCAGGATATTTTTTGGTAGCGTATAACACTGCGGTTTTGAGTCCCGAAAAAGAAAAGTCAAAATTTTTCTTGTTCATCATCGGCCGAGGCAAGCGAATTACGAATTCCGAATTATGAATGCCGAGTTTTTTTGGAAATTTGGATTTTAAATTTTGAATTTTGAATTTATTTGAGATTTGAGATTTGAGATTTGAGATTTCCATTGCCTTTTGGGCAATGGCGGGGCCGCCAGGATATCCAAGGCCCAAAATTCTCGCCACTTTATCAAAAGCTTCTCCAGCGGCGTCGTCCAGAGTTTGGCCGATAATTTCATAACTCAAATGTTTCTTCATCAAAACCAATTGCGTGTGTCCGCCGGAAACTACCAAACATAAAATCGGAAATTTTATCTTTTTGGGTTGTGAGTTGTGAGTTACGAGTTGCGAGTTTACGCCAATAAAGTTGGCGTATATGTGTCCTTCAATATGATGAATACCGAGCAAAGGTTTTTGCCAAACAAACGAAAGCGTTTTGGCGGCGCTGTTGCCGATGAGAAGAGCTGGAATCAAGCCCGGCCCTTGAGTGACGCACAGCAAATCAATTTTTTCTGGTGTGGCATTAGCTTTTTCCAAGGCTTCTTGCAAAACCGGAATCATATTTTTCAAATGTTCGCGTGCTGCCAGATTGGGAACGACTCCGCCCCACTTGGCGTGCAGTTTCACCTGTGAAGAAACCACATTGGCCAGCACTTTCAAAACACCGTTATCTGATTGAATGACAGAAACGGCTGTTTCATCGCAAGAAGTTTCAATTCCAAGGATTATCACAAATTTAATAAATTTAACAAAAAATGCTTGATTTATGGGATAATCAGCATTATCATTAGATTAGGCAGATTAATTCGCTTAAGCACCCTTATATTGTGAAGAAAAAAGCCCAAAAAGTCAAAGATATGGGGGATTCGGAGCTGATTAAGCTTATCCGGAAAGATAACCCGGAGCTTTATCGTGAAGTAGTCAAAAGATACCAAAAAAAGCTTTTTTCCTATATTTACCGCTTGGTGAACAATAAGGAAGAAACGGAAGATATCCTCCAAAATGTTTTTGTGAAAACATACATCAGTTTGAAAAGTTTTGATTTGGAAAAAAAGTTTTCTTCTTGGATATATCGCATCGCTCACAATGAAGCGATTAATTTTTTGAAAAAAAGAAACAAAAGACGATTGATTTCTTGGGAGGATATCGCTTCCACAAAAGACAAGATGGAAACCAAAAGTGAAGAGCTGGATCCGTTGGATGTTTGGCTGAAGAAAGAAACCAGAATAGAAGTGCGAGGGGCGTTGGAAAAATTGCCGGAAAATTATCAGCAGGTTTTAATTCTTCGTTATTTTTCAGACAAGTCTTATGCGGAAATTGGTAAAATAATCAAAAGCCCGGCCAATACCGTGGGAACCTTGATCAATCGGGCCAAGAAAAAACTTATGGATGTGGTGTGCCATGCCCAAGGCCTTGATTAATTTTGCAATATCTGCTAAAGTTTATCCTGTCGCTTGAGCGGCTTTTATATTATTCCAAAATTGTGCTATTTTAAATTCATGCATTATACATATTTAATAAAAAGTAAAAAGGATAGTTCTGTTTACATTGGTTACTCGGCGGATTTAAAAAATAGAATTAAAGAACATAATTCAGGAAAAACCAAATCAATAAAGCATAAAATACCATACGAATTGGTATATTATGAGGGATATAAAAATAAGACAGACGCAAAAAAACGGGAAATCGAATTAAAAAAGAATAGTTATCGGAAAGAACAGTTGCTAAAACAACTTGAAAATTCGTTAAAATAATACTTGGCCCTATCGTCTAGTGGTTAGGACATCAGGTTTTCATCCTGAAAACAGGGGTTCAATTCCCCTTAGGGCTACATGGTAGAGAAAGATTAGGTTTTTCACCCTAACGGGTGACCACCCGCGAGGGTGGCATCCTGGAAATCATGGGTTCGAATCCCATACGCGGTACATGATTTTCAAAATTCAAGTTTGGATTTTGAAATCATTGCGTTGGGATTCGAAGAATGTAATAATGAATCTTATGCGTAGAATGTAGAAAAAATAGAAGTACTTTTAAATAAATTTTTTGTAGACTTTAGCTCTCCGGCGTAGCGCAGCGGTAGCGCAGGTGCCTGTTAAGCACTTGGTCTTAGGTTCTGCGCCAGAGGCGCATCCGTCCTTCGGCGGAGAATCCATAATTTGAAAATATCATAAAACTTTCTGCTCCGGCGTAGCGCAGCGGTAGCGCAGGTGCCTGTTAAGCACTTGGTCGTAGGTTCGAATCCTACCGCCGGAGCAGAAAGCTTTATTATTATATCTTAGCGGAGAATCCCTGCCTGCCGGCAGACAGGCTACCGCCGGAGCGGTGAAGTTTACTTCAAAAAAATATTTAGCGGTGAGATGAAAATCCTTGCCGCAGAAGCATAAAAATAAAAGCGCCTCAAATGAAGCGTTTTTATTTTATTTAAATTTTGAAAGTCTCTTCTATTTATTCACAGAGGCGGTCTTGCGCCGCTATATTATTTTTGATTTTTTCGTCACTTTTATATTCCAAAATGTCTCCGGGCTGACATCCTAACGCTTTACAGATCGCTTCCAAAGTTGACCATCGGATAGCCTTGGCTTTTCCATTTTTCAAAATAGAAATATTGGCCATTGTTATTCCGACTTTCTCCGCCAATTCAGTAACGCTCATTTTTCTTTTAGCCAGCATCACGTCGATGTTAATAATAATTGCCATAACATTTTCTTTAAACGGTTAAATCGTTTTCCGATTTTATATCCACGGCATTTTGCAAAAGCCTCTCAAAAACGGCCGCCGCCGCGGCAATTACGACAGAAATAAAAGTAGCCACCATACCCACTGCAATAAACCCCGCCGGGTCGTCATCTTTGGTATGAAACATCCTTATGTATAGCGCTGCCATTACAATTGAGATGCCTAATATGATCGCGCAATATTTTATAGTCCTTAAAGCTTTCACGGAGCTTAGCGAGAATACTTTATTTTCCCCGATGTATCCGAGTAATTTAAACGCCTGATGTAGCGCCACAAAAAATGGGATAGAGGCCGCGTACATATATGCTATGAACGGATCCCAATAAATACTGAACAGATCTAAGTTTGCAGCTCTTCCTTCGGTCAAGGGAAACCGGATCATAACTGCCAGCGCTACGATTCCGATGAGTACAATCACTGCCTTTAGAAATATGGTTGAACCTCGTTTCATAAATTGTTTTTTAATATTATCGGTAAGCACATTTTAAGCTATAATTTATTGTTTGTCAATATATTATTATTGTTTTAACAGTATTGCGAAACTAAGCAACCCCAAACTCTATTTCTATATGTGAAATATAGCTTATCATCTATGCGTATTGATTTTGGAATAACGTAAAAGCATTTATTAAAAAACGCCGAAAGCTCTTTAGAATGAAGAAAATATCCGGGATAAAGCAAATGATAGGATTTTTTATTGGCAAGTTCTTTTAAAATAAATCAAGAAAGGAGAAGGCTCATGAAAAAAGAAATTACGCGTTTGTTTTTAAATCCCAACGAAATGGCTTTTCGAAAATATTTTTGGCCGGGATTGGAGAGGGAACTTATCACTAAGGTTTATAGGCCCGGACGCCGTTTGGCTGAAGATGAGCGGGGATATGCCGAAGGCCAGATTGTTACCGCGAGAGTCATTGATTCGATTGGCGCGGATTGGGCTGGTGTTCCGCCTGAATTTTTCAAAGACTTGGGAAAAACCATAAGGATTGAAAAAGCCGAAGCGAAAAAAATCAAAGAGTTCGTGCGGAAAGATTTTTGCGGCGCAAGTCCTGATGTGCATGACAAACAGTCGCTGAAAGTCCAACTTGGACTTATCTATAATCTTTTTCCAGCGGATCTAACTGATGATTCAATCGTGACAATAATTTCCTTTTCTTATCTTAATATGAAAAATAATTCAATCTCGCGGAAAAAAACCGTTGATGAGCTTGAAAATTGCGGAACCATAACTATGGCAAAGAAACCTGTTGGCAACGGCATTGGTTTTTCAGTGGAAAAGCCAAACACGATATCATTTGTGGAAGACGATTATCCCGCGAAAACACCGGCAATGTGGAATGCGGTTTATGAATATTTCAATCTGCCATATTCGCAGGCGATGTTTGTTTCTTCAACCAAGCATTTGCCAGAAATCCTCGACGCTTTACGTTGCAATAAACATTGCAAAGGAGGGGGCCTTGGCGTGGGATTTAAAGATGAAGCGGTTGCTTATCTGGATGAAGTTGATCAAGTGGCGAGGAAAATAGGATCTGTTAATGTTGTTGTGAAAAATTCCAAAGGAAAACTGGTGGGATATAATACGGATGGCGCGGGTTACGCCGAATGCCTTGCGGATTTTTTTGCGCAAAAGAATGAGCAGCTTGCGGGAAAAAAAGTTGTAATGATAGGTTCCGGAGGCACGGCGAATTCCATCGCGTTTGCGCTGGCGATGCGCAAAATGAAAGTGGTTATTCTGAACAGAACAGTTGAAAAAGCGGAAATTTTGGCCAAGCGCATCAATGCTCATTTTGGCTTTAAAGAAAATGAATCGGTGAGATTCGGCAGTGAAGAGGAAATTATTTCGGAAGCTTGCGGCGCTGATGTTGTTTTGAATGTTTCAACCAAAGGTTCGGCAGGAGATTTGGAAAAATATTTTCCTCTTGCTCCGGCAGTGCTTCCCGCGACAGATGAAAATATCGGCATAAATCATCGGGAGTCTGAGAAAGTTTTCGAAAAAATTTCAAAGCGATCTTTGATCAGCGATATTATTTTGGGAAAAGGGGATACGCCGCTTATCGCCATGGCCAAAGAAAAAAATTTCCAAACTCTCGACGGCATTCCTATGGTCATCAACCAAGGCGTAGAGGCGATGTGGTTCGTGCATGGCAAAGAAATGGAAGCGCGGAAAATTTCCAAAAAAGACATCTATCGCGTGATGAAAAACGCAGCCGATTTTTGAATCGTCTCCAAGAAACAATAATCACGAATATAACGTATGTTTTAGCCCCAATCCCAATTTATACCCACCGGCAGAAAACTGCTTTCGGTGGGTTTTCTGTTTTGCCGCATATTTGCAAGAAAAACGGCTTCTGATTGTATTAATATTGCAACCACCTCTGGGGAGAGAGTCAAAATTTAAACAGCCGAATGTTGATGGTTCCTTGAAGAGAGAGGGAATTATCAGCGTAAGCGATGGGTGCTTGAGAAAAGCATCGTAAAGAGACAGGATTAGTGACGTAAGTTGTTGAGGTGGTTTTTTTATATTGATATTTAAACAGAACAAAAAACAAGACCCATACAAGACCTTGTTTTATTTTAGAAAAGTTTTACGAACTATTTAATAGCTTTCTTTGCTTTCTTGGCTACTGCAGAAGCATTTTTGACTGTTCCTTTCTTCGCGGCCATAGCTAGTTTGCTGATAGATTTCCAATGTTTTTTGAGATCAGCCGACAGCACATCAATTTCTTGTTGGCTTGCTTTTTTGCTTTTTTTATAGTTCTTTGCCACAGTTTCGATAATAGTGTGGTATACCGGCTCTGTGATTTCGCGCGCTTTCTCCAATTTTTCCACAACATCGCCTTTCATTTTGATAGCCCACGCCTTTGTATGTTTTTGATTTTTTTTGCCTTTTGGTCCGAAGAAAAAATATGCGGTGGCGGCGAGTCCGGCCAAACTGGCTCCGGCTATAGCTAATTTCACAGCACTATTCTTAGTTGCTTTCTTTGGCATAGTTTTGTTAATTTAAAAATTATTTATTATTTTTTATTTGTTGTCTTTTTTTTCGCGATTTCTTTTGCGCGCCGGGGGAAAGAATAATCTGAAAATCATATTGTTTTCCAATCTTTCCTTAAGATCCAAAACAAATTCTTCAGATTCATAGAAATGATTTTGCAACTTCTCTGAAATTTTATATAAATTTTTTCCGGCTTTGATGAAATAAAACAAAACGATGCAAAGAAAAATAGTCAGTATCACTGATGAGACGGATGAGATGAAAAAGAAAATGTCGGCTTTGAGCAATGTTTCCATATCTTATAGTATACTACGCCACTAGCCTTTTGCATAGAGGTTTGTGGCGTAAATATATCTCTTTATCGTATGGCTCTCATAATAGCAATTAGCACCACTGCTCCAAGCACGGCTACCAAAAAGCTATAAAGATTGAAACCGGTGACTCCGCCTTTTCCAAAAAAACTCATCAGCCATCCGCCCAACACTGCGCCAATAATGCCCAAAATAACATCCTTCACCAAGCCTTCGCTGGTTCCCATAAATGCTGAAGCAATCCACCCCACGATTGCTCCAAAAATAATCCACATAAGTATTCCCATATAATTGTTTTAAATAATTATTTTTTTACACTTGTATTAACAAGTTAATCAACCTGTTTTTCGCCGGAGAATATTCGAACTAGTTTAACAATTCCCCAAGCTATAACTGCGTACACAAGGAGGGCAACAATAGTCGCCGGTTCAAGAACGGAAGTTGTTTCGATGCCTTGAGCGAAACCCTTGCGGAATATTCCCGCGAAAGGTGAAATAAAAATTCCGCTTAAGCCATAGATTGAAGTCACGAATGAGCTTGAGAGACTCGCTCCCAGCAATTTGAGAACAAGGCGAAAAGCTAAAAGTATTTCCAATACTCCGAAAATGAAATAAACCAAATATTCAACCGTTTGAGAACTGGTTGCTTCTTTTCCGGTTGGAGTTTTTTCAACCGAGTTCGTATTACCTTCTTTTGTGGTTGTAGTTTCTTTTGTAATTTCTGTCATATTTTTCACCGCCTTTCTTTTTTAGATTATTTAAATTTCTTATTTTTAACTCGTTTTATTTCTTGTCTTTTTATCAGATGTTCTTTTAGGTAAATATTTAATCAAGATTTTTGCAACTAGAGCGGTTAGGCTCACTCCTTCAAAAATAGCTTGCGTTTTAGCACGCTTCACTAAGCTTGGATCAAGAAAAATAGTCACTCTTTGTTTTGTATAAGTTGTCATATTTCATATTCAACAATTAGTTGTATTTATTGTATGTATTGATACTACATACGGTATGTGTTTATATTTCATAACCAAATATTTAAAAATTCCTGTAGCGTAATTCACGCGTAGATTTTTTGTTGACAAAAACAGTCAAGAATGCTATTCTGAAACGTTGTTGATTTTAAAACTGAAGAAAGGCAACGCACGAAGCAACTTTTGACGAATAAAATTTTTACCAAAAGGAGGAATTTGCTATGGCAATAAGAGTCATCAAGAAAAAACCGGACAGGTCAGTTTTGAAAACAATCGTTTGTGATAATTGCGGAGTAACGCTTGAATATACTCCGAAAGATGTGAAGACAAGAAATGTAACTGATTATTCCGGCGGTTCAGACGGGGAAGAGTATATTCGGTGTCCGGAATGTAAAGAGAAAGTTATAATAAATTAGTGGTGATTGTTATAATCACTTCGAAAAAACAAGGAGGACTAGGTGAGCGCCATTGGAAATGCAAAGAAAGAGTTGAAAAGAAAATTTTCAAGTAATCCAAAAATGCGGAAAGAGGTTGAAGAATTTTCAAAAAATTTGCCGGATGATTACATAAGAAAAGGAGATAAAATCCAGGCGTGCAATAATTTTGAAACATGGGAAGGCAAACAGGATTGTATGCATTATTTTGCTGGAATGTGTTCCTGTCCACTTGAAAAAAAATGTCCATATGGGAATAAAAATAAAATATGGATAAAGGATGGAGAAAAAGCAAAAAAGCATTCCGAATGCTGCAGAAGGGTTCACATGGGGTAAGCTTAAAATAAAAAATAATGTAAAATAAACATCAGCCGTCAATAAACCATATTGGCGGCTTTTTTTATTTCCCAAACATATATGCTACCATTCTTTTATGGAAAAAAAGCTAGAAAAATTTGATGTGGCGGTCATTGGCGGGGGACCTGCTGGAATGATGGCGGCCGGGTACGCGGCGGAATTAGGCGCCAAAGTGGTGCTTTTGGAAAAGAACGCCATTTTAGGGCGCAAACTCTTGCTGACCGGCCATGGGCGGTGCAATCTCACCAATGCCGAGTTTGACGATCAAAAATTCATTGAAAAGTTAAATAATAAAAAAAGTAAGTTCCTATTTTCCTCTCTGGCTGCATTCGGACCGGAAGAAGTGATTGAATTTTTTGAATTCCGAAAGTTGAAAACCAAAGTGGAAAAAAATAATCGAGTTTTTCCGGCAGGCGATAATTCATGCGATGTGCTGGATATTCTGAAAAAATACTTGCAAGATAATAAAGTGAAAATTATTTTCAACGCGGAAGTCCAAGTATTTGAAAAAAATGGAAAGGAAATAAAAAGTGTCCGATTGAAAGACAGAGAAATTTTGGCCGATAAATTTATTCTTTGCACCGGTGGGAAAGCTTATCCATCCACCGGTTCCATCGGAGACGGCTATCGATGGGCAAAGGATTTGGGACATAATATCATTGAACCCTCGCCGGCTTTAGTGCCGATTAAAACCAAAGAAGACTGGGTGAAAGAGGTGCAAGGATTGAGTTTTGATAAAGTTGGGATTAATTTGCTGCAAAATAATAAAAAACAATATTCGTATTCTGGGGAAATACTTTTCACGCATTTTGGCTTGAGCGGACCGGCTATTTTAAATCTCAGCAAAAAAGTTGGGGAATTGGCAAAAAATGGCGAAGTGATAATTTCTATTGATTTGAAGCCCGATTTTAATCGTGAGCAATTGGATGAAAAACTGAAAAAAGATTTTCCGGAAAACAGCAATAAAAATATTGCCAATTATCTCACAAAAATTTTGCCGCAAAAAATGGCGGATACAAGTTTAAAATTATCTGGCATAGAGATGACAAAAAAAATTCACGCTGTCACCAAGGAAGAAAGAAAAAAAATAGTTTCCTTAATCAAGGATTTGCGCTTAACATATGATGACACGACTGGTTTCAATCAAGCGATGCTCACCGGCGGAGGAGTGGATTTGAAAGAGGTGGATTCCAAAACGATGCAGTCAAAAATTATCAATAATCTTTTTTTTGCCGGAGAAATTCTGGATCTTGATGGTCTGACTGGCGGATTCAATCTGCAAATTTGCTGGAGCACCGGACACGCCGCCGGAACATATAAAGCTTTAAAAAAATAAGAGATTGACTTGCTTTTATCAGTATCTGGTGATTAAATAAACGCGTAACTTTACAACAAAATAGACAATAAAAGAGAGGAGTTGAAATGAATAATATAGTTTCAAGCGATGTGCCGCTTTACTGTGAAACAATTTTGGATGAAAAAAACGTTTCCATATCTTTTTGTCTGTCTCCGGAAGCCAATAGTTTCCTTTTTGAAATACTGAAAAATGGGAACCAAATAACGAAATGGCTTGAGCAGGAGTGCGGATTTTCAAAATTCATCCCGCCCCAAGAAGATGGATGGGGATTCGGAAAATTATTCAGACCTAATGATGAAAAATCAGTTGAAAGTGGATGGACAACATGGGAATGTTTACTTCCGCGCAAACCGGATGGGCATAGGCTGAGTGAAATTTCGAGCAACATCTATCAGGTTGCTCTAGCTATGATTATTTTTGGAATCTTAGACTCTAGAATCTATTGCCCCACTTGCTAAGATTAATCAAGTTAATTTTTAGCAAGAGATTTATGCAACAAAATAATAGGCAGGAAGCTTTTTATCACAGACTGTCTTTTCCGGAACGA
>Ga0172379_10001464_pt1 | contig 46778 bp, 33 predicted proteins | sample GrowelOW334metaG_FD_119756 | JGI IMG/M metagenome (GOLD analysis project Ga0172379, IMG submission 119756) | Groundwater microbial communities from an aquifer near a municipal landfill in Southern Ontario, Canada - Groundwater well OW334 metaG | ecosystem: Environmental > Aquatic > Deep...
TCCTGCCGGTACCGTAAACTACGATGATCTGGCGAAAGGTGCGACCGCTGCATTAAAATTGAACAACGTCACCATCACTGCCGGGACCTGCAAGGTGAGGGTGGTCGCCGACAGCACGGGCAAGGTCACGGAAGCAAACGAAAACAACAACATTCTGGAAAAGGTTTTTGTCATTGCAAAATAATGAGGAACTGCATATACATGGGATATAAAGTGAAAATTCAAAAGGGTCAGCGGCCGACCAACCGCGCGTTCAAGGTGGTGATGCCCACCGCCATCGCGGAGGCCATCAAAATGGAAAAGGGCGAGGATTTCGAGTGGCTGATCGAAGACAAAAACACGCTGGTATTATCCAGGTGCAATAAACTGACGCTGCGGGAAGCGAGATAGTACGGATTAAGGGGCTGGACGAAATCAATTTTTTTTTGAAACAGGTGTTGACTATTTAAGAAAGATGCATTATAATTATCAGTAAATAACCATCGTAAATAACCCAATGGTACTTATGGATACGAAGACATACAAATTTAAATATGAAGAAGTTGCCGACAAATTGCGGGAAATGATTATGTCCGGCGAGATAAACGGCGATCTGATGCCCAAGGAGGAAGACATTCTCCGGCACTTTAATGTCAGCCGCAAAACCATTCTCAGGGTAATGGATCTGCTGGTCAAAGAAGGGCTGTTGACCAGAGTAAAAGGGACCGGCACTTTCATCAACCGCGATTCATCTGTAAATACCACAGACTTGATGCACCGCATGATAGTAATCATTATGGCGACTGAAGGGCATTACTACGGCAAGCTTTCCGCAAGTGTAAGACAGCATATTCAGGAACGCGACTTGTTTCCAATAAGTTATAACATCAATTTCGGAACTTTCGGAACTTTGACCAAAGCCGCCAGTTTGAATGCTCTGCTGAATTCTCCGATAAAGGGACTGCTGCTTCACGGCGCCGGTTATTTCCGTAATCCGGTACTGGCCAACCGCCCCGGCCTGCGTTCAGTATTCATTGATTTCTATGACTATGACGGTGTGCCGCCGTGGGGTGCGGTTTTTGTTGATTATGAACACGGCGCTTACCTGGCGGCCAGGCATCTGCTGGAATCCGGGCGCAGAAAACTGATGCTGGTTACACATAAGCCGCCGGATGAAGTATCATCCAGCCCGTCGCATCAGGCCAACCACCATCAATGGCAGTTGGACGCCGGATGCCGGCGGGCGGTTGAAGAGTTTCCGGGGGCCTCCTGCCGCTGGATTAAATGTTCTCCGCTTGATGAAGATTTCGATCTGATAGCCTCCGGCATCATCGGAGCAAAACCGGAAGGGATTATCTGCAACTATGACTATCTGGCCGCCAAATTATGCTCTTTCTCGCTGCGCGCCGGAGTAAAAGTTCCGGAAGACATTGCTTTCATCGGCTGTTACAACACGCCATGGACTCAGGAGGCGGAAATCCCGCTTACCAGTATTGACGTCCTGCCTGTAAAACTGGGAGAAATGGCGGTTGATCTGCTGCTTAGCGGACGCAATGAAATTATTAAGTTGAAACCGGTGCTGCGGATCAGGAGATCCTCGGATTCCGCCAGCAAAGAACAAAAAGTCTCTAATATAAACAAAAGCGCGTATGCGGAAAGTCTGTATGCCGCGCTGAACTAACCTTAAAAGGAGGTTTTACAATGAAGAAACAACGTTTCACGCTCATCGAACTCTTAATTGTGGTAGCTATCATCGCAATACTTGCGGCGTTGCTGCTGCCGGCATTGAACAAAGCGCGCGACAAGGCCAAAGAGATTAAATGTGCAAACAATTTGAAGCAGATGGGGCTGGTGTTCAATAATTATGTAATGGATAACATGGAATACTATGTTCCTTATGCATATGGCTCAAAGTATCCGGGAACATATTATTGGAATCAAACACTTCAAAGTTTATATCCGGACGCTAAACTCAGTTGGACCACCGCCAATTCGATTTTGATGTGCCCCTCCGCGGAGGTTTCCGGCGGCCGCAGCAATCCCGGTTATGGCGTTCTAACTTATGGCGTCTGCAACTGGCTTCCAAATCCTCAGGTTGCGCCGTGGACTGGCGGAACTGATGCTCCGCCCGCCAGACTTTCGCAGATAAAAAAGAATATCAGTAAAACCATGGTTTTGTCAGACAGTTGGCATAAAAATACCCCGGCTTATGGTTTTAATATGATTTCCGTTATGTCTACCTATTGGTCAATATTCGCGCCAAGGCATGGTTTGACCAACGCCAACATGCTGTTTGTTGACGGGCATGTTAATAAAAAGAACGCGATAAAGTTCAACAGTTACTGGCAGGCAACGTCAATCGGTTATGTTCCGTTCAATTCCAAAGCGCTTGGCGTCATCGATGATCTTTAATTCGTTAAATAATAACAAAAAAGGAAATAAACAATGAAATTAGGCAAACTTCTGTTACTGGGATCAGCCATGTTCATGACTCATGCGGTCATGGCGGACAAGGTGCTGTGGCAAAACGATTTTGAAAAAAACGAAGACCTTTGGAGCGGCTGTTTCGGACAACCGCTGACGGGTTTCAGTTGTCAGTGGCAAGTTACCGACCGGCAATGCGGCGACGGCGGCAATATGACGATAATATTCAAAGGACTCACTGCCGAGGAGAAGTTTTCCGGGGAAAAATCGCTGAAACTTGAGATCAGCGCCAAATTGGGAGATTTCTTTTATTTTCACAGCAAACCCTTGAGCGAGAAAATTGCGCTGAAGCCCAATTTATATTTTTCCGGGTATTTGTACAGGGGCAGTGAAATTGATTCGAAAATGCTGATAAAAGTATGTCCGCGTTTTGAGACCATAAGATTGAAAGACAATAAGAAAACTTTCTTCGAATACATGCCCGGGGGGTATTCCCCGACCGACGAACTGGAACCGCAGTCAGCGCAGAACTGGTATGGTTTCAATGTCGAACTGCTGCCGGAAATCAGCAAGGTCTGCGAGAAAGACAAATACTCTCTGAAAGATACTTTCTTCATCGGCTGGTCAATCAAAATCTGCGGTGTTCTCGGCGAAAAGCCGCTGAAGATATATGTGGATGACTTGAAGTTATACGAAAAAGAAGAGAAGAAACAGGAATAGAATATCGTTTTCCGGATACATTGAAGAGAATTCTCTCAAGACAGGCGCTTGAGAGAGTACGCAAATTGAAGTCAGCAGCGGTAGTGAAGATTCCGCAGACTGGAATCTATATCGCAAAAATATTATCAGTCAGTTTACTCTGCAATAATATCGAATCAACTGCAACATGATTGTGCCGGAAAGGTTTTTCCGGCGAAGCAGCAAGCAATAAGGAATGCAATGATAAAAGCGGCTATTTTTAACAACCATCCCGGTCAGTTTGATTACGTGTTCCAGAATGGACGGCTGGAGCGTCTCCGGCAACTGACCGTACTTTATCCTGAAATAATTGCCGACAGCAATTTTTCAGACCATGCTTCCAGGCTGAAAGATGTGGAAGTAATTTTTTCCACCTGGGGCATGCCGGTATTAAATGAACAGCAGATAGCGCAACTGCCGAATCTGAAAGCGCTGTTCTATGCGGCAGGCTCCGTAAAAATGTTCGGTCAGCCATATTTAACCAGGGGGGTGCGGGTTTTCTCCGCGTGGCATGCCAACGCGATAGCCGTCGCTGAATTTGCAGTCAGCCAGATACTGCTGTCGTGCAAATGCTATTTTCAAAACTCCAGGGCCTGCCGGAATCCGGCTATGCGCCATCGTGGAATGGCGCATCTGCCTGCGGGACTTGGCGGTTATGGCGAGACGGTTGCGCTTATCGGCTGCGGCATGGTTGCAAGAAATGTGATTAAAATGCTGAAAAAAATATCCGATCTGAAAATACTGGTGGTTGACGGCTATCTTTCAGATACGGAAGTCCGCGGCATCGGGGCGGAAAAAGTCACGCTGGAAGATGCATTCAAGCGCGCATATATTGTCAGCAACCATCTGCCGGATATTCCCTCTACCGAAAGGATGATCCGGGGGGAGCATTTCATGTCAATGCGTCCCGGTGCCACTTTCATCAACACCGGACGCGGCAGGCAGGTGGCGGAGAATGAAATGATTGAAGTTTTGGAAAAAAGGATGGACCTCACCGCGCTGCTTGACGTCACGTTTCCGGAGCCGCCGGCGGCGGAATCAAAACTTTATATTTTAAACAACGTTTTTTTGTCTTCGCACATCGCCGGTTCCACGGGCAACGAAGTGGTCAGGATGGCTGATGCCATGCTGAACGAATTTGAACGCTGGCGGGACGGGCTGCCGCCAACCTGTGAAATCGTGTTGAACATGCTTGAACGCATCGCCTGATTGTCCGGTCAAAAACAAGAAATAGTTTAGTAAACAATTGAGAAATAATTTATTAAAAGGTAATGGTTAAATGAATAAAAATTTCATCGTCCTGGTTCTGTTCGGGTTAAGCATAATTCTGTCGCAGGCATACGCTGTCGGCGGTCCGCTCGAGCGGGTTTCCGATGGTTTTCAAACTGCTCCGATATGGGATAAATTCTGGGAGACTCCCGGCAATGCATTTAAGATTGAAAGCGGCAGATTAATTGCCTCCAGCAACGGGAAATCTCTTCCTGAAAACATATTGGCCACCAAACTCCGTTTTAAAGACTTTATTGTGCAATGGAATATGACGCGGCTTGAGGATTCCGGCAGCAATGAACGGCTTCAGGTAATTGTCGGCGCCCCGGGCTGCAAAGACAAGGACATGTGCTACAAATACAGCAAGATAATATGGCTCAACTGCGGCAGCTTCAAAATCGGACAATCTTATGATATGCGGCTGGTATGTATAAATGGCGGCGTGAAAATATATTGCCGTCCCGGTAATTCGGCTTTGCCTGAAAAAACCGTCTTCTCGGACGAGAATTTTTTGAAAGGACGGAATGGAAGAAGCCTGTTCGGGTTCAGGCATTATAATAATTTCAACTATGCTTATGGCAATGTTGTGCTGACGGACCTGAATGCCGGCGACATTCCGGTTCCGGAAAATTTCATGGCCTTTTCAAAGCCTGACGGCCGGGTTCAGCTTGCCTGGAACTACGCTGACGATTTAGCCGGTGCGGTCAAATTTGAAGTATGGCGGTCAAGCGGGACGGATATTGCACAAGCGGAGAAAATAGCGGAAACGGAAGATAAGCAATTTACCGATATCTCACTGCCGACAGATAAAACCGTCAGTTACAAAATAGTGGTAAAGTTGACCGGCCAGGACCGGAAAGGCGTTTCCGGCAAAGTTGTGAACGTTGCCGCCGGCCGGCAGGCAAGCCCGGAAAAAGTAAGAAACCTGTTTGCGTGCAAACGGATGGATGGCGGAACTTCGCTGGTCTGGTATCCGCCGGCGGCCGGCACCGTGTCCAGATATCTTATTTCCCGTAAAGACAGCCAGGGCAAAGAAGAGAAAATCGGTGAAGTAAACTGGGACAAACTGTTCTTCTGCGACAAGGTCACCGAAAAAGGAGCTGAATACGCCGTTGCTGCGGAGAATTCCATTGGCAAAAGTCCTGTATACTGGAGGCAGCCGGAAAATCCGGAACCGCTGCAGTTCGCCGGAAACAGACTGAAAGAGATGGTTGGCTACCAGAACAGCATGTGGCAAGTTCCCGTGCCGTTGAAAGTGGATAAAAATTCTACCGGAGCGAGGCCGCACCCCAGAGTGCTTTTCACCGAGGCGGATATTGCCAGGGGCAAGGAAAACATTGCTAAATATCCGTGGGCAAAGAGCGCTCTGGAACAGATTGTAAATAAAGCTGAAAAAGGAATGAAATCCCCGCCGGCAGAGAACAAGTTTGAGCAGGAGCAGGCTTATGCCTATGTTTTGACAGGAGAAAAAAAATACGGGGCAAAGGTGGCTGAATTCTTATTATACTATGCCGACAGATATAAAAGCCTGCCGCTTAAGAATGGCGAAGCCAGGATCGGCGACTGGCAGATGAATGATTACGGCTTTGCGAGATACAATGCATCTGAACCTTATGATTTGATATATAATTCAGGAATCTTGACCGAAAAGGACAAACAGCACATTGAAAATGACCTGCTGCGCCCCCTGGCTGATGATCTGATGATGCCGCGCCGGGGCGAGGGCAGCATATTTCATACCTATATCAATTTCCAGTGCATGGCGGTTGCGGCGGTCGGACAACTCGGCTTTTGTCTGAATGAACAGAAATATATTGACTGGGCGATCAGCGGCAAATACGGATTCTTCACGTTGCTGGCCGGCGGTTTGAGGGACGACGGCCTCTGGTGGGAAAAAGGTCTTGCTTATCATGTTACAACCGCATTGCCGCCGCTCATAGAACTGGCCAGGGCGGCACATAACAACAACATTGATTTGTGGAATACTCCGGTTCCCGACCGCAGTGAGATGACCAACAATTTCAACTATGCGGTGGACGGCGACAACGGGCCGAAAACCTTAAAGATGGCATTTGAAGCGCCGTTGTATGCAATGTTTCCGGATGGCGGAGCGCTTAATTTCGGCGATTCCTGTGATTTTCCATATGTGATGAATGACAATCTGATCGCCTCGGCGGTCTATAATGATCCCAAAATAAATTTCTGCCCGGACAGGTCCTATCCGTGGATCAAAATTTTCTGCGGAACCGACGAGTTGATGCAGGGAACTCCTTTCAAACCGGGAACTGCAAAATTTGCCAATAACGGCATCTGCGAAAACGGCAGTTCGCTGTTCCCGTCTACAGGAATTGCGGTGTTGCGAAGCGATGCGGACAACACGGATGCGCACGCAGTGGCTTTTACCTTTGGTCCGCTCGGGGTAGGCCATAATCACGGGGATAAACTGGCGATATTGCTTTACGCCAACCGTTATGTGCCGGTTTTTAAAGTGGATTACAGACGCAAAGATATTTATGAAAAGCAGACTATCTGCGACAATACGGTGACCGTGGACGAGAGCAGCCAGTTGGCCGAATCCTTTGACTCGGCGCAGCGACCGCTGACCGGCAGACTTAATTTCTTTTACGCGGATAAAAATATGCAGACCGTAAGCGCATATACCAATAATGCATACGACGGGGTCTGCCTGGAAAGAACACTCATTTCCGGAGCCGGCGGCGTTGCCGATTTCTTTATCTGCCGTTCACCTAATCCGCACCAGTATGATTATGCGCTCCATATTGAAGGCAATTGGGTAAACAATAAAACAGACAGCAAAGGCAAAAGGACGCTCGGGCAGGGCAACGGCTATCAATTTGCGCAGGTATTGAATGAAACCGGCCTGCAATTGAATTACAGTAATTGCTGGACGTACCCCGCCCCGGCGTTTGATCATAAGATCGGCGTTTCGATTTTCTCCGACAAGCCGGCGACGTTCTTTGACTGCATGGCCCCCGGCAACAAGACCGACGAGGCGCCGATGGTTGTGGCAAGAGTAAACGCGCAGACTGCGGTTTTTGTTTCTTTCTTTGACCTTTATGACAGCCCCGGCACAGTCAAAAATATTGAGAAATTTGAAACGGCGATAACGCCGGATAAAATCGCCGCCGGATTGAAAGTAACTAAAGCCGGCTGCACGGAGTTTTTCCTTTACAACGAGTCGGATGAACGCGTTAAAATCGGACCGTTTCAATTATCCGGGAAAGCGGCCTGGGCGCGGGTAAGCGACGGTAAAATAACGGCAATGTCAATAGCGCCGTTTAAAGAAAAAAATGAACCGCCGCAATTGATTCTGGAATAAAGCTGAACGCATATCAAGCTGTCGCTGTCATGTCTCGCGGAGACATGACAGCGATTCAATAACCAGACCGGTGATCCTGCAATCTAATTATTGTAAAGGTTCAGTGCAAAAAATGTTGAGTACGAATGATTATGAATGGAAAACTGAAAATATGTCAAAACCAATCCTCAAAAAGGAAAAGTTTAAATGATTAGCCAAGAGAGAGTTTTAAAGGCGCTGGCTCACCAGGAACCGGACCGGACTCCAATTTTTGAATATGTTCTTAATTCAGAAGATATCACTAAACTGATATTGGGAAGACCGGCATCATGGTTGCATTGGACAGAATTGGAAAAGGAAGCCGGCTGGGAAACAGCGGTTCGCCAATTTGCAATAGACCAGATTGAAATTGCATTTTTTTTAGGGCATGATATGATGTATGTGATTCCCAATCCTTTGCCCACCATAAATTCCGCACACATACTGCCGGCAGAAACTCCGCCAGAAGAAGACCCGGTTGCTGCAATAGCGTTGAAGAATAGAGAACGGAGAGAATACGAAGGGGGCCCGGACAAAAGGAAATTCCTGATTTATGAATTCATTCATGAAGAATTTGATAAACGCGGCATCCGCCTTTCGCTGCTTGCTCCGGCATATGCTCACGGGATATGGACAAATGTCAATCTGATGCAAACCATGCTCTTATCTCCCGAAACGGCGCATGAGCATTTTAAACTTGCGACGCGTGACACTCTGAAACTTGTCGATAAATATCTCGGTCTGAATGTGGAAATGATCGGGATCGGTGGTGATTTCGCCGGCAACAAGCCGCTCATCTCCCCTGCGCTCTATAATGAATTCATTGCGCCGGAATTGAAAACTCTCGCCAATCAGATTCATTCGGGCAATGGATATGCGGTTAATGCCAGCGATGGTAATCTGTGGGACGTAATTGATTCTTTCCTTATTGCGACCGGCGTTGACGGCTATTTGGAAATTGATCAACATGCCGGAATGGATTTGGCGAAGCTTAAAGCAAAATATGGCAGCGGAATAACACTTTTCGGCAACATGGATTGCGGTAACACGTTAAGCTTTCAAGACCTTGATGAGATAAGAAACGCGACTGTCAAATGTCTTGAGGACGGCTTAGGAAATGGAGGTCATATTTTTACGGCAAGCAATGCGATAACAGACAGCATTCCCGTGAAGAATTACTTTGCCATGGTAAATGCTTATAGAGATTTCTGGGGGATGAGAAAAATAACTTTATGAAGCTAAACTTCTGGCAATTATCAGCATATAATTGTCCATATGCGTTTTTTGAATTTTAAACAGGTGAAACTAAATATTATACTCTAATTTTATGGGTTTTTCCGCAGGCAGCCGCGGCTGATGGAACTTCAGCCGGTTAAAAATTAATCGCGGCATTGAGAAAATGCCGGAAACAAGGAGGTGAAAGATAAATAATTCCCGTGCCGCTATTTAACAAGACGCAAAAGGAAATGTAAAGAACATTAACAAAACCAATCAAACAAACAGGGAACTCTGAATATTTTCGGAGTTATGGGGAGGGTACTATGTCAGAAACAATAAAAACTATCCAATCGGCAGCCGGCAATTTTGTCAAAATTTCCTTTACTTTCATGCTGTTCCTGCTGGGAATTGCCGTTATTGACGCCGCCGTTATTGACGTTAAACAGGCCCCTTATAATGCCGTCGGCGACGGAAATGCCAACGACACTACCGCTATTCAAAATGCCATCAATGACAATCCCAATTCAGAAATATTGCTGCAGAACGGCACTTTCAAAATCACCGGCGCTTTGAATCTTTTGTCCACCCGTACGCTTGCAGGCAGCAACGCCACCTTGAAGTACTCGTCCGCCAGTTGCGGCGTCATGATCAATTGCTCGTCAAATGTCGCTATCGAAGGTTTAGTAATCAACGGCAACAACCAGGCAACATTCGGCATAGAGGTGACGAATGGCACCAAATATGTTTATATTTCAAATTGCGAACTGCTTAATTTTGCCGGAAACAGCACGACGGCGGCCAATGCCATCGATATCCGCGACACTTGTTCTGACATCAGTATTGTCGAAACCAAAATACATGATGTTGACGGCGGCGGCAACGGTGTTCAAGGCGACAGTATCGGCGCCAACCGCCTGATTTATATCCAAGGCGTGACCCGAATGCTTATTGATCACTGCGAATTCTATAATATCGGTCCCTGGGAAGACGGGGACTGCATCCAGGTACAGGCGTCCGGTACATCGGATGTGACTATCCGCAGTTGCAAATTTTACAACTTTATGAAGCGGGCAATAAAAATCCAGGCTTCAGGCGTAGTGGCGACCAATAATTTAATCAGTTGCGCGGGCGCCGATGACGGCGTAAATGCTCCGGCTGAAGGAATCGCAGTAATGGGTGCGACCAGCGGCGAAATCAGCAACAACATCATTATATTGAACCGGGCTTCCTGGGCTATCAGCATTGCAGCCAGTTGCAGCAACGTTAAGGTAACTGGTAATACCACGGATATTTACGGATACTATTATACCGGGTTCGCAAACATGCCTAATTGTTATTATTATCAATGCCGCCAGTCATTTATACGTGCGATGTTTCTGGCCGAGAGCAGCTATTGCACTTTCGATGGAAATACATCTTTTGCATATTACAGGGGGCTGCATATGCGCAATTCATCAAATAATACTATCACCAATAACAATGTCTTAACCAGCCTTTATCCGTTCTGGTTTGACAATTCCACCAATAATACATCCACGAATAACATCGATTATACCACGACGCTGCAAGGTTTCTGGCGTTTTAACGACAGCGCCGATATTAACACCAACAGCACATTTGATTTTCCTGATAACAACTATCCGGGCAATCCCGTTGGTTTTACTTCCGGAAGCATTGTAGACGGGGTAGTGGGCAAGGCATTGTCGTTTAGCGGGAACAATAATTTCATAAACATGGGTGATGTGCTCGATATGGGAACTTCCAGCTTCTCCATCTGCGCCTGGGTGAAAAGCGCCAGCGCTTCAACCGGCAACGGAATTGTATTCAAACGCGGCAACGGAAACAATGTTGCCGCCGGCTATGGACTGGATATGCCTAACGGCACGTTCCAGTTCCATATTGCAGACGGAACGAATTACCAGAACCTTATTGCCGGAACGTCCGGCAAATATAATGACGGGAAATGGCATCATGTTGCCGCCGTTGCCACCCGCGGCGCTGACCTTAAAATATATGTCGACGGTCAGTTTATTAACAGCGCCGCTGAAACCAATGTCGGCAATATTAATTCTGATACCTGTCTTGCCATTGGCGGCCTGACGCTTAACGGCATCACTTGTTACAGTTCCTTTACCGGCGCTATTGATGAGGTGATGATTTTCAACAAAGCCCTGACGGCCGCTGAAGTGAATAAGATTTACTTGAAACAGGAAATCAAGTAAACAATAAATACAATTATTTTACCGCCTCCTCCGATTCATCGTTTTGAACCGGAGGAGGTCAACAGTATTTTAAAAGGAGAGCGCACGCAGTTATTTATGAACAGAACGAAAAAAATTGATACTCACGGTTATCTGCTGACCGGCGTACAGGACTTGTATCGAATAGCCGAATGTTGTATTTTAAATAAAATAAAAGAGGCAGACGCTGAATGAAAAAGAATCTTTTCTATCTCGAAAATGTGCCGGATTTTGAAAAGCACAATGCCGGGGTTCGCGATTTAATGAGGAAGTTTCATGAATTAAAGCATGAAAGAATTCCTGTTACAGTAACAGGAAGCATCCGGAATTTACTCAGCAATCCTGCAATTAATATGACCGGATATTCTTTCAAAGATTTCTTTACCAGGGCCGATGCCCAGATTAAATGTCAGCTTGAATACCAGTATTACAGCAGACACAATATCATCTGCGACAAGGAAATGGGACTTCCTGAAAAGGAATGGCAGCTTGCGCTGGATTTTCAGAATTCATACGATCAGGCATGGTTCGGATGTCCGATACAATACTTCGGCGAAACCGATGTTCCGGATACAAGTGAAATCCTCAAGGAGCATCCGGATTTGCTTTATGAATGGAGTGATCCGGACCCATTCTGGGGACGCGGGGATTTTATGAAACGGGCCATGGATATTTATGAAGACATGCAGCGCAAATGTGAAGCCGGCTTTGAGTTTTACGGTCTTCCCGTGAAACCGCCATATTGGTTTCCGTGCGTGGGAACCGACGGAGTGTTTGACTGCGCCATCAAGTTGCGCGGCGCGATGGAGGTCATGACCGACATGTTTGACAACCCGCAATATTTTCATGATCTGATGGATTATATTACGCGCAACATAATCCGGCGCATGAAGGCTCATCGTGACTGGACCTGGGATCACGAGCCCGGCTATAAAGGAACCCGGCAGTACAAAGGATCTTTTTTTTATGCCGATGACTCAATCGCCATGCTCTCTCAGGATCAATTTAAAGAGTTTGTATTGCCGTATATTAAGCGCATTTTCGAGGAGTTTCACGACGGCAGCGGTTGCAGAATCCACCTTTGCGGGAACGCCACTCACCATTTTAAATTTCTCGCTGATGAATTCAATGTCATCTCGTTCGATACCGGATTCCCGGTGGATCACGGGAAATTGCGCCGCGAATTAGGAACGGACGTGATAATTCAAGGCGGCCCGACGATTATGCTGGTCAAGGACGGATCCCCTGAACAAATTGACGGCGAAGTACGCAGAATTTGTGAATCAGGTGTGATGGAAGGAAAAAGATTCACTTTAATAGCAGCAAACAACCTTGCTCCGTGTACTCCGGTGGAAAATATAGAAGCTTTATATAATGCGGGCAAAAATTATGGCCGTTTTCTTAAGTAGCGGCAGTGTCCGGTATTGCGCTGGAACTATTAATAAATCACGATTTTCCCATGTATTTTATTTTAAAATATTTTGGTAAGTAAAAAAAGGGCTGTATATGTATATGACTTCAAAAGGAAGAGTAAGTAATCGCTTCGCCATAAGTTGTCGGCGCGGGCACTTATTGCAGGACTCTGATAAAAACTTTTTTAGTTTTTAGAAGGCCTGCGCCCTCTTTTAAAGAAATGCATAAGCAGTAAAAAAAAATGAAAATAATTGATACTCATGGCCATTTGCTGGCTGGAGCGCAGGACTTGGACAGAATCGCCGAATGCGGCATTTTCGAACAAGTCTGGCTGCTTGGCTTGCCGGAAGAATTGAAGATCGCAGGATGCAATGTGGCTGCTACAGATGAAATGCTTGAAGTCGCCGGCTGCTATCCCGGTCTGTTTCTGCCGTTCGCCTATCTGGATTTCCGGCAGCCGGCGGATCAGGTTGACCGGATGGTGGAACGCGGGTTTTGCGGTTTCAAAGCGATTTACCCTCCGCTGGCGTATGACCATGACAGTTATTTCCCATATTATGAGCGGATTGCTTCTTATCGGCTGCCGGTCGTGTTTCATACCGGCATGGTCAGCTCGCCGCCGCTGGCGGAACGGCCCGCCGGCCTGTCCTGTCATCCCGCCAACATGGCACCGGCCAACCTGTATAATTTGGCCTGCGCTTTCCCGGAACTGACTGCGATTGCCGCGCATTTCGGTGTTCCATGGAGTAATGAACTGCTGCTGGCGGCATCCTGGACGCCAAATCTCTGCATTGACATCAGCGGCGGAATGAGGACGCTTTACCGGCAGTTGATGAAAGAAAATATTGACAGCGTCGCCAGTCTGCGCGGCGGCCGGTCCGGCACCATTGCCGATAAAATAGTTTTCGGCGTTGACGCCTGTTACGGGCGGGCCAATTATCATCAGGATATTATCGATTGCATTGCCGTATGGAATGAATTCTGGTGTGAAGTGGAACAGAATTGTTCCTGGAGTTCGAAAATTCCGGCAATTGTCCGTGACAATGCCGCAAACATAATCAAATGGTCAAAAGAAGGAGCAGCGCAATGAGTCGTGATACTGTAAAGAGCCTGGACGAGCACCGGGAATATATGCTTGGAATGTGCGAAACCGCATACCGTTTTACTTTCCGGCGGCAGTTGGTTTGTCCTGAACTTTCCATGCTTGAAATACTTAAGCGGGAGGCCCTGTGGGTGTATCTGCTCGGACTGAATACCTTTGATTATCAGCAAACCGGATGGTTCAAAGAAGTCGCCGCATTATGCGGCCGGCAATGGGCGGTTGAAGAGGAATTTGTCTGTGCCATGCTGATGGCAACGAAGGAATTTGCGGAGAGTTACGCGGCAAACAGCTATCCGGCGACTTTGCAGCCGCCCGAGGGTTATAATGCCGGAAGCCTGAAGTACGACTCCCCGCTGGCGGAACTGCCGCGGAACCATTGCAACTTCCATATCAGCAATGCAATTGCACCAAAATCGATTCTGAATGAAACCGCATATTTGATCAATTGCTTCAATACGCTGCTGGACAAAAGCGAAGAGGAATATCACTACGACACTTTGCGCACTTTTACCTGGTTGAACTCCAATCCGCGCTGGCTGTTCTTTTTCCCGGACGAATGGCTGAATAATTTAAGCAAGCCGAATACGGAAATTCATGGCGACGGCGGATTCTGGGGACAGCTCACCACTGCCCGGGGAACGCTGAATAAGCGCGCCGCGGATCATATTCTGAATTCCGGCAAATTCCAATATCCGCCTAGAAGTTCGCATTGCTCCTACGCCGCGATGCGCGGACATTTACTGGCGCTCGAAAAGATTTTCGGGTTGAAATAACGATAGAGAATTCGCTGGAAAATGTTACATCAGCGCCAAAATGCGATGCCTGCCCCAAAATCTATTCAAAATCATGCTGTAGTTGATTTGTATTTAGATTGTTTGTGATATAAAATTAATGTTTTGAAAAAATATATTGAGAAATATTGAAAGGTAAAGGCAATGGCCGCAAGTTACGGAAATTTTGATTCGCAGAGGGGAAGTATGTGATTACGGTCCCCATGACGACGGAGCCGTGAATCAATTATCCGGACGGTGTCGGCGGTCCGCAATTTGATCAATTAAAATTTGATAATAAACCCGAAGGAGTTCTTAATCAATGAAAATGCACTGGATTGACTGGTCGATAATTGTTTTTTTGCTGGGATCACTGCTGTTCATTACGCTTTATACCAGAAAATATATGAAAAGCGTGGCGGACTTCCTGGCGGCAAACCGCCTGGCCGGCCGTTATATGCTGACTGTTTCCAGCGGTTTCGGCGGCGCCATTTCGATCATTGCGGTCTGGGAAATGGTGTACAATTCCGGCTTGCCAACCCAATGGTGGGGTATGATCGGGATGCCGATCGGGCTTATCCTCGGCATTTCCGGCTTTATCATTTATCGTTTCCGGCAGACCCGCGCCCTGACCCTGGCACAGTTTTTTGAAATGCGTTACAGCCGCCAGTTCCGGTATTTCGCCGGTTTTCTCTGCTGGGTGTCGGGCGTGTTTAATTACGGGATTTTCCCGCTGATCACCGCGCGTGTCATTGTCTATTTTTTCGGATTGCCGGAGCATTTTCATCTCGGCAACTTCGAAATGGCGACGTTGCCGCTGGTTATGGCCGGATACATGAGCATTGCGCTGTTCATTGCCTGCACCGGAGGCCAGATCAGCATCATGATCGCCGACTTTTACCAGGGTATCCTGCTGATGCTGATTTTCCTGATTCTCATGTGCTTCATGATGTTCAAATTTGAGTGGAACGACGTTATTGCCGGATTGCTGACTGCCCCGGCCGGAAAGTCCATGCTGAATCCGTTCAAAACCGGAGACGCGCAGGATTTCAGCATCTGGTTTTTCCTGATTGGAGTTTTCAGCATGATCTACAATGCCAGATCATGGCAGGGCAATTCCGGATTCAATGCCGCCGCCAAAACCCCCCATGAGGCGCAGATGGCCGGAATCATCGGCTCCTGGCGGCAGATTGCGTCCGGATTGTGCATGCTGCTGATTCCGCTTGCGGCCTATGCCGTGCTGCATCTCCCGAAATTTGCCGAAATGGCGGCGCCGATTCACGCGCAGATTTCCGCGATTGCCGATCCGCAGATACAGAAGCAAATGACCGTGCCGCTGTTCCTGGCCAATGTGCTGCCGGTGGGAATGATGGGGCTGTTTGCCGCCGTCATCGTGGCTTGCGCCATCAGTTGCGACAACAGCTATCTGCATTCCTGGGGAACGATTTTCGTGCAGGATGTGCTGATGCCGATCCGCAACAAGCCGCTCGATCCTAAACGGCATCTGCTCTGGCTGCGGGTGTCTATTTTCAGCGTTGCATTGTTCGGATTCATTTTCAGCATGTTGTTTCCGCTGAAAGATTTCATTTTCATGTTTTTTGCGCTGACCGGCGCGATCTACCTTGGCGGCGCCGGCGCGGTGATTATCGGCGGCCTGTACTGGAAACGCGGCACTACCGAAGCGGCCTGGACAGCATTGATTCTCGGTACAATAATGGCGTTCGGCGGCATCCTGGTCCAGACCTACTGGACAACTAACATGGCGCCGATCCTGCTGAAATTCTGGCCGGACTGGCAATGGGTTATTTCACATAAGACGAACTTTCCTTTGAATGGACAGGAAATTTATTTTTATGCCATGCTGACGGCTTCTTTGAGCTATGTACTGGTATCATTGCTCGGTCCTAAACGCGTGTTTGACATGGACAAAATGCTGCATTGCGGCAAATATGCCATCAAGGATGACACGGTTGAAGCCAAAGACGCGCTGAAAGTTAAACGCAAAACGTTCGGCGAACTTATCGGGGTGTCCAGAGAATTTTCCCGGTTTGAACGCTTTCTGTTCTGGGCCACGTTCTGGTGGACTATGGCATGGTGGGGTATATTCGTTGTCGGCACTGTAATCAACATCTTTTACAAAGTTTCCGATGAATCCTGGTCATGGTTCTGGTGGTTCAAGCTCTGGTGGTTCAGCCTGATACTGGGAACTGTCTGCACCGCCTGGATTTTCTGCGGCGGAGTACGTGATGCCTTCCGGCTGTTCCACGACCTCAAGGCGGAAAGGATTGACAATAGCGATGATGGAACTGTGAAGAAATAGCGATTCTTAGAGTCAGTCATGATTATTATCGGGAAATAATGAACAAAGCATTCATAGCGGCGGTTTTTGCCGCCGCGTTCACTTCCATGCCGGCGCTCACCGCAACAGCCGGCGCTCCCGGCTCCAATGCGGCGGCACCGGAAATAATCGCAAAATATACCGCAGAACCAATCACAATGGATGGCAGGCTGGACGAAAAGGCCTGGGCGGCGGCACCGGCATATTCTCTTGTGCTGCCGTTAAAATCATTCTCCAGGATGCCGGAAAGCACGCAGAAAAAACTTGGCAGTTTTCTTCGCGAGCAGGGAACGGTAAAGCTGCTGTGGAACGATAATTATCTTTATGTCGGTGCGGAGCTGGAAGATTCCGATGTCATGAATGAGGGCACGGAGGACCAGGCCCATCTGTACAAGACCGGCGACCTGATTGAAGTTTTTCTCAAACCGGCAGGCCAAAACTACTATTGGGAGATTTACGGGACTCCGAACAATAAAAAGACCTGGTTTTTCTTTCCCGTCCGGGAGCGGACGATGTATTCGAGTTGTTTAAGCTATCTGCCCAGAGATTTGAATGTTGCCGCGACAGTGGACGGTACGCTGAACAACCGGCATGACCGTGACAAAGGCTGGCGCATCGAGGTCGCCATTCCGATCAAAGAATTGACCGTCACGGGCGCAAAGTTTGATAATTCCGCCAACTGGACGATACTGCTGGCCCGCTATAATTATTCCGTGTATCTCCGTAAACCGGAACTTAGCGCCTGTCCGCAACTGTCCAATGCCAACTTCCACCTCTACGAAGAGTTCGCCAGACTGCGCCTGGAAAAATAGTAAGTCCCTGAATAACGGCTCCTTAAACGCAAATTCGGGAAAAATTATGAAATCAATGTTGCAAAAAACAGGAATTACCTGTATTATTTTACTAAAGCACTTTAGTACAGTTGCGGAATGACTTTCCGTACACCGGTTTAAATATTAAAAATCAGGAAGATTAGTTATGTATTGTAAAAAAGAGTTGAAAGATGCGCTGCGCGCGAATCTGCGGTGGTTCGAGAATTCAGGGGTAATGATTCCGGCCAACGGATTATGGGGAGTCGCCGAACGAATTGTCCTGCAGGGTAACAGTTCAATGGATAAAATATACAAATCGTTTCCGGCCTGGACGGAATTTGCGGAACACAGCGTCATCGAGCCGCGCCGCGCCGACTGTAATTTTGAGACGGTGCTGCTGTTTCTGCTGGCTTCGGAAGTGTTTAAATCAAAGAAATATCACGAAACCGCTGTCAATATTCTGGACTTCCTTTATTGCCGCAGCGGGATGCTGAACCGCTTTCCGGAAGAGGAAAATATGCGCGGAGCATGGTACTGGTCGCACGTCAAAAAAACGATCTGGTTTGACGACAACAGTTGGAACTGTATCATTCCATTGCTGATAAGCGAAAAATATCCGGAGCTGGATAATAAATATGAATTGCGGAAATGGGCGCTGACGCTGGCGGACAGCATTGCGGAAACCTTTAAAACTCATTTCGAGTTTCCGGACGGATTTCAGACGACCTGGTGCGGATATCTCAAGCTGCCGCATTGGGGGGCGCTGGTCTGCATGGCTTTGGCCAAAGCCCATATGATATCGCCAAAGGCGGAATATCGCGCAGTTGCAGACCGTTACCATGCGCACCTGGATAAAAATAAAGAGACTTTTATTGCCAGCGAACTGGCATATGGCATAATCGGGTCTGTTTTTTGTTATTCCGCTTTTAAGGATGAAAAATTCAAACGGCTGGCGGAATTCTTTGGCGACAAATTGATCAGCCGGATGGATCCGGCGACGGGCAATATTCCGGCGGAACATGACGAAGCGCCGACCGGACAGCATCTGGCGGACACTATCTACACTATCAACTGGGCATTGCTGGGTTTCCAGAATCTTCATGCAGTCTGCGGCGGCAGGACCTACCGGACGGCATTCGTTAAACTTTTAGAACTGCTGCTGAAGATTCAGGATAAATCCCCGGAATCACATGTTCATGGCTGCTGGCGCGGCATGTATGATTTAAAAGCGGGAGTCTGGGGCGGCGGCGACTGCTACGAAGGCGGGGCCAACAGCATCTATACCGGCTGGACTAACGCTCCGATCTCCTCCTGCATTGCATTTGAATTGATTAACTCCTCTCTGGTAAAGGGGCTGAACGATCAACCTTAAAGATACTACAAAAATCAACCGCAAAGCCGCCGGGTTCAAGAAAAATGAGAGGCTTTCGCCGGCATCCTTCAAAGACAAGTTAAAGTCATGAAGGACAAATAGTGCTGTTGATTATATTGCACCATAACTTTTTGCTTCTTCAAAGAGCGCGACAATGTTTGCCGGATCGACATCGGTCTGAAGTACATGCGAAGGGCCGAGGATATAGCCTTCCGGCCCCAGCACGTCAATGCGTGAGCGGACTTCAGTCTTCACCTCATCCGGCGTTCCGGTCACCAGTGTTTCCTGTGTGTCGATGCCGCCATGAAAACAGAGCTCTTTGCCGAACTCTTTTTTTAGTTTAACCGGAGACATGCCTTTCGCGGAAGTCTGAACCGGGTTCAAGACCTGCACTCCGGCATCAATCAGCATCGGAATGATTTCAAAAATCGCTCCGCAGCAGTGATGATAACCGCCGACACCATATTTGGCGGCCAGTTCATAATGCCGTTTCAGGCTGGGCATAAAGAATTTTTGAATCGCATCCGGCGCGATCAGCAAGCCGTTTTGCGTACCGTAGTCGTCGCCGCAGCCGACCATATCAATGGCTCCCGGATATTTTTTCAAGACAGCTTCCAGACAGGCCAGCGTATATTCTTCGACTTTGCGGACAATTGCCTCGACCATTTCAGGATTCAGACATAAATCCATCATCAGGTTTTCCATCCCGCGCATAGCCCATGGTACGCCGAACGGACAGATATAACTCATGTCCATTACGAATTTATCCTGCTTCCATTCAACAAGGTCGAATCCGGCAGGCAATTCGGGAAATATGATATCATCAATTACCGGCCAGTCATAATTTTCGATGTCGGCCACGGTCGCGCATTCAGCCAGCGGGGATTCGGAAATCTCCCAGTAGCGGGCGTCGCCGGCCTGGACTTGTTCTCTTTTTATACCCCATATATCCACTCTGACATCGGGACTGGCCGGTTTCAGCCGTTCCATCCGCTCAGGAAGGCTGAAACCCTTGCCGATACCACTCCATAGTGAGTCGAAACGATTGCACTCAAAATATTTACTCAAGTCGTAATCCACCGGCAATCCGAGATATTGCCGGAGTCTTTCACTGGTTTCCCTGGTGCATTCAATGGTATAGGGAATCCTCGCCGGTTTCCGGTGATTAATCGCGTCTGCAAGTTCCTGCCGGTTGCTCATGATGGTAAATCCTTATGGTTTGAAATACGCTTCAACAATACGTCCGACAATCTGTTTGCCGCGGTCGTCGCCATGTACCGCGTCGCGCTGGAACCACTGCCAGGGCTTGCCGGACCGGCCCAGATAATTATGCCATGCCGTGGCAGTGTCCAGAAATTCGACATGCAGTTCTTCGGCCAGTTGCCGCTGCTTCTCCACAAAAGGGTTCGGCGTCCATGTCTGAACAGGAAGAGCGGCATCCGGTTTCTTCTCATCGTGTTTACGCCAGTCGTTACCCAGCGGGCCGGACATCAATAAAATCTCGCAGCCGATTTGCTGTCTGGTCATCTCAATGACTTTACGGATCGCGGCAATATCATCTTTTTGCGAAATCCCGCCGATGATCAGCAGATCGGGGTTGAGACCGGACACATAACTCTTGAAATGTTCCGGCTCCTGATAATACCAGCAGCCGGTGGAGCCGCGCACCGAACAGATAAACTTCATATCGGCTTTCGGATAAAGCCGCGTCAGGAGCGACTGGAAATTGGAATTGAATGTGTCATTGATAATACTGTCGCCAAGCATCACCACCCGCCACGGCCTGCCTGTTTTCATCGCATCAACAGTCTTGGGCAGCAGTTTGAGCCGGTCTGCCGGGGCGGTACAGGACAATGGCGGCAGTGTTTGATAAAGCCGGTCGCACCATTTTGCGGCGGCTTCTGCCGGAATCGGTTTTAATTGCATATCCCAGACTTCAATGCCCTTTACCGACTGCAGAAAAGGCTGTATTCCGGCAGCTTTTTCGCGTCCGTAAATCACCTGTTCGTAATGCTGTTTTTCCTTACTGGCATATACTGTGGAATAGATGTCCGGGACCAGCATTTTACCGTCTTTGTCATTGAAGAAAACACCCCAGTAACAATTTTCCGGCGCCCGGGCGTCGAAACTGAGCGAGTAAAATTCAAACTCATTTTTACAGGCTGGAACTGACGGGCCGAGCAATTGTCCGCCTTTATCCGGATAATATCCCTCCGCCTGATTATAGGCTTGCCCGCCGGGATTGGCGGACGGAATGAATTTCCAGCCGGCAGTTTTGTCGCTGATTCTGCCCGGGCAGGAATAAAGCGCATCTCCTGCAAATCCGGTGGCGGTCATGGCGCATAATGCGGCGGCGGTGATGGTTTTTTGAGCAGCAGTCATAATTATTGCCTTTAAATTAGAGGATTGCATCAGGCCCGAGCGGCATGCCCATGTCGTCTTTCTGCTGCATGGACTCGGGAATTATCAGAATATCCGCCTTGACCGGGCAGAATCCTTTCGGGTCGAGCAGTGAAATGCGGCAGTAGCCGAAATTGCCTTTGTCCAGCGCGTTTTTCAGCGAGTCGCACCAGATCGGGATTTTCATTTCAACAGTTTTGCCCGGAGCACAGGAGATTTTGACATCGCGGAACTGCCGTACCATGCACATCCAGGTTCCGCCGCTATTCTGCTGAGTGCGGATGACGCATCCGGAAAGGTCGATGGCATTGTATTGATTCGAGATTTTAAACTTTATGTATTTGTCGCCTGCTTTCCATGAAACACGGGCGGGGAACCAGACCGGTGCGAACAGTACCCGCAACGCCCAGAATTGTGGTTTCGGCAGCAGATCGGCGGTAACCACGCCCCAGTTGGCATCTTCACCCCATCTGGTCCAGCCCCATGGATTGTCTTCGGCGCCTTTCCCGACGCCGCAACAGAGCCACGGAAAATATGCCCCGCCGAGACATGCTGGATCGTGCCGCATATTGCCCCACTCGTCTTTCAGCCGGTCATAAAATACTTCCAGCGTATTTTTGCCGGAAAGCGGATCAATCTTTTCATCAGCGATTACCGACAGGTACGGGCTGTTCATCATATCCGGTTCCAGACAGAAAATGCCATATTCGGAACTGAACCAGCATCCGCTCCAGCCGCGTTTCAGCGCTTCTTCGCGGGTAATCTCGACCATGTCGCCTTCCCAACTGTTGGGGTTGACGATCCTGCCTTCATCGCGGAACTGTTTCTGCAGGACAAAGCTGTAATGAATATCGGCAATTTCACCGACCCGCAATTCAAAGATCCCCCTGATCTTGTTTGCCGGTCCCGGCGGCGGGAACATGGTCGGGCGGCTCGGGTCCAGCAGATGGCAGAACCGGTCATAGATACGCAAATGATTCCAGCCGTCTGCCGCAACGGCCTGGGATTCCGGCATGTTCTCGTTGCCGACGCTCCACACCATGACTGACGGGTGATGACGGTCGCGGCGGATGCCGCCCTCGATGCGCATCAGCGCCGGGCCGACCCACTCCGGATCATGAATGTAATTGGTACCCCAGTCTACCGGCAGCTCCTGCAGCAGATAAAATCCCATTTCGTCACACAGTTCCGCCAGCGCCGGCGGCGACAGAAAATGTGTCCGGATGGCATTGACATTCGCCTTTTTCATTAAATCCAGACACTTCCGCAGCCACTCTTTCGGCGTGTGCAGACCGTGTTCGGGATGAAATGTCAGATGATTGACGCCGCGGAACTTGATAAAACTGCCGTTCAGCTTCGGTCCTTTCGGCGACAAGTCAAGACGGCGGAAACCGGTGAAATACCGATAAAGCTGCGGTTGCTGCCTGCTGGCGGCAAATACTATTTTTACTTCGTACAAGTTCGGATATTCATCATTCCACCAATCCGGATTCTCAACTTCCAGTGATACGGCATAACAATCCTGAGTTGAGGCAGTGTCAGCGCTGAAAGTGGCGACTGATGATCCGTTGCGTGAAAGCTCGACCAGCAGCGCCCCGTTACCTGGATTATCCAGCGTAATTTTACCTGAGACCATGCCGTGCTTAAGCGATTTGTCCAGTTCGGCTATCAGGTGATATTCCTTGATGCAGGACTTTTCGACCGCGAAAAAATACGCGCTCTGGGCCATGCCGGCAAACTCCAGCGCATGGCGCGGCATGTCCATCTTGACAAACTTGTGTTTCCTGATCAACCGCACCGCAATCTCCGCGCTCCCGCCTGCTTCAACCAGGCCGGTAACTTCAAATTCCACCGGGGTAAGACCCGAATAATGAGCACCCAGTTTTTGGCCGTTCAGATAAAATATTCCCGCCGGATAAACCGCGTCGAAACGCAGAAAAATGCGTTTATTGCGCCAGCTTTTCGGGATCTGGATGGTTCTCCGTAGAATGGCTCCGTCATTTTCGTCAATATGGTTTAATGAAACTCTATTCCAGTTTTCAATCGGCTGTTTTTCAGCTTCCGGATCGGCATAAAATACTTTGCCCGGCTGCCGCACTGTCCGCCATTGTTTGGTTGACTCCGTTATGGCTTTTTCTTTAAAAGGATAATATTTGACCAGCCACTCTCCGTCCAGACTTAGACGGCTGTCTTCCGGTTCCGGCGTAAAGCGTACCGGATTAATGACCGTGTGATGTTTTTTATCAAAATTGACCTTCGTCTCTTTTTCAAGCGAAAGCTGCCTGGTAATTATGTCACTGCCGTTGACTATCATTTTCCCGCCTTTTTATTGTTTTGAAATTTTTATCTTCTCTGCATTTGCCACTACCGGCAATGCCAGTTCTTTCAGTTCCGCGCGATCTGAAAAAACAAAATCCAAGGCTCGTTCAAACAATCCTGTACGATTGAAATCAAGAAAGGCGTCATCGCCGGTGAAGTGATCTCCGCTAAGTTCAACGGAGATTAAACCGCATTCAAGCTTCTTCTGCTTGATTACAGGCTTGATTGATTGCGCGATTTTATGCACTGTCACGAAGATGCCGGCGGAACCGCTGTCCTGCCTGACGGCATCAATGATTTCACTGTAGTCGCTTTCCACTTCTATCAGGCAATGCTTCTTAACCCCATGCTGTTTTATCGCCGCTTCGAACCCGGCCTGTGTCAACACCCTGTACGGCGCTTCGGTCCTGGTTGCAGCCATTACGAGCTTGCGGCAGCCGGCGATCAGCAGCGCCGAAGCGGCGGCATATCCCGCTTGAAAATAGTCCGGCATCAGGTAATTTTCCGCAGGCAGTTTATCGGAACGGTATGGCTCCGTGTGAACAACCCTGATTCCGGCTTTTTCCAGTTTTGCCGTCAGGTTTTCATTATACGGTTGAATCGGAGTGCAACTGGCTAATAACCCGCGATGCCGCTGCTGCAGAACCTGTTCCAGAAACACGGCTTCGACTTCGGGCGACCACCCCTCCTGCCGCTGAGAGAACAGACTCATCAAGCTGTTTCTGCCGAGAATCATGTCCTGGATTTTTACGACCATATCCATGTCGCCATGATACATGACGGAAACAATGCCGGACTTTTTTGCAATCATGTCTTTGACGTAACAGGCCCCGCGGATCTTATAAATCAGTCCCTGCTCAATCAGTTTATCCAGCGTTGCCCGCACGGTATTCCGGCTGGCGCTGAATTCGGCACATAATTCCGCTTCCGTAGGCAGCCGCATCCCTGCCGGATAATGCTTATTTATTATCCGCACAGACAGTTTCTGATAAATCACATCCGCCTTGAATCCAAGTTCCATCATTATCTCAATTTAATATTGTTCAAAATTTGTTCATTTAAATATAAATATACTTCTCATGTGAGTATTTCAAATATGAAATGAACAATCTTTGAATATTTTATACGATGCTGCCGGGATTGTTAAGTGTGAAGTATTAACAATCAGCCGGGCAGAAATATGGCGGAGAGGGTGGGATTCGAACCCACGGAAGGGCAAGCCCTTCAACGATTTTCGAGACCGTCACCTTCGACCACTCAGTCACCTCTCCGCAGTGTGTCGTTTATGATGAGGCGCTAAATATAGCGCACTTTACAATTATTTTTACTTTTTTTTCACGTTCATGATTAAAAAAAGCGGATTTTTTTTGTAAGATATTGAAATATCGGGTAAATTACCCGGATAATAAAACAATCTAACTAAGGTTTATTTTTCCGTTATGAGTATTTATTTTTTTAATACGATGGGCCGTGTCCGGGAGGAATTCAAGCCGCTGAATCCCGGCGAGGCGAAACTTTACACCTGCGGGCCGACCGTCTACAACTTTGCCCATATCGGCAACTTTCGCGCCTATGTGTTTGAAGACCTGCTGCGGCGCACCTTGAAGTATTTTAATTATAAAGTCACCCAGGTGATGAACCTGACGGACGTTGACGACAAAACCATCCGCGACTCCCGTGCCGCCAAAATCTCCCTGAATGATTTTACCGCTAAATATAAGCAGTCGTTTTTTGACGATCTCAAAACTTTGAATATTGATCCGGCGGAAGTCTATCCTGCCGCCACCGGCCACATTCAGGAAATGATTGCGCTGGTTCAGACGCTGATGGACAAGGGATTCGCCTATCAGGCGGAGGACAAATCCGTTTATTTCACTATCGCCAAATTTCCGCGGTACGGCAGGCTCGCCCGCATTGATATGGAAAACCAGCGCGCCGGAGCCCGCATCAAAACCGACGAATATGCCAAGGATTCCGTTGCCGATTTCGCGCTGTGGAAAGCCTGGGACGAAAACGACGGCGATGTCTGCTGGGACAGCCCCTGGGGCAAAGGCCGCCCCGGCTGGCATATCGAATGCAGCGCCATGAGCATGAAATATCTCGGCAAAACGTTTGATATCCATACCGGCGGCATTGACAATATGTTTCCGCACCATGAAGACGAGATCGCGCAGAGCGAATCCGCCAACGGCTGCCGCTATGTCAATTACTGGCTGCACTGCGACCACCTGATCGTCAACGGCGAAAAAATGTCCAAGTCGCTGGGCAATTTCTTCACCCTGCGCGATCTGGAGAAGAAAGGCTATGCCGGCGCGGAACTGCGCTGGGTGCTGCTGGGGACGCATTACCGCAAAAAACTTAATTTCAGCTTTGACGCCTGCGAACAGGCGCGCACCGTGCTGAAAAAATTCAATGAACTCTTTCTGCGCCTGAAAGAAGCCAATGGTTCCGGCGGGGATGAAGAGATCAGAAGTTTCGCGGCAAAGTGCCGGGCCGGTTTTGCCGCCGCGCTGGCCGACGACCTGAACATCGCCGAAGCGACTGCCCCGGTTTTTGCATTGCAGCACGAGGCCAACCGGCTGATGGATCTGGGCAGACTGTCCCCCGCCGGCGCGGAAACCGTCCGCGCCCAGTTCCGCGATTTTGACAAAATATTCGCGGTTTTCAATGTCGATAAAGCAGGGGAGGCGGAAGTGCCCGCGGCAGTCATGGAACTGGCGGAAGCGCGGTTTCAAGCCAGAAAAGACAAAGATTTCGCCAGATCCGACGCGCTTCGCGATCAGCTTAAATCGCTCGGCTGGGCCGTTGAAGACGCCCCCGGCGGTTTCAGGGTCAAAAAGATTTGAAGCGTTAAACGGGGTGGAAAAGCAAATCGGCCCCGCGGCGCCTGATAACAATCAGGTCTCCGCGGGAACCATTTAAATTAGCGGTATTTCTCGACCAGTTCGCGGAGTCTTGCAACCAGGAAACTGATATTTTCGCTTTTCTCGGCGCTGACCGGAATAATTTCCAGACAGGATGAGCTGAGGGATTCTTTCAGCATTTCCAGATTTTCCAGGCTTTCCGGCAGATCCATCTTGTTGGCCACGATTATCGCGGGACGCGAGGACAAACCTTTCATATAAAGCTCAAGCTCGTTCTGCAGATGTTCGAAATCCTCCCACGGATTGCGTTCGTCAACCCCGGCGGTGTCCAGCACGTAGACCAGCACATGAGTGCGTTCGATATGCTTCAGGAAGGAATGTCCGAGCCCGACGTTGTCATGGGCCCCTTCAATCAGTCCGGGAATATCCGCCATGGACATTTTGAAATAATCCGGGAATTCGACCATGCCGACCACCGGATGCAGCGTGGTAAAGGGATACGGCGCGACTTTCGGACGGGCATGGGAAACCGCGCGCAGCAGCGTGGATTTGCCGGCGTTCGGATAGCCCACCAGGCCGATGTCCGCAATCGTTTTCAGTTCAAGTTCTATTTTAAGCTCTTCGCCGGGCTGGCCGGGAGTGCATTCGCGCGGCGCGCGGTTGGTGCTGGTGGAAAAATGAATGTTGCCCCGGCCGCCCTGACCGCCGGCGGCGATGACGAAATTCATGTCCGCGTGATCCATATCAACGATGACTTCGCCGTTTTCGACATTCTTGACCACGGTGCCGATCGGAACCGGGATGATGATATTCTCGCCCTTCTTGCCGTACTGGTCCTTGCCGCGGCCGTTTTCGCCGCTCTTGGCCTGGTAATGGCGCTGAAAGACCAGGTCCACCAGACTCTGCTCGTTGGCGGATGTTTGCAGGATAACGCTGCCGCCGTGTCCGCCGTCGCCGCCGCTGGGGCCGCCCCGGGGAACATACTTCTCTCTGCGGAAGCTGCAGCAGCCGTCGCCGCCGTCGCCGGCTTTGACTGAAATTTTAGCTTTATCTACAAACATGTTTTTTATCCCGTTTCAAAGTTATAATTTTTAGAAAAAAAAAGCCCAGTTTAAGACCGGGCTGTATAATCTACTGCTGACCGCGCTGATCAGGCAAGAGGAAGCACATTGACTTTGCGGGCTTCTTTCTTGAACTCAACGGTACCGTCAACCAGTGCGAAGAGAGTGAAATCTCTGCCGCAACCGACATTCTTGCCGGGATGGAATCTGGTTCCGCGCTGACGCACGATTATGCTGCCGGCGCTGATCTCTTCGCCGCCGTAAGCCTTAATTCCGAGAAACTTCGGATTACTGTCACGACCGTTTCTGCTGCTCGATTGACCTTTTTTATGTGCCATTTTAACACCTCGTTAATATGTTAATTTATGCTTATTCTTTTTCCGTAAATACACCATTAGTCACAAACGGAACGATGAATATAACATAGGCCATGCAAAATAGCAAACCGCAATTTTCAAAAATTCCCGATTATTTTCCGCCCGCATGACGAAACAAAGGCCCGAAACTGCCATTTGCGCCAGCCCGAAAACCCGATTCGTAATATTCCACGCATGATATTTAAGGACTGAAATTCCGGATTACTCAGCCAGACGGCGCAGAATGTCCTCCCGCCGCGCTTATTCTGAAATATACGCGGGATTCTTTATGATTTGTTGCTCAGCGGATTTGAAATTGACCGCTTTGACGGGATATATTTCAGGCTGAGAGAAATGCTCCTGTGCTTTACAAAGAAAAGATGGTTCGATTTTTTACGTTAAAAAAACACATAACACGGTGACAGATATGGATTTAGCCCAGCACAACATGATTGTCAATTTCATCTGGGGCATTGCTGATGACTGCCTGCGGGATATCTATGTTCGCGGCAAATATCGCGATGTGATTCTGCCGATGACCGTTATCCGCCGGATTGACGCGCTGCTGGAAAGCACCAAGCAGAACGTGCTTAAAATGAAAACGCAACTGGACAACGCGAAAGTCACCAACCAGCACCCCGCGCTCTGCCAGGCTTCCGGACAGGCTTTTTACAACACCAGCCCGTTTGTTTTACGCGATCTTAAATCGAGAAGCGCGCGGCAGAAGCTGAAAGCGGACTTTGAAGCCTATCTCGACGGTTTTTCGCCGAATGTGCAGGAAATCCTGGAGAAATTTAAATTCCGCAACCAGATACCGACGATGATTGAATCGGACATCCTGGGCCTGGTGATTGAAAAGATCACCAATACGGAGATTAACCTGAGCCCCAATCCCGTTCTGAACGGCAAAGGCGATGTCCGTATTCCGGGGCTGGACAACCACTCCATGGGAATGATTTTTGAAGAACTTATCCGCCGTTTCAATGAAGAAAACAATGAAGAGGCCGGAGAACACTTTACGCCGCGCGATGTGGTCAAACTCATGGCCAAACTTATTTTTCTGCCGGTCGCGGATAAAATCGAATCCGGAACTTATCTGGTTTATGATGGCGCTTGCGGCACCGGCGGCATGCTGACGGTGGCGGAAGAAACGCTGCTGCAACTGGCTAAAGAACATGGCAGAGAAGTCGCCATCCATCTTTACGGTCAGGAATCGCAGCCCGAAACTTACGCCATCCTGAAAGCGGATTTGCTGCTCAAAGGCGAAGGCGCGGAAGCTGAAAACATGAAATTCGGCTCCACCCTGTCCGCTGACGGCCTGCCGTCGAATGAATTTGATTTTATGCTTTCCAATCCGCCTTACGGCAAAAGCTGGAAAACAGACCAGGAGCGCATGGGCGGCAAAGGCGAAATCCGGGACCAGCGGTTCGTTATCAACTACGCTGGAGATCCGGAATACAAAATGATTACCCGCTCCAGCGACGGGCAGATGCTGTTTCTGGTTAATAAACTGTCCAAGATGAAAAACAACACCGCCCTGGGCAGCCGGATCGCGGAAGTGCATAACGGCTCTTCGCTGTTCACCGGCGACGCCGGACAGGGTGAAAGCAATATCCGCCGCTGGATTATTGAAAACGACTGGCTGGAGGCAATCATCGCCCTGCCGGAAAACATGTTTTACAATACCGGCATAGCCACCTATATCTGGCTATTATCCAACCGTAAAGCCGCAAACCGGAAAGGCAAAGTCCAGCTCATTGACGCCAGCGGCCTGTCTGTGCCATTGAGAAAAAATTTAGGGAAGAAAAACTGCGAGTTCTCGGAAGAGCAGATCATGCAGATTGCGGATCTGGTAATCAATCCGCGTGAAACTGAACAGTCGAAAATATTCCCGAATGAAGCCTTCGGCTATTATAAAATCACCGTGGAAAGACCGCTTAAGCTGAAAGACATTGATCCCGATACCGCCTATTCCAGCAAGGAAATTAAAACGTTTATCGCCGCCGGACAGGTTGACGAAAACGGAATACCGGTAATCAAAAAGATTCACAAATCCGGCAAGTCGGACCCGCTGCACGGCTTGTTTGAAAGAACTATTGGCAAGAAAAAATGCCTGGTGGAATATGAACTGGACGCGAATCTGCGCGACACGGAACAGGTGCCGCTGCTGGAAACAGGCGGGATTGAGGCGTTCTTCCAGCGCGAAGTCCTGCCCTATGTGCCGGACGCCTGGATTGATGCAGGCAAAACTCAGATCGGCTATGAAGTGTCTTTTACCCGCTATTTCTACAAGCCGGTGCAGATGCGGACGCTGGATGAGATCATGCAGGATATTAGAGCTTTGGAAAAAGAGACCGATGGACTTTTAAATGAAATTGTAGGAAAATAATATAGGAATTCAATCATGGAATCATTTGACTCAACGAAAAAAGGTTTATACGAAATATTAAATGATGTGCATTCCGGTAAAATTCAGTTACCCGACTTTCAAAGAGGTTGGGTTTGGGACGATAATAGAATCAAAGGACTTTTAGCCAGCGTTGCAAAGTCATTTCCCATTGGCGCGGTCATGCTTCTTGAAACTGGAAATGACAACGTGAAGTTTAAGACAAAATATGTTGAGGGCGTAAAACTAAGCCCGGGCGTTAAACCGGAACGGCTTATTCTCGACGGACAGCAACGCATTACTTCTCTTTATCAGGCTATTATTACTAACGAAATTGTTACCACCCGGAATGATAAAGGCTACGAAATTAGGCGATGGTACTACATTGATATGATGAAGGCGATGGACAGTGCTTGCGATCTTGAAGAAGCAATTATTTCCGTGAATGAGAAAAAGCAAATTACCGCGAATATTGGACGTGATATTGTCCTTGATTTATCAACTGAAGAACATGAGTATCAAAAACTCATGTACCCGGTTTGTATGATTGATGAATACAGCACCTGGAGACGGAAGTATAATGAATACTGGAAGCATAACAGCGAAAAGTCTGAATTCTGGGATTCGTTTGAAGACAAGATCATCAACAGTTTTAATAAATATATGCTTCCTGTAATAGATATGAAAAAAGAGAATTCAAAAGAAGCGGTATGTCAGGTTTTTGAAAAAGTAAACACCGGCGGAGTATCGCTTACGGTTTTCGAACTTCTCACTGCCACATTTGCCGCTGATTCGTTTGATTTGAAAGCCAACTGGGAATATATAAAAGGCCGGTTCAAAGAGCATAAGGTTCTTCATAATACCGGAAATACCGATGTTATTCAGGCGGTTTCGCTGCTGACTACTTACAAACGAAAAATGGCAAAAATAGCTGCGGGAACAGCCAGAGAAGAATTGCCAGCAGTCAGTTGCAAACGAAAAGATTTACTGAACCTTGCCCTTAGTGATTACGAATCTAATGCAGAATCGGTTGCAGACGGTTTTATCAGAGCCTCCAAAATCCTGGTGGAAAATCATATCTACAATGCCAGGGATTTGCCATACAACACTCAGCTTGTGCCGATGGCAGCTATTCTTGCAATCCTGGGCAACAAAATTGAAAATGCCGGAAACAGAAATAAGCTTATGCGGTGGTTCTGGTGCGGGGTTTTCGGTGAATTATACGGTTCTGCCAATGAAACCCGCTATGCGCTTGATGTGATACAGGTGGTAGACTGGATTGAAAACAACGAAGAAGAACCCAAAACGGTTTATGATGCCAATTTTGCGCCGTCCAGACTTAACACCTTGCGTACTAGGAACAGCGCGGCTTACAAAGGCATTTACGCTTTACTGCTGGATGAAAATACCCGCGACTGGATTTCCGCCAAAAAGATCGATTTAATATCCTATTTTTCTGAGTCCATTGACATACACCATATCTTTCCCGTTGCCTGGTGCGAAAAAAACGGAAAAGATATTAACGATTATAACAGCATCATCAATAAAACCCCATTGTCCGGCAGAACCAACCGCATAGTGAGCGGAGATGCTCCAAGTAAATATCTGGCACGGGTTAAAAGCAATGCCGGGGTAACGGATGAGGAATTTAATTCCATCCTGAAATCCCACGTGCTTGAACCTGACTACCTTTATAACGATGATTTTAAAGGTTTTTTTGCTGACCGCAAAGAGCAGATTTTGAAGAAGATTGAATTTGCTACAGGCAAGAAAATATCCAGAGATGCGGCACAGATCGAAGAAGGCGTTTTCAAAGGTGACCAGATCGATGACGAGGAAACTGAATGAACTTGCGACCATACTCCAAATACAAAGACTCCGGTGTGCCATGGCTCGGACAAGTGCCGAAAGATTGGGTTAATTACCCTGGCCTGGCAGTTTTGAAAGAAAAACAAGTACGAAATACCGGGCTGAAAGAGAAAACCGTGCTGTCACTCAGCTACGGTAAAATAAAAGTAAAGTCTATGGACAAGATGCATGGACTTGTTCCTGAATCTTTTGAAACATATCAAATTGTTGAACCGGGTGATATTATTATTCGAGCTACAGATTTGCAAAACGACAAAACAAGTCTGAGAATAGGAAAAGTCAAAGATAAAGGTATTATTACTTCCGCCTACTTGCGCTTAAAGCCGCAACCGACTTTCAATAAAGATTACGCATATACTTTATTACACGGACTTGACCTGATGAAAGTGTTCTATGGCATGGGGTCCGGGTTAAGACAGAATCTATCATGGATTGATTTTAAACGAATGCCTTTCTTTCTCCCACCGCTTCCAGAACAAAACCAGATTGTCCGCTATCTCGACTGGAAAACTGTTCAGATCGCTAAATTTATCAAGGATAAAAAGCGGATGATTGAACTGTTGAAGGAGCAGAAGCAGGTAATCATCAATGACGCGGTAACCGGTAAAATCGACGTCACCACCGGCAAGCCCTATCCCAAATACAAAGACTCCGGTGCCGAATGGCTTGGACAAGTACCGGACGGGTGGGATGTGAGAAAATTTAGTACGCTATCGCGAGTAATCAGGGGAGCTTCCCCGCGACCAGCATCTGACTCTCGGTATTTTAACGGCTCATATATGTCATGGGTTACAGTTGGAGAGGTCACAAAGGATAATAACCCATATTTACAATCTACGGAGACGTTTCTTACTGAAGCTGGAGCTAGAAATAGCAGATTTATTCAGAATGGAACTTTAATAATCACTAATAGCGGAGCCACCCTTGGGGTCCCTAAAATTCTTAAAATTGATGTTTGCGCAAATGACGGAATAGTAGCATATGTGAATTTGTCAAATTTAGTAAATAAGCTGTTTGCATATTATTACTTATCTACTTTAACAACTCGTATTCGCGATGAGTTGCGACAGGGCGGTACTCAACCTAATCTGAATACAAATATGATAAAGGAAATGTACTGCCCAATACCTGCCAAGAGAGAACAAATACTGATTGTTTCTGAAATTGAAAAGCAGAACAAGTTAATTAATCTTGTCATTTCCCGCACAGAGCGCGAAATCGGGTTAATGCAGGAATACCGCGACCGGCTAATTGCGGATGTGGTAACGGGTAAGCTGGATGTGCGCGGAATCGCCGTGCCGGAAGTATTGGAAGAACTGTCCACAGATGACGCGGATGAGGAACCGGATGAAATAGAGAATGAGGAGGAGGCATGAACTGGTTAGAGGCATTGCCCAATAATCGGAGACGGGGCAGTTACCCGCGTTGCCTGACTCTGATGCACGGAGATCGCAATGCCGTTGCCGACCGTTTAACCGGGATTATTGATTTAGCCGGAGTACAGATTACAGCGAATGATTTCTGGATGCCGCAAGGGAAACCAGTATTGCTTGGCAATGATGTCTGGGATAAAAAAACGATAAAAGAAGCCGAGCTTGACAAGGTTACAGATGACATTCTTTCGGAAAAGCAACGCAATAAGCTAAAAGAGTGGTGGCTGGAAAACCATAAAAATAATCCAAGAACCCCCAATTGGGATTTAGTAAGCACTTGTAAGATTTATGAGGAAAAAGGATTGTTATTAATTGAAGCGAAAGCCCATCATGGCGAACTAAGTGAACAGGATGCCTGCAAAGCGGGCGGGGTTAACCGTGCAAGCATTACCGAGGCGATGGCCGGTATTAACAAGCAGACCGGCTGGAATTTATCGGCGGAAGAACATTATCAAATCTCCAACCGTTTTGCCTGGTCCTGGCAACTCGCGTCAATGGGAGTTCCGGTAATGCTGGTTTATCTCGGATTTCTGAATGCGGACGAATGGGGCGACGATAAGCTTAAAGACCATGATGACTGGAAAAAATCTGTGCGCGAATATTCGAAGGATATTGTGCCTGGCGCAATCTGGAGTTCAAAAGTCAGCGCCGGAAGTAGTTATTTTTATCCGGTAATCAGGTCATTGACGATGGACATCAGTTTTAAATAACACCTGAGCTGCTGCATTTTCCGCAACAGTTCAGAATACAATGGGAAATTGCATTTCCGGTCATTTGCGCTACATTTAATCCGCAGATGACGCAGATTATGGAACTGGAAGAAAAGCATGGAGGAGTCAGCCGATGAATAAATTAAATTTCGTGCCTTTCGCTGCTGAAACTATGGAGGAAGAGACATGATGCCGCCGAATCCGCTTCAGATACCGTTATATCATATTACCCATATTGACAATCTTCCAAGCATTCTTGCGGCTGGAGGTTTATGGTGTGACTGTGAGCGGCTCAGACAGGGGTTCCGGTCAATTAATATTGCGCATCCGGAGCTTAAACTGCGCCGGATGGGAACGCCGGTCGGCTTATATCCGGGCAAAAAAATCGGCGATTTTGTTCCGTTTTATTTTGCGAATCGTTCGCCGATGCTGTATTCTATTCACACCGGATTTGTCAATGGATATGCCGGTGGTCAGGGAGCGGTTGTCTATCTGGTTACGGATGTCGGGCGATTACTGAAATGCGGCAACAACTGGTGTTTTTCTGACGGTCATGCGGTGGAAGCTTTTTCCGGCTTTTACAATGAACTGAATGATTTGGATAAAATTGACTGGCCGCTGATCGGGAACTGGAGTTGGAAAAATACGCTGGAAGACAATGACCGCAAGCGCAGAAAACAAGCTGAATTTCTGGTGGAAGGTTCGGTCCCGCTTTCAGCGGTTTCGCATATTGCCGCAATGAATGCCGCAGCACAGGCGCAAGTTGCGGGGATTTTAAATAACAGTACTATTCCGTTGGCAGTTACAATAGAGCCGGACTGGTATTATTAGAAAGGGAAGTTCAATGCTGTCATTAATCAATGGAAATATACTTGAGTCCCGGGCGGAAGCCGTTATCAACACGGTCAATACCAAAGGCGTCATGGGCAAAGGCATTGCGCTGCAATTTAAAAAAGCCTACCCGGAAATGTTTGAGGAATACCGGAAAGCATCAAAAGCCGGCGCGGTAGTTATCGGCAGAATGCATGTGTGGCGGAATAACGCCATGTTCGGCCCCAAATACATTATCAACTTCCCGACCAAGGATGACTGGAAACGTCCGTCAAAACGTGAATACATTGAACAGGGGCTGGTTGATCTTGTCCGGGTAATAAAAGAATCAGGCATATCATCAATCGCCATCCCGCCGCTGGGCTGCGGCAACGGCGGTTTGAACTGGAATGCGGTAAAGCCGCTTATTATAAATGCCCTGAAAGATTTTAACTCGCTCAATGTGGAATTGTACGAGCCTGCCGGAGCGCCTGAAGTTTTAATCAAAGCTCCGGGTAAAGCAAAAAAAATGACGCTTACCCGCGCTCTGGTTTTGAAGTTGTTTCATCAGTATTGCGTCCTGGGCTATGAGTTGACCCTGCTTGAAGTACAAAAGCTCTGTTTTTTCCTGCAGGAGTTCGGTGAGCCGCTGCGCCTGCGTTTTGTTAAACATCTTTATGGCCCCTATGCGGATAATATGCGTCATGTGCTGATAGATTTTGAGGGAACTTACACGCAGGGTTTTGTTGACGGCTCAAATAACAAACCGGATAATACGATAAGCCTGCTGCCGGATGCGCTCACCGAATCAGAGACGTTTTTAGCAGCGAACAAATCAGAAATAGCCGGGGCGTTGAACCGTTTGTCATTAGTTGAGAAATTGATTGAAGGCTATGAAACTCCGTTCGGGATGGAACTGCTTTCCACCGTGTTCTGGGTGATCAAACACGAAGGTGTCAAGCAAAGAGAAGAAATAATAAAGGCTGTTCAAAACTGGAATCCCCGGAAAGCACAGCTTATGAAGCCGGAATTTATTGACAAGGCCATCAACCGTATAGCGGAGTTTCAACGTGCATAGTGATATGTCGGAAAAAGGACTGGAGTCGCTGATTGTTCAATCCATGGTTGAAGACGCCGGATATGTGCAGGGGAATCCGCGGAACTATGAGCGCGAATATGCCGTTGACCTCAATCAGCTCATTGAATTTGTCAAAACCACCCAGCCCAAAGCATACGAAGCGCTGGCGCTGGAGACCGATAACCCGCGCCGCGCCAAGTTTCTCTACCGTTTACAGGGCGAAATCGCCAGGCGGGGCGTGATTGACGTGCTGCGCCTCGGCGTCAATGACGGACCGGTGAAACTGGAATTATTTTACGGCAACCCCTCGGAGCAGAACCACAAAGCGAAAGAGCTTTACGCAAAAAACATATTCAGCGTGACCCGCCAGTTGCAGTACAGCATGGACAACACCCGGCTGGCGCTGGATATGGCGATATTTATCAACGGGCTTCCGGTGATTACCTTTGAACTTAAAAACAAGATCACCAAGCAGACCGTTGAGGATGCGGTTCAGCAGTACAAGCGCGACCGCGACTCCCGCGAACTGCTGTTCCAGTTCGGCCGCTGCATGGTGCATCTGGCCGTGGATGACCACGAGGTGCGGATGTGCACCCACCTGAAAGACAAAGCCTCGTGGTTTCTGCCGTTGAACAAAGGCTGGAATGACGGCGCGGGCAATCCGCCCAATCCGCAAGGCATCGCCACCGATTATCTCTGGAAAGAGCTTTTATGCAAGGCCAGCCTGACGGACATCATTGAAAACTTTGCCCAGATCGTCGAGAAGAAGGATGAGAAAACCGGCAAGAAAAAATATGAGCAGATATTCCCCCGCTATCATCAGCTTGACGTGGTGCGGAAACTGCTTGCTTCAGCCCCGGCGGACGGCGTCGGCAAACGCTATCTGATCCAGCATTCGGCAGGCAGCGGCAAAAGCAATTCTATAAGCTGGCTGGCGCATCAGTTAGTCGGTCTGGAGAAAGATCATAAAGCGTTGTTTGACACGATTATTGTCGTTACCGACCGGCGGGTGCTGGATAAACAGTTGCGCGACAACATCAAGCGCTTTGCGCAAGTGTCGTCCATCGTCGGCGCGGTGACCGAAGGCTCAAGCCAGCTTCGCAGTTTTCTGGAACAGGGCAAAAAGATCGTGATCACCACCGTGCAGAAATTTCCGTTTGTGCTGGAGCAGATCGGCGACCAGCACCGCAACAACAAGTTCGCGATTATCATTGACGAAGCCCATTCCAGCCAGGGGGGGCGCACCGCCTCCAAAATGAACATGGTGCTGGCGGACCCGAAAGCCGGGTATTGCGGCAAAACTCCGGAAGAAAGCTTTGACGGCGTGGCGGAGCCGCGGGCCGTCTACGGCTCCGGTGATTCCGAAGAAGATATCGAAGACACAATCAATAGAATCATCACTTCCCGCAAGATGCTGTCCAATGCCAGCTACTTTGCCTTTACCGCCACCCCGAAAAACAAAACGCTGGAAATATTCGGCGTGGCCTATCCGGAAGGCGACGTCATAAAACACCGGCCGTATCATTCCTATACGATGAAACAGGCGATCCAGGAAGGCTTCATTCTGGACGTATTGCAGAATTACACCCCGGTGGACAGCTATTACCGCCTGATAAAGTCCGTTGAAAGCGACCCGGAGTTCGACACCAAGCGGGCGCAGAAGAAATTGCGCCGTTATGTGGAGTCCCATAATTACGCCATCCAGCAGAAAGCGGAGATCATGATTGATCATTTTCACGATCAGGTGCTTGCCCTGCATAAAATCGGCGGCAATGCCAGAGCCATGGTGGTGTGCAGCGGCATTGAGCGGGCCATCCAGTATTATCATGCTTTCGGCAAGTATCTTGAAGAAAGAAAATTCCCTTATAAAGCCATTGTCGCGTTTTCCGGCGAACACGAATACTGCGGCGCTAAAGTCTCCGAATCATCGCTGAATGATTTTCCCGGCAATGATATTCCTGATAAATTCCAGTCGGAGCCGTACCGTTTCCTGATTGTCGCGGATAAATTCCAGACCGGTTTTGATGAACCGCTGCTGCATACGATGTATGTTGACAAACAGCTTTCCGGCATCAAAGCGGTGCAGACGCTTTCCCGGCTGAACCGTGCGCATCCGCTGAAAACTGATACTTTTGTGCTGGATTTCATGAATAATTCGGAGGCGATGACCGAGGCGTTTGCCGATTATTACCGGACAACGGTTCTGAGCGATGAAACCGATCCGAATAAATTGCACGACCTGAAAAGCGCGCTGGACGGTTATCAGGTGTATAACCAGTGGCAGATTGATGCGGTAGTTTCGCTATTTTTAAAAGGCGAGTCGCGGGATAAGATTGACGCGATTCTGGATTCATGCGTTGCCGGTTATAATGCCGACCTCGATGAAGACGGCCAGGTCGAGTTCAAAGGCAAAGCCAAGTCGTTTGTCCGGGTCTATAATTTCCTGGCCTCGGTTATTGTTTATACCAATACCCGGTGGGAAAAGCTCTCCATCTTCCTGAACTTCCTGATTCCCAAACTTCCCGCGCCGGCCGAAGAAGATTTGTCGAAAGGCATACTGGAATCCATTGACATGGACAGTTACAGGGTGGAAATCCAGGAGTCGCTGAAAATCCAGCTCGCGGATGAAAACGCGGAGATTGACCCCATTCCAGTAGGCGACATCGGCGGCAAAGCGGAACCGGAACTCGACAGATTAAGCAATATCATCAAAACGTTTAATGAGCAGTTCGGCAATATCGACTGGAAAGACGCCGACAAAATCCGGCAGATAATAGCCGAAGAGCTGCCGGGCAAAGTTTCCGCGGACAAGGCATATCAGAATGCCATGAGCCAGGATGATAAACAGAATGCACGGATTGAACATGACAAAGCCCTTGAACGGGTGATTGTCGAAATGTTAAACGATCAAACCGAGCTGTTCAAGCAGTTCATGGACAACCCGAGTTTCAAAAAATGGCTGACGAATACAATTTTCAACGAAACTTATAAGCGAAAAGACGTAGCTTAAATTGGGCAAAGCTTCCGACAAAGGACAAGTGCGTGTCGAGCGGTGAATGCCCCGTCCCGCGAACCCCGGTGATTAAACCGCATCCGGCTCACCGGAATCTGTTGAAGATTATGCAACCCCAACCATAAAACTTCAAGTTTGTCCGGAACCGCCATGTCTTCCACGCCTTCGGCGGATAAATCTTTCGTGGTAAAAGAATCCTGTTAATTCTCCCCCCTGTTTTCATTATTTTTCCGAAAAAAGCTGAGTTAACATGCTAATCATAATCTATTTACGCGGCTTGGCATTGACAAAAATGCCATATATGTAGACTTTGATATAAATTTTAAATGGGGAACTATGGCAATAAAGAGAATGGCGCTGTTCAACGGCTCGGAGCGGGGAAAGAGAGGAGTCATGAGAATGAAAAGTTGAAAGCGAGAAAAGCGAGAAAAGCGAGAAAAGTGGAAAGCGAGAAAAGCGAGAAAAGCGAGAAAAGTGGAAAGCGAGAAAAGTGAAAGACATTATATTCAACGGGTCTCCAAACCCTCGGAGTCGGCTGTCCAGAATGACGAAAAGCGAGAAAAGCGAAATGCATTATGTTCAACAGGACTCCAAAGTGTCGGAGTGGGGGGCAAAAACTGAAAAGCATTGTGCTCAGGCAGTATCCAAAGTCTCCGGAATGCCGGACTGTCTTTGCAAACTTTCTGCTCAGGCGGTGTCCAGAATGTCCAGAATGACGAAGAGCGAGAAAAGTTGAAAGCGAGAAAAGCGAGAAAAGTGAAAGACATAAAGACATTATGCTCAACGGTACTCCAAAGTATCGGAGTGGGGGCAAGAATTTGTTAATGAAAAACTTAACCAGCCGTCCCCGGCGGAGGCAGTACAGTAAAGGGAATGTCCGGAATGTGTGTCCTGACTAAACTATAAACCAGGAGGGTCAATACAGATTATTCTTGTAGATGTCCAGAATTATTTCAGTGGCAAGCCTGGCATCTTCGCCGGACACCGCCGGTTTGTTGTCCAGCCTCACCGCTTCGATAAAGTCGGCAATGACGGCCTCGTGACCGCCGGTATTGCTGACGATCGGGCCGGAGGCGCCGCTGTGGATTTCCCGGCCGGCGGAAACGCCGGGATTATCCATGCCCCTGATTTCCCAGGTGGTGATAATGTCATTCTTCAGCACCAGCGACCCTTTCTCGGTATGGATCGCCATTTCCGGCGGGAACCCCGGATATGCCGCTGTTGACGCGATAATGGAGCCGATCATGCCGTCGGAATGTTTCAAGATCGCCACACCGTGATCTTCGCCTTCAATCCGGTGCATGAAGGTGGCCAGCATACTGACCGTCTTCACCGGTCTGCCGAAAAACCAGGCATAGAGGTCGATGCTGTGCGAGGCCTGTTGAATAAACGGTCCGCCGCCGTCCAGCGCTTTGTTGCCGCGGTACGGGGCGCTGTCATAGTAGGCCTGGTCGCGGTAGCATTTGACGCTGAGATCAGCGGCAAAAACCCTGTCGAAAGCGCCCTGTTCCAGCAGTTCTTTGACAATCATATTATCCGGGCTGAGCCTGCGCTGGTAGGCTACCGCCAGCTTGACTCCGGCTTTCCCGCATGTTTCGATCATCAGGTCCATTGCCGGAATTGTGATATCCAGCGGTTTTTCGGTCAGGACATGCTTGCCGAGCCCGGCGGCGGCGACCGCCCAGACGTGGTGCGTCGCGTTGGGCGCGGCAATAATCACCGCATCGTAGTCGGCTTTGACGCCCGCCAGATCCGTGGCGACTTCAAAACCCGGCGGCGCCCAGGCCGGCATCCGTCCGCCGCGGGAAACCGCGGCGACGATTTCAGCGTCTTCAACATTGCCCGCCGCCTTATAATAAGTGGCGGAGATATTGCCGGTGCCGATTATTACAAATTTGAACTTCCGTGCTTTCATCTGAATCCCCTGAGTTTAAGCTTGCGGCATAATATAGTCCTTCATTAATGGAATAGAAATCCTCAATTTTCTGATTCCCGGTATTTAAAAATTATTTTCCCATACTAATGTTATGTTTTGCAGAGTACCGGCATCAACCCTTAACTTGTGGTAAAACATTAATGAAAAAGTTTCCGGCAGTAATAATCCTCTTCCTGGTTTTTACCTGCATTGCCGCGGGAGCAACTCTGTATCCGGAGCCGGGCATTCCGGTCCTGGCCGCGCCTGAAATCGGCGCCAAAGCGATTGCGCTTACAGCAGGCAATGCCGAATATGAAGTCGTTGCGGTTCAGCGATACATGTTCCGCCAGCATCCTTTCGGGCGGTACTTCGATTTCAGCAAAGTAAAACTCGTCGGCGGGCAGTACGGCTGGATCTGCGAGGAGCTCAGGCTGGTTGACCGGAACGGCAAAAAAGCCATCGACCGGATTCCGCCGGATAACTTTAACTACAAAGCCGCCGCGGTAATCTGCGGGTTGATTATTCTGGTCCTCGCCTTTTATTTCATCGGCGAAAAACTCTTCCCGCAACAACTGCTGCAGCTCGGGTTGAAAAGGATCTCGCCCGCTGAACAGACCGCCGGACTGCTGGCGCTGCTGGTGCTGACCAGGTATTTGCAGCTCCTGATCATGCTGTCCTGCGACAGCAGCCTGGTCACGCTGTCGCCCGACGGCAATACTTACTTCAACATGGCCCGGGATATCGTGAATCTCAACTTCAGCAATCCCTGGGACCGGTCAGTCGGCACCTGCTTTGTCTATATCCCCTTTGTCTGGCTGTTCCCGGCGGCTAAATCATTTTTAGACGTTGCGCCGCAACTTTCCGTGTTCAACGGCTTTGTGCTGATGCCGCTGTGCTTCGTCATGGGTTTTCTGATTATCCGCAAAGTCTGCGGATCGGAATTCAAAGCCTTTTTTGCGGTGCTGCTCTGGATAATTATTCCGTTCTTCTACTTCAACGTTCAGGATTTTGACAAAGAGGTGTTCGGTTCGCTGATCGGGCTTCCGCAATTTCATTTCAGTTGGCGGCTTTACTCTTTGCATCAGGCGCTCAGTTATAATAACCTGATAGACACGTCTTCAACTTTTTTTGTCTTTTCAACGATTGCCCTGGCCTTGTTCATGCCGCCGCGCTGGCAGCTTGTCGCGGTGGTTTCCGCCCTGTTCGGCGTCACCTGCCTGATCCGTCTGAACAACATCTTTTTCGCTCCGCTGCTCGCCTTTATTTTCTGGTACAGGCTGAACTCCTGCTGGAAAACCTGGCCGCAGATACTGCGCTACATCGCCGGCGGCTTAATCTGCTTCCTGCTGGCATTCGGGGTGCAGTTCGTTTTCAACAAACTGCATGTCGGCTCTTTTCTGACATTCCCGTATGTGCTGTGCGGCAACGGCACGGAAAGAGGTTTCGTACTGGCTATGCTTCCGATGCATACCAAATTTCTGATCGGCTGCAACTTTCTGTTTTTTGTTCTTGGCGTATGGGGCATGATTTTCTGCAAAGATAAATACTGCCGGAACTTTCTTATCCTGATGGCTGCCCCGACCGCCATTTTCTTCTGCGGGCATATTTCCACCACCACCGATCCGGTCCGTTTCATTCTGAGCGTTTTCCTGCCGCTGGCGGCGGCCTTTGTCTACGCCGGTCCATGGAAAGAACTGAACCGCACTCAGGTCTCATGCCTGGCCGCCATTTTTGCCGTCAGCGCATTCTTCTACCAGCCGCTCTATTTCAAATGGATTGTTTTACCGTCGCAGGCTCCGGGAGAGTATATTGGCGGAATAATGGCGCTTGTCCTGTCCGCCGGCATACTTTCATACTTCATCCGGGACCGTAAATTTGCGCTGTATGCCGGAGTTTTCATGCTGCTGTACTACCTGAACAGTCCCTGGCTGCTCCTGGCCGCACTCGTCATTCTGACGGCATTCGCGGTGTTTGATTTTGTTCTGCTGGAGGTTAAACCGGGCATTAGAAGAATAATTGCGGACAGCAGTGATGTTTGCCGGAATAAGCTCAGCCGCTGAAGTTTGCTTGAAAATACAAATTGAGGGGTTTTATTAATTTCAATGCGTTTTATGGTATGGATAAAGAGGAATAAACAACGGCCGTAAAAATACAATCCCGAGAAAAAGGAGAATCAGCCATGAACTACAACACATTGCACTCTGTGACTAAACCCGCCGCCTCGTCACTTCGAAAAAGCCTGCCTGTGCTGGCCGCCAGCCTGGTCTCCCTGGTCCTGGCCGCCGGGTGCGCCTCAACCGAGTTTACCAGCCGCGAGAGGCTCGTGACCGAAAAACTCCCGCGTCCGGCTAAAATTGTGATATATGACTTCGTTGCCAATCCCGCGGACGTGCCGCAAGACTCTTCTGTCGCCGGCCAGACCGCCGAGAAAGCCGCGCCTCCAACTGCCGAGGAAATCAAGGCCGGACAACAACTGGGTGCAGGCATCGCGGCACAACTGGTCCAGCAGATATGCGACATGGGACTGCCCGCCGAGAAAGGTTCGCCGAAAACGAAGCTGCAGGTCAACGACATCATCCTCCGGGGTTATCTTGTGTCGGTATCGCAGGGCGACAGCACCAAGCGCGTCGTCGTCGGATTCGGCTATGGAGCCTCCGAACTGGAGACTCTGGTTGAAGGCTACCAGATGACAGCCAAAGGACTGCGCAAGCTCGGCTCCGGCAAAGTGAAGTCCGTCGGCAGCAAATCTCCCGGCGGAGCGGTGGGAGCGGTCAGTATGATTGCCAACGCCAACCCGGCGGGACTTATCGTCGGCGGAGTAGTAAAGGGCTACGGCGAGATCAGCGGCAACAGCAAAGTGGAGGGTCTGGCCAAGTCGACCGCCAAAGTAATAGCTGACCAGCTTCAGACCAGATTCAAAGAAGAAGACTGGATCAAGTAATATAACCGGAGCGGCCAATTCCCATGCTCGCCGGCGGACTATACTCCGCAAATCATCTTGCAGGCTTTCACCGTGTTCTGCATCAGCATGGCGATGGTCATGGGACCGACGCCGCCGGGAACCGGGGAAATCATGGCGGCTTTTTCCGCCACTTCATCGTATTTGACGTCGCCGACCAGCTTGTAGCCTTTGCCGGATGACGGGTCTTCAACCCGGTTGATGCCGACGTCAATTACCACGGCTCCAGGCTTGACCATGTCCGCGGTTACGAATTCCGGCTTGCCGATCGCGGCAATCAGAATATCCGCCTGCCGGGTGTATTCCGCAATGTTTTTCGTGCGGGAGTGAACGACCGTCACGGTGGCGTCGGCGCCGCGCCCTTTCTGCACCAGCAGGGCCATCATCGGCTTGCCGACGATGTTGGAGCGCCCCAGAATGACGGCATGCCGGCCGGCGGGGTCAACCCCGCTGCGCTCAAGCATGATCATCACGCCGTAAGGGGTGCACGGGAAAAAGCCGTCGCGTCTGCCGGTCAGCATTTTGCCGACATTCACCGCGTGGAAACAGTCCACATCCTTTGCCGGGGCAATGGCTTCGATGATCCTTTCCTCATTGATCTGCGGCGGCGGCGGCGACTGCACCAGAATGCCGTGGATCTTCGGATCATGGTTGAGCCGCTCGATCAGTTTCAGGACTTCCTCCATTGTCGCGTCTTTGGGCAGCACGATTTTCTCGGAATAGATGCCCAGCTCGGCGCATTTCCTGGATTTCATGCCGACATAAACCTGGGATGCGGGATTTTCCCCGATCAGCACTACCGCCAGTCCGGGCTGAAGGTTCCGGGTCGCGATCAATGCCGCCACTTCCGCGGCGGTTTCCTCATTCACCTGTGCGGCAATCACCTTGCCGTCAATTATTTTTGCAGACATATCTTGAAATCCTTTTGTTTTTTGCATGATTTTTTTGATTCATGAGTTAATATTAGATATAATGAAAATTAATTCAAATCCGTTTTCGGGATTTTAGAACTAATCCTGAATTCATGCCGCCGCCGGCAGCGGAAATGGCATAGACAAAGATTTTTAACAAAAACCTTATTTTCAGCCGATGGCGGCTGCATTTAAGTAAAATAAGCACGAATTCATGAAAAGACGCATACTGGTATATAATATCGCATACGGAACAGGCAGTAACGGAAGCGTTCATAACCGGCTGCTGACCGCGCACCGTTATCTGAAAACTGACGGCGGACACTTTGAGAAGATATCGGACTTCATTGAAAGCAGCAATGCCGATATCGTCGGCCTGGTGGAAGCCGATGCCGGCTCCTACCGCACCGGCTACCATAACCAGATCGCCGATCTGGCGGCGCGGCTGAAGCATTATCATTTCGGCTCGGTCAAGTACGGGGAGAATTCCTTTTCCAGAAATATCCCGATCCTTAACAAGCAGAGCAATGCGCTGCTGACCCGCGATCTTACCGCGGAATCCAAACTGCATTTTCTCAGCCGGGGAATGAAGAAACTGGTCATCGAGGTGGATATCAATAATGTAAAAGTCTTCGTGGTCCACCTGTCGCTGCGCAAAGCGGTCAGGATCAGGCAACTGACGCTGCTGGCGGATTTGATTCCGGCCCATACCCCGGTAATCGTGGCCGGCGATTTCAATACCATGTCCGGTTCGGAGGAACTCGAGGATTTCATGCTGGACACCGGGCTGATTAATCCGAACCGCGCGGAACTGCCGACATATCCTGCCTGGAAACCGAAAAAGCAGCTCGATTATCTGCTGCATTCCAAGGAGATAGTGCCGGAATACTTTGCCGTTCCGCAAGTGGACTTTTCCGACCACCTCCCTTTGATTATGGATTTCAAAGTCAGAAAACGTTAAGTTCATATTTTTGCAATCCTTCATTTTGGACACCGTACACCCTCATTCTGGACACCCATCCCGCACGACAGTTTTCGTAATCCGGGGCTTATGGGGCCAATGGTGCTTTTTGAACAGCCGCGCGGACATTTTGGACACCGGCTGAACACATTCTGGACACCGTTCGTGCACACTGTTTTCATAACTTTTCCTGATTTCCTCGCTTCCAATACATTTTGGACAGCCCACTCCGACACTTTGGAGTGTCGTTGAGCACAATGTCTTTCACTTTTCTTGCTTTTCTCGCTTTCCACTCCCGCATTCGCGGGCTTCCTCACTCCGACACTTTGGACACCTGTCCTGCACAACGGTTTTCGAAATCTGGGTACTATGGGTCTTATGGGTCCTATGGGTCCTATGGGCCATTTTGGACAGCCATTCCGACACTTTGGAGTGTCGTTGAGCACAACGGTTTTCGAAATCTGGGAGTTCTGAGAAGACTGGGAATTCTGGGATATATCGCTCACCCATTTTTCTCATTTTTCCCAGTCCCAGAAACTCCCATCCATATGCCCCATATGCCCCATAGGCCCCATATGCCCCATAGGCCCCATCTGTCTTTCCCCTGCGTCCGGCATAGTTCCGGAGGAGGGATGCAAGGGGGAACCCGGAACTGTCCGTCCCGCAGTTGCGGGACTGCAAACAAAAATATGTTTCCCGA
>Ga0172379_10001465_pt1 | contig 46747 bp, 42 predicted proteins | sample GrowelOW334metaG_FD_119756 | JGI IMG/M metagenome (GOLD analysis project Ga0172379, IMG submission 119756) | Groundwater microbial communities from an aquifer near a municipal landfill in Southern Ontario, Canada - Groundwater well OW334 metaG | ecosystem: Environmental > Aquatic > Deep...
AGAGGACTATATCTATAACTACATCAGACCACACGATAGCTTGAATTTATTAACCCCTAGCGAGTATTGTTTACATGCATTATCAACATAACAAATGTGTACGGGATGTACTGAGCCAGTACAGTGTATTGCGAAACCTGCTATCAGGAGTGTATAGTATAACCGAGTCAGGTATAGTGCCCGCCCTGTACAAAACGCACGACGTGATTGGATGTAATTCAATAAGTCAGTAAGTTTGTGTGCTGGGGTGAGCAGTGTTACCAGGAGGAAATTCTTTAAAACAAAGGAGACGTATGGAAAATAAAAATTGCACGAAGTGCCAAAAAGGCTTTATAGTTAGTGACGAAGATCTAGCTTTTTATAAGCAGATGTCCCCTACCTTTGGGGAAAAAACTTTCGATATCCCCTCTCCCACCTTGTGTCCTGACTGTCGCCGACAGAAGAGGTTTGCTTGGCGAAATGTTAAAAAACTATACAACCGCAAGTGCGATTTTTCAGGCGAGGATATCATTTCCCCCTACGCCCCTAATTCAAACTGCAAAATCTTTGATAATGAATATTGGTGGTCAGATAAGTGGGACCCATATCAATTTGGCCGTGATTTTGACTTTTCAAGACCATTTTTCGAGCAGTTTCGAGAATTATTTACCGAGGTCCCAAAACCAAGTCGCGTTGTTATTCAAAATGAGAATAGCGAATATACCCACAATGTCACAGGTTGCAAGAACTGCTACCTGGTCCAAAACTCAAGTTACGTTGAAGATTCTTATTATGGACTTCGGCTAAATTGGTCCAAGGACTGCATCGATTGTTATGTGGCCACCAAGAGCGAAAAATGTTATGAATGCATAAATATTGAGAACTGTTTTGATTGCGAGTATTGCGAGGATTCATTAAATTGTCGGGAGAGCTTTCTACTCAAAGACTGTATCGGATGCTCTAATTGCTTCGGTTGTAACAATTTAAACAACAAACAATACTGGATTGAAAACAAGCCGGCAACCAAAGAAGTTTACGAACAGAAAAGAGACGAATTTTTAGCCGCCAACTATAAGACCAGACAAGATATTATTACTAAGATTCGTGCATTCCATAAAACAACACCAAAAAAGTTCGCGAAGATGATAAATGCAGAAGAGTGTGTAGGAGATTACATAACAAACAGCAAAAATGCAAAAGAAAGCTTTGTGATTACAAACTGTGAAAATATGAAGTATTGCCACAATATCATCACCTCCAGAAACTGTTACGATTATGATTTTTGGGGCAACGAAATGGAATATATTTTAGACTCAGCCGAAGTCGGTCATAATTCAAAAAATATTCTCTTCACAAGACGACTTCAGACAAACTGCTCAAATATTTATTATTCAATTGAAATTTATAACAGCTCGCATGACTGCTTCGGCTGTACAGGATTAAGACAAGCCGAATATTGCGTTCTCAACAAAAAATATTCGAAGGAGGAATACGAGAAATTGGTATCAAAAATTATCGAGCATATGAAGACAACCGAAGAATGGGGGGAGTTTTTTCCTATTGGGACATCTGCTTATGGCTACAATGAAACGATCGCCAACGACTTCTTCCCCATAACTAAAGAGCAGGCTAAAGAGATTGGCGCAAACTGGCAAGATGAAGACTTTGGGATTAGATATGATGGCCCGTTCTATGAGCCACTAGACATTAATCGATATCAAAGCACTGATTCATCTGTTGACCAAGAAGTAAAAAACGCCCTCAAGGGAATACTAAAATGTGAAATTTCAGGCAGACCATATAAATTGCAGGCAGGCGAACTTGCGTTCTATATCTCAAATAAAATCCAAATCCCTCGTCGACATCCCGATCAAAGACATGAAGATAGATTTGAGCAGACAAACCCACTGCATCTCTGGCATCGCAAATGCATGAATGAGAATTGTGCCAACGAGTTTGAGACAACCTACGCACCAGAAAGACCAGAAAAGGTCTTCTGTGAGACCTGTTACCAAAACACGATTAAATAATGAACAACACCTGCAAATTTTGCTCTAAAGACTTCATCATTCCGGACGAGGATTTGGAGTTCTATAAAAAAATCTCTCCGACCTATGCCGGAAAGACCTATCAAATCCCACCGCCTACGACGTGCCCAGACTGCAGACAAATAAATCGTCAGTCGTGGAGAAACGAGACGAATGTCTATGTCCGTAAATCAGATATGTCTGGCCAGCAAATCGTTTCAATGTTCTCGCCAGATAAAACAAATATCAAAGTATTTGCCAACGATGAGTGGTGGTCTGATAAGTGGGATGGCTGAAACTACGGTCGTGATTTTGATAAATCGCGATCATTTTTCGACCAATTTAAAGACCTGCTCTACGATGTACCGAAATTCGCTTGTTTTAATATAAATACCGAAAACTGTACCTTCGACAACTACATTATGGACTGCAAAGATTGCTACATGTGTTTTGCGAATTATTACAATTGCGAAAACTGCTTTTACTGCTATATGAATTTTACCGGTAAAGACAGTTGTGAGTTGCATAAGTGCGAAAAATGCGAGAAGAGCTATCGACTCAATGCCTGTAATGGATGTTTCAACTGTAACTATGGAATTCGCCTAGAAAATTGCGCAAACTGTTGGCTATCGATTGATTTAACTGGATGTAAAGACTGTATTCTCTGCTCAAATATGAATCACAAGCAATATTGCATAAATAACGAGCAGCTAAGCGAAGATGAATATAAAGAAAAAATCAAAGAATATAATTTCGGCTCACACGAGAAAACCAAAGACTATTTAGAACAATTTGCTAAGTTGCGCGAGAATTCCCCGGTCAAATTTGCAAACAACAAGAATTGCGAAAATTGCGATGGCGACTTTCATATAGACTGCAAAAATGTTCATCACGCCTTTGACCAGAGACGAGCCGAAAATGTCAAATACTCCCCTATCGCCGTAGCTTGTATTAATTCTCAAGATATTCAGGGTGGCGATATGGAATGGTGCTACCTCGTAATCACTGGCGGATATGCTAACAACAATCTGGCCTGTCATATTGTCGAGCATTCAAACAGCATGAAATACTGCAACAACTGTTTTTATTGTAATGATTGTTTTGGCTGCGTCGGATTAAAAAATAAAAAATACTGCGTTCTAAATAAGCAATGCTCTTCAAAAGGAGAATATGAACAAAGAGTATCTGAAATAATTGAAAAAATGATCATCGATAAAGAGTGGGGAGAATTTTTCCCAGTTGAATTCAACGTTTTAGGCTTTAACGAATCATTCGGCTACACAAATTACAAACTCACCAAAGAAGAAGCGATTAAAAAAGGATTCAGGTGGCAAGATAATGATTTTGGATTAGTTTTTTCGGGCAAATTTTATGAGCCGGCCGATGACATTAGAGATTATGCAAATGACGCGAGCAAACAGAAGGAGCTTCTCTCTGGCGTTTTAAAATGCGAGACAACTGGCAAGGCATTTACGATTCAACCACAAGAATTGTTGTTTTATGTCAAACAAGGTTTGCCGATTCCGACAAAACACTTTAAAGTTAGAATTGATGAAATGTTTACATGGAGAAATCATCGCAAACTTTGGCATCGCAGGTGCATGAACCAAGGCTGCTCAAACGAATTCGAAACAACCTACGCACCAGAGAGGCCAGAAAAAGTTTTTTGCGAAAAGTGTTATCAGGGAATTATAAAATAGGATTTTAAATTATGGACAAGCAATGCAAACAATGCCAAAAGCAATTCAATGTATCAGATCATGATCTGACGTTTTTGGATAAGATCTCCCCAACTTTCGCTGGGCAAAAATTTGATATCCCTGCACCGACGCTTTGTCCACACTGCAGGTGGCAAAGAAGAATTGCTTGGCGCAACGAATATGCCCTTTACAAGAGAAAATGCGACCTTACTGGCAAAGAGATGATCTCCAAGCACCATGCCACCTCAGCATTTCCCGTTTACTATATGAAGGAATGGCAGGGTGATACGTGGAATGCGCTTGATTATGCCCAAGACTTTGACCCATCCAAATCCTTCTTCGAGCAGATTGGAGAATTGATTAACAAAGTTCCAAGACAAAGCGTTCTGAATGACCACATGAACGACATAAACTCTGAATTCACCAACTGCGCCGGTAGTTCAAAAAACTGCTACATGATTTTCGAATCAGACCGCAACGAGGAATGCTACTACTCACGAGGAATGACAGACAACAAGGACTGCGTTGATTGTCTTCATATCAACGAATCACAGATCTGCTATGAGGCAGTGGATGCGTTCAAATGTTACAACTGTTTTTTCGTTAGAGACTTAGAAAACTGCAATGAATGTTATTTTTCTTCAAATCTAATCGGCTGTAAATACTGCTTTGGTTGTGATGGATTAAGTCAAAAAGAATACTATCTTTACAACGAAAATGTCGGTAAAGACAAATGGGACGAATTTATGAGATCAGTTAAATTCACACCAGAAAATATAAAAACATATACCGAAAAATGGGAGCAGGTTAGACAGTCAAGGCCAAAAAGGTTCGCCAAAATCTCCAAATGCGAAAACTCACATGGCGACCATCTCAATAACTGCAAAAACGCAAATTTCTGCTTTGACTCACAGAAACTTGAAGACTGCGCTTACTGTTTTGAGGTTCAAAACGATGCCAAAGACGCATATGACTTTTCAACCTTCGGCCTTGCAACTGCAATGCTTTATGAGTGTAACTCAAGTGGATACGGCGCTAACACATTGTTGTTTTCAAATGACACATGGAATAATGCGCAAAATTGCTACTACTGTGACAACGTTCAATCCAGCAAAAACTGCTTTGGATGTGTCGGCCTGCGCAAGGGCGAATATTGTATTTTAAACAAGCAATATACACCCGAAGAATACGACAAGAAAGTTGCTGAAATAATCGCCCACATGCAAAAAACCAATGAGTGGGGCGAGTATTTCCCGATGTCGATTTCAGTTTTCGGCTACAATGAGACTCTCGCAAATGATTATTTTCCACTCAACAAAGATCAAGCAGCCCAAATGGGCGCGAAGTGGCAGGACGACGACAGAATGATTCATTTCGACGGACCATTTTATGAGCCCAAGCCAGATATCGCCGAATACCAAAACAACGAGCAAGAGAGACAGGCGCTGTTAAACGGAATCCTTAAATGCGACAAGACTAGCAAGCCATACAAAATCATTCCTCAAGAGCTCCTCTTCTACGTCAAACACAAACTCCCTATCCCAACAACCAGCTTTGAAGCTCGCCACAAAGCGAGAATCGCGCTTCGAAATCCGATGAACCTATGGGAAAGAGCATGCGATTGCGAGCAAACCGATCATGATCACTCCGGCAAATGCCCAAATAAGTTCGAATCTTCATATTCACCGGAGAGACCGTATAAAATTTATTGCGAGAAGTGTTATCAAGAATCAATAGGATAATGGAGGCGATATGGAGAAGGAATCGATAAAACCAAGCATAGAGATTAACAAAGCTTACTATCCTCTGATTGCACGAATATGCGCGATTTCAGTTGGCTTTGATGTATTATTTTTTATCATTTATTTCATCTCACAGTCTTATGCTACATGGACGACAGCACTGATCGTTATAGTCTATATAATTAAAATTGCGATATTTGTCTGGTTAGCATTCTTGTCCGCATATCGCTGGACGTTCACATACTATTACATCGAAGCAGACGCAGGTTTATTGATTAAAAACGAAGGACTGCACTTCCCCAAAAAGACCTCATACAACCTTAATAACTTACACTCAATTTCAATTGACGAAGGACCAGTCCAGAAACTCCTGAAATATGGCAACCTCTTTTTAACCTTTACCGTAGAGGGAAGCCAAGAAATTCTGACTATCCTGGAAGTAGTAAACCCCGCCGAGTATAAACAATACTTTGATAAATATTTAAAATAGAAGGAACGAGATGGAAAACAAAAAGTGCACACTTTGTTTAAATGATTTTATCGTTGAAGATGATGAGATTAAATTTTTAGATGATGTCTCACCTGAGATAAATGGGCAAAAATTCAACATACCAACGCCAGCAAACTGCCCAACCTGCAGATCAAGAAATAGATACGCTTATCGGAATATGAGAAACCTCTCTAAGATCCAAGATCCTAACTCCGACAATCAAATGTTCACTCATTTTGACGAAACAGTTAAGTTTCCAGTTTACAGCACGGAATATTGGTGGTCCGATGCGTGGGACGGACTTCAATATGGTAGAGACTATGACTTTAGCAGAAAGTTCTTTGACCAATTTAAAGATCTTTATGAAATTGCTCCAGCGCCAGGTCGTTATATCCTGAATGTTGAAGATTGCGACTATACAAACGGCAACGATAATAGTAAGCACTGTTTCTTGGCTTTTGGTATTAGTCGCTGTGAAAATTGCTTTTACGGTACAGACCTGCAGGATTCTAGAACCTGTCTTGATTGCCTGGCAATTCAAAACTGCGAACTCTGCTATGAATGCGTAAGATGTATGGATTGCTATGATATTAAATATTCAATTAGATCAAACAACTGCCGTGAAAGCTATTTTTTATCTGATTGCCGAAGTTGCTCCAGCCGCATCGGCTGCGTTAACCTAAGTAACAAACAGTACTATATTTTTAATGAACAAAAAACAAAAGAAGAATTCGAAGCAAAAGCCAAACAACTAGAAAATCATGACAACATAGCAAAGTTCAGGGAAGAGTTTAACAAATTTCAGCTTGGCTTTCCTAAGCGATATTATTACGGCGTCAAAACAGAAAACTGCACAGGAGATGATATATCTAACGCGAAGAATGCGAAAAATACTTTTTACGCTTCGGAGGTTGAAGATATAAAACACTGCACTTTTATGTTTCGAGCCAAGAACTGTATGGATTACGATATTTACGGAGACAATTCGCAGTGGATCTATCAAGGGCTAGCTCAAGGCGAAAATTGTTCGAGGAATATATTCTGTATGCAGACTTGGGCAAATTGCAACGACAACATGTACTGCAACTTAATCGTTGGCTGCAAGAACTGCTTCGGCTGCTCGGGCCTTAAGCATAAACAATACTGTATTTTTAACAAACAATTTACCAAAGAAGAATACGAAAGCCTCGTACCCAAAATCATCGAAAAAATGAAGCAAGACAATGAGTGGGGGCAGTTTTATCCATTCTCAATGTCTCCGTTTGCCTTAAACGAGACTACCGCACAAGAATATTATCCACTATCCAAAGAACAAATTAATGAACTTGGCGGTCGCTGGAAGGAGCCGACCGATCTGGTACCGACAAATCTTGAAACTGTCGACTCTTCTACACTTCCCAAAACAATTGATGAAGTATCGGAAGATATCTGCTCAAAAGTCATTAAGTGCAAAGAGTCAGGCCGACTTTATCAGATCCAGAAAGGTGAGTTGGCGTTTTATCAATCAAAGAAGATTCCCCTGCCGCAGTTTCACTCTGAGGTTCGACACGCCAAAAGAGTCGAACAAAGAAATCCATATCTGCTCTGGAAAAGAGACTGCTCGTGCCAAGGCGAATGCGAGCAGCACCAAAATCAGTGTCCAAACAAATTCGAAACCTCCTACTCCCCCGATCGTCCAGAAAAGGTTTTCTGCGAAACCTGCTATCAGAATGTAATAAAGTGATGCAAAATAAAAGCTGCACATCATGCTCAAAAGAATTCATCATTGATGCCGCAGACTTAGAATTTTACGACAAGATTGCGCCTATTTTTGACGGCAAAAAATTTGTGCCACTGCCTCCAGTCTTGTGCCCAGACTGCAGAAACATCAAAAGATCAGCTTTTAGAAATGAAAGAAATCTTTATAAACGCAAATGCGACAAGTCAGGCAAAGAAATTATTTCGATTTATTCAGCAGATAAGTCTGATTATAAAGTTTATGACATCAAAGAATACTACAAAGACGATTGGGATGCGCTTGAATATGGCCGTGATTTTGATTTTAACCGTCCATTTTTTGAACAATTTGATCAGCTGCTAAAAGCCGTCCCTAGGCAATCTTTATTTAACACAATGACCGAAGGTTGCGAGTACTCGAATTATATTGCCGCATGCAAGAACTGCTATATGTCAATGATTTGCTACTACAATACAGAAAATTCCCACTTCTGTTATAGAGTTTATACTTCGAAAGACAATATGGACTTGAATTATTGTATCCAAGTAGAAAAGTGCTACGAATGTGCTTATTCAAATCAATGTTTCGGATGTAGAAATTCAGTCAGATTAAACAACTGCCGCGACTGCTATCTCTCAGTTGACCTTACAGGCTGTAATAATTGTATTCTTTGCTCAAATCTAAATAGAAAAGAATACTGCATAAGAAATGTTCAGTATTCTAAAAAGGAATTCGAGAAACTGAAATCAGAATTTGATTTTGGATCAAGAAAAGCAGTTAACGAATATTTGGAAGAATTCGAAAAATTGAAATTAGCGTCTCCGGTAAAATACGCCAATTTGACCAAATGCGAGGACTGCGAAGGTGACAATTTAGTTGAGTGCAAAAATTCAATAAATTGCTTTGATGGTTATAAACTCGAAAATGCCAAAAACTGTTTTGGCGAAGAATCAAAAAATATTATGGATGCTCGTGGAGGAACCTACGAGTGGGCGCTTGAATGTAACCATACGGGCTTTGGACAAAATTTCATCGGCTGCAGCAGCACCCTCAAGGCGCACGATATGTATTATTGCGACAGCTGCCAAGGTGGCCACGACTGCTTCGGCTGCGTCGGACTGAGAAACAAAGAATATTGCATATTCAATAAACAATATTCTAAGGAAGAGTATGGCAAGCTTGCCAGCAGAATTGCCGAGAAAATGATTGATGAGGGAGTATGGGGACATTTTTATCCCCTCGAATTATCCTCATTCGGATACAACGAGACACTGGCTCAAGTGCTTTTTCCAAAAACCAAAGAAGAAGCCATTGCTCTAGGCGCAAAATGGCAAGACAATGATTATTCCTTAAAGTTCGATGGTAAATTTTACGAGCCACTTGATGATATAAAAAATTACATCTCGAGCTCTACGAATAGAGACGAGCTACTCGCTGGGATATTAAAATGTAAAACTAGTGAAAAAGCCTACAGAATCATGTCTCAGGAACTGGCGTTCTATTTAGACAATTCCATTCCAATTCCCGACGAGCACTATGACGTCAGATTCGACAATAAGTTTAAGATGAGAACTTATACGTTATACGACAGAGCATGCATGTGCCACGGAGAATGCAATAAACACCAGAATTTGTGTCCCAATAAGTTCAAATCGGCATATTCGAAAGATAGCAATTTTAAAGTCTTCTGCGAGTCATGCTACCAAAATATTATAAAATAAAACATGACTCACCCTGAGCGAAGTCGAATGGGCGAAAGCTGCTACCAAGGCGTCACCAAATAGCGCCTCATGGTTGATAAAAACTAATTAACAATGTAAGTTTTTTCTATGGGATATTACAATCCACCTCGACCACAAAAATGGAACTTCACACCAAATTCCAAAGAACCATATCGCATGAGCCGAACGGGCTTAGAAAACTTCGTTCGTTGCCCACGCTGTTTTTATATCGATAAAAGACTTGGAGTCGGGCAGCCTCCGACACCTAGCTTTACATTAAACTCAGCCGTCGATTATTTACTGAAAAAAGAATTTGACGTCTATCGGGCCAAAGGCGAAACTCACCCACTTTTAGAAAAATACGGGGTTAAAGCTAGGCCAGTCTCGCATGCAAAATTAGACGAATGGCGCGAGACATTTAAAGGAATTGGATTTGTCCATCAGCCGACCAACATCCACTTTTACGGCGGCATCGACGACCTATGGATCAATGACGACGAGGAGCTGATCGTGGTTGATTACAAAGCGACTAGCAAGGATGGCAAGATCACGCTCGACGATGAATGGAAGGAATCTTACAAAAGACAACTCGAGATCTATCAGTGGTTACTTCGCCAAAACGGATTTAAAGTATCGACAACCGGATATTTTGTATATTGCAATGCGCTTAAAGATAGAATTGCTTTTGACGGCAAATTAGAATTTGATATTGAGCTAATCCCCTACGAAGGCGACGACAGTTGGATCGAAGCGAAATTAATCGAAGCTCACAAATGCTTAATGCAAGATCAAATCCCAGACTGGAATAAAGATTGCGATTATTGTAAATATCGAAAAATCACACAAAGCCTAGAGGCCAAATCAAAAGCAGAAAAGCAGAAAGTGACCGAGGGTAAGGCCGGTGACAAGCCGCCCTTTGATGAGGGAAAACTATTCTAAAATTCTCTGTTAAACCTGCCAATTTATTAATTTTGACCTCATGCCATAAGTATTTTATCAACAAAATCTCAATGTAATTTTCTATCATTTGGTCTGATCGGACGCAACGCTAGAATATTAATAGTAAATCTCAATCATTGCGAACAGCAGGAGCTAGATTAAACTAAGTTAAAAACAGATCTTAAATACACAGCGTTGTCTATCTCTTTAACGACAGCATAGTTCACAAACCTTTCAACCCCATAAACCGTAGTAATAAAATCAATTTCATTCTTACATTCGTATGGGCTTGCCCAAACACTTTTCTGAATTTTGATAAAGCCAATCTCTTTTAATTTGTCGCGTAATGCTCTACGAGCAATTTGTTGTATTTCCGGGATGTCAAACATGACCAATCTGAAACAGCCATCCCATTTTTGTTTTTTTATTTCAACGGTGTCAATATTAAATTCTACGAGCTGTTTTCTGCCCTTATTGGTAATTTTGAGATATTGTTTTCTGTTCTTTTCAATTATTTCGACAAGGCGATCTTTATAAATCTTGCTAGCAACTTTTTTAAGATCTTTTTCACTCATCATTCCTTTTTTTGATTTTAAATAGGCCCGCAAAACATTGTTTAGAAAATAAGGCGAAGTCATAGCAACAGCAAACGCAGTACCAACTAGCGCTGCTTTTAAAACAAACACTGTTGCGTCTTTTAAAATTTCTTTCTGACCATCATTAAGCCAGATTTGTTTTCGTTTCACTTTAAATTGAATTCCATATTTTTAGTAAGCATAAAAAACACTATCTTTATTCTATCATATTGTCTGATCGGACCATATGCTAGAAGAGCTTATTGCAATCCACTTACTGATTCTGTCTCACGCCTTCAAAAAAGGCATTTAACGAAGGCAAATTGTTCTAAATCTAGCGACCACTTGATCCCAGTATCAAAAATTCGAATGCTCCACGTCGAATTACCTGTATATAATTCGCGAGTTCCGCCCTCGCGAACGCTTCGTATTTTGATACGGGACTTGCACGTTCGTATTTTGTTCGGTAAAGTGAGTTTGTAGTATTTTTAAAAATAATTTCCTTACTTTACAAACTTTTGACTTTATAAACTTTACGAACTAAGGATCATGCAACAGCCGACAAACTATACAAATTTATTCCTCGACATGAATGCTTTCTTTGCCTCTGTCGAGCAGCAAGTCAGACCCGAACTTCGAGGCAAACCAATTTGCGTCGCCCCATACACCGGCAATACCGGCTGTTGTATCGCCCGCTCATATGAGGCTAAAAAATTCGGGGTGACGATTATGCGAGTCGGTGATGCTAAGCGACTCTGCCCCACTTTAAAAGTTATCGAAGCCCGCCCCGAGCTATATGTTTTTTACCATCGTCAGATTTTAAAAGTTTTACAAAGTTTAAATCCATTTGTTGAAGTTAAATCAGTTGACGAATTTAATTTGCGCCTGACCGGTCTAGAGCGAAATAGAGAAAATGCCATCATCCTAGGGCAAAAATTGAAGTCGGCTATTAACGAAGAGGTCGGCGATTATCTCAAATGTTCGATAGGTATTTCCTCAAGTCCGTGGCTTGCTAAACTCGCTGGCGAATTTGAAAAACCAGATGGCCTGACCGTTTTGCCACTTGAGAATTTGCCCGATTTTTATAAACAATTAAAACTAACTGACTTGCCGGGCATCAACCTTAGGATGCAAGCCCAACTTAATCGTCACAACATTAGAACTACTTCTGATTTTTTTAATTCCCCCCTCTCTGATCTATCGACATGGTTTGGTCATCCCGGCCGCGTCTGGTATCACCGCTTACGCGGATATGAGATCGGCGAAACCGTTACTGCGACCAAATCGGTCGGACACTCACACGTCCTAGCACCGTCATTTCGCTCCTTTGATGGTGGCCGACGAGTACTAAGTAAAATGGCCGAAAAATGCGCTAAGCGGTTGAGACAAAAGAAACTCTGGACTAACTCAATTGCTGTTTCGATTTCATCGTTTGATTACGGATACAAAAGCCAGCACCTGAAGACTGATCTCATTTGCGACAGCCAAAGCATACGACAAGCAGCCCTTGGCTTATACGAAGGCTTTCAAATCAAAAAGCCACTCAAGGTTTCGGTGACACTTTTTGATTTAAAACAGATCTCCAATCGTCCGATCTCGCTTTTTTGCGATATCGAAAAATCAAAGCGCGTTTCCGAGGCGCTTGACCAAATAAACGACCGCTTTGGTGACGATACGATTTATAGTGCTTCGCAATTCGATACGGAAGATGCAGCCCCAAATCGCATCCCCTTCGGCGACCCAGATCGATTAAATTTTTAAATTTGACAAACACGAACATTGCGACTACATTGAGTCTAATGATATGTCACGAAGAGGTCCTTAAAAAACCAATTTGTGACACCACCATGGATAAGGCCCACAGGGGCCTTTTTTCTTAATGGTGATCCTGGGTTAGTAGCCCATTGACAAGGAGGTGAGACGGATGATTGTCGTGGCACAATTGGCAAGAACGGTCTACGATATCATGCTCGAAGATTGTGATGTGCTGACCAACGAGCAGTTGGGAGAAGTAAGACGAGCCGACCACGTCGCAGAGAGATGGAACCTTAACAAGCTCAGAAGCTCGGGAGACACACGATCAACCCATCTACACTCGACGGAATATGTACTTGTAACACTGGGCTACACCACCAACATAACGGTTCGCGTTGCCGCCAAACTCCACGACCTTATCGAAGACTGCCCAAAAGGCTACGAAGATCACGTTCGGGAGATCATCGCGAAGTGGTTTGGCGAGAGAGTTTTGGCGATCGTTGAAGCACTAACGAAGAAAGACAAGGCAACCTATTTCGACCAACTCATCGATGCAGTAATCGCTGGTCTGTGGGAAGTCGCACTCATCAAACCAGCCGACCGACTTCATAACATCACGACAATACACGGCTTCGCCAACTACGATCACGAACGCGAATATTTCGCCGAAACCCTCGGCCCCTTGCTGGACTTCTTTGCGAAAGCAAGACGACATATCCCCTTCGAACACCTCGGTGCATACGAGGACCTCGTCCTTAGCGTCATCGATCTCACGCCAGAAATGGAAAAGAAGTCGCGCCAGCTCGAACGCGAGCGTGACCTCGGCTACTTCCCCGTTGTCTAGGGCCCCCTGCATTTGCAGCCGGGCCCTATGTCTTTTTAATCAAATAGCTTTCAAAGAGTGATGGGGTTGACAGATACCGTTTTTTAAACTTGGATTTTAAGGTTATAATTAGATTAAAGTTTTATAGGAGGGAGGTGAGTAGTATGAACTGGGATGATGATCAAGCAGCCACACCTGCAGATGATGACCAAGCCGTAGCAGCACCTGCTGTCGACGAGGAGGTTGATGCAGAAGAAGCCGCACCTGCCGCCGAAGCAGCAGAAGCTCCAGCAGAGGAGGAAGCTGATGATGACGATGCAGAAGACGAAGAAGATGCCGATGCCGACGAAGCCGATGACGCTGAAGAGGACGACGCAGAAGAAGACGAAGCAGCAGAGTAAAATTTTATGAGGTGAGGGCCTCCCGTGCTTTGCACAAAATTATTAATTTAAAATTTTAAATTTAAAATTATCCTTTAAAACCTAAAACGTTTTGATTTAAGGATTGATTAAAAATTGCCCCGAAGGGGTCCCCTAGGGAAAATTGAAAATTGAAAATTGCGCGCAGAGCGCGTTAGGCCCTCGCTTAAAACATGATAACAATATTATATACAGCCGGTGGTTTGCTTTTTTTACGTGCAGCATTATTCGCATTAGGCAAAAAAACTAAAAAGATATTTAAATTTGATACTTTAGAGAATCAGCAAAAACTTACTGGATTAATCTTTGTGGCTGCGTCTATCCTCTGTGCGATCTTTAACGTAAAATGGTTTTTTTATCTTGGGCTTATAGACTTAATACTAACCTTTCTTTTTTATCTTCAGCCAACAGCGCGAACTACAAAAATGATTTTGAGGATATTCCTAGTTATCAACATTCTGTTTTTAGCAATTATAATTTACAATTATCTGCGCTAAAATATATTAGTTAAAACTCAAATTTTTTGATAAAATAGTATAAAAGGAGGCCGGGTAGTAGAAATTTGATAAATATTTAAAAATATTTTCTTATCAAGATTTTGTGAAGATGGCGAGAATTTGAAAAAGAATAGGTTCGTGTAACAAATAAGGAGAGGTGAAAATAATCAAATTTTCACTACCTGGGAGGCGAGATGAAGAAATTATTAATGGCATTATGTCTAGTCAGTGTTGTGTTTGTTTTTGCTGGGTGTCAGAGCAAAGCAACCGATACAAGCACGGATACATCAGAGGACGCGACGATCAGCGACACATCGAGTGACGCTTCAGACATTGGTAACCCACCAGTACCTCCAGAGCCAACTCAGCCTACAGAATAGATTGTTGAGTTTTGATATGTTGAGACCGGTGCTTTTGCCGGTCTTTTCAGTCTCTCGATTTGACAAACAAGGAGAAAAGACTTTTAATTTCTACTAGAAAGGAAAATAAAAATATGAAGTTAAGATTCAACGTGAAATCTATTGGTGATACTGCAAAAGGTGCTAGTTCTTCGGTTGTCATGAGGTCTATACTTTTTGCACTAGCTATGTGGGTAGTCGTTTCTGTCCTAGAAACAATCCTGATCTCTGGAGGTCTGCACTTTAAGGGGGCGCCATTTACGATCTTTGAGTTGATCGTAGTAATAGTTGCGATGCTCATTTACATGAAGCGAATGAGTCTCAACAAAAAGGAAACTATCATTTCACTAGCAACGATTATTGTTGCATACGCAGTTTTCGACTTCCTGCTAATCAACCTCCTACTTCAGAAGAACGACTTCTCAATCTATAGGTTTTGGGCTTACTACCTTAAGTTTATTATAATCGCAGGACTTCCGCTGATAGGGAGTAAAACACCAAAAATTTCAGTCCCAAACCTGAAACTGCCCTTGACAAAGAAGAGTTGAACCTTATAATCAGATAGAAGATAAATTTTAGGAGGGAGGTGCGTTAAAGTGGCTTTTAGTACAAAATCTAATAAAACCGGCGAGACATATTATTTGCACTCAAAGGAAGTTACCTTGAGAGGTGGTAGAAAGCAAGTTATCTACTACTTCGGACGTGAAGAAAAAGAGAACTCATGCGAGATTCCAGCAGGATATGAAGTTATGGAAAACTCACGAACGGGTCTCCCAATGCTTAGAAAAACAAGATAAGAATAATGATTAATAAATGAAAAAACCTCTCGAATGGGAGGTTTTTTCATTACAGTGATTGAATTGTTGTTAAATTTTTGGTAATTTCTATCTGTTTAATATGAAAAAAATCGAACAGTTCTTAACTGTCATACAGCTACCAATTGACGCTATAATGATCTTCATCGCTTTTGTGGTGGCTTACCAGGCCAGAGCACAAGCTATTGGATTTCCCGTCGTTTATATTTGGCCGTTTGAGCAATATTTAAAGTTAGCCCTAGAGATGATACCTGTTTGGCTCGTCGCCTACGCACTAGCGGGACTTTATTCGGGGCGACGCAAGACAATCAACGAATTTGGCCAGATAATCGCTGGAGCAAGCTTAGGGGCTATGGCTGTCGTACTCTGGGTTTTTGTGTTTAGAAGTGACTTCTTTTCAAGATTAATAGTTTTTTACATCTGGATTCTAGCAGTCATTACTACCACAATCGGAAGAGCAATTCTCGGTCTCGTTCAGTCAAATCTACACCTTCTTGGAGCCAAGAAAAAGAAACTGATTTTAATTGGAAATGAAGACGAGAATATGATTAACATCGTTGAACAAATTACAAAAAATAAATCCCTCAATTATAAGATCAGCGGAATCATCAGCAATCAACCCCTTTCCAAACTAAGAGACGTCGAACTACTTGGAACAACCGAGGAGCTCGAGCAGATTATCAAAAAAATCACTCCCGATGAGATAATCTCAACTGATGACAATGTTAATAACGAAAAACTTTTCTATATGATGCGGACTTGTCAGGAAAACGAGATCGTTTTCAAAGCAATTCCGGCGACAGCTCAAGTTAGTGCAAAAACCTTACAATTTGATGCTTTTGCCGGTATTCCAATTATCGAATTTAAAGGCACACCCTTTGACAGCTGGGGCTTCGTAATCAAAAGAATAAGCGACTTGCTATTCTCTGTTTTAGCGATTATTCTGCTTTCCCCACTAATGCTCATCATCACAATAATTATCAAATCCACTTCGAAGGGACCAGCAATTTATAAAAATACCCGAATTGGCAATCGAGGCGAATTCGCAACCCTAAAATTTAGAAGCATGTTCATTGAGAGCTGCACAGGCCCTGGGTATGGTGGCTCACGAGCCGAAGAATATGAAAAGAAGCTGATTGAGACGAATAATATTAAACAAGGCGAAGCAGTTTATAAAATCGCCAACGACCCACGCATCACCCCGATTGGCAACTTTTTACGCAAGACATCACTTGATGAGCTTCCTCAATTTTTTAATGTGTTTGTTGGCAATATGAGCCTGGTTGGACCACGCCCGCACCAACCAAGAGAGGTCAAAAACTATACGGCCGAACAAAGAAAGCTCTTGATGATAAAGCCTGGAATAACCGGGCTAGCACAGGTTTCGGGAAGATCTGATTTAACATTCGAAGAAGAGTCAAGGTTAGATATTTTTTACTTAGAGAATTGGTCAGTATTACTGGATACTTCAATTATTATCCGAACTTTTTCAGTAGTCTTCAAAGGCAAAGGATCATATTAAGGATGAAGCCAAAAAAAGTTGCAATTATCGCGGAGTGGTTAACGTGGAGAGGCGGAGCTGAATCGGTTGTCGATGCACTGCTTGAGGCATTCCCAGAGGCCGACTTATTCACAACGGCCTATAACGATAAAAAGTTGCCAGAATACAAGTCCAAGCACCCAAGGGTCTCTTTTTTAGATAAAATTCCCGTGGTTAGACACAAGCACCAGCTCGTACCGCCACTTCTGTTAAAAGCGATCGAATCTCTGGATTTATCGGGATACGATTTGATAATTTCGAGCTCATCGGCAATTGGCAAGGGAATAAAGAAGCCGAAAAACTGTATCCATGTCTGCTATTGCCACACCCCAATGCGATATGTCTGGCAACCAGAGCTTGATAATAGATTAGTTAGAATTCCATTTGGTAAATTTTTCTTGAATTATCTAAAAAAATGGGATTTAAAATCCAATAAGAGTGTCGACTATTTTTTAACAAATTCCAACTTCACGAAAGACAGAATTAGGAGATGCTACAATCGAGAGGCAGAAGTCATATATCCGCCGGTTGATATCGAGGATAAATTCAAAATTAGTAAAAAAAGTGATTTTTACCTGTGTCTCGGCAGACTCATCCCCTATAAGATGGTCGACCTGGCTGTTCAGGCATGTAACGAGCTTGGCAAACAACTCATCGTTGCTGGAGATGGCCCAGATTCAAATAAGTTAAAAAGTGAAGCAAACGAAAATATTAAGTTCACGGGCCGAGTCAGCAATTCGCAAAAAAATGATTTGCTTCAAAAAGCAAAAGCCTTAATCTTTCCAGCTGAAGAAGATTTTGGTATTGTACCAGTAGAGAGTATGTCCCACGGAACCCCCGTGATAGCTTATAGCAAGGGCGGCGTTATTGAATCCGTAATTGATAAGAAAACAGGCATATTTTTTAACAAACAGACGGTCTCGTCACTCAAGGAGGCTATTAGAGAATTTGAAAAAACTAAGTTCGATACTCAAAAGATTCGAGATCATTCACTCGGGTTCTCCAAAAGTAGATTCATCAACGAAATAAAAGATTTTATTTATAAAATATAGAAAAGAGGAAATATGGAAATCAAAGAATATCTACAAATATTAAAAAGAAATCTACTCTTTTTGACTCTGATCCTGGTTGTTTTTGTGGGAGTCGCATGGACAATGACCGAAATAAAAGCGACAAACTATCGCGGATCGTCGGCATTTGAGATTATACGAGTCCCATCGCTCAAGCAATCTGATGTTAGTTATTTTCAGTTCGATAACTTCTACGCATCCCAGGTAGCATCATCTGTTTCTGACAATATGATCGGTTGGCTCGCATCTGCTTCGACTGTTTCAGACATCTACCAGAGAGCCGGCTACGACGTACCCGACACGTCACTCAAAGCTCTCAGCTCAACATTTACTGCGACGAAGAAGAAAGATACGGCTGCTGTCGTCGACATCAGCTATTCGTCCACTGACAAAGAAAAGGCTACAAGATTAATAAAATCAGCAACAGAAACCTTGAAATCTAAGGTTAGCAACTACAACGAAGTGGACTCATCGGCCGTACTTATCACCAAGTCATCTGACCCTGTCGTTATCCCCGAACCCAAAGCTACTATGGTCAATTCTTTGATTGCTGGATTCATCGGACTCGTAGTCGCACTCGGATTAATATCCATAAGAGAAGCTCTTAAAAAATAGCTCTGGGGTTTGTTTAATCTCTAAAAAGTGCTAAAATATATCCGAAGCTTAAGGAGTGATTTTTGTTTATGAATGAAGAAGTAAAAAAAACAAACTACGACGCATCCAGTATCTCGGTCCTCGAGGGACTTGAACCTGTTAGAAAACGCCCCGGAATGTATATCGGTGGAACCGGACTTGATGGTTTACACCACTTGGTCTGGGAAGTTTTAAATAACTCAATAGATGAAGCGCTTGCCGGTCACGCCGACACTATTGTGATCGAAATTTTACCAGGCGAGACCATCAGAAATACCGATAACGGACGAGGAATTCCGATCGATATTCACGCTCAAACCAAGGTATCCGCACTCGAAACTGTTATGACAACGCTGCACGCTGGCGGAAAATTTGGTGGTAGTGGCTACAAGGTCTCAGGCGGTCTCCATGGTGTTGGTGTTTCTGCTGTAAATGCACTTTCAACTGTAGTTATTGCCGAAGTCAAACGAAATGGAAAATTGTACCGCCAATCATATAAGAGAGGTATAGTCGATGGTCCAGTTGAGCCAGTAGGCAAAGCCGAAGGAACCGGAACCATAATTACTTTTACACCAGATCCAGAAATCTTCGAAGAGATTAAATTTTCCTTCAAAAATATATATGAGCGCGCCAGACAGCAAGCTTTCCTCACTCGCGGTATAAAAATCACAGTTATCGACTCTCGAGAAGAGCAAGTCGAAAAAGCTACTTTTTATTTTGAAGGTGGAATTAAGGCTTTCGTCAAACATATTAATAAAAACAAAACATCCTTTATCGATCCTCCGATCTACACATTCAAAGAAGATAATGGATACTCAACCGAAGTTGCCCTGACCTATACCAACGACTTCAACGAGCACACATATTCCTTCGCCAATAATATTTCCACAATTGAAGGCGGAACACATTTAACCGGTTTCAAGACTGCCCTGACGAGAGTCATCAATGACTATGCCAAAAAGAATGATCTGATTAAGGCTATCGACGGCGGTTTAACTGGAGATGATGTCCGAGAAGGTTTAACCGCAGTTGTTTCTGTTAAATTAGTCAATCCGCAGTTTGAAGGACAAACCAAAGGTAAGCTTGGCAATCCCGAAATGAAAGGCATTGTCGAGTCAGCGGTCACGTCGGGGCTGTCTCAGTATTTCGAAGAACATCCAGGCGAAGCTAAAATGATCATCGAGAAAGTCTCACTCTCAGCAAGAGCTCGAATCGCTGCTCGAGCAGCTCGGGATACCGTTATTAGAAAAGGCGCGCTCGAGGGGATGACGCTTCCGGGAAAGCTTGCTGACTGTTCTGAAAAAGATGCTTCCAAATCAGAGATATTTATCGTCGAGGGAGATTCCGCCGGTGGCTCAGCCAAACAAGGCAGAGATCGAAAATTTCAAGCTATTTTGCCACTAAAAGGAAAGATTCTTAACGTTGAAAGAGCACGGCTCGATAGAATGTTCGCCTCAGATGAAATCAAAGCTTTAATCGTTGCCATGGGTGCCGGAATAGGTGAAGAATTCAATGTAGAAAAATGCCGATATCACCGCATTATCATCATGACAGATGCTGATGTTGACGGTGCACACATCAGAACTCTTCTGTTGACGTTTTATTTTAGACACTTCAAGGAATTAATTGATCGTGGCTATATCTATATCGCTCAACCACCTCTCTTTATGGTGAGTAACGGCAAGGAAAAGAAATACGCCCACTCCGAAGAAGAGAGAGACAGTTATGTCAAGCAGTATGACAAGAAATCCACCAAAACTTCAGTTCAGCGCTACAAAGGTTTAGGAGAGATGAACCCCGAACAACTCTGGGAAACAACCTTCGATCCAGAAAATAGAAAATTATTAAGAGTGAGCGCTAGTGACGCCGAAAAGGCTGATGAAGCATTTTCGATGCTAATGGGTGACGAAGTCCCCCCTCGAAAGCGCTTTATCCAAACTAGGGCCAGAACTGTTTCAAACTTAGATATATAAACAAATTAGGATTTTAGAGAATTATGAAAGAAGAAGAAAAGAATAATATCGAAGAACAAAATCCTGAGGAAAAAGAAATTTCCGAAGAGATTTCTGATTCTGGTGAAATCGTCGACGAGCCTGCTACCGAGCCAGAAGAGATGGCAGCAGACGAAACGACCAGCGAATCAGACGCAGATCAGCCTGAGCAGGAAGTCGAAAATCTTGTAAATGAATTGAATTTTCCTCATCAGCGCGACTTTAAATATGAAAAAACTAGCTTCGGAGAGGTTGCCGATCAGCCAATCGTTGATGAAATTGAAAAATCTTATTTAGACTATGCAATGAGTGTTATTGTCGCTCGAGCACTTCCAGATGCTAGAGATGGCCTCAAACCGGTTCACCGAAGAATTATCTACGCGATGGGCGAGATGAACCTCACCTCCTCGGCAAGATTTACTAAATCTGCAAAAATCGTCGGAGAAGTTTTAGGTAAATATCACCCACATGGTGACATGGCGGTTTACGACACTATGGTTGGTATGGCACAAAACTTTAAGATGAATCACCCTCTCATAAGCGGTCAAGGAAACTTCGGCTCAATGGACGGAGACTCAGCTGCTGCACCTCGTTACACGGAAGCTAAAATGAGCAAAATCGCCGAGGAAATGCTTGCCGATATCGACAAGGATACCGTAGATTTTGTGCCAAACTACGACAGTACACTCAAAGAACCGTCTGTATTGCCTACCCGAGTCCCTAACCTACTAGTAAACGGAACTGTCGGTATCGCCGTTGGAATGGCAACCAACATTCCACCTCACAATCTCGGAGAGCTTTGTGATGCAATCGACGAATTAATAGAAAACCCAGAAGCTACAATCGAAGATCTAATGAAGCACGTCAAAGGACCGGATTTTCCGACAGGAGCTGTAATTCACGGCGTTGAAGGAATTAAAAATGCCTTTGCGACCGGCCACGGCAAAATTGTGATCAGAGGAGAAGCTGAAATCACTGAGACAAAGCGTGGATTTCAAATTATTATCAACTCTCTCCCTTTCCAGGTCAATAAGGCCGATTTAATATCTAAAATTGCCCTGCTGGTTAAGGATAAAAAAATCGACGGAATAACCGACCTCAGGGACGAGTCAGACAGAACAAAAGCTGTGAGAATTGTTATTGAATTAAAATCAACCTCATATCCTAAAAAAGTCTTGAACCGACTGTATGACTTAACCTCACTACAAACCGCCTTTCACACCAACATGCTAGCTCTAGTCGACAAGATCCAGCCACGTATTCTCAATCTCAAAGGAGCATTAAAAGAGTTTATTGCTCACCGTCAGATAGTGGTTCGAAGAAGAACTGAATTTGATTTAGCCAGAGCCAAGGAGCGTGCGCACATCCTGGAAGGCCTCAAGAAAGCACTCGACCATATCGACGAAATTATTGCATTAATTAGAAAATCCGCTAACCGTGAAGATGCACACAAAAATTTAATTTCTAAATTTGAATTTAGTGATATCCAAGCAAATGCAATCCTCGACATGCGCTTATCAGCTCTCGCTGCACTTGAGCGACAAAGAATCGAAGATGAGCTGAATGAAAAGATGAAGTTGATCAAAGAGCTCGAGGCTATCCTAGCTGATGAGAAAAAAATTCTGATCATTGTTAAAACCGAGCTAGGAGAAATCAAGGCCAAGTACGCGACACCTCGAAAAACCAAAATTGTAGTTTCCGAAATTGGTGGCTTTTCTGCCGAGGATCTTATTCCAAATGAAAATGTATTCGTAACACTGACCCAAGGCAACTATATCAAACGCGTCGGAACCGAATCTTACAAAAAACAAGGACGAGGTGGTAAGGGAATTATCGGCATAACCCCGAAAGAAGAAGATCAGGTTATTCAGATGGAGACTGCAAGCACTCATGATTCAATATTCTTCTTCACCAATCTCGGCAAGGTATTTAATCAGAAGGTCTATGAAATTGCCCCATCTTCTCGCCAGGCACGTGGCAACGCAATTGTTAACCTGATTCAAATCTCACCCGAAGAAAAAGTTACAGCAATGCTAATCATTCCAAAAGATGCTGACATAAAAGGTAAGTACTTTTTAATGTCTACAAAGGGCGGAATCATTAAGAAAACTGCAATAGCAGCCTATCAAAACATCAGAAAAACTGGACTGATTGCAGTTAAGTTAAAAGACAAGGATGAATTACGATTTATCCGAATATCTTCCGGATCAGACTACATCGTTATGGTCTCCAGGAATGGTAAGGGCATTCTGTTTGAGGAAAAAGAAATCAGGCCAATGGGCAGAAGCGCGGCTGGAGTTATCGGAATTCGACTTAGAGGCACCGATGAGCTAATCTCTATGAGCAGTTTTTCTGATGAAGCCAATAAAGATACACCATTTGAACTGGTCACAGTACTTGAAAACGGCTTCGGAAAACGAACTTCAATATTAAAGAACTTTCCCATACAAAAACGTGGTGGATATGGTGTCATTGCTTCTCGAAATTCCGAAAAAACCGGCAAGGTCGTCGAGGCGACAATCACCGAAAAAGTTAACCAAGACTTGATTATGGCTTCAAAAAATGGTCAAATGATCAGAATACCGATGAAGTCCGCCAAGTTACTTGGACGAGACACTCAAGGTGTTCGATTGATGAGACTATCAAATAGTGACAAAGTTGCTTCAGCATCTGTCGCCGGTGAAGAAGAGATAGAAGAGACGGCAATAGCCGAGACACCAGCAAGCGACAAAGAAACTGAAGTTAAAATCGAAACTAAAATCGAAACTAAAAAAGAAAGTACCGATAAGCTAGACGTAAATTATTATGACGGACGAAAAGATAGTTAAATCGATCAAACTCCCGGATGTTGTACCCGTAAAGCTTCTTGCAGAAGAGCTTGGGCAACCAACAACCGAAATCATCAAGAAATTGATGATGTCTGGGGTTATGGCGACAATCAATGAAAGTATCGATTTTGATACCGCTTCTATTATCGCCGATGAATTTGGCTTCTCTGTCGAGCAACATGAAGAAGAAAAAACAGAAGAAGCTAAAAGCGACGTCAATACAAAACGAAAAATGGTCACTCGCCCTCCGGTTGTCACAATCATGGGGCATGTCGATCACGGAAAAACAAAACTTCTTGATGCAATTAGAAATACAAAAGTAATAGACACTGAATCTGGCGGCATCACTCAGCACATCGGGGCCTATCAAACCGCAGTCGAAATGAACGACAACGGCAAGAAAATGACCAGAATAATCACGTTTCTAGATACCCCGGGACATGAAGCATTCTCAAAGATGAGAGCTTATGGAGCCAATATTACCGACGTCATTATTCTAGTTGTAGCTGCAGATGAAGGTGTCAAACCTCAAACCATCGAGGCTATCAGCCATGCAAAGGCAGCCAAGGTGCCGATTATCGTTGCAATTAATAAGATGGATAAACCCGAAGCCGATCCAGATAAAGTGAAGAGAGAGCTTTCAGAATACAATCTTATTCCAGAAGAATGGGGTGGCAAAACACCGATGATCCCAGTTTCGGCTAAATCAGGGCAAAACCTAGAAGAACTACTTGAGGTTATTGTACTAACTGCCGACATGGAAGACCTAAAGGCCGCAATCGATGTCCCGGCCAAGGCGATGATTATTGAATCTAAAGTTCAAAGTGGCAAAGGAGCTGTTGCATCGGTTATTATCCAGGAAGGCATTCTAAAAAATTCCGATTTTTTTGTTTACGATGAAGAGTTTGCCAAAGTGAGATTTATGGAAGATTGGTATGGCCGACGAATTAAAGAAGCAAAACCCTCCGACCCAGTTCTAGTCGCTGGTTTTAAAAAACCTCCAAAAGTTGGATCTATCATAAGAGTGGTAGCCGATGAAAGATCTGCCAAAGATATTACGCTGGATGCACAAAAATCAGCAATGGTTAGAACGATAAAGAAAGGCTCGTCGCTTGCTGGTCTATCCAAACTCGCCAAGGAAGGCAAAATAAAAGACCTTAATCTTATCTTGAAATGTGACGTAAAAGGATCGCTTGACGCGATAAAAAGTAGTCTTGAAGAAATCTCCTCGGAGCATGTCATGGCTAAAATTCTCTCTGAAGGAATTGGCGCCATTACCGAATCCGACGTTAACCTCGCTATCTCCTCAAGTGCTGCAATTCTAGCCTTTAGAGTTTCTGTTCCTCCGCAGGTATTAAAGCTAGCCGAAACGAATAACGTTAAAATTTCTAAATATGAAATTATTTATGAATTGATTGACGAGGTGACCGCTGCACTAGAAGGAATGTTAGAACCAGAGATTATTGAAACTAGAGTAGGTAAATTAGAGGTCATCAAACAATTCAGAAGAGAAAAAGATCATGGAATTGTCGGAGGTAAGGTAATTTCCGGCAAGATATCCCCAGGAACTAAAATCGAAGTATTCAGGGGTGAAGATAAAATTGCCGATCTCAAAACCGACTCGGTTCGTGTTGCTGCTGAAAAAGTAAATCAAGTCGACAAAGGTTCTGAAGCCGGCGTCTCATATGTTGGTGACTATAGAGCCAAACCTGGAGACATCTTGGAGTTTATCCTCGTCGAAGAAAAAGTTAGAACTCTGAAAAAGCGCGCATAACCTCCTCTTGGATTGACATTTTAGGATTTGCAGGTATAATCTTCCGAGTTTTATGTTTAATTAAGCAAACGAACTCTCGGGTGTTAGAGAGTTTCGGAAAGATCAAAAATTGACTTCGATTCTGATATGTTTTTATCAGAAAACACACTTAAGGCTGAAAAAGCTTTTTTTGAATTCTAAAGAAAAATATCAGATCGACAAACGGCTGTCGCTTTATTTATTGTTTCTTGTGGTTATTGTATTTATGCCATGGATTTCTGAAGCATCCGCCAATCAGCAGCTTTACTCAGAGTTAAAAAAATACTCTGAACCACTTGACCCAGTAAAGGCTGGAGAACTGACCAGCTCACTTTCAAAATACACTCCTGGACTTGAGGAGAAGCCCGAAGATGTTGTCGTTTCGATGATGATGGAAAATGACACTTTTACACTGTCTCAACAACTCACGATCAATGCTGATAAAAGTTTCGTTGTTCCAGACAGGACCGAGGCAACCTATGAAGTCGCGCCCGGTGAAACAATCGCTCAAATCGCCGAGAAGTTCGACCTTCACGTAGCGTCAATTTTAGACGCAAACGCTATAAAGGCCGAGGACTCTAAAATGATCAAATCCGGAACGGTTTTAAAGATACCGTCGTCTGATACGTCAACGTCTTCGGATTGGATCGTAGCCATTAACGCCGCTAACGAAGCAGAAAAAGCAGCAGCAGCCAAAAAAATTGCCGAGGCAAACAAGCAGCGCCTTTTAGCTAAAACCAATGCGGCAAAAACTTCCAAGCAAAGCTCCTCGGCCTATGATGGAGCCGACACCGGCGGACTATCCTTCCCGCTCGCATCAAGCCGTGGAGTTTCTCAGTCATTCGGACGAGGCCACACGGGCGTCGACTTTATGGCCAATGTCGGCACGCCAATTTACGCCGCAGCTAGCGGTAAGGTTGTCATCACATCTAGGGGGTGGTCTGGTGGATACGGCAATCAAATAGTGGTCGATCATGGAAATGGTCGAGCTACTAGATATGCTCATTTAAGCTCCATAATTGTCGATGCCGGCGATAAGGTCGGTCGAGAAACCCCGATTGGTTATTCCGGAAATACCGGAAGGTCGACTGGACCCCACCTTCACTTTGAGCTCATTATTAATGGCCGTCCTGTTCGTCCAAGTTTATAAACAATAGATTTATAGGTAATTTACTGCTATTTTAAAGACATGTTAGTTGACGAAGCCAGAATTCATATCAGAGCAGGCAAAGGCGGAGATGGAGCCGTCTCTTTTAGACGTGAAAAATTTATTGATAAAGGTGGTCCAGATGGTGGAGATGGCGGAGATGGCGGAGATGTCATTTTTGAGGCTTCAACAAGTCTGAATAGTTTGTTTAATTATTCAAGACTAAAACATTTTGAAGCAGAAGATGGAAATAACGGAGCTAAAAAGAAACAATACGGACACTCCGGAGAAGATTTAGTTCTACAAGTTCCCGTCGGAACAGTAGTCTATGATGACGAGAATAAAACTGTCGTCGATATGACCGCCGACAAGATGCGCTATTTAATAGCGGTCGGTGGCAAGGGCGGACTCGGCAACGATCACTTCAAATCATCAACGAATAGGGTTCCGCGAGAATTTAAGCCCGGTGAAGCTGGTGAAGAAAAAGATATCAGACTGGAACTAAAATTAATTGCCGATGTCGGATTAGTTGGGATGCCAAACGCGGGCAAATCGACTCTAATTAGCGTAATCTCAAACTCAAAACCTAAAATTGCCGACTACCCATTTACCACGCTAGAGCCGGCACTTGGAATGGTCAGATACCAAGATAAGGCTTTTGCTGTTTGTGATATCCCGGGATTAATCGAAGGCGCAGCTGAAGGAAAAGGCTTAGGCTTAAAATTCTTGCGACACATTTCAAGAACAAAAATCATCGTTCATCTCGTCGATGCAACAAGTGCCGATCCAAAATCGGATTACAAAAAAATCAGAAATGAACTTAAAAAATTTGACCCTGAATTACTTAATAAAAAAGAAATCACTGTTTTGTCAAAAATAGACTTAATTCCCCAGATTCCGAAAGATTTTAAATTTGATATTGCAATCTCGGCTGCTACAGGAAAAAATATCGATAAGCTGCTTGCCCAAATTGCATCCGAACTATGATCGCCAAAGTTTTAGTAAAGAAAAAAACCTTAAGTGACGGCATCTTTGATTACCTAATTGATCCAGAGCTATCGCTCAATCTGCTCTCTCTTGTTGAAGTTCCTTTTGGGAGAAGTAAAACGATCGGAATTGTAGTTGGTATTGTCAATTCTTCCCCAAAGGCAACCAAATCTGTTATTAGAAAACTGACAAACAACCCCATCTTAACCAAAGATCAGATGACAATTGCAAAATTAATTGCCGAAGAATTTGTCAGCTCTTTGTCTTCGACGATTTTTTCTTTTTTGCCAGATCTTAATATTAAGGATTTAAAAAAGGTTGCTCCCTCAACTCAGCCAAAAAAAAGACTGAAGTCACGCTATCTTTTTGTTGCCGGTTCATTTTGGGAAAGATTAAATTACTACATCTCGCTAGATTCGCACGATAGCCAGAGCCTGATAGTTATTCCAGAGATTGCACAAATACAAAAAGCACAAAGAATTTACAACAAAATTTCAGACAAGAAAACATTTGTTTGGCATTCAAAAGTCACGAGTAACGAAAAACTAAAAATTTTGAATCTACTACTAACTGGCGAAAACATTACAATTTTTTCAACCCGACATGGACTGTTCTTACCGTTCACAAAACTCGAAAATATTTTTATCGATCAGCCAACTAATTATGCCCAATTCGAAGATCAAGAGCCGTATTATAATGCTTACAAATCTTCGAGAATAGTGGCCAAAATTTACAGATCAAACCTAGCGATCGGCGACAGCATGCCGGACCTTGTTAGTTTCGCAGCAATTAAAAACAAAAAATTGGAACTCGTTGAACTAAGCAATAAGTTAAATATTCAAATCTCCGGTCCACTCTTTCATGCATCGAGCGATTTGAAATTAGTTGAAAAATTACGATGCGGAAAAATGGCTTTTGCTACTGGTTTTTTTAAAGAGTCCTACGGCTTGACCTGCAAAGATTGCAGCTCTCAAGTAGCCTGCCATACATGTAAGAATACTCAGTTTAATGCGAATAATAACTTATGCACTATTTGCAAAAATCCAGCACCCATTTACTGCTCGAGCTGTCGAAGCATCAGCCTCTTACAAACCGGAACAACAATCAACAAGCTGGGAGCTGACTTAAAAAAATACTTGCCAGAATTTAGTTTCACCATTAAAGATATCGGCGAGATTAACAGACTAGAGCCTGATTATAGAATTGCCATAATCCCCTATTTTGATTTTTACTCAAACTTCCCGTTTATCACCTTTAGAGAGAAATTATTTAGAAATACGCTTGAACTCGCAGACATAGGGGTTGATCAAATTTGGATCTTGGGGGAAGATCTGCAAAATCAAGACTTCTCGAATTTGATCAAACAAAAGAATTGGTCAAGCTATCTAGACGAAGAGCTTAAAAGCAGAAAACAAAACAACTTCCCACCATTTAAGACTGCCATCAAAATTGAAGCAAAAGACAAAAAAACAATCGAGTTAGTTATCGAGTGTTTAAGCACCAATAAATATATCCGCTCCGGAGATAATTTGATATATGCATTTCTAGATTTCAACAAAACCAAGGAAATCACAAAAGAACTTAAAAAAAAGTTTAGCTCGACGATCAAGTTAAAAATAGATCCTGTTGAATTTGCCTAATACCCGTTATCGAATTACCGATCAGCTATCTCTAACAGGCCGAACCGAAGAAACAAGCTGGTTTTTTTGCTATCATGTAGGTATATGAAAATAGCATTTGTAACAGATTCGTACGTACCCGCACCCAACGGAACAAGTGTTTCTGTTGAAATATTAAGAAAAAGCCTTGAAAAAGCTGGTCATGATGTCTACGTCTTCGCTCCAAAATATTCAAACATTAATCCCGCAAACAAAAAAATTGTTCTATTGCCAGGCGTCTTTTCACATCAGGATAAATATAAGCCAAGGTTTTGGCCAACCTCATCGCCCAACGACAAAGTTATAAAACAAGTCGGATTTGATATCATTCACTCTCATTTATTTTATAGCCCTTTTAAATACGCTCTTGATTTTGCCAAAAAAGCCCAGATACCGCACGTTACTACTTTTTATAGAATTTTTCCCGAATATGAACGACTATTTCCGTCCTTCTCTTTTTCCCTCTCGTCAAATTTCGAACGGTCGCACGAGCAAACCATAAACTTTGCCAATTCAGTCAATCACATTGTCGCACTTTCAAATAATACAAAAAAATATTTTACCGAGGCAAATGTCAACATCCCAATATCCGTTCTACCGGTTGGAATATTCACCAAGGACTATGCTAGCTATCCACCAGAGGCAATCAAACAAAGGTTTAAGATTCCCCAAAGTAGGAAATTGCTACTGACCGTTTTAAGGCTAGAAAAAGACAGCAACCTGCCACTACTCTTAAAAGCTTTTCGACAAGTCTGGAAAAGCATTGATGATGTGCACCTTTTGATAGTTGGCGGCGGTTCAATGGAAAAAGAATTCATCAGAACAGTCGAAAACCAAGCGTTTAAAAACTTTATTACCTTCACCGGTTGGCTACCCAAAGCACAGGTTAATAAAATCTATGGAGCGGCTGATTTATTTGTTTACCCCAAGCAACTCGACCCAGAGCCTCTATGCGTAATAGAGTCTCTTGCCGCAGGAACTCCAGTTGTAGCAGTCGAAGGAATGATGGGCCCAGATTTTATCCGTGAAAATCAGGACGGATTTATAGCTAAACCAACGGTTGAAGATTTTTCAATTAAAATAGTGGATATCTTAAGAAGAAACAAGATGCTACTTGATTTTTCAATTAGGTCGCGTTTACTCGCCAGAGACTTCAAGTCTTCAAATCTGACCCTCGATCTGCTAAAATTGTACGAATCAACTATGGGTTCAGATAAGAACAAGTTTTTCTAAAATGGAAATTGTAAAGCTACCACAGTCAGTCTTAAAGAAAAAAGCTGAAGACATCATAAATTTTGATGATGATTTAAGAATCCTCGCACAGAGGATGTTTGTCGAAATGGAAAAAGCCGACGGCCTCGGACTCGCAGCCCCCCAAATTGGTATCTCAAAAAATATCGCCGTTATTGGGTATATTCCGACAGAGGCTAAAAAGAAGAAATATCCTGATTTAGTCGAAATCCCAAAAACCGTCCTAATAAATTCCAGAATTGTATGGAAGTCTAAAGACTACGCGCTCGAGAAAGAAGGGTGTCTCTCTATTCCGGAATCTGAGTACGCCGTACCCCGCGCCAAAAAAATCCACGTTGAATATTTCGATGAATTTGGAAACAAAAAAAAGATCAAAGCCAAGGGATTTTTAGCCAGAGTTCTCCAACATGAAATTGATCATTTAAATGGCACCACTATCTCGGACTACGAATGAAAATAGTCGCTTTTTCATCTGATAAAAGATTCGGTATTTTTGCAGAATGTTTTAAAAAAGATGCGATAGAAATTGGTCTTTTGGTGACACAGTCCCCCAAAACACAAGGAAGATCCCACGAGATTAAGCCGAACGAAGCACACCTTTTTGCCCTGAAAAATAACATCCCTGTTCTCCACCCCGAGCAGCTAGACGCTGTATTCTCCAAAGACTTATCTAAATACGACACGGATCTTGGATTTATTTTTGCTTATGGAAAGATAATTCCCGATATGATAATTAATCAATTTTCAAAAGGTATTTTTAATATTCATTTTTCGCTGTTACCTCAATACATTGGGCCCTCGCCAATCCAGCAGGCGCTACTCGATAATATTTCTGAAACCGGATACACAGTTTTTAAGATAACGTCAAAACTTGACTCGGGAGACGTTTTAATACAAGAGAAAATAAATATCAAGCCGGACGACAATTTTGACAGCCTAAGAGAAAGAATTATTGAAAGTTCATTGCAAATTCTATCAGCACAACTAAAGAAATATTCTGACGGCTTTAGCAAGCTTGAACCGATGGAGACCATAAATAGCTCATACACAAAAAAAATTACCAAAGATGATGGCTTAATATCTGAAGAAGACACTGCTCGAACTGCCTACAACAAGATCCGAGCCTTTAGTCATTGGCCAAAAACTTTTGTAAAAATTGATGGCAAAAGATATATCATTCACGATGCGTCGATAAATAATAAGACACTAGATATCAAACAAATACAACCAGAGGGTAAGAAAATTATGAGTTTTATGGATTTCAAAAAAGGATATTACTCCTTATTGACAAAATTTCCTGATTTTGTTAACATAAGCTAGTAAAAACAGGTTAACTGAAAACCAGAAAGTAAGATAAATGCTAGTAATCAGATTCAACCGATCGGGCAGAGCAAACAGCGCCTTCTTCCGAATCGTAGTCACAGAAAGTTCAAAGCCAGCAAAGTCAGGATTTATTAAAATCCTTGGTTGGTATAATCCTCATTCAAAAGATTCCTCTATCAACAAAGAGGAAATTTTAAGATATATGGATAACGGGGCTCAAGTCTCAAACTCCATGGCTAAATTTTTAACTGCAAACAAAATCTCACACAAATTGATTAAATTCGTCCCAGATGCTCCAGGCAAGAAAAAGTCTGAGCCAAAAGAGACCAAACCAAAGAGCGAAGAACCTAAAGAAAAAGAAGAAGCCGCAGAGGAAGCTACGGAAGAAGTAACCGATGAGGCAACTCCTGAAACTGCCGAAGAAGTCAAAGCGGAAGAGGCTCCAGAAGCAGAAGCTGCTGACGAGCCATTAGCCGAAACCGAAACTAAAAGTGAAGATCAAAATTAAAGGCGGAGTATAATTATGGAAAAAGATCAAGCATTCGTAGAAATGGTTGTCAAGCAAATCGTAGACAACCCAGATCAAGTCAAAACCGAAAGAAAAGTTGACGAGATGGGCGTCCTTATCGAGCTTACAGTTGCCCCTGAGGATATGGGTAAAATTATAGGTAAAGAAGGTAAAACTGCCAAATCAGTCAGGACCCTACTTCGAGTACTTGGAGCTAAAGAACACGCTAGAGTAAATCTCAAAATTATCGAGCCAGAAGGCGGTCGCGAAGTGGCTAGCGAATCTGACAGCGACACCGATAGTGTTTCAGACACTGCCGCCGATAGCGCCCCAGAAGAAGTCGAGACTGTTGAAAATGTAGTTGCTGACAACTCTGACGAAGAAGACAAAGTCACCCCGCTCGAGGAAAAATCGACCGGAGTTATCTAGAGCAGTTTATAAAGTTCATAAAGTCAAAAGTTCATAAAGTATAACAATCGCCACACGAAGTGTGGCGATTGTTTAAGAGGTTTACTTTATAACTTTATAAACTCCGCCTCTCCGGCGAATTGCCGATGAGACAATTTAAAAACTTTAAGAACTTATAACAATGAAATTTAAAGTTGTTACCCTTTTCCCTGAATTTATAGATAGTCTACGAGATTATTCTATTATTGGTCGGGCACTAAAAAACAACACTATCAAGCTTGAAACAATAAATATCCGGGATTTTGGCCTAGGTCGCCACAAGCAGGTAGATGACAAGCCGTATGGCGGTGGTGTCGGGATGTTGCTTAAAGTCGACGTATTGCATGCCGCTATCAAAAAAGCTGCACCCCGAAAATCTGCAAAACGAAAAGTGATCCTTCTTTCGCCCGAAGGTAGGACATTTGATCAATCAGTCGCAACCGAATTAAGTAAACTCGATGAAATCGTGCTTGTTTGTGGGCACTACGAAGGATTCGACAGAAGAATAGATAACTATGTTGATGATAAAATTTCAATCGGCGAATACGTCCTATCTGGAGGCGAAATCGCCGCACTAGCAATTATCGATACTGTTTCGCGCCTCAAGAACGGCGTCCTAGGCAAAGACGAGTCAAAAGAAGTTGAATCCTTTAGTATCATCAACAACAAGCAAATCCTAGAACATCCTCAATACACTCGGCCGGAATCGTATGAAGGCGAAAATGTACCTGAAATTCTATTGAGCGGCCACCACAAGCAAATAGATGAATGGCAAAAAGATCATCAGACTAAGCTTTGATCCTCTGTAGTGAGCTTTGTCGAACTATTGCATACTCACCCATAAATCAGTAAAATTTACTTAAGCAAAGGGAGGGATTCTGAGTAAAAAACAGTCTATTTTTATAAAAAATAGAATATTACTACCTACATTAGTGGCTTTTTTTATTACCGTTGGGGCCTCTATTTATATTGCCACCTCCTCTGAAATTTCGGCATCCACAGACTCTAGTGGCAAAGTTACGCATGGATCTGTAGCAATCAACAACTATCTCGACACTACGATGCCGGTAAGAATGTGGAGATGCATTGAATTTCAGATAAAATATATCGCGCCAACTACTGCTGCCGGACCAAGCGGGCAATTAAGTGAGAATTCTGTTATTACAACTTTTCGAAACGATATTTATAACGCATTTAAATCAGCAAATTCCGGTCTTGTCTTTTATGAAACACAGGCCGATATAAAAGCTGATATTGACAAATGCGCAGGCGGCGATGAAGAGGCATGCTCGAGAGCTAAAAAAGGAGTACTGAAGTCAGCGCTCAAACCACACTGCGATAGCCCGAAGGCTTATGATGTCAAACCAATTATTAATCCAGATGTTATTTATGGTGCTGCAGCTGCCCCCGCATCGGCAACAAACAGCTCCAGTAACGAAACTAAAAACTTTAATATTCTCGTGACCGACAAAAATAAGAATGTGGTTTCAGACGCCGAAGTAAGTATTGATATTCCAAATATGAAAGGTGGTACAGAGTTCACTTCCTGTACCCCTGCGAACGGAAAATGCGAAGTCGTCATAAAAGAAGCAAATATTGACAAGACAAAAAAACTTTTTTTTCACGCTTCCTTAGCTGATGGATTCACAACTCCATTTGTTGAAAAGTTATGGCAAGATATAAAATCGAACGACACGATCAATCTAGTCTTTGACAAAGTCATTACCGATCCCAACGCCCCCACAACCGCTAACGAACCGAATGGTCCATTTAAAGCACCTGGTACAGCCGGCGCGACCGGAACAATTAAGGTAACAAACTCAAAAACAAAAAGGGTTCTTGGCGGTGTGAATATAGAAATTCAAAGCACTACGGATGCAAAAAGGATCGCAACGACCGTCACCCAAGACCCACCAAAACCAGAAGGTGCGGCTGTCGAAAAATTTTCCGAAGGTAGCTATACACTGATTGCAAAAAGATACGGATACGAAATTTATCAAGCGACAGTTAACGTCGGAGCAAAAGATAAGTATTTTAAAGTTGATATTGCGATGGTCCCCCTCAAAGGACTACCCGATCCGGATCTACAATATCAAAGCTCGCTCTCTTCAGGTTTAGGCAATACCAACTTAAGTAATCTTGGCGGCAGCGTCATCCCGCTAATAAGCCAACTCTTGCAATACACAAATCAAAATGGAAATAACTCAGCCTATAATAACTATCCGTATTACGGGCAGACTGGAAATAGCTCAATTTTCAACGGCTCACTGAACCAAAACTCAGGCACATCGACGTATGGCAATTATCCTTATCAAACCGGCTACTCAAACAACACGTCACAAACTGCGGTTGTACCAATCATGCTTTCAATCCAGCCACAATATCCGCTGAACACCACGAGTCAAAATGTCAGATTTGAAATTTACGACGCATCAACTGGATCAAGCGTTATCAATACCACCTTCGACATGGCTCAGTTAGCCACCCAGATTAGCTCAGCAACTGGATCGATTACTCGATATGGATGCTTAAATCCGAACTATTCCCAGTATGCACTAAAAGTCACAAACCTCAGCAACTCCGCTCTAAGCGTCGGACCATATCAGTTTACAAGCGGATCCTCAGGCCAAGCAGTTGTAATATCAATCCCGGTTCAATCTGGTAGTGCACTTCTAAACAATATCGGCTATAGAGTAGTCGATAAAAGCGCCATAACTCTTGAAAACTTTACCTGTCCGTCAAATTCACTTACGTCCCTAATTAATGGGCAAAATGCTTGGACCGGAACAACCATTACCGATTCTCAGATAAGATCATACAATGTATTCAGATATACAGACGGTAAATACTACATGGTTAACACTACATTAGGCTCAACAGACATAAGACCAGTGGTGTTCGTGATGTCTCAGGGTGCCGCAGGTGGACTAGCCTTTGTTAGCGCAGCTTCAGGCCTCAATATAACATCATCTAGCCAGTCAGGCTGGTACGTGACCACATTCACACTTGACGATGGTATCCCAACCATGGATCGATCCAAGCTTTCCAAAGTTGATATGAATCCGGCAGATTACGCAACCGCACTCGGCGCGCAACACACTATCGTATATTAGTTAACGACTCTTGACATTGACTGCGGTTTGCCTAGAATAAATGCCAAAGGAGAATATGGATCTAATTCAACAAATTATAAATCAAGCCAGAAATATTTTAGCTTGCCCTGTCTGCTCAACTCATTACGACGCAAATCAGATTAGATTTAGAGGCTTTATTGATAGTACCTACATTTTTCAAGCAATCTGCAATAAGAGCCACGAACCTGTCGCTGTAACCTATCTCGCCTCGCTTAAAAAAATGGATCAACCGATTAGCGCTTATTTTCATACGCTTTCGGGAGAAAAGATCACTGACGAACTTGCCGATGAAGCCGAAGATATGATCGAAAGATTCGATTCTGATATAAGCGTCCTCTGGAAGAGCTAAAGACTTGAAAAAGTCATAATTTTAAGGTAGAATTATTCCGTTATTAATTTGAGTTGATTATGGTTGAACAAAAAAAGATTTCACTTACTGCCGAAACTAGATCGGTAACAGGTAAAAAAGTTAAAAACCTCAGAAATGAAGGTATAATTCCTGCAGTCGTTTACGGGCACAAGGAAAAGCCCGAATCACTTTCCATAAAAAAGATTGACTTCGTTAAGGCGTATCATGAAGCCGGAACCTCGACGCTTGTCAATTTAAAAATTGATGATTCTAAGTCTGTTAAAGTACTCGTACATGAACCTCAACTCGATCCCGTAAGAAATGAGCCTGTCCACGTAGACTTTTATCGCGTAAGCATGGATGAAAAAATTAAGACTGAAATTCCATTAGAGTTCATTGGGGAATCAGCCGCCGTTGCAAATATGGATGGAGCACTCATTACCAACAGAGACAATGTCGAAGTTGAATGTTTGCCAGCCGACCTCGTTTCATTTATTGAAATTGACCTTTCAGCACTAGGTACGTTCGAAGATCAGATAACAGTTGCCGATATTAAAAAACCAGCTGGAATTGAAATTATCACCGAGCCAGAAGCTGTCATCGCATTTGCTGAAGCACCACGATCCGAAGAAGAGATGGCTGAGCTCGAGGAATCCGCCGAAGACCAAGAAAAGGAAGCTATTGAGCAAATAGCCGGCGAAGATGCTGAAGCCACCGAGGGCGAAACAGCTAAAGATGATTCGGAAAACGGAAAAGACAAAGAAATCCCCGAAGCTGAGAGTAAATAAGTCGTTAGCTACGATCTCATTTGGTCATTGATGAGTTGAAAATTAATTGAAAATTTTAAATTGAAAATTTTAAATTCAAAAAAACTCACTAGTTTTTTTGTCTATGTAAACGGTTGTCAACAAAACGAGCATGATGGTGTAAGAATCAGTCATTTGCTTAGTTCTATCGGGTTGATAGAAACCGATGCGGCAAACTCCGATTTAATAATCGCTGTCGCTTGCTCTGTGCGACAAACCGCAGTCGATCGAATTTTTGGATTAGTCAAAAACAATCAAGGCAAAAAAATAATTATTACCGGATGCGTCTTGGAATCGGATCGAAAAAAGTTCGCGAAAAAGGATGTTGTATTCTGGGATATCGAGAAACCAGAAGATCTGGCTAAGATCATTGGAGTTACAGATTCAAGAACTATTCAAACCGCGCTCGACGAAGGATCAAAACTATCGAGCTCCGTTCCTATAATGTTCGGCTGCAATAACTTTTGCACTTATTGCGCCACTGCCCATACCAGAGGGCGAGAGAGATCACGCAATATGTCCGCGGTCATTAAAGATGTTCAAGCCCTCATCGATAATGGCAAAAAAAACATCTTACTGCTCGGCCAAACAATAGACTCTTACAAAGATCCTGAAACTGGCGCTAGACTCGATATCTTATTTACCAAATTAAATGAATTAAGTGGTGATTTCGAAATTTCATTTTTATCTAACCACCCCAAAGATATGACTGATGAGATTATCGAAGCGGTTGCAAAATTGCCAAAGATTAAAAAAGAAATTCATCTACCGCTACAGTCAGGTTCTAACGAAATATTAAAAGCAATGAATCGACCATACACCAAAGAACAGTACTTAGAGATTATCAAAAAAATCAGATCGCAATCACCGTTAATTGAGATAACAACCGATGTTATTATCGGATTTCCAGGCGAAACCGAAGAAGATTTTCAGGAAACTGTCGAGGTTATGGATCAAGTCGGATATAAAATGGCATACTTAAACAAATACTCTCCGCGAGCTGGTACTGCTGCATATGCACTCGGAGATCCAATCCCTCACAGCGAGAAACAGCGACGCTGGCGTATCTTAGATGAGGTCTTGAAAAAGACTATGCATTAATCTGAGCAATAAGCTCGTCAAGTTCTAGCTGTCCCTTGTCACCTTCTCCGTATTTGCGAACCGAGACTTTCTTAGATTCTTTTTCTTTCTCCCCAATAATGATCATATAAGGAATTTTCTGCATTTCCGCTTCTCTAATCTTCTTGCCTATAGATTCATTCCTGTTATCAATCTCAACACGAATGCCAACATCTTTGAGACTCGCACAAACAGTATTAGAATATTCGGCTACCTTATCGGATATAGGCAGAACAATAGCCTGAACCGGCGCAATCCATGCCGGGAACGCTCCGGCGTAATGTTCGGTCAGTATCCCGATAAACCGCTCTAGAGAGCCGTAGACGACGCGATGAACTATAACCGGCACCTTATCTTTACCCTCTTCGTCGATATATTTAAGGTTAAACCTTTCTGGGAGCTGAAAATCAAGTTGAATTGTGCCCATTTGCCACTCGCGACCCAATGAATCTTTCATCAAAATATCAACCTTAGGGCCATAAAAGGCTCCGTCGCCTTCTTCAACAAAAAACTTCTTGCCAGACTTTTCGAGCAAATCTTTTAAGATAGATTCAGCCTTATCCCAAACTTTAGGATCCCCCATAAAGTCTTCCGGCCGAGTTCCCAGACGATAGGAATATTCAAGATTGAAGACTGAATAAAATCGATCAACAATCTCAAAAATATCAGCATACTCTTCTTCGATCTTATCTTCAGATATAAAGTTATGAGAATCGTCCTGAGAAAACATCCTAACCCTAAACAAACCATTTAAAGTTCCAGATAGTTCATTTCTGTGAATCAGATCAACATCTGAAAATCTCAGTGGTAATTCGCGATAACTTCTCGGACGAAGGCTGTAAATCTTGATAGCATTAGGACAGCTCATTGCCTTTAGGGCATAAGTCTCTTTTTCCTCAGTATTAATTAGATACATATTATCTCTATAATGTTCCCAGTGGCCAGATTGCTCATACAGTTCTTTTTTATTCATAACCGGAGATTTGAACTCTTGGTAACCATGCTTCTCGTGTTCCTTGCGCCAAAACTCAACTAAAGCATTATACAGCTTCACACCTTTTGGCAGCCAGTAGGGCATACCTGGGGCGGTTTCGTCAAAAATAAATAAATCGAGTTCACGTCCAAGTTTTTTGTGATCCCGTTTTTCGGCTTCAATTCGCATCTTCAGATACTCATCAAGCTCGGATTTTGACTCGAACGCCAACGCATAGACTCTTTGCAGCATAATATTTTTTTCGGAACCCTTCCAATAAGCCCCGGCAATTTTATCAAGCCTCCAGCCAACTGACTGAAGACTTCTTGTTGATTCAATATGTGGGCCTTTGCAAAGATCAATAAAATCACCGGTCCTGTAGAGTGTTACTGTTTTTTCGCCCTCTTTGGCTAGATCTTCTACTAATTCGCATTTGTATTTTTGATCTGAGCTCTTTAGTTTTTTAAGCGCATCTTCAATTGAGTCCTCGGCATGTTCAAACTTCAAGTCTTGCGCAATAATTTTGCGCATTTTGGATTCGATTAATTTAAGATCCTCGGGGATCAGTGTTCTCGGTAACTCAAAATCATAATAAAACCCGTTATCAATTGCTGGTCCTATTCCAAGTTTAGCCTCAGGAAACATGTCCTGAACAGCTGACGCTAAAACGTGCGAAAGAGAATGCCTAATTATTTCGATACCATATTTTTCCATATTTACTCCGCTCCGAGTTCGCCGAAGGCGACACGGAAGCCCCTCGTAGCCCAAAGGGCGAAGTGGGGCAATTATTTGACACCAAAAAACACGACTATCGCCGTGCAAGGGTCCCGACTGAAACGTCGGGGCGGTTCCACCTCGCTCCCGTAGATTTTCGAAAGAAAATCACAGGGTCTCATTTTTCGCAAACTGTCGCGTTGCGCTATCGGACGGTTTTACTAATTGAGGGGTGGGTCCTTCGACACGCTCAGGATTTCGCTTCGCTCAAGTTTCTTCCGTCAGCTCCGCAGTGGTAGCTGCCTCATCGCTTTAGTAGATACTACTATTTTTTTTCCTGTTTTTCAACATTTGGAGCAGAAAATTTTTTGTGTACTTTTTTTAATACAATTGAAAAAATCTCTTTTGAGATCTCATCTATAGGCTTAGCGCCATCAATCACGTAAACGTTTGCAAAATTCTTTGACAGCCAATCATAGTGACTCCAGACCTTTTTAAGCTTAGCCTCTTGCTCAAAAAGCTCTAGCTCGAATCTGGTGTTGGTCATTCTTTTAAGACATTCTTTAGCAGGTACCTTTATCAAAAAGGTTAAATCTGGCAATATAAATCTTTCATTCAAAGAAAGAAGCCACTCCCGATCGGATTCAATCGAGCCGAATGCAATTGTCGAAAAGAAATATCTGTCACTTATAATTATCTTGCCGTCATTAATTGCAGGAATTATCTCTCGATGGAGGTGGTGGGCCCTATCGGCTGCAAAAAGCAGCTGTAAACATTCCATGCTCGATTTCCAATCGTGGGTAAGTTGCCCACGAATTAGACCACCGATGATATTGTTAGTCGGCTCTTTTGTCGCAAATACTTTATAGCCTTGTTTTTTTAATTTGTTAGTCAACAGCCCAACCTGAGTAGAAGACCCAGAGCCATCAAGTCCCTCGAAAGCGATGAACATTCCGCTAAAATTACTCTTTTTCATATTCATAAAATTTATACTTTATTGCACCAAATTCGCCAGAACCAACTTCGACCTTAACTTTAAAATCAGAAAAGTCGGGAAAAAAAGTGTCGGCCTTAGCAGTCGCCGCAATTTCAGTAAGATAAAGCTTATCGGCGTGGGGCAAAAATAATTTATAAATTTGGCCTCCACCAATTACAAAAACCTCTTCTTTTTCCTGTTCGCCAGCGACTTTAAGTGCATTTTCTATCGAAGTTACGACGCGACAATCACTTGGGCTGAAATTAACGTCGTCAGAAAGTATGATATTAAACCTATACGGTAAAGCTTTACCGATCGACTCGTATGTTTTTTGGCCCATAATAACTACATGATTTTTGGTCAGGTGCTTAAATCTGCTCATGTCCTCTGGAATTTCCCAGAGCAATTTATTATTTTTACCAAGCTCTCTCTTTTTGCCGATCGCTGCAATCATGCTGATAATTGGTTTGCTCATCTTATACCGCAATCTCCGCTTTAATTGATGGCCATGGATCATAATCTACAAGTTCAAAATCTTCTATTTTAAATGAAAATATGTCCTTTACCTCAGGATTAATTCTCATCTTTGGCAATTTTCGAGGAGTTCTTGATAACTGCTCTTTGACCTGATCCATATGATTTAAATAAATATGAACATCACTGTTGGCGTGAACATAGTCACCTAGCTTCAATCCAGTGACTTGTGCCATCATCATAGTTAACAATGCATACTGCGCAATATTAAACGGCGCCCCCAAAAAGACATCATTTGACCTCATGAAGAGCATACAAGATAATCTGCCATCCACTACATTAAATTGAAAAAGAGTATGACAACCGGGAGGGGCCGTTTTCACGCCCTTGATTAAACCCTGTATATCTCCGACATTCCAGGCACTGACTAGTATCCTATACGAATTTGGATTGTTCTTTATTAGGTCAACGGCATTTTGGATCTGGTTGATTTCATTTCCATCTTTGTCCTCCCACCTAATCCATTGTTTGCCATAAATTGGGCCCAGTTCACCATTTTCGTCCGCCCACTCGTCCCAAATATGGACATTGTGCTCATTTAAATATTTGATATTGGTATCGCCCCTCAAATACCAAAGCAGCTCGGTCGTAAGAGTCTTAATAGGCATTTTCTTGGTAGTCAAAAGGGGGAAGCCATCATTTAAATCAAATTTCATCAAATGGCCAAAGATTCCACGCCTGCCTACACCAGTTCGATCGTCTCGGTCTATTCCCTCGTCTAAAATTTTTTGAAGGAGATCTAGATACTGCTTCATTTGGCCTCCCTAATTCCAGGGACTGGAAATTTATCTGTCATATGCTTGACTTCATCTTTTATTTCGGCCAGCTTCGATTCGTCGTTAATATTTTCGGCAACAATATTAAACATCTCGGCGATCCTCTGCATTTCGATTGCGCCAAATCCTCTAGTGGTTAGCGCAGCCGTTCCGACTCTGACGCCAGATGTAACCTGCGGTGGGTTAGGATCATTTGGGATTGAGTTTTTATTTACTGTAATTCCTGCCTTATCCAGTGCAACTTCAAAGTCTTTTCCGGATATATTTTTCGATCGTAGATCAACTAATATAAGATGATTATCGGTGCCGCCGGTGACAAGATCAAAATCAAATGACATCAAAGTCTTAGCAAAAACCTGCATATTTTCGAGAAGCTTACCTATGTAGATTTTAAACTCCGGCTTTAGTGCTTCGCCAAAAGCCACTGCTTTTCCAGCAATGACATGCTCTAGCGGACCTCCCTGGAGACCGGGGAAAATCGCTTTATTAATCTTTTTAGCTAGCTCTTCGTCGTTAGTCATGATAATGCCCGATCGAGGTCCACGCAAAGTCTTGTGAGTCGTCGTGGTTACAATATCAGCAATTCCAATCGGCGATTCGTGATAACCGGTCGCCACTAACCCGGCAATATGAGCAATATCGGCAATCAAGATCGCGCCAACTTTATCAGCAATTTGCCTAAATCTTTTAAAATCCAATTTTCTCGGATATGCCGAATAGCCACACATAATCACTTTTGGCTTAATCTCGGTAGCGATTTTTTCTATTTCATCATAATCAAGCAATCCCGTCTTAGGACTTAGCCCGTACGAGTGGGACTGGTAGATCTTTCCAGAAAATGAAACCTTTGCCCCGTGAGTCAGATGACCACCAGAGTCAAGCGACTGCCCGAGCAGTACATCGCCAGGCTCCATCACAGCAAAATATGCCGCCATATTTGCAGCCGATCCACAGTGCGGCTGTACGTTTGCAAACGAGCATCCAAATAATTTTTTTAATCTTTCAATAGCTAAAGTTTCAACTTTATCAATAATCTCACAACCACCATAATAGCGGTGACCAGAATAACCTTCGGCATATTTATTGGTCAAAATAGAACCAGTTGCCTCAAGCACCTCGGCTGAAACATAGTTTTCCGAAGCGATCATCTCAAGACCCTCGGACTGCCTGACCTTCTCTTCTTCTATATATTTAAAAAGCTCACCATCTACTCTCTTCATCTTGCCCCTCACTTTCGCTTGGCGGTTGAATCCCAATCGCCTCGTTTAATTCATCTGAATCAATTTTTTTTAAATCAGTGCTTCCAAATCCAGCATCTCCTCTTTCGGTTTCGGTTAATTCGTTTGTCTCCTCAATTTCCACTTTGACAACTGGCTGAATTAGAAGCTGAGCAATTTTATCATTAATATTAATCTGAATTGGCTCTCTAGAAACATTGGCTAGACCAACTTTAACCTCGCCGCGATAACCAGAGTCTATCACTCCCCCAAGCGTCTTAAGACCTTTTTTATGTGAAAGACCGCTTCTGTCCCAGATTAAACCGACATAGCCTTCGGGTATTTCAAACGCTAATCCCGTGCTTATTGATGCACGTCCTCCGACAGGAATCTCAACCGACTCCATCGAACAAAGATCTAGACCGGCGTCACCCTCTTTGGCATAACTCGGAATTACCGCTTCGTCATATACCTTATTTATTTTTAAGGTGTTTTCAATCTTTTTTTTTACATCAAGCGGTTCCGGTCGCCATTCGATATCCTTATCTTTGTCGCCTTTTCCTTTATATTGGACCTCCTCTTCACTTATATGCTCAAGCGCGACTCCAGCTCTTAAAAAGAGTCTTTCTGCCTCTGCTCCATCGTGATATCTTTGAGCACAGACAACTCTTTTGATTCCGCAGTTAATAATCATCTTGGCACAAACTGGACAAGGCGTCATCTTGCAATATAAAGTTGCGCCATCTACGGGAATGCCCCGTCTCGCAGCCTGACAAATTGCGTTTTGCTCAGCATGAACAGTTCGAACACAGTGCTTTGATTTAGAACCGTCTTTGTTTAAGCGCTCCTGAAAAAGATGGCCAACCTCATCACAATGATCCTCGCCAATCGGAGAACCAACATAACCAGCAGCAACTATCTGCTTATCTCTAGCAATAACACAGCCAGAACGACCTCTTTCGCAAGTGGCTCTTTTGGCGATTGAGTCCATTATCTCAAGAAAATATTCATCCCAACTTGGTCTTTTGTAATCCGATGCACCATCGGCCGTTACTTGTTCCATCTTAAAAAATCCTTTCCAATACCTTATCAATTTGCCCCTGCAGCTCTTTAATACTCGATTCGTTTACAAGTGTAAAGTCGGCCATCGCAATTGGCCCAGCTTTGTTAATATTTTCAATTTCCGCCTTATCGCGCGAGGCCGCTTCCTCCGGAGTAAAGCTCCTGTAACGTAAATTCTTATCTTCACCGTGTTTGGCGGCTCTGTTATCAAGCCGAGCATATCTAGTTTTGGGCGCAGCATAGGTTGCTATAACCACCAGAGCATCTCCATATTTTTCCTTGAGCACTAGATATTCCTCCCATGAATAAAGACCATCGCCAATTACATCGCTAATCTTTAATAGTTCGTCAAATTTAGGAATATTTAAAACAGCAAAGGCCGCCATTCCATGCTCCTTGCGAAAGCCTTCCCTAATCTCCTTCTCTAGCGCTTCGGTTGGAGCAACGCCCATCTCCTTAACCTTGTCGAGGGTGATTTGTCCAAATCTGACATAGCCAAACTCTCTTTTGGATTTTAAATACTCTGCAACTTCAGATTTACCAGCGCCGCACATTCCAACGAGACAAACCAGCTTGTTCAATTTCCCTCCTTAGCTTTTCTATTGACCAACTCTTTCTAAAATGTTTTCCAAATCTCGCTCGAACTCCTCCCTAGAGTCGTTATTCTCTAGAATAAAATCGGCACTTTGTTTGCAATACGACAAGTTCATCCCTCCACTCTTACCGTCCATTTGCTTTTCTTCGTTCTCCATAAACTTTTCAAATGTTTTTGGATCTTCGGGTCTGTTTCTCAAAAGTAATCGATCAAATCTAATTTTTGGATTTGCATCTACGAATATTAGATAAAAATCTTTTTGTGTTTTCAAAAAGTCAATTTCACCAGGTTGTCGGATACTTGAAATAACCGTATTCTCGTCTGAATTAATTCCGTTCATCGCTTCCTTGACGAGAAACAGTTCGCTTTCAGTTTCTTTAAGAGAATTGCCAAACTTGGTCAAATTATCAAGCGTTATCTCGATGCCTCTCTCTGCGGCCTTCTCTCGCAAAATCGCGGAAAGAGATACGTGGCCAAAGCCTTTTTCCTCTAAGTAATCCGCAACCGTGTCCTTACCGGCACACAAGGTTCCAGTCAACCCTATAATCATATTTGTACCCACTTATTTTGCTGCCTTAATGTAACAAACAAAAAAACTAAAATCAAATCGCACCTCCCCATGTCATCGCGAGCGTTTAGCGTGGCGATCTGGGTTCCTGAAAAAGATTGCTTCGTCGAAGGACAAATCCAGATAAAATCTCCTAATTCCTAATTCTTTGCTCCTCCTTCCTAATTCTGTCATTGCGGGGGCGAGAGGGTGGAACTCGAGCCTAATCCGTGGCGATCTAGGCAATAGACACCATCCGTTTGTTTGCCAAGGGGTTGGTATCAGGGTAAAATCAATCTTAATGAATGTAAATATTCAAAATAAAGAAGCGAGATTCAACTATGAAATCCTAGATGAGTTTGAAGCTGGGTTAGTTTTGGCTGGAGATGAAATCAAGGCTATCAGGTCTGGCCGAGTCAATCTCAAGGGGTCATATGCTAAGATTTTTTTTGAAAAAGAAAAACCGGCGGTTTTTTTAGTAGGATCGCATTTTTACACAAACACAGTCGATCCATATAGAACACGAAAACTCCTCTTGCACTCCAAAGAAATCAAACATCTGGTTGGAAAAATTCAGGAGAAAGGCCTGACACTGATTCCTCTTTCTATATATATGACCCGGGGTATCGCTAAGATCAAGGTTGCACTAGGAAGAGGCAAAAAAACTCACGATAAACGAGCAGCGCTTAGAGAAAAAGAAATCGACCGCAAGATCTCGAGAATAGTTAAGGGGAAATAAAAAAATCGCCGAGGCGATATTATTATTCGGATTCAAACCTGATTGGCAAAAATTTGGTGGGTATGAGAGGACTCGAACCTCTGACCTCATCGATGTCAACGATGCGCTCTAACCAACTGAGCTACACACCCAAATTTTCAAAATATTTATTTAGCTGCGAGTTCCGCCCTCGCAGCGCATCGATGTCAACGATGCGCTCTAGTCAACTGAGCTAATCGCCCAAAAATTTTATCTTTCAAATATCTTCCGCCTGGCGCCACGTCCAAATTACAAACAAAATTATACCAGTAAATCAGTCTAGTTTCAATCATATGTACTGGCTCAGTACATCCCGTACACATTTGTTATGTTGATAATGCATGTAAACAATACTCGCTAGGGGTTAATAAATTCAAGCTATCGTGTGGTCTGATGTAGTTATAGATATAGTCCTC